>OLOW01003277.1_pt1 | contig 10412 bp, 8 predicted proteins | sample 1672801 | NCBI WGS metagenome assembly OLOW01 (sample SAMEA3136725, study PRJEB25190) | human gut metagenome | biome: human gut; feature: human-associated habitat; material: faeces | place: Austria | collected 2013
TATTTAGAAAATATAGTTGATTTAGTTTTGCTTTTCTGCTACATTGGAGCCATCCAACAAGCAGGTACTGCTGCGTTGCATCTCGCAACTAGCGCAGCTGCGGAATCCTGCAAGAGCGTTCGCTTGTGTGTAAAGGGAAGGAGTCAGAAACTTTATGAAAAAAGTAGAGCAAGCAGAATTAAATTTACAGCCGCAAGAAACAGCACCACTGGAGCGAACCTACAAGGATTCAGTCTTTGTCACGGTCTTCCACGAAAAAGACAAATTGATCGAACTGTACAACGCGCTCTTCGACACCGATTATGGTCCTGATACCACCATCGACATCGTGACCATCAAGGACGTCCTGTTTCGCACGCTCAAAAATGACGTTTCCTTTGTACTTGGCAAGCGTTTCGTCGTGCTCGTGGAGCATCAGTCAACCATCAACGGCAATCTGCCGCTGCGTGACCTTTTGTACATCGCGACCGTGCTGAAACGCATGATCGATTCCAAACAGCTTTACCGCGAAAAAACACTGCGGATTCCAAAACCTGCCTTCATCGTCCTGTACAACGGATCGGAGGACATCCCTGCGTATCAGGAACTGCGCCTGTCGGACGCCTATCTCGGAGAGAAGGAAGATACCGAAGAAGAGGCTTTACAACTCATCGTTAAGGTGTATAATATTAATACAGAGAAGAACTCGGAAATCCTGAAAAAATGTGAGACGCTCCGGCAATACAGTCGCTTTGTGGAGATCGTTCGCAGCTACGGCCATATCGACCAGCTGACGAATGCCACGATGGTGTGCATCATGGAGCAGTGCCAACAAGAAGGCGTTCTCACAGAATTTATGGAGCATTACGGAACGGAGTTGATTGAGATGTTATTCAAAGAATTGACACGCGAAGAAGACCTCGAAATCTCGAGACTGGACGGCTACGACGCCGGCGTAAAAGACGGTGAGAAATCCGGATTCAGCAAAGGTGAACGGAAAGCGGTATTGGATATTGCGCATAATTTAAAGAAAGCAGGAATCGCGCTTGAAACAATCGCAGCGAATACCGGACTGTCGATGGCTGAAATTGAAAAACTGTAAAAATGCAGCAAATAAAACAAGCGAGTAAAGTCAAGCCAGAGACGTAAAAGACCCTGAAATTTGTCAAGGATATGCACGGCGTGCGCTTTGTGTTATTGCAGCAGTTTTGATGGCAATCCCTAGACAACAGAAAAAAGCATGAGAAGACAGACATAGGAATATGGAACTTAACAAAACCAAACCCGCGGGGCTTCGGCTTGAAGGAAGCGCCCGCGGGTTTGCAGCATGACAGGCGAATCAGGAGATTCGTCTGTCGGATTTTTTGGATAAATAGGTGCCGAGACTTTGGAAGATCTGCACCATAACGATCAGCAGGATGACGGCGAGGATCATGACGAGCGTCTTGTAACGGTAGTAGCCGTAATTGATCGCGATCTTGCCGAGGCCGCCGCCTCCGATGATGCCGCTCATGGCTGAGTAGCCGAGAATCGTCGTAAGCGCGATGGTCGCGTTGGAGAGCAGTGACGGAACGCTTTCCGGGATCAGCACCTTGACGATGATCTGCAGCGGGGAAGCGCCCATGCTTTGCGCCGCCTCGATGACGCCCGGATTGACTTCCCGAATACAGCTTTCCGCGAGCCTTGCGATAAACGGGAAAGCCGCGATGACCAAAGGAACGATGGACGCGACCGTACCGACCGGCGTGCCGACAATCAGTCTGGTCAGCGGAATCACCATGATCATCAGGATCAGGAAAGGCACCGAACGCAGCAGGTTAATCAGAACGTCCAGCAGCGTCAGCAGCCATCTCGGAAGGGGCAGAATGCCGTCCTTGCCGCCGACCGCCAGCAGTACGCCGAGCGGCAGACCGATTAGAATCGCGATGGCAGTGGAAACGATGGTGACATAAAAGGTTTCCCAAATCGCGAGCGGGAATTCGTTTTGCAGGATCGTCACAGCATCGGCGAACTCCTTGGAAGCAAAAAACTCAGCGAACATGCGCGCTCACCTCCTCAACAATGATATCGTCAATCTTCTGCAGATAGGCGATCGCCTGCTGCAGGGTATTTTCATCGCCGGAGATGCCAAGCAGCATATTGCCGTAGGCCTTTCCTTCGATGGATTTCGTGTTCGCACCTAAAATATTGGCCGCGATGTGTGTTTCCATCGCGAGCTTGGCGATCAGCGGCGTATTGGCCGCGTCCGCGCCGTTGAAGACAACGCGAATATGATGTTCACCCTCCTTGATCGGCAGCGTGTCCGCGATGCCGTCCGGAAATACCAGACGTTTGGCAGCCTCTGACTTCGGACGCGAGAAGACTGTGGATACGGTGCCATGTTCCACGACGGTGCCGTGGTCGAGAATGGAAACTTTGTTGCAGATTTCTTCTACGACGCTCATTTGGTGGGTAATCACGATGACGGTGATGCCCATTTTGCGGTTGATGTCCTTGATGAGCGAAAGCACCGAGCGCGTGGTCTTTGGGTCAAGCGCGCTGGTTGCCTCGTCGCAGAGCAGAATTTTGGGGTTAGTCGCGAGTGCCCGCGCGATGGCGATTCGCTGCTTTTGTCCGCCGGAAAGCTGGGCCGGATAAGCACCCGCTTTGTCCGGCAGGCCGACAAGCTCCAAAAGCTCCAAGGCGCGTGCCTTTGCTTCAGCTTTCGGAATACCGGCGAGCTCCAGCGGGAAGCAGATGTTTTTGAGACAGGTTCGCTGCGCGAGCAGGTTGAAGCTTTGGAAGATCATCGAGACACTTCTGCGCACCTGGCGAAGCTCCGCCTGTGAAAGCGCGCCCAGATCCGTTCCGTCAATCAGCACCTGACCGTCGGTCGGACGTTCGAGCATGTTGATGCAGCGCACCAGCGTGCTTTTGCCGGCGCCGCTCATGCCGATGATGCCGTAAATATCCCCGTCCTCAATGGTGAGTGACACGTTTTTTAACGCGTCTACTGTACCGTCTCCGCTGAGAAAGGTTTTGGATAGATTTTTAATTTCAATCATGTGTATTTCTCCATAGTATGATAACCGGCCGATTGCGGGCAATCGACCGGTTTGTTTTGTATCAGTACGTCGACCTCTACATTATATTATATTTTGATTTGCGCGTCTATCTTTTTCTTTGACGGGGAGCTTGTTTCTAATGCCTTCGTTTTTGCTGCCTGTCCCCGCGGAATTACTGCAGAGCGTCCAGCGTGGTCTGCTTGCCGCCATATAAGCCCATCGGTTCTACGTGGATTGCTGCAACGGAGACAACGTGCGTGCCGTTCTGCGCGTTAAAATCCTCTAAGTAAGGGAGGTGCTGGAAGTAGTTCGCATCTACGTCGCCGCTGTCTACCACGTTGTTCGGCTGTACATAGTCAGTGAATTCAATGACCTCTAACTCAACATCCTTTGCAGCGAGGATTTCCTTCGCGACCGCGAGAATCTCAGCGTGCGGTGTAGGAGAAGCCGCGACCGTAATCTTCTGGCCTGCCAGTGCCGCGTAATCAACGGTTTCATCATATCCGTCTCCCGGATTTTCTACGGTGCTGACAACCGCGCCATCATATTCGCTGGCGATGAAGTCCGCGACCTTTTGGCTTTCGAGCGCCGCAACGAGCGCCTTGGTCTTGTCGGTCTGTTCGTTACCCTCTTTGACCGCGACGATGTTGCTGTAAGCAGAGGAGGAACCTTCTGTCAGCAGCGCGTCCTTAACCGGATTCAGGTCAGCGTCCAGCGCGTAGTTGGAGTTGATAACCGCGTAGTCAACGTCCTGCAGAATGCTCGGAAGCTGCGCGGCTTCAACTTCCTGGAACTTGATATTGTGCGGATTGTCTGTGATATCCTGCACGGTAGCGGTGATGCCCGCGCCGTCCTTTAAGGTGATCAGCCCGTTGTCCTGCAGCAGGAGCAGAGCTCTGGCTTCGTTGGTCGTGTCGTTTGGAACCGCGATTTCGACTGTGGACGCGGCATCGTCACCGCCGCTCCCGCAGCCGGTGAAAGCGAATGCCAGAGAAAGCACCAATGTGAGCGCGAGAAAACCTGATAATAACTTTTTCATTTCTTTTACCTCCTGAAACTAAAAAGGAGAGCCGTCATAAGCTCTCCCTCACTTTGATTCTTAAACCTCGTTTACAATGAAAACTATGCTATGATGGAAAGCGCATTCTGAAAAATTGTCATGCAAAACATGCACATGCTGCACATGCACATAGCCATCATCATCATAGCGCGCTTTGTTTCGATTTTGATGTCTGCGAAATTTTTCATGATGCGAATCTCCTTCCCTCAAGTCTTTTTTGTTTCTGTGGGCATAGTAACACAAGAATTATGATGTGTCAATAGGTTTTTTTAATTTTTTTGTGAAAAAACACGAAAAAGTTTAGCGATGCGTGAATATTGCCGCAAAATACAGCGGAATCAGCCGCGCTGCCCCGGCTTTGGCAGGCTCCAGCGATAGTGAGAAGCCAGAAGCCGGATCGCGACAATCAAAATCGCGCCGCTGAGCATCGCGATATGCTGCGGTACGCAGAGACGGAGCGCGCAAAACAGCAGCGCGCCCGCGATCGCCGCCGTCGCGTAAATATGCTTGACAAAGATATAAGGCGGATCACCTGCCATCATATCGCGCAGCAGGCCGCCGCCGACACCGGTGATGACACCGACGAAGACCGCGAGAAACACATTTGCCTCCGCGGTCACATCGAAAGCGCGCGCCGCGCCCGAAACGGTAAAGATACCGAGACCGATGGAATCTGCCAGCAGCATCAAAATGGAGTTTCCCTCCAAAAAATCACGAATTCGCGGGATGAAGACGATGAAGCAGGTGAGGATCGCTGTAATCGCGTAGATCGGGTCGTGAAACATCGCCGGCGGGAAGGCGCCGAGGATGATATCTCTTGTAATACCGCCGCCGACCGCGACGGTCAGACCAAGCACGCAGGCACCGAAGATGTCCATGTTTTTGCGAATGCCGGTCATTGCGCCGGAGACGGCGAACGCCGCGGCGCCGATCAATTCCAAAATTAAAATAAAAAAATCCATAACAGTCCTCTCCGGTTCTTAAGGTGAGCTTGTGAGATTTTAAGATGGGTTTGCGGCGCAGCAAGCTGGTTTGCGCCGTCGGTAAGGGTACTCCGCTCACACCTCTGAACCATAGTATAGCACATGGCAGCGCACACGTACAAGCAAAACAAGCAAAACAAGCAGGCATTCCAAAAGAAATCAGAGGGACGAAAGGCGCGAATCAGGGATGAAAAGTCGGCGGGGTTTCGCGCGGCTCGTGTTATACTTAACAAAAGGGGAAATGCTGAGTCCGCGGCGGATAAAAGTCATATCCGATTTGAGGGGGTGCCGATACAAAGCGGTGTCCGAAAAGCGGAAAATTCAGAAAAGGGAGTGTCCACGTTATGGGGTATAGTTTAGACATGGCACAAGATTTGCGACAGACAGACAGACAGACAGACAGACAGACAGACAGACAGCGGTAGGAAGCCCTCCCTGTCATTCTGTTTCTTTGATTTCATCTAAATACTAAAACGACGTATCCTTCGCATAAGTTTTTATGTGTGGGACGCGTCGTTTTTGTATACCAAAACTCATGACAGGAGGTGGGGCGCGAAACATAAATCCGGGCGCGTTTGGTATGCCCTGACGAGATGTGTGAAGGGCAAAACGCGGAATTCGCTCTTGTTCCTCGCGCGAAAAAAGGCGCGCGGGAAACAAAGCAGGAATATGTATAAGTAAGAAGGAGGAAGATACAGATGAAACAACACAAGACGAAAAGAAAACGGCTGCTGGTGCTAGCGCTCTGTCTGCTCACCGCCCTCTCCATGTTGCCGGTGACAGCGATGGCGGAGGCCGACGCCAACAGCGGAACTGAAGGACAAGTGACTATTACAAAGAGACTTGTATCCTCTACACCGGATAATGACGGAAACTATATCATCAAGCTGACCGTGCAGGGGAATCCGGTCACGCAAAATGTACAGCCGAACGCGGATGTGGTACTGGTAGTAGACTGCTCCGGCTCGATGAAGGATACTTTCTTTACCTTTAACTCCCGCATGGCTGCAGCACAAAAAGCCGGCAAGACTTTCGCGGACAAGATACTCACCACAGGCAGCGGGAATCGCATGGCTGTGATAGGGTTTTCCAGTGAAGGATATGGGCAGAATGGCACAGCAATAGATGTTACAACTGGGGAACTACTCGATAACAAAAACACAATATACCGAGTAATCAACAGCATGGAAGCAGGCGGTGGTACCGATTATACCGCTGCTTTGACCGAGGCAAAGCGGATCCTTGACAACCGGAATAACCAGACACGTCCCGGCTATGTTGTGTTCATATCCGATGGCGCACCCGGTGCAAATGGAGAATCGCATGACGATCCGAAGTGGAACGGCAGTGAACAGGTACAAGCGCTCAAAGCTGCGGACATCAAGATTTACACGGTAGGGATTGAACTTAATGAGACCGAGGCAAGGTACTTGAGAAGCATGGCTACGGATGACAAACACTATATCAATATTTCAAAGAATAGTGTGGGAACGGACTTGGAAAGGATACTCACCGAATGGGGGGAGAAGATCAACAGTGTTCCGGCGGGCAGCGATGCTGTGATGACGGATGTCATTAACGACGAGTGGTTCGAATATGTTTCTTCCGACGAGGGGCTGACTTATGATGGGGACAAGAAATCACTTAGATGGGAGATTGGAGACATTCCGGAACAAGAGCAAAGCGTGACCTTTAAAATTAAACCAAAAGAGGGTTGGTCTGGAACAAGAGATACCAATAAATCATGTAAGTTGACTTATATCAAGCCAGACAACACGCAAGGCGAAGCAACCGCACTATCGCCGCAGATTACACTTACGGCAACGACCGGCACCGTGACGATCAACAAGAGCGTAACAGACTTGCCGAACGAGAAGTTGCCGGATGAATTCACGTTCAAAATTATGCAAGGCGAAATTGAAAAGGCTACGGTAACGGCAACGAAAAACGAAAATGGCAAATACAATGCAGCAACTGCCAATGATCTGCCATACGGCAGTTATACAGTTGTTGAGGAAAGTGCAAGTATTGAAGGCTATGAACTTACCACGACCGGTCTCGCAGAGACAATAACGCTTAGCAAGGAAAGCCCAACCGCGACGGTCAATGTTACAAACACTTACAAAGCACAAGGACCACCGTCGCCGGAAGTAGGCACCGTGACAATCAAAAAGATCGTAACAGGCAACCTGCCGAATGACAAGCTGCCGGAAAGCTTCACATTCGATATCAAGCAAGGCGATGCTGTAAAGGCTACGGTAACGGCAATGAAAAACGCCAATGGCACATACAATGATGCAACAATAACTCTGGGAGTTGATGGATACACAGTTGTTGAGAAAGAGCAAAAAGTTTCCGGTTATGTTGTGACTACGAGCAGTAATCCTGCGAACGGTGAACTTGATCTGACGAAAGAAGGCGCAACCATCACCTTTACCAACTCTTACGAAATGATTCCGCCTGACACCGGTACGCTTATCGTCAAAAAGACCGTTTCCGGCGGCGGAGCAGATTATAACAAGGCATTCACTTTCAAGGTAGAGTTGAAGATGCTGCAATCGGAGGCCAAGGCGGTGGCTCTGATGGGTGACATGCCGAACAATGGAGATCTGAGCGGTGATGAGCCGGGCGACATCACCTTAGAGATCGACGACGTTATATTCAAACGTAATTCTGAGGGTGTTTTTGTAGGAACATTCACTCTCAAGCATAATGAGAGCAAGACTCTCCCTATCCCGACAAGCGATTACCCGGCAGGTTGGACCTACACCGTAACGGAGAGTGATAACGCCGGTTACACTGTGACTGTGGACGGCGAAGCGACGGGCGTGATCAAAGCAGGAGAAACTGCGATCGTAAAATTCAACAACCACAAGGATGGCGGCTACACGCCGGGGCCGACCTATTATCCGCTGACCATCCAAAAGGTGGTGACAGGTCTTGAGAGCGTTCCGGCAGACTACAAGGCGACGGTAAACGTCATGAGCAAATATAGCTCTGTGCCGACGCGTACACTGATGCTGGAGCCAAACAAGCCGCAGACGGTACATCTACCGTACGGCGAATATACGCTTACCGAAACCGCGCCGGCAGTGGACGGGTACAAGCTGACGGGACAGACGTTCAGTGAAACAACCTTTATGCTGACCTACGGCGGGAAGAATGTGACCATCACGAACACGTACACGAAGGAGCAGGAGGAACCGGTTGTGATTCCGGAGGATCCGATGGCGCCGGAGGATGACAAACCTGACAAACCGTCCAAGCCGAAGGACGATACGAGCAAAGTACCGAAGACAGGCGACGACACACCGCTTTCGCTGGCGCTCTACGGACTGATTGCGGCAGGCGCGTTGCTGGGTATTCGCAAAGTGGCGAAACGGAAAGTCAAATAAAAGATGGTAAGAATTATGCGGGCTGCCGCTCCGGCAGCCGGATTCCATCAATTCTGCGAAAGCCCCATCTTGTAAGATGCTTTTGCCGATATTCCGGAGATCTCGCTGCGCGAGGTTTCCGGAATAACAAAAAACCGGTGTATTGAAAACACCGGTTTTTGATTTGGTGGATCATCAGGGGTTCGAACCCTGGACACCCTGATTAAGAGTCAGGTGCTCTGCCAGCTGAGCTAATGATCCGCATAGATTTTTGTGCCGCTTGTTAGCACGTTTTATATCTTAGCAGTTTTTGTTTGTTTTGTCAACATAAATTTTCATAAAATCGAAGGTTTTTTGAAAAGATTTCGCACGCGGCGCGCAAGGACGCCTCGCGGCGGCATTTTTTGCCAAAACCAGACAGCAAGAAAAGGGCGGGGAATGCGTATTTTCCTTTGCAATTCGAGCCGGATTAGTATATAATAAAACGAGTTACATAGATTCATCGGAAAATCGCGGGACGGGAGAAAAAATGCCAGTGGAATTACAGGAACTGTGGGAAACGGCAGTTCGGTTTTGTGAGGACAATGTGATAGGTGCAATCATAGCAGGAACTCTGCTGCTTTTGCTTGTCGCGCTTATCCTTTTGACCGCGCGGGGCCGCAAAAGACGCAAGCAGGAGGCGGACAAGTGGATGGCCGGCTTCGAGGAGAGAATGGCGGCCTTTGAACGAAATGAGAATCCGATGATGCCGCCGCGCGAATCGATTTTGAAGAGCCTGAGAGAAAACCGAAAGGCGCGGGGCGATGATGAAACGCCGGCGGACACGACGCGGACCGAGGCAATAAGCCGGAGCGCGCCGGAAGCGGAACCGGAGACTCGCGAGGACGCGCAGACAATGACGCGCCACGCGCGGAGCCTGAACCTCAATTTGACGATTCGTGTGGAAAACGTCAAGATCAGCGAGGGCTTGACGGACGGAGCATGGACGTGCCTAACGGGATCGGAGGCGGAAACGGAACACGTGGAAGACAAAAAACCGCGGGAAGAGGCAGGAAGGGAAGAAACCGGCCGCGAAACCGCGCCCGCGCCGGAACGCGGCGAAAAAGGCGGGCATTCTGTTTCAGTCAGCCGGTCCGGCAGAGTGTACTCGGAGGAGGAACTGCGCAGGCAGATCCACTAGACAGCGAGGGAAGCAAAAGCAGTAAACTACGGAAGAGGGAAAGAAATGTATTGTACAAAATGCGGAAAAGAATTATATCCCGATGACCGCTTCTGCGCGTATTGCGGCGCGGAGGTCAGGAATCGCGAAAAACCCAAACCCAAATACGAAGATATCGTGTTTAATCCCCCGTTTAAAATAGAAGCGGAGAAGAAGACACGCGAGATCCTGCAGGCGGCATCGCAGCCGCAGCCGGAGGAAACACCGAAGCAAACGGAGCCGGTTTCCTTCGACTGGAAGCTGGAAGAGCCCACGCGCAAGCAGCCTGCCAAAACAGAGGAAGTGGATTTTAACTGGGAAAGCGTTTTGGAACGAAGAAATTTGTCCCGCACGCAGGAGATTAATATTGAGAGGATTCGCGCCGCGCAGCTGGAAGCGGAGAGCGGACTCAGTTTCGCGCCGCGCGAGGACGCAAATCCTCCGGCAGAGGAAGAACCGGAGAGATACGAGGAAGCGCGGATAAAACCGGAGGAGCCGCGCGAGATATCGGAACCGGCGCATACGCAGCCGGAAGCCGCGCAAGCAGAGGCGGCCTCCATTGAGGCGCTCGAACGCGAGCTTTTTGGCACGAAAAAACCGGTACAAGAGGAAGGCGCTTCCTCTCAGCCGGAGCAGCCAAAAGAGCGGAAGCGCGATGAACGCTTCCATACCTATCATCAAAAGACCGATGCCTTTGACGAACTGCTCAAACAGGAGAAGGAACGCGTAGATGCGATGCAGGAGGAATACGGCAGGAGTCCGCGTAATTTGGAT
>OLOW01003280.1_pt1 | contig 10409 bp, 11 predicted proteins | sample 1672801 | NCBI WGS metagenome assembly OLOW01 (sample SAMEA3136725, study PRJEB25190) | human gut metagenome | biome: human gut; feature: human-associated habitat; material: faeces | place: Austria | collected 2013
CTTCAATCTCAGTAATCTTATCAATTACCGGAGCACCTAATTCATTAAGAATAGACGCGTAAGCGACATCAATGTACTTTCCTGCTTTTTCGTCGATCAGCGCGCGGAAATCGTCTTCATTTTCTTTTTTGATGACAAAAATAGCTTTACGGACCCCCGCCATGACCGCGTCATAGAGCGAAAAGTCCAAAATAATCTCTCCTTTGTCGCTGATCGGTTCCATTTGCTTCAATCCTCCGAAACGGCTGCCCATGCCCGCCGCCATGATCACCAAGATCGGTTCTTTTTTCATATCCTCAAACTCCTTCTGTTCACGCTGTCTGTGCGGAGGCGCTTTGCCGCCTCCTTGATTTTCGCTGTGTGAAAATATCATACAATAATTCTGCGGTTGATTCAAGCGGCGCGGCAAAAAGCTTTTGGTTTTCACGAAAAAATCCTTCCTCCTCCCTTTTTTCATGCACCTTCCTTTCTTGCGCGCGATGCTCTTGTTTCTCTGTTCTCTTTGTGCTATCATGTTCTTATCCGGCGAGAACAGACAGGACGCGTGGCGTCCCTGCCGGGGTTCTTGCCGCAGCAAAAGCTGTGCCGCCAGGCAAGGCTTTTGTGAGATATTTGGGAATACATCTGTAAACACATAGAAAGGATATCTTAGAATCATGTTAAAGACCATGCAAAGCGCGGAGCGCGATGCGATTTTTGCGGTTGCCGATCTGATGGCCGCCGCCGCGAAAACAGCTCCGAAGGGGAGCGGCAGAGATACGATTGTGACCGCGATCGTATCCGGAGAAACAAAGGATCAATTAAGAGACAAGCTGACCGAGCTCGGCACAAAGTATGAAGAAGCCTTCATGGTGCGGGATGCCGGAAACGTTGACAACAGCACCTGTGTCTTGCTGATCGGCTGTACTGACACCTATATGGGACTGAATCACTGCAGTATGTGCGGTTTCACAAACTGCGGCGAAACAAAGAAGCACGGAAGTCCCTGTATTTTTAATGTTTCAGACCTTGGTATCGCCGTTGGCTCTGCGGTCTGTGTTGCCGCGGATCATCGGATCGATAACCGCGTGATGTACTCCGCGGGCAGGGCCGCGGTGAAACTCGGACTGCTCGGCGACAATGTGAAGCTCTGCTACGCGATCCCGCTCAGCACGACAAATAAGAGCATCTATTTTGACCGCAACCCGGGCGCTGTCCTGCGCTAGACGCCAGGCGCCGGGCACGCTCGTCGTGCGGCAGTGCCTTTACAGAGCATCCCCGGTATAAAGAAAGCAACTACGATTATGACTTACAACTTTGACGAGATCATCGACCGCCGTCATACCAATGCGCTGAATACCGATGGTTTCCGCGGATATATTTTCCACGCGGGTCCGGAAAAAGTTTTTCCCTATCAGGACGACGAGTTCGTTCGCATGTGGGTGGCAGATATGGAATTCGGCGTGGCTCCGGAGATTCTGGATGCGCTGCACAGCCGTATCGATCGCCGTATCTTCGGCTATACCGGCTTATATGACGACGCATACTACACTGCATTCTCCAAATGGTGCCAAGATCATTATGCCTGGGATTTTCCGCGTGAGCAGCTATATGTGACACCGGGCATCATCCCTGCCTTGTACCTGCTGACGGAGATTCTCTGCACGAAAGATGAAAAGGTGCTGCTGAACACGCCTGCCTACGCCAGCTTCCTCCGCGCCGCAGAGCACGCGGGTGTGGGCGCGCTGACCTCACCGCTGGAAAAAAACGCAGACGGTACCTTTGAGATGGACTTTGCGGACTTCGAACAGAAGTGCGCAGATCCGGCCTGTAAGCTGGTATTTTGGTGTAATCCGCATAACCCTACCGGACGGATGTGGACGGAAGCGGAATTAGGCAAAGCAGCGGCAATTATCAAAAAGTACAACCTATGGGTGATATCCGATGAGATCCACTGTGACCTAATTCGCTGCGGCCGCCGCCATTTTCCTATGGCAAAAGTCATGACAGACTATCCAAAGCTCATCACCTGCATGGCACCCAGCAAGACCTTCAACCTGGCGGGTCTTGCCTTCTCCAACATCATCATCCGTGACAAGGCGCTGCGCAAACGCGTCAAGGAACGGGACAGGATGTCCGGCATGGTCAATCCACTGTCCCTGACAGCGGCAAAAGCTGCCTACGAGCAGGGCGGCGCTTGGCATGAAGCGCTGAAAGCATACCTGAATGAAAACTTCGCTTTCGCGAAAACGTTTCTTGCCCGTGAACTTCCTGAGGCAGTCATGTACATTCCGGAAGCTACCTACCTGGCATGGGTGGACATGGGTCGATGCCTGCCTGAGGGTACTGATCTGCCGGATTTCTTCGCGAATAAGGCCGGCGTCCTGCTGGAGGGCGGTGACGGTATGTTTGTCGGCAATGCCGCCGGATATATTCGCCTGAATCTTGCGATGCCGCGCAGAACGATCGAAACAGGACTTGTCCGCATGGCAGCTGCGATCCGCGAAGCGCAAAACTTCCGCGCGGAATGATCGAGTTGCGATTGCATCGTTAGGATGCAAGGCTTCTCAAACATTTTGACAAGATATGATATTGTCTTTGGCTCTGTCCATTTATCTCCCTCACTCTGTCCCGATGCCCAGCTCCTGAAACAGTGCTTCGACATCGTCCACATACGGCGCGAGTTCGTCAAAGACATTGTAAGAGGTATAGAGGGAAAGGATGCGCTCTTTCGGCGCGGAGCCAAAGCTGAGCGCACCGCTGCGGTCAACCGGCGGCAGATCCCGATACGGCAGCTGGATCCCCGGCCTGCAGGCATAGACCTCAGCATTCATGCCATAAGCATAACGCGCGTCACACATCCATACATACAGATAACCGCGTTGATTCCGGCTAAACAGCGGATAAGAGTACCGCGCTTTAAGATAGGCTCTGGTCATCGTCGATTCCCCGATCCAAGGTGTGACAATCGTCTCTTTCTCTACCTGCGGCACTGCCGTCAGCAGCTTGCCGCCCCGCTCACAGAAGACGCGGCCGCCGTATGCCCCGTCCCACTCATGATTGGACAGGAGGCTTGCGCCGTCCGCGATCCACGAATGCGGCTTTCGGATTCCCTCATCTAAATACGCATAGAGGAAAAACGCTTTTGTCTCTACACCCGCGGTCTGCACATAGATGATACTGCCCTGCATTTTTGAGGAACGCTCCCCATTCTGCGCCTCATCGTAATCGATGACGCGAACGTTCAGAATTTCGCAGCCTTGCAAATCCGCAAGATCCTCGTCCGCGATCTGGGCGAGTAAATCCGCGCGGAAACCCTTGGCTTCCAGTCTTTCTCGCAGCGCACGCATCGCAGCCGCATGATTTTTTTCCGCCTGCCCCTGCTGCGCATCCGATTCTCCTGCCGCCTCTGTTTCCGCTTCCGACGGCAGCTCTGCCTGCGTCTGCGTCTGGCTTGCAAGCCCGACTTCCTGCCAGTCCACCGGTGTATCATGAAATGCGATATTGCAGGTCATCAAGCCAACAATGAAGAACACTGCCAGCCCCACCCACAGGCGTTTTTCGGAGACGCGCACAGGCGCTGCCTCCATCTCATAGCCGCCGTCCCGGATCGCGTCCGCAAGCTTCAGAATGCTGCGCAGCGTTAAGATAAACAGCACAAGCATCGCGATCGCAAGAACGGTCATGTAATCCTGTCCGATACGGCTGCTTAGCAGCGTCAGCGCGATGATAGCCAGTTTCCAGAGTATGATCGGCAGAGTCGGGTTTGCTGTCTTTTTTGTACCCGCAGTGCTGCTGCGATTTACGGTCTGCATACCCTTCCCCATACAAGAAAGCAATGCAAGCTCTATCCCCGCGCCGACCCAGTTGTTCCATCCGGCGATCTCAGCGTACAGCGGAGACGCGCAGGCGAAGATCACAATGCTGTGATACAGCAGAGCGACCAGTGAAAATATCCATGCCGCGTACATCCAGCGATTCACACAGCGCAGCCCGCGCATACCGCTGTAGATCAAAATCGAACCGACCAGCGGTAAGCTCCACGCAAGACCTAAAAAGTTCAACGTAATACTTCCCAGCACCAAGCCTGCAATGATTCTCGTGATGAAATCCCGAAACGGCGTGATATCCGCGGCATAGATCCGCACGCATCCGGCAGCGGCATCCGCATGATGCGCGTCCTTGTCGAACTCCGCACGCAGCAGTGCCTCCAGCATCGCATCATCCGGCATCCTTGCTGTGTCGCGTGTCTCGTTCGCGGCCGTATCGCGATGATCACGTATCGCTTTTTGCGCACTTTCGTCTCTTTTCGTGCCTTTCCTATTCCACATGCGTGCTGCCCCCTTTCCGCTGCCGCTCGATGTCCGCGAGCAATTTTTTCTTGATGCGATACAGCTTCCCCTCCGCGGCGCGCAGGCTCATTCCCGTCTCTGCCGCGATCTGTGCCATCGGCTGCATATAGTAATACCGCCGGAGAATCAATTTTTTCTCACCCTCCCGCAGTCCCTGCAGCGCTGCCGCAAGCTCCTGCAGATTTTCTCTGCGAATCAGGAACGCCTCCGGTGCGTCGTGATCCTCTGCTGCATCGCCGCGCCTTTCGAGCACCGCCGCGGCCTCTTCACTTCCTGCCAAAATCTGATGTTTCCGTTTTTTGATGAAATTCAAGGCGCCGTTTCGCGCGACCTTTGTCAGCCATGCTGTCAGCGACCCCTTGTTTTCATCGTAATATGCGTCGTATTTTTGTATGATGATTTCGCTGATCTCACTGAAACAATCCTCTATCAAATTTTCGTCCCCGACGATCGGCCGGATGATATAGCAAAGCAAACCGCGATATTCGGTCAGGACACGCGATACGTCCAACCTTGCGCCGCTGCCGCTGCCCGCATCTGATTTTTGTGTCCGGTTCTCTCGCATCTGCCGCCCTCCTTTCTATCCCTTTGCCCTATAATACAAGAAAGGTTTTCAAAACCCACGAAAAAAATAAAAATCCCTGCCTGCTGCCCTCTCGGACTTGTGGATCAGGGATTTTTGCGCACACTTTTACGCCAGGTGTCAGCCTCGCATCGCACCGCGGCGTTCGAGCTTTTGTGAAATCAGAATCGCGATAAGCAGCACGCCGCCACCGATGCACCAGCCTGCCAGCACATCCGTCGGCCAATGCACGCCGACGTAGACGCGGCTCGGTCCGATTGCGATTGCCAAAATTCCGCAGACCCAGCTGAGCGCGGTTTTGAGCTTTTGGTTTTGACAATGCTTTTGAATCAAATAAAGCAGCAGCCCGTAAAAAACGATGGATGTCACCGAATGCCCGCTCGGAAACGAATAGCCGCCCTGTGTCACCAAATGAAAGACCTCATCCGGCCGCGCGCGCAGCACGAGATGCTTCATCGGCTTATAGACTGCCACACCTCCAAGACAGGCCAGTGAGACCGGCAAGCCGTAGGTTTTTCGATTCGGCAAGAGCAGCAGAATCAGGCAGAACAGCACGATCGTCATAGTATCTGACAGATGCGTCAGCGCGCAGACGATCGCATTCTGCACCGGCCCCCGCAGCGAAAAGAAAAAATTCTGTATGATAAGATCCGCCGGCGTTGGCATGGTTTCATAAACCGTACCTACCTGGTATGTAATCCATCCCGCGACCGCGAACAAAACGCAGGCACTCAAAATCAGCCCCGCGGTATATATCTGATGTTTTTCTGAACGATGCATAGAATCCCCTCTCATCCTTTTTTGCTTTATCTTACATCTTACAGGATTCCCGCCGGATTTGCAAGCATCCCCGCGAAAATTTACTTTATCGCAAGGCGCTTTGATGAAAATTTACTTTTCGCTGATAGCCTTGCGTCCGACGCGCAAAATGTGTATAATAATTGCAGCGCTTCACGCGCGATCCACATCATCAATTTACGGAGGAACTCATTTTGAAATTATTTGATAATATATCCGGTCTTTCCATCATCGGCGGCGGTATGGCAAAGCTGGGGCCGAACAAAAAAGCCATCGAAAAGGCGAGAGCAGAGGGCGATGTCAAGACGGAGCAGGCGGAGATTCTAAAAGCCTGCCAAATCTGGTCAAACCATATTGTCGAGCGCATGCAGGTTGATATCCGTGTCATTCACGAGGAAAATCTCCCCAAGCACGGTCCTGTCGTTTTCATCGCTAACCATCAGTCCTACGCAGATATTCTGACTTTTTTGTATATCGTAAAAAATCATCAGGTCGCGTTCATCGCCAAGGATAATCTCGAAAAAATCCCGTTTTTCGGCAAATGGGTCGAGCGCATCCGCGGAATCTATATTCACCGCGGCGATGCCAGAGCCTCGCTCGCGACCATCAACGAAGGCGTCGAATACCTCAAGCAGGGATTTTCTCTGGTTATCTTCCCGGAGGGGACCCGCAGCCGCTCCTCGGAGATGGGCGAGTTCAAGCATGGCAGCTTCAAGCTGGCGACCAAAGCCAAGGTGCCGATCGTTCCGGTCACCTTAAACGGCGGCTACCACACCTTTGAGGATCATGGCGCCGTCACCAAGGGGCAGCATATCGACGTGCTGGTACACCCGCCGATCGAGACCAAGGATATGTCGCGCCAGGAACTGGCAGAACTACCCGCGCAGGTGGAAGCCATCATCCGCGCAGGGCTCGCGGAGCTGGTGCAGCAATCGGGGGAAGAAGAGAAATAAGGATTAGGACGAAAGCGTCTACTTTTCTTGACTAGTCTAAACATGCCGACGATTGCGCGCCAATCGTCGGAAAAATTCTTCGCCAATCGCCGGAAAAATTTCTCGCCAATCGTCGGAAAAATCTTGTTTCATTTGTCTCGATGGGGTATACGAAAGACCATATCGGCGTCAAGATGGTGTCTGCGTTGTCCCCATCGGCTGCCTCAAAAATTAAATCTTTCTCAGATTCTTTCCCCGGCGGCTGTGTAACTGCCGCCGCTTTACCCAAAAGGCTTGCCCGCCTTATACCTTCTGCGTCTTTACGCTACTGTACTGTCCGTAGATTTTCTTTCCGTTTACGGTCTTATACGCACGGACTTTCACATAATAGGTCTTGCCTTTTTTGAGTCCGGTTATAGTCTTTGACAGTCTCTTACCGCTGACGGTGGTTTTGACCACATTCTTGCTAAACTTCTCATCGGTCGCGCAGACGATCTGATAGCCGCTGACCGCAGCCGTCTTGCCGCTTAGCTTCGTCACATAATCGGTATTGATGGCAGCTTTCTTCCAGGTCACTTTCAGCTTGCCGCTTCCGCTTTTAGCGGTCTTACTCAGAGTCGTCTTGGCGGGAACATCCTGATAGAAGAATGCCAGCGCGTAGTACGCCTGCTCGGTTGCCATCTGGTCGACCACCGGCTGAAAACCACCGCTTGCCTTGTTCACATGGCGGAAGCCTCCTCTCTTTTCATCGTGGAAAGTCAAAAGGGCGTCTACAATGCTCTTGCTGTTTTTCACAAAGCGCTTGTCCGTATTCGGATTCACACCGCTTAGATACGCGAAAACCCATCGGGGCGTTTTCCCGATGAGCCTTCGCGTGTTTACATACAAGTTTTTTAAAGATTCGTTATTTTGCTTTTGACCATGTTCTGGTTGCATACTTACACTGCTTCAGCGCTGTCTTTGCAACGAGTTTGTCGTTTTCGTCGTATGCTCTTACCTGCACTTTATAGAAGTATTTCGTGCCCTTCTTACCGCTTGTGTTCGTATAAGCTGCAGTCTTCTTTGTTACTGCTGCCTTATATGATGCTGCCTTCTTCGTGGAGCGATAGAAGCGGTATTTTACGGTGAAGCCAAGGTCTTTGAGCTCCTTGATGGAAGTCTTCACCCTCGTATCGCTCTTCAGGACTGCTTTGATGTTCTTCTTCGCTGTCTTGCTTGAGCGGGCAACGAGTTTCATATCCTTAACGATAGATTTTGCTTTTTCAATCTTCGCTGCGGCATCGTCTGTCGGTTCTTCCGCTGCTTTTTCGATTGCAACGGTTACTGTAGATCCGGTTGCAGCTTCGGACATTGCTTTCAGCTCTTCCTGCGTGTAAGTCTTATCACCAAACGGTGTTCGTATGGTCAGTTTCGCATTCGTATCCTTGACGATGGAATCGATGAAGCTCTTGTCAAGCGTTACATCAACCTTTTTCGCATCGCCAACGGCTTTGCTGGAAACAACTAAGATGATTTCGTTTGATTTATTATCCTTTACCTGTTTCAGAATTTCCTTCTGATTATCCGCAGAAACCTTGACTTCGGCAACCTTCGTCTTTGTGCCGTCAGCGTTGGTCTTTTCGCTTACCTTGACTTCGGTCGGTGCAGTCGTCGTACCGCTCTTGGTGTCGGTGGTGACATCCTTGACTTCTTCCTCTGCACCGCCCGGCGTGTTCCATTTTTCGGAGCCTTCTTCTTTGGTATAGTCGTCTGTATAGTGGAAGACGACTGCGTCTCTGTCACTTAAGAACTGTGCCGCTACGCCTACTTCCGGATGCTTGCCGTTTAAGGTGTACATCCAGCCGGAGAGATTACCGTTGTCAAATTGGCCAATCTCAGTGCCGTTATATGTTACAGAATATACATAAGTTCCATATTGTGTCCCTTCCGCATTGAATTTAATGGCAGGATTCTGCGTGCTGCTTTCAATTTCCTGCATTAGATTCCAAACAGTCGAATTCTTCTTTACAGTCTTTGTGACCGTCAGCCACGGCTGCAGATTTCCTGCGGACAATGTGTGCTTGGTTGCACCTTCCGCGTCCGCATCGTGCAGGCTGTCGCCTAAAAGTGTAAAAGTAACATTAATCCCGTTGTCGCCAGGCTGTACTCGTTCCAAAACGACCACTTCAATCGTGGTAGAGACGCCTTGATAGGAAAGGGTAACGGTCTGTACCGCTCTTTTTGACTTGTCATAGCCTGTGATCGTCAAATCGTCCTGAGATAATATGGTGACATCGCCATTGGTCCATTTTGCCTTGATGTCTGCACCAGTCAAGTCAAGTTTCTCGCCGATATAGTATGTATCCTTGAAGCTGCCTTCAACTTCAATCTTATAGCAAATATTGACGGAAGCATCCTCAATCCGTTTGGTTAAAGTCTCTGCGTCTTTGCCCAATGGGTCATCGGTCCGGTTACAGCCGACTCTCGTCCATCCTTCCGGGCAGCCCGCTACACTGTCCTGCGTGTTGAAATAGGTCGTACCCTCGCTTGCCGTTGGATTTTTGTAATTGGTATCGATGTATTCGATCAGCCCGATGCCTTTTGCAGCCTCGCATTCCTTGGTATAGAAATTGCCACTTCATTATCCTGACTGACATAGATCAGCAGATGATTGCAGTCTTTATATCCATCTGAATTCATAAATCGCTTCCTGATCTGTGCTGAAGCAGCGGTCACCTGCTCCGGTGTTAAGGCACGCCGCTTTTGTTTATATTGTTTTCTTAGTTCTGCTTTTGTCTGTTCCATCATACTTTTTTTGTTGGATCGATATCTTCCAGTCTGGTAATACTACCATCCGGTTCTTTGATATCAATGTTATTTAATACACTTCTCAGATTCTGCTTCATGGCAAAAATATATTCCTGTCTAAGATTTTTCTGTTCTTCCTTTTCAGCCGGCGTAAGTCCTGCCGGAGTCTTGGATTTCTTATATAATTCATTGATTCTTGCAATCTTTTTTTCGTCCATTCTTATTCACCTGTTCATTACTGTTATTTCTGAATCGTATACTGCTTCTGTTTGATCAGATACCATCTTATATATGATACGTGTGGTACACACTATATCCATTGCTACTGCAGATATTCCTTATGTGTAATGTATCTTACGACATCAAAATTCGGCTCTTTATATGCTTTAAATAAGGTTCCGACAGATTCGCCATTTAATGCCCGACCGAGATTCCCTATATCATCTCCTGACAAAATAAGCATATCTGCTCCTGAATTTGCAGCAATCTTCGCTGCAGAGATTTTTGTCGTCATACCACCGGTTCCATATCCGGAGCCTGCACCCTTTGCCATTGCTTTGATCTTATCGTCGATACGTTCTACGACAGGGATCAATGTTGCATCCGGATTATTTCTCGGATCGTCCGTGTACAAGCCATCAATATCTGTCAATAATAATAAAAGGTCGGCATTGATCATGTTGGCTACGATAGCGGAAAGGGTATCATTATCTCCAAAGTTTATATCCACTTCTTCAATTGCAACTGTATCATTCTCATTAACTACAGGAATAACATCCATTTGTAATAATTCATTAAAAGTATTTACAGCGTTATGTCTTCTTTCCTGAGATGTGATTACATCAAATGTCAGAAGAACCTGTGCTGCAATCTGGTGATATTCATAGAACAGGCGCTGGTATACCATCATGAGCTGTCCTTGTCCAACTGCTGCATGTGGTGTCCGTCTACGGTGCCGAGGATCTGGTAAATACCTTC
>OLOW01003284.1_pt1 | contig 10404 bp, 7 predicted proteins | sample 1672801 | NCBI WGS metagenome assembly OLOW01 (sample SAMEA3136725, study PRJEB25190) | human gut metagenome | biome: human gut; feature: human-associated habitat; material: faeces | place: Austria | collected 2013
AGGACCCTGACGCCTCGCGCAGGAAATGGGCGAGAGAAGAAGGACATCAATATTGAAATCGGCGGCAGTTGTCCGCAGGATATTTTCCCTCTGTATGCAGGGAAAGGGAATATCTGCGATTGCCACTATTTTGTGGGAGGATAAGGTGCTTACCCCGTCAGCCTACAAAGCGTCCAAAGGCATCGGCGTAGCCAGAGTATCGGAAAATCCGTATAACTGGGAAACTTCCATGATTGCGACCATCTTGGAGAATGTGGCATATATCGGCGTGACGGAAAGTTTCAAATCCACCCGTTTAGGTTTTAAGAGCAGGAAGCGTATCCCCACCGCCAAAGACAGACGGGCATATATCGAGGACGCACACACTCCTATCATAGATAAAGAGGTGTGGGATAAGGTGCAGATGATACGGCGGGGAAAGCGCAGACCGACCAAAGGCGGCACGACCAGTATGTTTTTAGGACTGCCCTATTGTGCGGACTGCGGGGCAAAATTAAGCCTTGCCACCGCCAATGGTTACACGCACTTCCGCTGTTCACAGTACAAGCGCACGAGCCGCACACAGAACTGTACGCAGCACTATATACGGGAAGAAGCTCTGTATCAGTTGGTGTTAAAGCAGCTTCAGCACTTTCTGTCCTATTTACAGCAGTTTGAACGGGTATTTATCCGACAGCAGATTGACACGACCCTTGCACAGCGCAGGTATGAACTGTCTGCCAAGCAAATGCAGATAGAAAAGGACGAAAAGCGGATAAAAGAGCTTGACCGCCTGTTCCGTAAAATCTATGAGGATAATGTCAACGGGAAACTGAACGACGAGCGTTTTTACAAGCTGTCCGACGGATATGAATCCGAGCAGGAACAGTTAAAGCGTGAAATCGAAGCATTGACCGCAGAGATTAGCGAAGCCGACACGGAAGTGACCAATGTAGCGAAGCTGATAGCCGTCACGAAGAAATACACCCGTATTGACGAACTCACGCCCGAAATCCTTAATGCTTTTGTGGATAAAATCGTAGTCTATGAACGGGTAAAGCAGGACGGAAAACGGACGCAGACGATTGACATCTACTATTCCTATGTTGGGATTGTGGACATCCCTACAGACGAGGAAATGCGTGAAATGGAACGGGAATATCTGCGGCGTACCAATCATCAGCAAACCGCCTGAATACAGGCAAAGGCAGGAGAAAATCTGTACTCCTGCCCATACATATCTTTTTTATCCCTATCTGGTTTAATACATAGGAGACAAATAAAAAGAGAAAAACAACTCAAATATGATATGATGTTAAGTAACTACACAAAACACAGATCAAAAGGAGTTGTTTTTCATGATAAGTATAACATCAAGAGCGCGGTTTCGTCAACGGGTAATCAGATATTCAGAGAAACATGGAGTGACGGCGGCAAGCATACGGCACAGAGTAAGCCGAAACGCAATATACGAATGGAAGGCAAAATATGACGGGAACTGGAAAAGTCTGCGGGACGGATCGCACCGGCCGCACAGCCATCCGAACGAGCACACAGCGGAAGAGAATGCGTTAATTGAGAGATATTACCGTTACAACAAAGAAGACAAGCTGATGCTGTGGGACAAACTCAGGGCGAACGGATATAAACGGTGTTACAAAAGTCTGCTCCGAGCGATAGCGAGATTAAAATTAAATGAAGCGCCGGAGAAGAGAAAAGGCTACAAGCCAAAGGCGTACCAAAGAGCGGAATATCCGGGGCAGAAGGTGCAGATTGATGTAAAGCATGTGCCCGGGTATTGCGTGGCAAACGGGCAGAAATACTATCAATACACTGCGGTTGATGAATGTACAAGATACAGTTTCAGAGAAATGTATGACGAACACAGTACATACAGTTCATTGGATTTTCTCAAAAAGTTGATCGAATACTTTCCGTTTCCTATAAGAGAAGTACAGACCGACAACGGAACGGAGTGGACAAATGCGCTGCTGGTGAAGAGGGCAACCCATAAGACACTGTTTGAAGATTATCTTGAAGAAAACGGGATCAGATACCATAGGATCAGAGTTGCGACGCCGAGGCACAACGGGAAGGTAGAGCGGCAGCACAGGCTGGATGAAAAGCGTTTTTACGGCAAAATGAGAATGTACAGTCTTGAGGACGGGCGGAAGCAGTTAAAGAAATACAACAGGATATCCAACAATATTTCAAAGTGCTGTCTAAACTACCGCAGTCCGCAGGAGGTATTGGAGGACTATCTGGCAGTAATGTGAGCCGCCGATTTTGCGTGTTTTTCGTCGCCTCGGCTCCTCAAAACACGCAAAATCTTTGACAAGTCAACTTACATCATATTTTTCTTGAGAAAAGTGTCACCCATCATTGACGACTGTACAAGGTGCGTTTTCGCATCGACAAATTTCCACTTGACAATCTCGAGTAAATCTGCTATCATACCTTTGAGTATGTTTTCCGTATAGGGCGGGGGCAGTTTATATCCGAAAGGGTATTCAAGTCAATTACGATAAGTAATTAGAACTGGAAATGTAAGCCTATACACACTTTTTAGTGTGCATAGGCTTATTTTTTTACCTCACAGTAAGGCATTTACACTTAATTCAAGGAGGCGATACATACGACAGGACTATTTTTGTTAACGATCACATCTTTTACTTTGGTGAATAGTGATGAGGAAACAAGATAATGCAAAAAGAGTTTTTTAGCCAAGATGTGTCAGAAATTGTACGGCAAACGAAAACCGATATAAACCATGGATTGTCTATGAGCCAGTATGCGCTAAGTAAAAAAATCCACGGGGAGAACACTTTATCAGAAGAAAAAAAGCAATCGAATATTAAAAAATTTTTCGGGCAGTTTTTGGAGCCGACAACCTTAGTTTTAGTTGCCGCCGGAATCATCTCCGTTTTCTTAAAAGAATACGATAATTCAATCGCAATTACTGTTTTGCTGCTTGTAAATAGTATCATCGGTTTTATACAGGAGCAAAAAGCAGAAACTTCTCTGCAAGCAATTAAAAAAATATCTTCGGTACAGACTACAATCCTGCGTGATGGCAGCACGAAAAAAGTTCCGATTGAAGACGTGGTTGTAGGCGACATTGTGTTTCTTGAAGCGGGGGATTTTGTTCCCGCGGATTTGCGCTTGTTTGAAGCAAACGATTTACAGATGGACGAATCTGCATTAACGGGGGAATCCTTGGCGGTGGAAAAAACAAGCGAAGCCCAGGAGACTGATTCTCTGCCGCTTGCAGAGCGGGTAAATATGGCGTACATGAATACCCTGGTAACATACGGCCGGGGAAAAGGGATTGTGGTTGCCATCGGAAAAGAAACCGAAATGGGGAAAATCGCGCAATTATTAAAAGAAATCACCCCGGATAAAACCCCTCTGCAAAAACAGCTTTCTGAGATTAGCAAAAAATTAAGTATTCTCGCGGTGATAATCTGTTTGGCTATTTTTGGAATTGGTGTTTTTCAAGGGCAAAGCATCTATGAGATTGCAATGAGCGCATTCAGCTTGGCAATCGCGGCTATTCCAGAAGGGATGCCCCTGATTGTGACCTTGATCTTAGTGATGGGAATCCGCGACATGGCAAAAAACAATGCAATTATGAAAAATTTGACAGCCATTGAAACTGCGGGAGCCTCCGACATTGTGCTGAGCGATAAAACCGGAACCCTGACGCAAAACAAAATGACTGTTACAAAGCTTTATACAAACCAGCAGAATCTGATATACAGTGAGATTACAGGGCTTTCAGACAACACTGCAAAGCTTTTGGATTTAGGCGTACTGAATAATGACTGCACTGTCAGTTGGGAGCGCGGGGAATCGGCTATTTTGGGCGAGCCAACGGAAGCGGCTATTTTTCAAGCAGCTATTTCTCAGAATATCGAGCCAGACAAATTGAGGGAAAAATACCCCAGAATGGATGAGATCCCTTTTGACTCGGCCCGTAAACTCATGACAACGGTTCATCAAACAGCCCAGGAAGATAAACTTGTGATTGTAAAAGGGGCTCCAGAAGTATTGCTGCCGTTGTGCAATCGTATTTATCTTGAAGGCTCCCCGGCAGAGCTGGACGATGAACAAAGAAGTAAGATCGCTGCCCAAACGGTACGATTTGCAGAAGAAGCGCTGCGGGTGATCGCCGTTTCCTATAAAATGGCGCCAAAGCAGGCTGAGTGCAATTATGAAGAGAATTTGATTTTTGTGGGTCTGTTTGCTATGATTGACCCGCCAAAAGAAGAGGCCAAAGAAACAATCGCTCAATTCCATCAGGCGGGAATTGATACCGCTATGATTACCGGCGATAATAAAACGACAGCGACGGCGATTGCAAAAGCGTTAGGCATTGTGTCGGATGATTCCCGCACGATTTCCGGTACGGAACTGGACGCCCTGACAGAACAGGAGCTGGCGGAAAACATCGATAATTACAGGGTATTTGCCCGGGTGACACCTCAGCACAAATTAAAAATCGTTACAGCCTTCCAAAACAAAGAACACGTCGCGATTATGACCGGCGATGGGGTCAACGACGCGCCGGCGCTAAAAAAGGCGGATATTGGCGTTTCAATGGGCAAAGGCGGAACAGAGGTGGCAAAGGGTGCGGCTGATATGATACTTATTGACGACAATTTTTCTACCATCAGTTACGCTATCGTCTATGGAAGGCAGGCTTATAATAACATTAAACGGCCCATTCAGTTGATGCTGTCTGGAAATATAGCTGTCATTTTGGGTATTTTTTTGACCACTGTTTTGGGGAACGCATTATTTGGCCGTTCGGTCGTTCTATTAAATGCGGTTCAAATCTTATGGTTCAATGTGGTAAGCGACACCCTATTGAGTGTAGCATTGGGGATGGAACCTGTTGACCCATCCATCATGCAGGAGAAGCCCCGCAAAAAGAAAGAATCATTTTTTGGAAACGGCTTAGGCAGAAGAATCCTTTTACATGGAAGCATGATTGGTTTAGTTTCCTTTGCTGCTTATGCAATAGGCGCTATTATGGGTGGCTGTTCACTGAAGGCGTTCACTCAGGCGAGTAGCATGGCCTTCATGACCTTGAGTTTTGCCCAATTCCTGCATGCTTTTAACCTTAAATCGGAAACAGAGTCTGCCTTTAAGAAAATTCTTTCCAACAAAACATTGGCGCTGGTTTTCTGCATAAATGTTGGTTTGCAGCTGCTGATTATGCTGCTGCCAATATTGCGGGAGAAATTATTTGAAATGAGCGTCATTACGCCCCTGCAATGGTTTATCATCCTGCTTTTATCAATCCTTCCCCTGATAACTGCGGAACTTAAAAAACGAATAGTCAGAGCCAAGCAGTAGAGAATCTATATTTTAATTTTGATATGCAAGGCCAGCAATCTTGCCAGAATGGGCCAATCTGCCTTGTGCGGGGTGGCCCATTTTTTGTCTAAGGAGGAAAATTGTATGCGCAGCTCTTAACCAGTTTTTAGATAGATTTATACACTCAAAAAATTTTTTCAAAAAACTTTCCGGTTTGCAGCCCTGAGATGTGTTATGGTTATGTGACGAGACAAAAAGACCAACCGGCTCGAATCTGCAAAAAGGAGGGATGCGGCATGATGTCTCCTCTGAATATGAAAGACGGCTGATCGCCATGTTTGATTCATTCAGCAAGACGGTGCCGCGGAATTTCAGCAGAAATCTCAAACGGGAAAAGGATAATGCGGCAAAGCATTACTCTGAGGAATCAGTAGACTATCTTCTTACATTTTTAAGCTGCGAGGACAGGTATCCGTCCGACTGTTTTGTTTGTGCTTTATGAGGATGAGCTATCCTGCGTGGTTCACAGCGAAACTTTATATAATTTTAGTACTAATAAAATAATAGGCGTCCATTTCTGTACGCCTATTATTTCTAAACACAGCTTGTTAACTACCAATAACCCCTTGATTTTACTTGCTTTTTTAGAAAGCTCTGTAACACCACTCCGACCACCAGGCAGGGCCTGGAGCCGATACGCGCTCCGGGTCTTTTCTTTTACCGGATGCACCTCCCGCGTTTTAGCTGGCGTCTTTTTTATCCCCGGTAGACATTTCAGCATTTTTGGCCGCAAAATCAAAGCCGCAAGGAGAAACCTTGCGGCTTTTTCATTTTATCTTCGAGGCGGACATTATGGAAAAAAGAACGTATTTCGATGTCGAGTACGCCAATTCGTAAAATAAGGCAATCTGCCAGCCTGGTATCATATATTTGTTTCAGCGGCAATTTTGCTTACGAGGGACAAAAACCTGCAGTTGAAAAGTATATTGTTGAACATGGCGAGATTGTTGATTCGAATGTGAAAAAGAGTACGGATTATCTGATTATTGGCTCTGATTATTGGCTCTTATGCGTGTCAAGCGGATTCCAACGGAACATATGGCACAAAAGTGAAGAAAGCAATCGAATATAACGAAAAGGGTGGTAACGTTCAGATTATGAAAGAAACAGACTTTTTCGTCAATATGAAATGACGCCTTATGTTTGCCTACTGCGTATCAAAAATCGAGGGCTGATCAAACGGTCAGACCTCTGCTATTTATGCGTTTGCCGCTTTTGTCGCTTCCGCAATCTCCGCTTTTGCTTTTTTGATCCTCTCGGCGAGTTTGCCTTTGTATTGCTCGCGGGTTTCGGCGTAGACATTGCATTTTTTGCGTTTGCCGCCGGACAGGCTCGGACAGATGCTTCCTTCCCGCAAGGTGTCGCTTATCCGATACAGGCATCCGGCGCCGGATTTGCGTATCTTTCTCTGGATTCGGCTCGGGATGCGGCTCTGCGGGCGCACACGGAGCGTTTACGGGCGGTTTCGTTGTATTCGCGGAGTTTGCTCTGCCTCGGGCAGCCTCGCGTCTGTCTTGCCGGTTTTGCGGTCGATGCTCACCGCCGCCTGCTTGCGCGGCCGAATGCAATACTTCCGTCTCGCCGCGCACGGCTTACTCCGCGCACGGCTTTCGACGGCGAATAGCGATGGTGGGTGCGTTGCGGCAGACGCCGTCGTTCGGCGTGCCGCGTCTGTTGGCCCGCTCTGCGCCTTGTTTGGCTTCCCACAAAGCGATGTAACAAAATTGCACGCGGAATATTACCGAAATTTAACATTATTCGACTTCTGCTTTTTACATTCAACGGTTAAAATCGTATATAATGGAGAAAAATTGCAATCGCATATAACATGGACTTTTCAAAAATAAAACATCGGGGGAAGTTCGGATGACGATTTTTGACGCGTTGACGATGATCGGCTACGTACCACTGATACTCGAGTTGGTCATACTCGGACTTAGAAATCTCTTCATCGTCGCCATAGTCGTCCTCATAGTAGGCACCGACCTTGATTGTCTCGCCGACCTTGAGAGCAGTATTGGACGCAGAGCCCCAAACGATATCTTGGTCCTTGGCGTTCAGCAGACTGACGGAGTCGACCGTCACGTATGCTGCGATAGCGATATCCGACTCGTCACCATCGCTCGGCACAGCGGACTCGGCTTTGGCACTTGCCTCGGCGGCAGCCTCCACTTTTGCAGCGGGCTGCGAAACATCCTGCGACCCGCTCTCCTGCGTATCCACAGGAGCGGCAGAATTACTCGAATCCGTGCCCCCTGCAGGCTTCTCATCCTCGGTTGCCACCGAGTCAGCACCGGTAGTCTCAGAGGAAGCGCCCTCCTCCGTCGGCTCCGCATCCTGCGAAGCGACAGCCTGGGCGATGCCCTCAGCGCCTTCGGCCCACAGCTGTGCCGGCGTGGTGCCAAAGACCATAAGCATGGTCATAAACGCCACGAGGACACGTGCGGAGGCTATTCTCATGTTCCTGATTGTGCGCGCCATTCGATTGCGCGCTCCCTCGCTCGGTAAAGCGGCAGGCTGCCGCTCACCGTCGTGCGGGTGCTGTCCGATCACGTCGGACCTCCTTTCTCCAGAGCCGTGTGCCGCATGGGGCGACACCTAGATGGGAGGCGATCCGACTTGACATCATCCATCCGCGCACACCGCCCGATCTGCAGCGCACTGATTCCGCGGATGTCCGAGATACGGTTACTGGTACAGTCGGGGATTCTCACCCCGATTCTCCTGGGCGCATGCGCCCGTGCGTCTCCGCACCACCATCTTGGCCATGTTTTACCGAAGTTATCCTACCACAGACCGCATGGTCTCCTACCTGCCGGAACAATCATCGGGCAAGCTTTTCACGCACTGTTATTCAAGATGCGTAGTCAAGCCTCACGCAACCCGCCTGCGCCCGGCCAGTGCCGGCAGCTCTAGAGTTTTGGCAATGCGATAAGCGAGGCGCAAACGGTAACGGTAAAGCACATCACAATCACGCCCGTTCCAACTAAACACACCTGAAGCTGCCCGCAATTTCGAAGCACGGGAATACGCTTCCACAGCCCGCGTTTATCGAGCAAAATGCTAACGATAGCAGCAGGGGCACATACGGTTAACAGGTCATATTCCATAACACGGAACCAAAACGGAAGTGCCGAGTCAAACGCATTGGGATAAAAGATCGCAAATTGGCTGCCCATGGTGCACAAAGCCAATTCGCAGAGCAGCAGTAGATTCCAAATAACCCCTGCCCATCGCGGTATGCGACGCAGCAAACGAAGAAAAGAGCCGGCGACACCCCGCGCGTTCGAGAGCGCTCCCTGAGCCTGATTCACCATCGAATCGAAGGGAGCCAAAAGACCACCTGAGTTGGGCCTGGGGCGCTTCATCCATGCCTGCTGCGGCAGCGAGCTCACCGCGGAGCTCAATTCGCGAACGCTCGTATAGCGCTCGCGCGGATCAAAAGCGCAGGCCTTGCATATCACCCGTGCGATAGAATGCGCAACACCGGCTTCCTCGCAAGAAGACACATCCGTAGCGTTGGGAGGCTGCCTACCCGTAAGACAAAAGAACAGCAGCTTGCCCAAAGCATAGATATCGCTGCGCACACTCGTCTGCCCAAAGCCAAACTGCTCGGGTGGGGCATAACGGCGCGTGCCAAAGTGCGTGGTATCGCACTCGGCACCCTCATGCCACAGGCGGGCAATACCAAAGTCGATGAGGACGGGTCCCGAGGGCGAAACGATTATGTTTGATGGCTTAAGGTCCCTATGAATAACAGGTGGATTGATACACTCATGCAGCTCGCGAACTACCATGCAAATCTGTAAAAAGAGATATTTCACCGCCGCCGGAGAGACATTACCGCTCGATATGTATTCAGAAAGCGTAGGTCCCTCGACATACTCCATCACGACTGAGCGACGCTCGAGCCCTCGCAGGCATTCGACGATCTTTGGCACATGATCGATAAAAAGCCCCACCTGCTGAGCCCGCTGCAACACCTCGTAAACGTCAGCTCCATCCGATTGCACGGGATATACCTTGCGAACATACCGCGGCACCGCGCTATCGAAACTGCCGTGCGCTACCGACGTGCCAGCGGGCACAACGACCTCAGTCGACCCTGTGACGTCGGCATCTTTTAGCACTTCGATTACGCGCCAGCGGTCGTCATGGCCGCAGGCGCGCAGAAAACAATCGAGTTCGTTGTCGAAATTACTCTCTATGTCACCTGTTGTATCCATGGGGCACATCATAGCAAGGCATGCGGACAAGATTTCGAATCAATGTATGACGAGAAGCGTCTAGCAGATGGTATCTTCGCCCAGCCGATAGAGTTCTTCGTTAACCTTTTGCAGCGAGCGGGCTCGATCGATACAAAAGAGAATGATGGCGTCGCGTCGACACTTGGGATCCAGGCGCGCCACGCCCGCAGCCGTCAGCGCCCGATTGGTCTCGCGCACACTCAAAGCCATAGCGAAGGCGATCTGCAGTACCTTGTTGCGAGACGGATGACGCTGCCCAGTAAAAATCTGGTAGCCAAAGGTCTCGTTAAGGTCGGCCATACGCACCACACGCACACGTTCAAGGTGCTTTTCTTCCAACAGCTGCTGAAGATAGTCGGAAAGGGAGATGTCTGGCAGCTCATGGCTGCCAAGAAACGAATCGACCGTCGGAGCATCCAGCAGCTCATGCAAAAGCTCCTCCGTCAGACGTTCGCGCTCCATCTCCCCCTCCTTTCATAAACAATTCGGTTAACACGAAACCGCTTCTTAGAAGCCAGAAACGTCCACGCGCTCCCAGTTGGCAACGTCCTCGGGCTTCTCCATGCTTGCCGCCTCGAACTTCCAGGTGCCGCCCGCCTTGAGGTTGTTGATGTTTGCGAGGGCTGTGCCGATCTGTGCACCATCAGCATCATACAAGTTGTACTCGATCTGCAAGTAGCTCTTATCCTCATCGGTATTGTTGACGAGGGTGCCGGTGATCTTCACGTCATAGGGGTTCGAGGTGTCGAGAGTCTCGTCCGAAATGGTGTAAGGCTCCTGCTCCGGCTTCTTCTCC
>OLOW01003285.1_pt1 | contig 10404 bp, 5 predicted proteins | sample 1672801 | NCBI WGS metagenome assembly OLOW01 (sample SAMEA3136725, study PRJEB25190) | human gut metagenome | biome: human gut; feature: human-associated habitat; material: faeces | place: Austria | collected 2013
AGCAACCTGAGGTGCACCAACGTTAGCCTCAACCTTGAACTCACGAAGAAGACGGTCAACGATGATATCCAGGTGAAGCTCACCCATACCAGCGATAATGGTCTGTCCAGTTTCCTGATCTGTATGAGCACGGAATGTCGGGTCCTCCTCAGCAAGCTTAGCAAGTGCCTCACCAAGTTTGCCCTGTCCAGCTTTTGTCTTAGGCTCGATCGCGAGCTCGATAACTGGCTCCGGGAACTCCATAGACTCAAGGATTACCGGATGCTGCTCGTCACAGATTGTATCACCTGTTGTAGTGAATTTGAATCCGATCGCTGCAGCGATATCACCGGAGTAAACCTTATCCAGCTCCATACGTTTGTTAGCGTGCATCTGAAGGATACGTCCAACACGCTCTTTTTTATCTTTTGTGGCATTCAGTACATAAGAACCGGAGTTCATTGTTCCTGAATAAACACGGAAATAAGCAAGTTTTCCTACAAATGGGTCAGTCATGATCTTGAATGCAAGAGCGGAGAACGGCTCATCATCAGATGAATGTCTCTCAACTTCGTTGCCGTCAAGGTCAACACCCTTGATAGCCGGAATATCTGTAGGAGCCGGCATGTACTCAACAATTGCATCCAGAAGCTTCTGAACACCCTTGTTTCTGTAAGCGGAACCGCAGCAAACCGGTACTGCTGTACACTCACATGTAGCTTTTCTGAGGACAGCTTTCAGTCTGTCTACAGAAGGCTCATCTCCCTCAAGATACTCCATCATGAGGTCATCATCCAGCTCGCAGATCTTCTCGATCAGCTCTGTATGATAAAGTTCTGCATCTTCCTGCATATCCTCCGGGATATCAGTAATGGAGATGTCATCACCCTTCTCATCATTGTAGATGTATGCTTTCATCTCGAAAAGATCGATGATTCCTTTGAAGTCATCCTCTTTTCCGATCGGAAGCTGAAGGCAGATAGCGTTTTTACCAAGACGAGTCTTGATCTGCTCTACTGCACCGTAGAAGTTTGCACCAAGGATATCCATCTTGTTGATGAATGCCATACGAGGTACATTGTAGGTATCAGCCTGACGCCATACGTTCTCTGACTGCGGCTCAACACCACCCTTAGCACAGAAAACGCCGACAGCACCATCAAGTACACGAAGGGAACGCTCAACCTCAACAGTGAAGTCTACGTGTCCTGGTGTATCAATGATGTTGATACGATGCTCAAGAGCACCTGGCTTTGGTTTGCAGTTCTCCTCAAGAGTCCAGTGACATGTTGTAGCAGCGGATGTGATTGTGATACCACGCTCCTGCTCCTGCTCCATCCAGTCCATTGTCGCTGTACCTTCATGAGTATCACCGATCTTGTAGTTAACACCTGTGTAATAAAGAATACGCTCTGTAAGAGTTGTTTTACCAGCATCGATATGCGCCATGATACCGATATTTCTGGTTCTCTCTAATGGATATTCTCTTCCTTCTTTTCCAGCCAATGAATTTTCCTCCTCGAATTAGAAGCGATAGTGAGCAAATGCTTTATTTGCCTCAGCCATCTTGTGCATGTCTTCTTTTCTCTTAACGGATGCACCTGTGTTGTTCATTGCATCTAAAAGCTCATTTGCAAGTCTTTCTTCCATTGTTTTCTCGCCTCTTTTACGAGAGAACATTGTTAACCAGCGAAGAGCCAGTGCCTGACGTCTGTCTGCTCTTACCTCGATCGGAACCTGATAAGTAGCACCACCGATACGTCTTGCTTTTACTTCCAGAACAGGCATGATGTTGTTCATTGCCTCTTCAAATACTTCCAGTGGTTCATTGCCGGTAGCTTCCTGAATCTGGTCGAAAGCATCATATACGATGCTCTGAGCAACGCCCTTCTTACCATCCAGCATGATGCTGTTGATGAGCTTTGCAACTACGACACTACCGTATACTGGATCTGGAAGTACATCTCTCTTTGGTGTGTTACCTTTTCTTGGCACTTCTCTTCCCTCCTTGTTACCACAGGGTACTCGACCGAACTTCTAACGCCGGCCGCGGCGCCTTAATATATTACAATATTAAGACAATATCCCGAATCAACTACTTCTTCTTAGGTCTCTTTGCTCCATACTTGGAACGAGCCTGAGCTCTTTCTGCGACGCCGGCAGTATCGAGTGTTCCTCTAACGATGTGATATCTCACACCTGGAAGGTCCTTAACTCTTCCGCCTCTGATGAGTACAACACTGTGCTCCTGAAGATTGTGTCCGATACCAGGGATGTAAGCTGTAACTTCGTTTCCGTTTGTGAGCTTAACTCTGGCAACCTTTCTCATAGCTGAGTTTGGCTTTTTAGGTGTAGCAGTTCTTACTACTGTGCAAACGCCACGCTTCTGTGGGCAGCTCTGATCGATAACTACCTTCTTCTTTGAGTTGAAACCCTTCTGAAGAGCAGGAGCTGTAGACTTGTCTGCAAGGACATTTCTTCCTTTTCTTACTAACTGGTTAAAGGTTGGCATATTTTCTCTCCTTTCATAGATTTGATACTATACGCTGATATACAATACATCAGCATACCTTGATATTATACACTATTCTCCGTCTCTTGTCAAGCACTTTTTCTTGACTTTTTTAACTTTTTGAAAATTTCAGTTAAATTTTCTGTCAAAAGCTATAAAAAGCACAGGGCAGCGGTTTTTCACGCACTGCCCTGCAAATTATTCCTCATTCCGTCTTGCTGTCTGTATCTAAAATTTCTCCTTTATCCGCCACTTCGACCTCTGTCTCGCTGAATCTATGATAAGTTATAACACAATCGCTGTCGTCAGTCTTGTCCGAATAGGTTATATCGTTTTGTACTTCGTTGATATAAAGTTTCAGATCATCACTAAAATAGGTGTTTGCACCCGTTGCAAATTTAATTGCAACGAGCCATTCATTTTCATCAAAGAAGTAATTTCTGTTTTTCTTTACCGTCGCACTTTCGGAACCGTACCATTCATTATTAGTATCGTCCTGCTCCACAATATCCTTATAATTGGAAGTTATACTGAAATATCTTCCGTCCACCTTGATAATTATGCCTTCCTTTGACCTTCCTGCTGTGGAAACGTTTATGGCTTTACCCTTTTGAATTGGTGTTATTATCAGCGGATAGATAATATCCCTTTCGTAATTGTCAGCATCATAATTGATATGCTTAACAGAATTTACCAGCGTATCAATTTTAAATCCCCAGTCCTTTTCAACAGGATTTAGCACAATGCTGAAGTCGTCAGCTTGCAGTATCATATCTTCGTATATATGCTGTACACTATCAAGAATGAGCTTATCAAGCTTTTCCTTGCCTGTATCCTTTGAACTGTCGATATCATAAGCATAGGCTATTGATGATCTAAGTGAATAATAGAAGTCTGTTCCAAAGCTGTCGCCACCGACCGTTTCGCCAAGACCTGTTGCGATCTCATCCGAGTTCCAATTACTCAGATTATCGCAGTTTGTGCCGACTGCGATTTTTTCGCCCACTTTCAGTTCGTCCGCATAAACAAACTTCCCTGTGGTAACATCTTTCGCTCTGAAATCAAGTTTAAACGCAGCGTAATAGTGGTATTTCAGGTATTCATATTCATTCACAGTAACATAGTCGATCAATCCGCCCTTTTCAGAGGTGTATTTCTCAACATATATCTTATCGACAAAAAGATATCCCGTTCCGTCCGAGCCGCAGCCGGCATACGTTCCGACCGCCGTTATCTCTTTGTCTTTAACGACCTGCTTAAGCGCATTTTGTGCCTGTTCTAAATCAGCCGTAAGCTCAGTGCTGTCAAGGCTTTCCGAACTGTCTATACTTGGCTGCTGCATACCGACATTGATCTTATGCTCATCACCGCTGCGATAAAGGGTCAGCGCACCGCCCACCACCAGAAGCAAAGCCGCAAGCACCGCACCTGCAAGCTGAAAGCCTGTAAGTTTTGTTTTATTTTTCTCTGTAGGCTTGTCATACATAAGCACACTCTCCTTCCAATCCGAAGGAGTTTTTATACAGTAAAAAGCATTTATCTTTTTCATTTGCTGCCCCTTTCTGTGATATCCTCATTGCAAACTATACCTTCAGTCAATGTTATGCTGAAAGTCCAGCCCCAACATAATAGTTTTTACCTCTTTTGTAGGGGAGCGGCTCAATTTCTGTTTCACAGAAATGCGACGTCCCAATGCCCTAGGTTTTTATTGTCATTCATATAGTTCACAACATTATCATATCCTTCAGTTGTTCTCTTCCACGTTTGAGATGTGTTTTTATCGTGTTTTCCTTGATATTTGTCAGCTTAGCTATCTCCTGCACTGACAGCTCCTCAAAGTAATAAAGATAAATACTATCCCGATATTTCGGGGGAAGTCTGAAAATAAGGTCAAGTATCTCTATGTCGCTGCCGTCCTTTGAGAAAGACGTTATGCTGTTCAAATCGACTGTGTTTTTCCTCAAACGATACCGCAAAACACTCCGGCATTCGTTGAGAGCCACTCTGATGAGCCACGCTTTCGGGTTTGGCAGACTGCCTTTTTTCATCTGCTTGAAAAGCTTGAAGAACACGTTCTGATAGCAGTCCTCAGCGTCGGAAAAATTTCCCGTGTGCACCACGCAAAGCCTTGTTACCATATCCGAATACTCCTCTACAAGTTGGCGGTATTCGCTTTCGGTCATATTCTTCATGCTTTCACTTCCCTTCATATACTAAAACGCCGTGGCAGGCAAAAAGGTTTCATACAAAATAAAAAAAATCAGCCCGCATGAATGAACCATGCAGGCTGATATAAAAGTCATTAGAATAACGGTGTTTCTGCGGTGTTATGGTTAGCCGCACTCTCATTCTTGACCACCTGAACGTTGTTGTAAACGTCCATACCGGTGCCGGCAGGAATGAGCTTACCGATAATAACATTTTCCTTAAGACCCATGAGCTTATCGGTCTTGCCTCTGATAGCTGCGTCTGTAAGAGCCTTAGTTGTCTCCTGGAATGAAGCAGCCGACAGGAATGAATCCGAGTAGCTTGAAGCCTTTGTGATACCCTGAAGAACAGGAACAGTTGTGATAAGTCTTGCGTTCTCGTCGCCAGCGTCGATCTGAGCCTGTATCTCCTCGTTGAGTCTTGCGACCTCTCCTCTGTCGATAAGTGAACCAGGGAGCAGATAGCTTGAACCAGAGTCGTCGATCTTGACCTTTCTCATCATCTGACGAACGATAACTTCGATGTGCTTATCGTTGATATCAACACCCTGCAGACGGTAAACCTTCTGAACTTCGGTGATGATGTAGTTCTGAACAGCTTTAGGACCATTAACTGCAAGGATATCAGCTGGGTTGATAGAACCCTCTGTGAGTGGCTCACCGGCTGTAACAGCCTGTCCCTCACGAACTCTTATCTTGTAGCCGTATGGAATTGCATAAGACTCCTGCTCAGGATTTTCAGTGTCCTCGCTTGTAACAGTGATCTGCTTGGTCTTCTTGACCTCCTCGATCCTAACTACGCCGTCGATCCTTGTGATGATAGCAGCACCCTTTGGACGTCTGCTCTCAAACAGTTCCTCGACTCTAGGAAGACCCTGTGTGATATCTTCCGCAGAAGCGATACCACCTGTGTGGAAGGTTCTCATTGTAAGCTGTGTACCAGGCTCACCGATAGACTGAGCGGAGATTACGCCGACAGCCTCACCGACCTGAACGATATTTCCGTTTGCAAGGTTAGCGCCGTAGCACTTAGCGCAAACGCCATGCTTAGCCTGACACTGAAGAACTGATCTGATAGAGATAGAATCCTTGCCCTCAGCTTCGAGTGCAGCAACTATTCTTTCAGCGTCATGAACGTTTATGAGCTTGTTTCTTGAGCATATCATCTCGCCTGTCTTAGGATCCTTGAGGTCCTCAACAAGGTATCTGCCCACAAGTCTCTCGCTGAGAGGCTCGATCATTTCGTTTCCGTTCTTTATGTCGAATATCTCGATACCAACGTGAGTACCGCAGTCCTCCTGACGAATGATAACGTCCTGAGAAACGTCAACAAGACGTCTTGTAAGGTAACCTGAGTCAGCAGTACGCAGAGCTGTATCGGCAAGTCCCTTTCTCGCACCTCTGGAAGAAATAAAGTATTCCAGAATGTTAAGACCTTCACGGTAGTTAGCTCTGATAGGCATCTCAATTGTTGAACCTGATGTGTTGGCGATAAGTCCACGCATACCTGCCAGCTGTCTGATCTGGTTGATAGAACCACGGGCACCTGAGTCAGCCATCATGTTGATTGGGTTATATGGGTCAAGGTTAGCTTTCAGAGCCTCTGTAACTTCGTCTGTAGCGTTGTTCCAGATCTCAATGAACTTCTTTGACTTCTCTTCTCTTGAAATATAACCTCTCTTATACTGCTTGTCTATCTTGTCAACAAGTCCGTCAGCCTTAGCAAGGATATCCTTCTTAGCCTCAGGGATAGATGCGTCGCAAACAGCAACCGTGATAGCAGACTTTGTAGAATACTTATAACCAAGGCTCTTGATGTTGTCGAGAACTTCGGAAGTCGTAGTCGTACCGTGCTTCTGGATACATTTATCAATGATATCAGAAAGCTGCTTCTTCTTTACAAGGAAGCTTATCTCAAGATCAAACTGCTTTTCTGAATTTGTTCTGTCAACAAAGCCAAGGTTCTGAGGAATGATAGAGTTGAAGATAAGTCTTCCGACTGTAGCGTCTATCACCTTTGATACCTGCTTGTCGCCTATCTGCTTGGTAATTCTTACCTTGATAGCAGCGTGGAGTGAAACGATGTGCTGATCGTAAGCCATAAGAGCCTCGTTCACATCTCTGAACACCTTGCCCTCGCCAGGCTCGCCGTCCTTCTTCAGTGTCAGGTAGTAAGAACCAAGTATCATATCCTGTGTAGGAACTGCAACAGGGCGTCCGTCTGAAGGCTTCAGCAGGTTGTTGGCAGCCAGCATAAGGAATCTTGCCTCAGCCTGAGCCTCTGCTGAGATTGGCAGGTGAACAGCCATCTGGTCGCCGTCGAAGTCAGCGTTGAACGCTGTACAAACCAGTGGGTGAAGCTTGATAGCTCTGCCCTCTACAAGGATAGGCTCGAATGCCTGAATACCAAGTCTGTGAAGTGTAGGCGCACGGTTGAGCATTACAGGGTGACCCTGAATAACGTTTTCAAGTGCGTCCCAAACCTCAGGCTCAGCTCTGTCTACCTTTCTCCTTGCAGACTTGATGTTGATAGTAGGATTGGTGTCAACAAGTCTTTTCATAACGAAAGGCTTGAACAGCTCAAGAGCCATTTCCTTTGGCAGACCGCACTGATACATCTTAAGCTCAGGGCCTACGACGATAACAGAACGTCCTGAATAGTCAACACGCTTACCAAGAAGGTTCTGTCTGAAACGTCCCTGCTTACCTTTGAGCATATCTGAAAGTGACTTGTATGCTCTGTTGTTAGGACCTGTAACAGGTCTGCCGTGTCTGCCGTTGTCGATAAGTGCGTCAACAGCTTCCTGAAGCATTCTCTTTTCGTTTCTAACGATAATGTCAGGTGCTTCAAGCTCCAGCATTTTCTTAAGACGGTTATTTCTGTTGATAACACGTCTGTAAAGGTCATTAAGGTCGCTGGTTGCGTATCTTCCGCCGTCCAGCAGTACCATAGGTCTGATGTCAGGTGGTATAACAGGTATAGCCTCCAGTATCATCCACTCAGGTCTGTTGCCTGATGTTCTGAAAGCCTCAACGATCTCCAGTCTTTTCAGAAGCTTGATACGCTTCTGACCCGCAGGAAGATCCTTCAGCTCAGTTTTAAGCTCTTCTGAAAGCTTCTCGAGGTCGATCTCTTCAAGAAGCTCCTTGATAGCCTCAGCGCCCATGCCGGCTCTGAACTCGTCCTCGTCATACTTTTCCTGCATTTCGCTATAATCCTTTTCGGTAAGGAGCTGACCCTTGATAAGCTCAGTGTTACCTGGATCTATAACGATGTATTTTGTGAAGTAAAGAACTTCTTCAAGTCTTTTCTGTGATATTTCAAGCATCTGTCCTATTCTTGACGGAGTTCCCTTGAAATACCAAATGTGAGAAACAGGTGCAGCAAGCTCGATGTGACCCATTCTCTCTCTACGAACCTTGGCTCTTGTTACCTCAACGCCGCAGCGCTCGCAGACTTTGCCTTTAAAGCGAATTTTCTTATATTTACCGCAGTGACACTCCCAGTCCTTTGAAGGTCCGAATATCTTTTCGCAGAACAATCCGTCCTTTTCCGGCTTCTGAGTACGATAGTTTATTGTTTCAGGTCTGGTAACAACGCCGTAAGACCACTCACGGATCTTCTGAGGCGAAGCAAGACCGATCTTGATTGATGCAAACTCATTGAATTCCAACAGCAGTACCCTCTTCCTGTTTAGTTTGAAGCACGGCAACAGCCGACTTCTATATGAAACGGTCACAAGGGCGGAGCCTCCCGCCCTTTGACCTCAGCTTATTTAGTTACTGTGCAAAATTATTCACCGTCATTAAGGAACAGATCAGACTCGTCGGAAGCTGCGCTGCCCTCCAGTTCGGAAGTGCCGTTCTCGTCTTCAGCCATGAAGCCCTCGTCGAGATCGCCCTCGTCAACGCCGAAATCGATATGATCTTCGATAGCAGGCTGTGGAACAAGCTCCTCGTCCTCGTCAAACGACTGCTTAAGATCTATTTCCTCGTTATTGATGTTGAGTACCTTGAGATCCAGACCAAGTGACTGAAGCTCCTTAACAAGTACCTTGAACGCCTCAGGAACACCAGGCTTAGGAACATTCTGTCCCTTAACGATAGCCTCGTATGTCTTGACTCTTCCCACAGTATCGTCAGACTTAACTGTAAGGATCTCCTGAAGTGTGTAAGCAGCACCGTAAGCTTCGAGCGCCCAAACTTCCATTTCTCCGAATCTCTGACCACCGAACTGAGCCTTACCGCCGAGTGGCTGCTGTGTTACCAGTGAGTAAGGACCAACTGAACGTGCGTGTATCTTATCGTCTACGAGGTGGTGGAGTTTCAGGTAGTACATATAACCGACTGTAACTCTGTTATCGAACTTCTCGCCTGTTCTTCCGTCATAAACAGTGAACTTGCCGTCCTCGCTCATGCTCAGTGCGTTAGGGTTGATGACCTCGTCCATTGTGTGGAGAGTGAACTCATCGTCCTTATGCTCCAGATAATTCTGCTGAGCCATTTTGAAGCATTCTCTGATGTCTGCCTCATGAGCACCGTCGAATACAGGGGTCATTATCTTCCAGCCAAGAGCCTTTGCCGCCATACCAAGATGAACCTCAAGCACCTGACCGATGTTCATACGAGAAGGTACGCCCAATGGGTTAAGACAGATATCAAGCGGAGTACCGTCCTCAAGGAATGGCATATCCTCCTGTGGGAGTATTCTTGAAACGACACCCTTGTTACCGTGACGACCTGCCATCTTATCGCCGACAGAGATCTTTCTCTTCTGTGCGATGTAGCATCTGACGAGCATATTTACTCCAGGAGAAAGCTCGTCGCAGTTCTCTCTTGTGAATATCTTAACATCAATGATAGTACCGGCCTCGCCGTGAGGTACCTTAAGAGAATTATCTCTAACTTCTCTAGCCTTCTCACCGAAGATAGCTCTCAAAAGTCTTTCTTCTGCTGTCAGCTCAGTTTCACCCTTAGGTGTTACCTTACCAACAAGTATATCGCCTGAGCGAACCTCTGCGCCTATTCTGATGATACCGTTCTCGTCCAGATCCTTAAGAGCGTCCTCACCAACGTTAGGGATATCTCTTGTGATCTCCTCAGGTCCGAGCTTTGTATCTCTGGCTTCTGCTTCGTATTCGGAAATATGGATAGATGTATAAACATCTTCCTGTACAAGGCGTTCACTTAACAGAACGGCATCCTCGAAGTTGTAACCTTCCCATGTCATGAAACCGATCAGTGGGTTCTTACCAAGGGCTAATTCACCCTGTGATGTAGAAGGACCATCGGCCAGAACATCGCCTTTTTCTACTCTGTCGCCTCTGAATACAATCGGACGCTGGTTGTAGCATGCACCCTGGTTGGATCCGGAGAACTTGAGCAGCTTGTAAGTGTCTCTTGTACCGTCATCAGCCTTGATAATGACTTCATTAGATGCGGAGCGCTCTACAACACCGCCGCGTTTTGCAACAACGCAGACACCTGAGTCTACGGCTGCTTTGGCTTCCATACCTGTGCCGACTACCGGTGAGTCAGTCAGCATCAAAGGAACGGCCTGACGCTGCATGTTGGAACCCATCAGGGCACGGTTCGCATCATCGTTCTGCAGGAAAGGAATCATAGATGTCGCAACAGAGAATACCATTCTAGGAGATACATCCATCAGATCTACCTGTGAACGCTGGAAAGATGTTGTCTCTTCAC
>OLOW01003288.1_pt1 | contig 10390 bp, 8 predicted proteins | sample 1672801 | NCBI WGS metagenome assembly OLOW01 (sample SAMEA3136725, study PRJEB25190) | human gut metagenome | biome: human gut; feature: human-associated habitat; material: faeces | place: Austria | collected 2013
CCGGCTGGGCGCGTATCTGTTTGAGGGCGAGGACGTTTTTAAGACAGTCGGTTCTCTTTCCGGCGGCGAGCAGTCGAGGCTGCGGCTGTGCATGCTGATGGACGAGAAGATCAATCTGCTCATTCTCGACGAGCCGACGAACCATCTGGACCTGGCTTCCAGAGAGTGGGTCGAAGACGCACTGGAGGAGTACGAGGGCGCACTGCTGTTCGTGTCCCACGACCGCTATTTTGTGGACAAATTTGCCACGCGCATCTGGGAGCTGGAAAACCAGACCATCCGCGATTTTCCGTGCGGCTATGAAAAATACCGCTCGATCAAAGCCTTTGAGGCAATGCAGGCGGCGCCTGCCGCGAAGGAAAAGCGCGAGAAAAAGGAAAAGCCTAAAAGTACCGGCGGCAGCAAAGCGATGGAAAAAAAGATCAAGGCGCTCGAGCGCGACATTGAAAAGCAGGAGACGCTGATCGCCGGTCTGGATGAAAAAATCACGGCGGCAAGCGCCGACTATCAGGAGCTTTCGCGCCTGATGGAGGAAAAGCAGGAGGAAGAGACGAAGCTCTCCGGCATGATGGACGAATGGGAGAGCCTGAGCTTGCAGTTGGAGGAAAGCGTATGACGCTGTATGTACTGGCGGGTATTTTCGCAGTTCTTGGCATCGTGTGTATTTTGCTGCCGTTTCATGTGGCAATGACGGGGCTGTGCTTTCTGGCGCTGGGCGCGGTGTGTCTTGCGCTGCGGCTGCTGCGCGGAAAAAAACACGAAAGGACGTGGCGCATGATTTTACTGACGCTCACCGGCGTTTGCATGCTGACGGTGTTCGGGGCAATGATGTATATTGACCGCGAGGGGCGCTCGAACGTGCCGGAAGAGGCAGACGCGCCGGAGTTTGTCGTGGTGCTGGGCGCGCAGGTGCAGGGCGATCAGCCCTCGCTGACGCTCAAAAAGCGGCTCGATCTGGCGCTTTCCTACCTGAACGATCATCCGCAGGCGAAGGTCATCGTCTCTGGCGCGCAGGGCGCGGATGAGGCGTACACCGAAGCATACGTCATGGCGAAGTATCTGATAGAGCAGGGCGTGGACGAAAACCGCGTCATTCAGGAGGAACAGGCGCACGACACGCGCGAGAATCTAGAGTATTCCCGCGTGCTCGCCGAACAGCACGGCATGGATACAGCGTCTGTTCTCATCATCACGAGTGATTTCCATCTCTGCCGGGCAAAGTATCTGGCAAGGAGGCTCGGTATGGAGCCTTACGGGCTTGCCAGCCAGACGTGGCCGGAAATTTTGAGGGTCAATTACCTCTTGCGGGAGGTGTTCGCCTTTATAAAGGCAGCTATGTAATTTGTTTTTGCCGTCCGTGGCGGCAAGCGCCAGTGTGATTCTGGCAGGTTTCTGCCAGAAGTGAATCATTTGACATTTCCCCCTTATGGGATTAGAATAAAAACAAAAAAGGAGTTTTTACTATGAGTGCATCGTGCAGCGGCAACTGCGACAGCTGCGGCGAAAGCTGCTCCAGCCGCAGCCCGGAGAGCCTTCTGGCTCCTGCCAACAAGCTTTCCAACGTCAAGCATGTCATCGCCGTCGTTTCCGGCAAGGGCGGCGTCGGCAAGTCGACCGTGACGTCCATGATGGCGGTCGCTATGAACAAGCTCGGCTACAAGACGGCAATTCTCGACGCCGACATCACAGGTCCCTCTATTCCGCAGGCGTTCGGTCTGCATCAGCCGGCAAGCGGAAGTGACGACGGCATTATCCCCGCCGTGACGAAAGACGGCATCAAGATCATGTCCATCAACCTCCTGCTTCCGAAGGAGACGGACCCCGTCGTCTGGCGCGGACCCGTGGTTGCGGGCGCGGTCAAGCAGTTCTGGACCGACGTGTGCTGGGGAGACGTGGACTATATGTTCGTCGATCTGCCTCCTGGAACGGGCGACGTGCCGCTGACGGTCTTCCAGTCGCTGCCGATTGACGGCGTGATTCTCGTTACCAGCCCGCAGAGCCTCGTGTCCATGATCGTCTCCAAGGCGGTCAACATGGCAAAGATGATGGATGTGCCGGTCTACGGCTTCGTGGAAAACTACAGTTATTTCAAATGTCCCGACTGCGGCAAGACGGTTGAGATTTTCGGCAAGAGCAAGCTCTCGGAGATTGCGCTGGAGTACAGCCTGCCGGTGCTGGCGCGGCTTCCCATCGACCCCGACACCGCGCGTCTGTGCGACGAAGGAAAGATGGAGCAGGTGAATCTCGACGGCGTCATGCCCGCGGCAGAGCTGATTGCAAAGGTCAAATAAGACGAAACGCCCGGCAAAGCAGCGCTTTGCCGGGCGTTGTTCGGTTTTATTCTTCGCGGGAGGTCTCGTACAGCGCGAGCGTCCGGCGGCACAGATCTGCAAAATCTTCGCGTACCGACGCGGGGAACATGATCTCTACCTGTTCACCGAAGCCTGCCAGCCAGCCGTAGAAAACGGGAGACAGGACAATCTCAGTGGTAAATGTGAAGTGGCTCTCGCCGTCCGGCACAAGCATGGCGCTTTTTCCAAAGCGGTCAATGACGACGCCGGCGAGGGAATTGCGGAAGCGAAGCTTCACCTGCTGCGGCGTGCCGGAGAACATGCCGAAGACGGTTTTGCCGTAGCGGGTCAGATCGAGCTGCCTTGCCTGCTCGGTGATGACGCGGGGCTTATCGGCAATGGAAAGCTTTGCCATCTTGTCGACACGGTAGTGCGTCAGCCCGTGGCGCTCGGAGTGGGCAATCAGGTAATAGTTTTCGTTGTCCCAGACCAGCGCGTAGGGACTGGCGAAATACTCGCCCGGGCGCTCGTGTTTGCGCCGGTCCACGCCCCAGTCAAAATAGCGGAAGCGAATCTGTTTGTTTTCCGCGATTGCTTCATGTATCCGGTCGACGGTATAGTAGATGCTTTCGTTCATCGACTTGACGCGGTCGCGGACGGTGATCTGCCGTTCGAGCTGCGCCGCCTGATAGCTGCTGCAAAGCGTCGAGAGCTTTTCAATCAGCGCGACGGATTTGCGCTCGGATAAGAATTTACTCGCCTGCACGGCGCCTGCCAGCAGCTTCAGCTCCGCCAGCTCAAACGGGCGCGAGGCAAGGAAGTACCCGCCGCCGGGACCCTTCTGCAGCACAATGTCCATGCCGAATTCCTGCAGACAGGAAATATCGCCATAGACGCTCTTGCGCTCGGCGCGGATGCCGCGCGCGGCAAGGTAGGATACAATATCCTGCATGGAAAGAATGTGCTGCTCGTCCGACTGCGTTTCAAAGAGCTCTTTGAGATACAAAAGTTTCAGCTTCTGATTTTCAGACCGCGGCATCTGCATCGCCCTCCCCTATATCTGGATTTTACCTGATAAAAGGAAAATTGACAAGGCGTTTTGCAAACGCTGCGGCAGGATTTAAGAAAATTTTACAAATTAGGAGAAAGATATGCAATATATCGGCTGCCACCTGTCCTCGTCGAAGGGCTTTGCCGCCATGGGCAAGACTGCATTGTCCATCGGCGCGAACACGTTTCAGTTTTTTACCCGCAACCCCAGAGGCGGCGCGGCGAAGGACATTGACCCGCAGGATGCGCAGGTGCTCGTCCTGATGCAAGGAAGCGGGGAAATCGGGAAAATCGTTGCCCACGCGCCGTATACGCTCAATCCCTGCGCAAAGGAGGAAAAAACGCTCGAGTTTGCCAGAAACACCATGCAGGACGATCTGCGCCGGATGGAATTTGTGCCGGGAAATTTCTATAACTTTCACCCCGGAAGCCACGTCGGGCAGGGAACGGAAGAAGGCATCCGGAAAATTGCCGAAACGCTCGATTTGGCGATGTTCGAAGGGCAGACGACCATAGTGCTGCTGGAGACGATGGCAGGCAAGGGCACAGAGGTCGGCGGGCGGTTTGAGGAGCTTCGGGCAATCATTGACCGCACGGCGATGCAGGAAAAGCTCGGCGTGTGCCTTGATACGTGCCATGTCAGCGATGCCGGATATGACATTGCTGGAAACCTGGAGGCGGTATTGGAGGAATTTGACCGGGTGATCGGATTGCCCAGACTTCGCGCGCTGCATCTCAACGACAGCAAAAACCCGCTCGCTTCGCACAAGGACCGGCACGAACGGCTCGGAGAAGGCTATCTCGGCATGGAGGCGTTTTACAGAATCGTGGAGCATCCGGCGCTGCGGGGGCTTCCGATGATTCTGGAGACGCCCAACGAGCTTCCCGGCTATGCGGCGGAGATTGCGCGGCTTCGCGCGTATGACGCGGCAAACGCAAACAAATTGTGAAGATATTCTTAAGCTTCTTGACGGATTTTATCTGATATGGTACTTTAAGTTGTAACCAAATTCGAACGAGGATGGGAGCGACGCGCATGCACGAGCAGCACGACCGGCGATATTTCAAATGGGGGCTTACCGCTCTGGTGGTCATTTTCATCAGCATTCTGCTGGTGGTCATCTTTACGAATCTTCCGGGCTTTTTTTCGCTGCTCGGTGCGGTCGGAAAGATTCTCTCACCGCTGGTGTCGGGCATTGTGATAGCGTTTCTGCTGAACCCGATTGTCAATTTTGTCGACCTGCGGCTGCGTCCGCTGCTGGAAAAGCGGGGCTTGAAAGCCTCGAAGGCGTATAAAATCAGCCGCGGCATTTCGCTCGTTTTCGCGTTCATCTTTGCTGCGTTCATCGTCTATGCGTTTTTCTCGATGCTGGTGCCGCAGCTCTATGAGAGCGTGATGAGCATCATCGACAGCGCACCGGAATACTATCAGAGTCTGGAAAAATGGGCGGTCAATGTGCTCGAAGACAATCCGGAAATCCGGACGTATGTCGAGCGGGCGCTCAACACGGTGCAGAGCTATGTGGAAAACTGGGTCAAGACGAGCTTTCTGAGCGATGTGCAGAAGATTCTTGCCACGCTCACGACGTCTGTAATGGCGGTCGTCAAGTCGATTACGAACTTCATCATCGGTCTGGTTGCGTCGATCTATATTCTCTGGTCGAAGGATACCTTTCAGGCGCAGGCGAAGAAGATGGTCGTTGCTGCCTGCAAACCGGAGGCGGCAAATCATCTGCTGGATCTGGGCAGCAGCATCAACCGGATTTTCTCGGGCTTCATCATTGGCAAGATCATAGACTCTGCGATCATCGGCGTTTTGTGCTACATCTGCATGACGCTCATGAAGATGCCGTATACGGCGCTGATTGCGACGATTGTCGGCGTGACGAACGTCATTCCGGTGTTCGGTCCGTTCATCGGCGCGGTGCCGAGTGCGCTGATCATTCTGTTGGTCGACCCGCTGCAGGCGTTCTACTTCATCATCTTCATCATTGTTCTGCAGCAGGTGGACGGCAACGTCATTGGTCCCAAGATCCTCGGCAACACCGTCGGCATCTCTGGCTTCTGGGTGCTCATTTCGATCACGATTGCGGCAGGCATCTTCGGCTTTGCAGGGATGCTGCTGGGCGTGCCGGTATTTGCGGTGATCTATCTCATCATCAGCGATATTGTGAACTCCGCGCTGCGCAAGAAGCAGAAGACAACCGTTACCGACGAGTATTATGACATCCGCGAGGTCTCCGACCTCGACCGTAAGGCGGAAGCTGCGCGGCAGGCTGCGGCGGAGGCAGCAGACACACCGACGGAAGAGCCGAAATCCGTATAGCAACAAAAAAAGAAGAAGCTGCTGCGCTTGCAGCGGCTTCAGCGTGAAAAAACCTCGTAGAGTTTCGCCCCGCAGGGCGAAATAAAATAAAAATTCATGTTATCCGGCGGCTTTGCCGACCGGAAACATACCGATCGCCTCGCAAGTGTGGAATTTGTGCGCCTCTGGAGCACAAATTATGCGCGTAGTCGAGGTGCATTCCCTTTTGTCAAAAAAGCGTTAGCTTTTTTGACAGTCTCAAGCTGCTGCGCTTGCAGCGGCTTCTTTTGAATCCGAACAGGAGGGTATCATGCAGCAGGCGCTGGAAACCTTTTTGAATACCATCGAATCGACGCCTTCGCTTCTGGCGCTGGACGGCGCGCTGCGCTATGTCTTTCCGCTGCTGGCGCTCGTGATTCTGCTGCGGTGCGGAAAGTCGCTGCTGCTGTTCCGACGCGAGCCGGAGGTCTGGGCGTGGCTCGCAGGACCCACCGGCGACCGTATCCCCGTCATGCACTGGGAGAGCCTGATCGGGCGGGGAAAGGGCTGTGATGTGACGCTGGAATACCCGACGATTTCGCGCACGCACGCGGTGCTGACGCGCTATGACGACGGCAGCTGGACGATCATGGACGCAGGCTCCACCGGGGGCGTGCTGGTCAACGGAAAGCCTGCGCAGCTGGCGGTCGTGCAGTTCGGGGACGTGTTGTCCTTCGGCGGCGTTGATTTTACGCTCGTTCCCATCACGCAGGAGCAGGAACGCATTCAGGCGGAGGCGAGAACCCGCCGGGCAGTGGTGCGCCCGTGGCTGACGCTTCTGGTGCTGACGCTGTTTCAGCTGCTCGCCTGCGCGCAGCTGTGCGTGCATCTGCCGGAAAACGGCGGGCAGATTCTGCCGGGCTTTCTGGCGCTGATTGCGATGCAGTGGGGACTTTTTGCGCTGCTGCGGCTGGCAAGAAGACGGAGCTTCGATGTGGAAACCGTCGCGTTTTTCCTGACGACGATGGGGCTGTGTGTCGTCTCAACCTCCGCGCCGGAGGCAATCCGGAAGGAACTGATTGCCGTCGCATGCGGTATTTTCGCATATCTGGCGGTCAGCTGGAGTCTGCGCGATCTGGAGCGGGCAAAGAAAATCCGCTATCTGGCGGCGGCAGGCGGCATTTTGCTGCTGGCGGCAAATCTGGTGCTGGGCGTGGAAAAATTCGGCGCGAAAAACTGGATGCAGCTTGGTGGCATTTCGTTCCAGCCGTCGGAGCTGGTCAAAATCTGCTTTGTGTTCGCGGGCGCGTCCACCCTGCAGCGTCTGATGGCAAAGCGGAACCTGATTCTGTTCATCGGCTACTCGGCGGCAATCTGCGGCTGTCTGGCGCTGATGAACGACTTCGGCACGGCAATTATCTTCTTTATAACGTTTTTGATCATCGCGTTTCTGCGCTCGGGCAATTTCGCGACCATTGCGCTGGCGTGCGCGGGAACGGGCTTTGCGGGCGTATTGGCGCTGCATTTTAAGCCCTATGCGATGAAGCGCTTTTCTGTGTGGGGGCATGTCTGGGAAAACGCCAGCTCGACCGGCTACTCGCAGACGCGCGCTTTGATGTGTATTGCCTCTGGCGGCTTATTCGGGCTCGGCGCGGGCAAGGGCTGGCTGCACCATGTGGGCGCGGCAGACACCGATCTGGTGTTTGCGCTTGTGAGTGAAGAGTGGGGGCTGCTGCTGGCGGGGCTTTGCGTTGCGGCAATTGTGCTGCTGGCGGCGTTTGTGGTGCGCTCGCTGCCGCAGGGAAGAAGCTGCTTCTACGCTATCGGCGCGGCAAGCGCGGTGACGATCTATGTGGTGCAGGCGATGCTCAATGTCTTCGGTACAACGGACCTGCTGCCGCTGACCGGCGTGACGTTCCCGTTCGTGTCCAACGGCGGCTCGAGCATGATCTGCGTCTGGGGGCTTCTTGCCTTCATCAAGGCGGCGGACACGCGGCAGAACGCAAGCTTTGCCATTCGGCTTCCGAAGCGGAAGGAGGCGGCGGTATGAAAAAAATCTCCAAGCGCGCATGGATGGCGCTGGCGCTGGCGGCTGCGCTGCTGGCGGGGCTGCTGGTCTTCTTCGGGGAGTATTTCATCGAGGCGAAAACCTGGGTGGCATTTCCCGGCAGCCCGCATGTGTATACGGGCGTAAACCCCGACTGCGGCAAAATTTATGACCGGTCGGGCATGCTGCTGCTCAATACCAACGACGGCAGAGTCTACAACGCAGACGAGGCGGTCCGGCGGGCGACGCTTCACCTGCTGGGAGACCGCGACGGCTATATCAGCGCGCCGCTGCTTCAGACTTATGCCTCTAAAATGATTGGCTTTGACGTGGTGAACGGGCTTTATACCGACGAGCCCGGAAGCGTTGCGGCAAGGCTTACCATCAGCGCCGCCGTGCAGAGCGCGGCGCAGCAGGCGCTCTCCGGCTACCGGGGAACAATCGGCGTGTATAACTACAAGACGGGCGAGATCCTCTGCGCGGTGACGTCTCCGAGCTATGACCCGGACCATGTGCCGGATGTGGCAAACGACACAACCGGAAGCTATGAGGGCGTGTATCTCAACCGCTTTTTTGACGCCGCGTATACGCCGGGCTCGATTTTCAAGCTCGTGACAGCGGCAGCCGCGCTGGAAACCATCGAAGGTGTGCAGTCGCGCACGTTCCAGTGCAGCGGCAAAACCATCATCGGCGGGCAGGAGATCATCTGCAACGGCGTGCACGGAAGCTTGAGTTTTGCCGGGGCGCTGGCGCATTCGTGCAACGTCGCTTTCGGAGAGCTTGCCGCCGAGTTGGGCGCGGGAGTTTTGCAGGAGTATGCGGAAAAGCTGGGGCTGACGGGGAGCATTTCCTGCGAGGGCTACAAAACGGCGCCCGGAAAGATCGACCTGAGCGGCGCGGACGACGGAGATGTCGCCTGGGCAGGGATCGGGCAGTATACCGATCAGGTCGGCGCGCTGGCGTTCCTTCGGTATATGGGCGCGATTGCAAACGGCGGCAGCGCGGCAGAGCCTTATCTCATGCAGCGCGTGAGAAAGGGCGACGACATTACCTACGAGGCGGAAACGAAGCTTACTTCGGCAATGATCCAGCCGGAGACCGCTGGGACGCTGACGAAGCTCATGCGAAACGACGTGCAGACGATCTACGGCGACTGGCAGTTCGGAGGACTTTCCGTCTGCGCCAAATCCGGCACGGCAGAGCGCGAGGGGCAGACGGCAAACGCGATGTTCGCGGGCTTTGTGCTGGATGCATCCTGTCCGGTGGCGTTCGTGGTGTTCGTGGAAAACGGCGGCGCGGGAAGCACGGTCGCGGCGCCCGTGGCGGCAAAGGTGCTTGGTGTCTGCGCGCAGGTGCTGCAATCGGAATAAAAAGCAAAGACGCGGCACAGCCGCGTTTTTCTTGCGTGGGCGGCGCATTTGTGGTATAATATTCTAACTTCTTGGCATTTGGAGGCTTACGGATGGACGCATTTCGCGCCTGGCTGGCGCAGCTGCAATTTGACGGCGTGTGGCAGACGGCGGTGCTGGTTGCCGCGTCGCTGCTTTGCATCACGTTTCATGAAACCTGTCATGGTTTGGCGGCATACAGGCTCGGAGACAACACGGCAAAGCGTATGGGGCGGCTGAGCCTCAATCCGCTCAAGCACGTGGACTTGATGGGGCTTATCATGATGGCGCTGTTCCGTTTCGGCTGGGCGAAGCCCGTGCCGGTCGATATGCGGAACTTCAAAAACCCCAAAGCGGGCATGGCGCTGACGGCGCTGGCAGGACCGGTTTCGAATGTCGTGCTTGCCTATGCGGCGGTGGTGCTGTGCAATTTTGTGATGTTTCTTGCCGACCGGCTTGGAAGCACGTGGCTGCTTCTGGCGCTGGCGCAGTTCTTTGTGTATGTCGAGATCATCAGCGCGGGTCTTGCCGTTTTTAACGTGTTTCCGATTCCGCCGCTCGACGGCTCGAAGGTTCTGTTCGCGCTGCTGTCCGACCGGGCATATGACCGACTGATGCGGTATGAAAAATACGGCATGGGGCTTTTGATGGCGCTGCTCGTGACCGGCGCCATTGACCGCCCGCTGGGCGCGATGCGCGACTGGCTTCTGACGTGGCTGAACAGCCTCGGCGCCTGGGGCTATACGCTGCCGAGCGCCATATTCTGAGGATTCCATAAAACGGAGGGCAGTGCATGGAACAGCCCCAATATCACCTGCAAAATGTAGTACACGCGAAGCAGACGCTGGAGGATTTTGACGGTCCGCTGGATGTCATTCTGCTTCTGCTGAGCAAAAATAAAATAGAAATTCAGGACATCAGCATCTCGTCGATTCTGGAGCAGTATCTTGCCTGGCTCGACGAGCGCAAGCGCATGGACATGGAGGTTGCCAGCGAGTTTATCGCGATGGCGTCGCATTTGATGTACATCAAGACGCGCATGCTGCTGTCCGAGGCGGAAAAAGCCGAAGCGGAGTCGGAGATGGAAGAGCTCATCGCGTCGCTTCGCCAGCGGCAGAGAAAAGACGCCTACGAGCAGATCAAGATCGCCTGCGGCGCGCTCGCGCTTCGAAACGACATCGGACTCGGCATGTTTCCCAAACAGCCCGAGCCTCTGCGCCGGGACCAGACGTACCGCTATCAGCACGACCGGCAGGATTTGCTCGACGCGCTTGCTGCGATGCAGGACCGGTCTCAAAGAAGGCTCCCGCCGCCGGTTTCCAATTTTGCC
>OLOW01003297.1_pt1 | contig 10373 bp, 7 predicted proteins | sample 1672801 | NCBI WGS metagenome assembly OLOW01 (sample SAMEA3136725, study PRJEB25190) | human gut metagenome | biome: human gut; feature: human-associated habitat; material: faeces | place: Austria | collected 2013
CCGGTTGGAACGGCAGCCTTGTCAACGTTACCGCGGCCCCTGTGAGTAGAAATCAGGTATCGCTGCCCTCGTCATCCCCACCTGCCGCATGGTAGCGCTGCATGCGGGTAGACCGCCTGCGGGTGGCGCTTTCCGTGGCCTGGCTTTCCTGCGTGGGAGAGTGGGAAGCGGGTGCCGCGCCCAGCGGGCGCGCGTAGGGATTGGCAGTCTGAGCGGCGCCTTCACCGGAAGCCGAAGACGTGCTTCTGCTCTCCAGGCTGCCCGCGCTGTGCAGGCCGCTCGACATCGGGCTGCCGGACGCCGGATTCATGGCGCTGCCGCCGGCGGAAGCCGTGGAGGCCCCGCTTGCGGAGGATGCGTCTGTGGAACCCGTGAATCCGCCCGCTGTGGGCATCGTTCCGTCCGCATAGGGAATCCTGGAGGCCGCGCCTGCCGCGTAGGGCTTCGCTGCGCCGGATCCTGTACCGGTGGTCTGCGCCGAAGCCGGCTTACCGGTTGCGGAAGCGCTCTGCGTGCCGGTGGCGGCGTAGGGATTCTGGGCCGTGCCCGTCATTGCGGCGGCACCGGTTCCCGTCCCTGCCTGCGCGCTTCTGGCGTAGGGGTTCTGGGCCGTGCCCGTTACTGCGGCGGCACCGGTTCCCGTCCCCGCCTGCGCGCTTCTGGCGTAGGGGTTCTGGGCCGTGCCCGTCGGCGCGCCGCCGTGAAGGCCCTGGTTACCGGCTGTCGTGGCGCTTGTGCCCGGTCCGGCCGTGGGGCGGCTGTAGGGATTCTGCGTGCCGGTGATGCTTCCGCTGCTGTACGGGTTCTTCACACCGCCGTAGGGCGCGCCTCCGGTCGGCTTATTCTGCGAATTGGTGTCGTTCTGCTTGGTTCCCGGCGCGATGGGCGCGGCAGCTGCGCGGCGGGCATAGGGGCTGGCAGCCCCTGCCGCTCCGGCGGCAGTCGTCCCGGCCGCGGTGGCGGCGCGCCTGCTGGCAGCCGCACGCGCGGCAGCGGCCTTGCGTTTCTTGTTCTGGTTGAGCGCGTAGGCATAGGCGCCGCCCGCGCCGCCGATGATGACCACAGCCCCGCCGATCAGGCCCCAAGGCACGCCGGAGGTCTGCGTCTCGATGGTCTCATCCTCGTAGTTGATCGGAATCATGGTACCGATGACGAAGGTGCTCGTGGGCGTGGGGCTGGCGCTGGCGGTCACTTCCGTCAGGGCGGCCTCCGCCTCCACATAGCCGGTCTGGCCATTGTACTGCACCTTGTACCACGTCTTGTTGTTCTGCGTCACGGTTTCCAGCACATTGAGGGTGGCGTTGGCCGGCAGCGTCAGGCTGCTGGAGGCCGCGTCCGGCGACTGGTAGAACTTCACCGTCGCATCCTTGGTCATGTACTGATCCTTGGGCGTGGTGGTGGCCACCGGGGTAGCGTAGGGGTTGAAGGGCGCGTAGGTATTCTGCGTATTCGCGCCGGTGTTCTGCCAGGTGCCCACGTTCCAGTCCTCCACGGAGGATACGCTGCCCTGCGTGGCCGAGCCCTTGTTGCCGGACGTATTGCCCGACGTGCTCCCGCCGGTGCTGGGCTTGGGCGTGGCCGTGGCCACGGCGTTGTTGGCCAGGCCCTGTTGGTACTGCGAGCTGCTGAGGAAGGAGTTGAACTCGGTCAGCGTCATCTGATGGAAGTAGTCGCCGTGAATCCAGCCGATCTGGCCGTTGTAGTTGACATTGTACCAGGTGACGCCGTTGACCTGCTGGGTGCCCAGAATCATGGCCATGGCGTACTTGTTGAGCTGCTTGATGCGGCTGCCGTTGGGCGAGGTACGGAAATTCACGCTGTTGGCGGTGATATAGCCGTAGCTGGACGCACCGTTGGGGTTGTAGGGATTTCCGCCCGGATTCTCCGGCGTGGCGGGATTGCCGCTGGCCAGGTAGTTCTCCACTTCCTTTTCGGTCAGCTTGCGCAGCTGGCCGTTGAGCACATAGCCGGTCACACCGTCATAGGTGGTCAGGTGCCAGATGTTGCGGCTGCCGTCATACTCCTGGCTGTGCACATAGACCACGGTATCCTTCTTGAGGTAACGGGCCTCGGCGTAGATGTTGGTGTAGGTGCGCAGCGGCACGCTGTTGTACAGGGTGATATAGTAGCCGGGGCTCTGCGTCGGCTTTTGCTGCTGCTGGTTGTACTGGTCGATGAGGGCCTGCGCCTCGGAGGCGCTGATGTGGCGCACATCGGCGTCGGTCACCCAGCCGGAGGCCGAAGTGCCGCCCAGCACGGTCTGGGAGCTGTCCCAGGTAACGCCGCTCACCTGCTGCTGGCCGTTGATATACAGCAGGGTGTTCACAGTCAGCGTCTGCGTCACGGCGCCGTTGGCGGCGGCGCTGGAGCGCATGGCCGTCTGGCGGGTAGTCACCGCGTAGCCCACGTAGCTGGTGTTCTGCACGGACTTGTAGTAGAAGGAAATCGTTGCGGGCACCACGGTGCCGTTTTCGTTGACCTGCACCTGCTGATCGGCGTAGCCCTCGGTGCGCTGGTAGTTGCCCACCTTGGCCACGACCGAGTCGTCCGCCGCCACGGTCTGCGGACCGGGCTTGAGCTGGCGCTGCTCGGTGGCGATGGGCTTGCTGAGGTCGGCAATGTCGTAGTAGTTGATGGTCAGCGTGCCGGTGATGTTGGCATCATAGCAGGTGAAGCTGATGCTGTTGGGCGTGGCCACCAGATCGTTTGTTACGGTGACGGTCTGGGGCTGCGCGCTGCTGCTGACGATATAGCCGGCCGGCACGTTTTCAGGCTGAATGGTATACGTTCCGGGGCCAAGCTGCTTGATGACCGGCGAGCCGGGCAGGTCGTCGCCGATGCTGTTGCGGTAGTGGACCTGAACGGCCGCGGTGGTGGGATTCTCGGTGTAGGTGAAGGTGACCTTGGCAGGCGTGGCCACGCCGTCCGCGCTGACCTCGACGGTCTGGCTGCTGACGGACTTGAAGGTGTAGCCGTCCACGACCTTGCGGTATTCCATCACGTCGGTCGGGCCCACGGGAAGCGGCACCGTCATGGGGTTCTCCACCACGCGTCCGCTCTCGGACACGTATTCAAAGGTGACCGGGGCGGTCACGGCGGGCTTTTTCGCGTAGGTAAACACCACGGTGATGGGCGTGCCGCTGCCGTCCACGGTGAAGGTCTCCGGGTTGGCGCTGGCGTAGAGGTAGCCCTCCGGCGCAGCCGAGGCATAGCTTTCGGAGCGGTAGGCCTCAGCCGAAGGCGCGACCTCCACGGTGCGGTCCGCCATCAGGGGATTGCCGTCCGCGTCCACATGATGGAATGTAACCTTCGAAGCGACGAGGTCTTTGGTATAGGTCAGCGTCACCTCAACCGGCGTTCCCTTGCCGTCCACGGTGAAGGATTCGGGATTGGCGCTGGTGTAGGTATAGCCCGGCACCGCCACCTGATAGCCGGAAGCGCTGTAGGTGTTGGGCGCAAGCTCCTGCTGCGTATCGGCGGCAATGGGCGCGCCGTTTGCGTCCACATGGTGGAACGTTACGATGGAGTTGACCACCTGCGGCGCGTTTTTGGTATAGTTCAACGTCACCTCAATGGCCGCGCCGCTGCCGTCCACGGTGAAGGTCTCGGGGCTTGCGCCCGCGTAGGTGTAGCCCTCCACCGCCGCCTGATAATCGGCCGCGTTATAGGTGTTGGGCGCAAGCTCCTGCTGCGTGTCGCCGGTAATGGCCGCGCCGTCGCACAGATGGTGGAAGGTGACGACGGAATTCACCGGCTCCGTCTGCTTCACCGCGTAGGTAAAGACGACCGTTTCCGGCTCCACGGTGCCGTCATCATGCACGATGACCTCCTGCACGTTGACCTGCAGGGGCTCATACCCTTCGGGCGTGTTGATGGCAAATTCGTTGACGGAGTAGTTGCCGGGGTCGCGTTCAAATGTCTGCGGCTCCGCCACGGGCTTTTGCGCCTCGTCCACATAGATGGCGCTGACGGTGCCCTTCACCGCCTGCTGCTCCTTGGCGAAGGTGAATACAACCTCCGCCGGGGTGAGGGTCCCGTTCGCATCCGCGGACACCTGCACGCTGGCCTCGCTCACAAGCGTGTAGCCCTGCGCCTGGTTCAGGTCCACCTCGACGGTCACGCTGCCGCCCTTTGCGCACTGGGCGGTGGTGGTGTAGAACGCCTCGCCGGTGGCCTGATCCACGTATTTGACGGGTACCTCCACGTTCAGGTACTGCTGCATCTCCTCCTCGGTGAGCAGACGGAAGCAGTCGTCCCGCACGTAGCAGTCCGTTCCGTTGTAGTTGACCCGGTACCAGCTGTAGCCGTCGTTGTCAAAGCCCTGCACGCGCCGGGTGGTGGGCATGATGACATCCTTCTTCACGCCCTGAACCACCTGGTTGTTGACCCCGGTGGTCGGGCTGGAGCGCAGGTTCAGGCTGCCCTTGGTGGTGATGCCGTACTGGTTGGTGTACTCCTCCAGCACCACGGGCTCGGTGGGAGCATTCTGATTGTAATACAGCGTTACGTCAACAGGCGCGCCCGTGCCGTCCACCGTAAAGCTCTCCTGAGCGGCCGAGGCGTAGGTATAGCCCTCGATCTCCGTCTTGTAGTCCGCGGAGGCGTAGGTGTTGGGCGCAAGCTCCTGCTGCGTGCTGGTCAGCTCCTGATCGGTGGCGGCGTCCTTGTGATGGAACGTCACCGTCGAGTTGACCGGCTCCGGCGCGTTCTGCGCATAGTACAGCGTCACTTCCACAGGCGTGCCCGCCCCATCCACGTTAAAGCTCACGGGGTCCGCGCTCTGGAAGGTATAGCCGTCGATGCCGATGGCGTACGCCGCCGAATCATACGGTCCCGCCGGGAGGCTCTGCGTGGTGTCGTCTGCAAGGGAAACGCCCGTGTCGGCGGCGTCCCTGTGATGGATCGTAACCGTCGAGTTGACCTGCTCCGGCGCATTCTGCGTATAGTACAGCGTCACCTCGACGGGCGTGCCCATGCCGTCCGGCGTAAAGCTCTCCGGGTCGGCATAGGAGTAGGTGTAGCCCTCCACCTGCGTCTGGTAGATGGAGGAATAGGTCTCCATGTTTGCCTCGGCTTCCGCCGTGGTGTCGCCGGTGATCGGCTGGCCGGTCTGCGCGTCCACATGATGGATCGTAACCGTCGAGTTCACCACCTGCGGCGCGCTGGGCGTGTAGTACAGCGTCACCTCGACGGGCGTGCCCATGCCGTCCACGGTAAAGGGGTCGGGGCTGGCGTATGAATAGGTGTATCCCTCCACCGCCTGCTGATAGGTGGAAGCGCTGTAGGTTTCGGGGGCCAGATCCTCCCAGGTGTCGCCGGTGATCTGCTGGCCGGTCACTTCGTCGAGATGATGGAACGTCACCGTCGAGTTGACGACCTGCGGCGCGCTCTGCTGCACCTCAAAGACCACGGGATTGGGGCTGGTGGTGCCGTCGGGATTGAGCGTCACCAACACTTCGCCCGTGCTGACAAGCTCGTAGCCAGCCGGTACCAGCGATGCGTCCGGGGCGAAGCTGCGCCCCTCCGCCGGCACCGTCTCGTCAAAGCCGTAAACCTCGGCGCCCGCAAAGCTGTAGGAGATATGCACCGTACCGCTGGTGGGCCCCGCCGGCTGATACGGCGGCATGGGAATCACGGACAGGTACAGCGGATAGGCGATCTCAAATGCGCCGTTGCGCCATACCTCGATATTGACGGCCGGAATGCCGTCCACCGCCGTGGAATTGCCGGTCACGGGCGTGCCGGCGGCGGGCGCATAGGTCACCACCGAGGGGTCCTCCGCCCCGGTGATGGCGGCGATGGTCACGCCGGTCTGTAGCGCCTCTTCTGGCACGGTGGCCCAATAGACCACCTGCTCGCCATAGAGGCTCGCCATCACGGTGGTGCTCTGCACGCTTCCGTCCGCAGGTGCCGTCCACTGCAGCGTTACGGTGGGCAGCATGCTGATATCCTGCGCCAGAGCGGCCACGGGCAGCACCAGCTGCGCCGCGATGAGCAGCACGCTGGTGGCAAGCGCCAGCACGCGCCTGAAAGCTCCGGGAATATGCTTTGCCATATGGTTATCCTCCTTCGTTGCAACTGAGGCCTGTTTTCCCCTGCTGGGCCGCGGCTGGTTGCCTGCGGCCACTCTCATTGTACGGGGTTTGATTTCGACTGTCAAGGAAAGTGGGGCGGCAGTTTCTGTCGGTGCGGGTCAGTTTTTACAAGTAATACGCTGTTCTTTCCCCACGCTTTTTCTGCTTTCCACAAGGGGGAAGGCACTCTGGCGGCGAATACACAAGGGAACGATATTTTGGAGGCGACCCGCTATGTGCGATCATCCCGACCTGCGTGAGGTTCCCCTGTCCGAGAAAGAGATGTTTCACGGCGTGCTTATCGACGTAACCCACATGCAGGTGCGCCTGCCCAACGGTCAGACCGCCCTGCGCGAGGTGGTGCGCCACAAGGGCGCGGCGGCCGTGGTGCCCGTGGATGATGAGGGGAACGTGTACCTGGTGCGCCAGCACCGCGTGGTGGTGGATCTGATGACCCTGGAGATCCCCGCCGGCAAGCTGGACTACGTCGGGGAGGACCCCCTCGCCTGCGCGCACCGCGAGCTGGAGGAGGAAACGGGCCTGCGCGCCGGGAAGATGGAAAAGCTCACGCATGTGGTGACCACGCCGGGCTTTTGCACCGAGCAAATCGGCCTGTACCTGGCCACGGAGCTGAGCCAGCATGAGGACCACCCCGATCCGGACGAATTTCTGCACGTGGAGAAGATGCCGCTTTCCGAGGCCGTCAGCCGCGTGATGAGCGGCGAGCTGTGCGACGCCAAGACCGCGCTGGGCCTTTTGATGGCGTGGCAGAAGCTGCACGCCTGACGCTCGCTTTACGCCTCATGAAAAGTAACGATTCATCCGCCGGAAAGGTTCCCGACTTTTTCAGGCTTTTCCAGAATTGGCGAATGAAATAAGGAGGATTTGTATGTCCCGGTCGCGTCGTTCCCCCGCGTTCTGGCTGCTGATGACAGCGCTGCTGCTATTGCTGGCGCTGGGGGTGTACCTGCTCGTCCTGGGCGTGACCCGTCCGCCCTTTGCCCAGCCCGGAAGCTGGGTGATCTGATGTCCGCTGTTTATTGAAAGAAAGGGCTTCCCTGCCATGCAGACATATCTGGAGGTCTTTGGCCGCCTGCCCACCATGCTCACCCGGCGGCTCATCCTGCGCCCCGTGCGCATGAGCGACGCGCAGGACCTGTACGAGTATTCCCGTGATCCGGAAGTGGCGCGCCACGTCCTGTGGGATGCGCACCGCTCCATCCACCAGACGCGCGCCTATATCCGCTACCTTCTGCGCCAGTACCGCAGCTGCGCGCCGGGCACGTTTGTCATCGCCCTGCGCGAAACGGGCAAGGTGATCGGCACCATCGGCTTTATGTGGGTCCAGACCGAAAACCGCTCCGCCGAGGTGGGCTACAGCCTCAGCCGCGCCTACTGGAACCGCGGCTTCATGACCGAGGCGCTGACCTGCGTGCTGGAATTTGGATTCACCCGCCTCAACCTCAACCGCATCGAAGCCCAGCATGAGTGTGACAACCCCGCCAGCGGCCACGTGATGCGAAACGCCGGCATGAAGCACGAGGGCACGCTGCGCCAGCGCATCTACAACAAGGGCCGCTTTGCGGATGTGGACCTGTATGCCATTTTGAAAAGCGACTTTGATCCCGCCAAAAGGGAGGTGCATGCATGAACCGCGCGCGCCTTGGAGCGCTGCTTGGCGTGTTCGCAGGCGTTCTTCTGTGCCTGTCGGCCTGCTCGACGGATTACAGCCGTTCCTACAATCGCGCTCTGGACACCTTCGCCTCCGGCGAATACGCCGAAGCCGCCGAGGCCTTCGAGCGCCTGGGCGATTACGCGCAGGCGCCCGCCTACGCCGCCTATTCCCGCGGGCTGGTGCTCTATGAGCAGGGCCAATACGCCGAGGCGGAGCCATACTTTGCCCAGTCGCTCGACATTCTCTATGGCCAGGAGCGCTACCAGTACTGCCACGCCCACGTCCTGGCCGAGGAAGGCCGGTTTGCCGAGGCTGCCGAGGCGTTTAAAGCCATCGGGGACTTTGAGGACGCGCCCCTGCGCAGCCAGTACTGTCTGGGGCGCGACGCCGAGGCAAACGCCCGCTATGATGAGGCGCTCTTTGCCTATGAGGCGGCCATCACCATCGACGACGCCGAGGACCGCCTCTACAACCTGCGCGGGCAGATCTACAACCGCGCCATCGCCCTCAAGCAGGAGGGCGATTACCAGACCGCCATCGACCTGTTCATGCTCCTGGGCGATTACCTCAGCAGCGCGGATCAGGCGGTGGAGTGCAAGACCTACCTGCGCGACGCCGAGTATGACCAGGCCGACGCGCTGGAGGCAAGCGGCGATCTGCAGGGCGCCTATGACCTCTTTTCCTCCCTGTCCGGCTACCGCGACGCGGCGCAGCGCGCCGAAAATCTCGCGGCGCAGCTGGGCATCCAATAATCTCATTTTCTTTCCCGGAGGCTGATTCTTCCATGGCCAAGCTCTACTTTCGCTACGGCGCGATGGGTTCCAGCAAAACCGCCAACGCCATCATGGTGCGCCACAACTACCTGGAGCGCGGGCAGCGGGTTTTGATGCTCAAGCCCCGCCTGGACAACCGTGACGGCGAAACCATGATCGCCAGTCGCAGCGGCCTTCGCTGCCACTGCCATTTCATTGAGGACCTGGACCGCTTCAACGTGCGGGACTATGACTGCCTGATCGTGGACGAGGCGCAGTTTCTCACCCGCGCGCAGGTGGAGCGTCTGGTGCGGGTGGTGGACATCGACAACGTGCCGGTGATCGCCTACGGCCTCCGGTGTGATTTCCGCAACGAGCTTTTTGAGGGCAGCCAGTGGCTGCTGGCCTGGGCCGACACCATCGAGGAGGTCAAGACCATCTGCTGGTGCGGCAAAAAAGCCGTCTGCAACGCGCGCGTGGTAGACGGCAAGGTGGCCCGCGAGGGCGAACAGATTGTGCTGGGCGGCAGCGAAAGCTATGTCAGCCTCTGCCGCCGGCATTGGGCGCAGGGCAGGCTGGGGCCCGGGGAGCCGGAAGTTGGGGAATGACGGGGGTGTTTCCGTTATGTATCATAATTGTTTATACAGGGCCTGATCATTTGACTTGGGAACCGCCAATACCATACCATCCGTTAACATCAAGCTTCAGCAGCGATGCACCGAAGCGCTGCAAAAAGCCCAATTCTTCTTCCACCGCCTTATGCTGCTCTTCTTCTGTTCCGCTATCGTCAGCACGAACATAGCACAGCTGATATAAATCACTGCTTCCGTTTTCAGCCTGCACCCGATAGGTAAACAGGATCGCCGGTGCGCTTGTTTCCCATTGGTACGGGTATGACGACATTGGAACTGCAAAGTGCTCATATTGCAGGTCTCGCAGGTCTTGCAGCTTCATGACGGAACGAATCGCCTCGATCTCTGCTTCGTCAAAGGAGAAGGAAGCCCATTCATGTTCCCATTGGGCAATCCATTCCTCATCAAGACTTGAGATTCCCCATTGGCCCGTCTCCTCGTACAAATGACGGAAAAAATCAGGATGGCCTCGCAGGATTTCAGCAGTGCGGGTGAACAATTCCCGGTTGTTTTCCAGAAGTTCATTGATTTCTGCAATCGTTGGATATCCCGGCGACTCGGCAGGCGCGCACGATGTAACGAGAATCAACGGAATCATCAGAAAGGCTAACGCCTGTATGGTTTTCATGAAGAGGCCTCCCAGCTGCTATCATCTTCAAGGAACGGAATTCCCGATTCCATGCTGCTCGCTATTCATATGGACCCACTCTCTTTGAGATAACGCCGTCTTCGTGCCGCCCATATATCAAGCCCATCATACTCTTTGCAGGAAAGATGGTTTTTGTGCAGCTTTCAATACCTCTGTGCAAGTTATCATTTATATGTATATCATACTGAATAATGCTGCGTGTAGCTTTGTCATGATAAAGAAAGCATTGCAGTGCCATGGTTTCCTTTTTTGATCGTCAGTATCTCATTTCCATCAAAGGACCACAAATAAGTCTCATGATTCTTTTCATTCCCTTTTCACCCCCTGTAATTGGGGCCAATGCGACGTCTCATTCTTTACCCCATCTTATTTAGCATCTTGAAAAACAGGCTTTTGCCCGGACCTGTTCGTCGCTCTTTTATCAACAGCGCATCCTGCATGCGCGGGGGCTTCCCCCTCTTGAGCCGCAGCCGCGGCGGCGCAGACCTCTCCCCCATCATTCTCGGACCGCGGCCCTGTAGGGCAGCGGCGCGGCGCGCTTTTCTGCCGCACCGTCGGCAGAACCGATCTCCCGGGCGGCAGCTGGCAGGC
>OLOW01003300.1_pt1 | contig 10362 bp, 9 predicted proteins | sample 1672801 | NCBI WGS metagenome assembly OLOW01 (sample SAMEA3136725, study PRJEB25190) | human gut metagenome | biome: human gut; feature: human-associated habitat; material: faeces | place: Austria | collected 2013
GATCTCACTGCGATGAAGCAGTAGCTTTCTCACACGCAGAGGATCCTTATTAAAAATATTTCCTTTTTCATAAGGGCTGATATTCATTCCATAAATATATACTTCTCCTTTTTCCACCCTCACAAAGGATTCCTTCACGCTGCATTTTCCCATTCGAAGAGATTTTACCTCTGTTCCGGCAAGGGCAATCCCAGCTTCGTAGGTATCCTCAATAAAATAATCATGAAACGCCTTTTTGTTGTTGGCGATCAGCTTGATTCCCGGTTTTTTAGCCATAGGTTCCTCCCTCTATTTTCCCAGTAGAGTTCACGAAAACATATTTGAAAACTATTTCCGTGATCTCCCTCCGGTATTGCATTTCTTTAATATCCACTATATGAACTTTACTCTGCCAGAACAAAATCCACTGTCTTTAACATCGTATCTGCATCTGCCACACGCACTGTAACTTTTTGTCCAAGTGCAAACACCTTACCTGTCATATCGCCTCTCAGCTCATAAGCATCCTGGTCAAAGGTATAATAATCGTCTCTTAAGGTATTTACATGCACCAGTCCCTCAACAGTATTTGGCAGTTCCACATAAAATCCCCAGCCTGTCACACCGGAAATAATGCCTTCATATTCTTCTCCGATATGATAAGACATATATTCTGCTTTTTTCAGCTTGTCAGACTCTCGCTCTGCCTCATCTGCCCGGCGTTCACATACGCTGGACTGACGTGCAACATCCTCCAGGATTTCCTGATAATGCTCCGTCTTTCCTTCTCTTTCCAATCTTCTGCGAAGCCGGTCCTTGATGATCCTGTGGATCTGCAGATCCGGATAACGGCGGATGGGAGAGGTGAAATGGCAGTAATACTTTGCTGCAAGGCCAAAATGTCCGCTGCACTGGGTGGTATATTTTGCCTGTTTCATGGTACGAAGAGTCAATCTGCTGATTTGCGGCTCATTTGGCAGTCCTTCGATACTTTCCAGAATAGTCTGGATTTCCTTAGGAGTGATTTCCTGCCCGGTTTTCTGAATGGAAACGCCCTGATTATGCAGCAGCGTAAGAAGGCTTTCCACCTTTTCCGGATCTGGATTTTCATGAGTCCGGTATACAAAAGGCATATCTTCCCTACAGCATTCCTCTGCCACTGTTTCATTTGCCATCAGCATAAAATCCTCAATGATCCTGGTTGCAACATTTGCCTCATAAGGCTTGATATCGATGGCTCTTCCAGCTGCATTGAGAATAATCTTACTTTCCGGAAAATCAAAATCAATGGAGCCTCTGTGATGACGGTTTCCACGAAGAATCAAAGAAAGCTCTTTCATAAGGAAAAACATCGGTACAAGATCTGCATACCTCTTTTTCGCCTCTTCATCTGTGTCTTCCAAAATATTTTTCACATCTGTATAATTCATTCTCTCATCCACACAGATTACTGTTTCTGCAATTTTATGGGAAACCATATTTCCCTTTTCATCAATATCCATCAGACAGCTAAGTGTCAGCCTGTCCTGTCCCTGGTTTAAAGAACAGATCCCATTGGACAGACGTTCCGGCAGCATAGGAATCACGCGATCTGCCAGATAGACACTGGTTCCCCGTTTTAATGCTTCCCTGTCAAGGGCACTGCCTCCCTGCACATAATTGCTCACATCTGCAATATGCACTCCAAGATGATAGATATTTCCCTCTTTTGTAAGGGTCACGGCATCGTCCAGATCCTTTGCGTCTTCTCCGTCTATGGTCACAGTCTGTAAATGGCGAAGATCCAGCCTTCCATCCCGGTCTGCGTCCAGCACATGATCCGGGACACGTGCAGCCTGGCGGAGTACCTTTTCCGGAAACTCACTTGGAATCCCAAAACTTTTCACTATGGCAAGGATATCGGTTCCAGGTGCTTTGCAGCTTCCCAGATTTTCTTTGATCTTTCCTTCCGGATTTTTATTTTTGCTTCCATAACTGGTGATCTCCACCACTACCTTGTCGCCGTTTTTGATTCCCTGGGAGTCCTTCCTGGGAATAAACACGTCCTTGGAAAATTTGGGATTATCACTTACCACGAATCCAAAATCCCGGCTGCGCTCGTAAGTTCCCACGATTTCCGGCATGCCCCGCTCCAAGACCTTTATCACAGTTCCTTCTCTTCGCTTTCCCTCTTTTTGTTCCCTGGTAATTATAACACGAACCTTATCCTGATGCATAGCAGTTCCTGTATTGTCTTCCGGGATAAAGATATCTTCATCCTCGCCCTCGATTTCTACGAAACCAAAGCCCTTGGGATGACCAATAAAGGTGCCTTCATAAGCAGGAAGGTTCTCATAATCTGGCTGCTGTTCGTTTTCTTCTTTTTCTCTGCCGCGGCGTTTTTCTCTGCTTTTTTCCTTCTGCTTTTCTCTTCTTTCTTTTCTGTCCGAAACGGATTTTCCCTTTCCAGTCTCGTTTTTCCTGCGCTTTTTGCCGGTAATTTTAGAATAACGGCCTTTTGCATCCAGGTCTGCCTTGCCCTCCGCTACCAGTTCATCCAGTACCCTGTACAGATCCTTCTTTTCCTCCTTAGAAAGCCTTAAAAGCCCTGCAATTTCCCGAAAACGCATAGGCTGGTACACCGGATCACCCAGAAGCTCCATTATAAATTTTTTTCTCTTGTCAAATTCTTTATTCTTACTCAATTTATCTCCTTACATTATAAAGAATCCTGCTTTGCAGGATTCTCTGCCTGTGGCGAGTCACCTCCAGCGACATCCAACGTTCCGCCGCAGTGCAATCCTTCTACATAAAAAACACTCTTGCGATCAGATCAACAAGAGTGTTTCCCGGTTCATTCTTAGAAATTCAGGTTTAATACAACTGCCAGTACAAAGAACAAAATTCCCATAACTGTAGTCGCCTTAACAAGTCCGCCCTCCATGGAACGTCCTTTATTCTTCCCCCAGTATGTGTCTGCTGCTCCGGCGATAGCACCAAGTCCCTGGGACTTGCCTTCCTGCATCAGAACTACTACGGTAAGGGCAATACAATCTATAACAAAAAGGATTGTCAGTATCGTTCTTAAAATCTGCACGTGGTTACACCTCCTAATCAACTAGAGGTTATTGTACCATAGCTGTCCTTATATTTCAACTGTTTTTTTCGGAGAGTGCAGATCTGTTCTCTATACTGCAAATGGATTTTCATATACAGAAAGCCTGCCCAGCTGTTCGTGGATCCGAATAAGCTGATTGTACTTTGCATTTCTGTCCGAACGACAGGGAGCCCCGGTCTTGATCTGTCCGGCACCTGTTGCCACTGCAAGATCTGCAATAAAAGAATCCTCTGTCTCCCCGGATCTGTGGGAGATCACACAGCGGTATCCGCTACGTCCTGCCAATTCCACTGCTTCCAGCGCCTCTGTAAGGGTTCCGATCTGATTTACCTTGATCAAAATAGCATTGGCAGTGCCAAGCTGGATTCCGCAGGAAAGTCGTTTGATATTGGTCACAAACAGATCATCTCCTACCAGCTGAACACGTTTTCCCAGCTGACCGGTCATAGCCTTCCAGCCTTCCCAGTCATCCTCCTGAAGTCCATCTTCAATGGAAACAATAGGAAACTCATCCAGAAGCTTTTCATAATAACAGACCATTTCCCCAGAATCCCGAAGAACCTCTTTTCCAGTCATCTGGCTTTCTCCTGGAAAATAGTATGCATCCTTTTCCCCGTCATAAAGCTCACTGGCAGCTGCATCAATGGCGATTCCAATATCTTTCCCTGGCTCATAGCCTGCATCCTGTACCGCTTCCATAATCTGTTCCAGCACTTCCCTGGAATCCTTCAGATCCGGTGCAAAACCACCCTCATCGCCCACTGCTGTAGACAGATTTTTCTTTTTTAAAAGAATCCTGTGGTTGACAGTTTTACAGACAGCGCCTGGTAGATTTCCACACACATCCGCAGCCCTTCCGAAAAGCAGGAGGCACCCACAGGCATGATCATAAATTCCTGGAGATCCACCGTATTGTCTGCGTGCTTTCCCCCATTTAAGATATTCATCATAGAAACCGGCATCCTGCAGGCATGACAGCCTCCAATATACTGATACAGAGGGATCCGAAGTGCCATAGCTGCAGCCCTCGCAACAGCCATGGATACTCCAAGTGTTGCATTTGCCCCCAGATTGCTCTTATTATCTGTTCCGTCTGTCTGGATCAGAAGAGAATCTATATAAGTCTGGTTCAGAGCATTTTCTCCCAGCACTGCTTCCGCAATTTTGGTATTCACATTATCCACAGCTCTCTGGACACTTAAACCTGTATAGTTTCCTTTGTCCCCGTCTCTTAATTCCAGTGCTTCAAACTTCCCGGTGGACGCACCGGAGGGCACCATAGCACGCCCTGTATATCCATTGACTCCGACAACGCCCTCTCCCACTGTGACTTCTACTTCCACTGTAGGATTGCCTCTGGAATCCAGAACTTGTCTTGCGTGAATCTTTCGAACAGGCAAATATCGTAACATTTCCTTACCTCCTAAAGATTTATGGAGGTAGTTTTTCCATTTTCCTGTTTTCTTATTCAATGTACCTCAGAGATAGAATTAAATCCTTTATTTGTCAGGCAGGCCTCCACCTCACTGATATCCGGAACATGGAGTACCATGATTGGAAGTCCTGTAGCACGGTTAAAGGACAGATACAGGTAATCAATATTGATGTTACTCTCCTGAAGGCTCACAAGAAGATTGTTCAGGTTACCAACCTCATCCTTTACCTCGATTCCCAGCACATCGCTGAGCTTGCAGATAAAGCCTGCATTTGTAAGAGCTTCCAGAGCTCTGTCTGGATTGGAAACAACCATACGTACAATTCCATACTCTGCACTGTCATTTGTGACAGATCCTAAAATATTGATGTTCTCTTCCAACAGGATTCCTGTTACCTGCTGCATTTTGCCTTTGATATTTTCTGCAAAAATTGATAACTGTTTCAGCATTACTCTATTCCTTTCTGCATTTTGATAACAATATTCACATTTTATTCTTCAACCGGGATCTCGATCAGTTCCTTTGGAGAATGTGTAAGGTTGCGGCATCCATCTTCTGTTACCACTACCATATCTTCGATACGTACTCCTCCAAAACCAGGTACATAAATACCAGGCTCCACAGTCTCGATCATACCAGCCTTAAGGATAGAATCATCTGACGGGGAAAGACGTGGATTCTCATGAATGAAAAGACCTACACTGTGGCCAAGTCCATGTCCAAAATATTCACCATAGCCGGCCTCTGCAATGATATCTCTGGAAACCTTGTCCACACTTGCACCGCTGACACCTGCTTTTACAGCAGCAACCCCTGCAAGCTGCGCTTTTAATACAACATTATAGATTTCTTTCTGCTTCTCACTTGCTTTTCCAAGTACAAAGGTACGTGTCATATCTGAGCAGTATCCTTTATATTTGCAGCCAAAATCACAGGTAACAAAATCTCCCTTTTCCAGCTTCTTGTATCCAGGAATTGCATGAGGCATGGAGGAATTCAGACCAGAAGCAATGATCGTATTAAAGCTTAAATCCTCTGCCCCTTCTTTTTTCATCTGATATTCCAGTTCTGCTGCAACCTCAAGCTCTGTCATTCCCGGTTTTACGATTTTAAGAAGGTTTGCAAATGCTCTGTCACCGATTTCCTCTGCTTTTGCAAGGTATTCCAGTTCTTCCTCTGTCTTGATCTGACGAAGATCATCGATTTTGCTGCCAAGAGGTGTCCAGGTGTGAACTGGAAGCTCTGCTTTTAAGCGGTCAAATTCACAGCAAAGCATGGACTGATCTTCATATCCCATATGAAAATCACCTGTCACATTTTCTTTTTCCATACACTCCTTCAAAATGGTCTGACGATTATGAGCACGGCACTCTTCGATAACTGTAAAATCACTTTCTTTTCCTGCCTGCTCTGTATAACGTGAATCTGTGATCAGCACTTTCTGAGCTGCTGAAATATATAAAGCCCCTTCTCCTCCCCGAAAACCGCTTACATGACGCATATTATACGGATCCGTAATCACAAGAGCATTCAGTTTTAATTCATCCAGAATATTGTTTAACATTTCAATTCCTCCTCATCTTACATGTATGTTTTCGATACAGTTTGATAATGTCTGCATCTTGAAACAGGCTTTTCCTGACAGAGTCCCACACTTTAGTACTGCGAAAAACCATATTTATTCTCTTCTATCATACCACAAACTCTCCTGTATTATTGTCTGAATTTTCCTTTATTTTTAAACATATAAACTTTTTATTTCCATAAAAATAATATTTTTTCAATTTATTTGTTGACAAATCAGAACTAATCTGTTATAGTAAGTTCATAAAACAAAAGGAAAAACAAATTAAACAAAAAGGAGTGAGACCACCGAAAACATAATCTTTTATTAATAATTTAAGAAAGAGAGGTACGGACCACCAGAAGTATAACGATTTATCTTAATTCATTATAATTTAAGAAAAGCGAGGTACAGTCCACCAAGAACGTAAGCCTTTAATTCCAATTGTTTTAAACGCATAATCTTAAGAAAGTGAGGTACATTCCATTGGATATGGAACAGATTTAAGCCACCAGTAAACGTCGATGCTGGTGGCTTAATTTATGTCATATCTCACTTTTTTTCTCATATAACTGTAAAAAGTCCTTCTGAGGTTTCCATGAAATCTTTCAAATCCTCTGTTTCCAGATTTTTTTCATCCCTTTCCCATCTGGCTGCTGGCTTCTCAGAAAAAAAGCTTTCTGCCATCAAAGATTTTCTCCACTATGCTGGTATTCCTCTCCTTTTTGCCCTGTCTTTTCTTGCAGGAGCAGCTGCCAGAGTTATTGTACAGCATTTTGCGCCACCTGAGACCGTCACCACCTCCGCATCCAGCAGCAGCTGGGGACTGAGTTTTCAGGAAGAAGGCAAAACACCTGTGGGAAATGCCACCGCCAAGGAGCTGGCTGCCTACAACGCCTATTATGCAGCAGATTCCTCTCAAAATAAGATCTATCTCACCTTTGACTGCGGATATGAAAACGGAAATACGCCTCTTATTTTGAAAGCTCTGAAAAACCACAATGCAAAGGCCACCTTTTTTGTAGTTGGAAATTTCGTGAAAGATAATCCGAAACTGATCAAAGAAATGGTATCGCAGGGACATATTGTGGGAAATCACACCCTCACCCACCCGGATATGTCCGGAATCTCTTCCAAGGAGGATTTTTGCAGTCAGCTGAAAGGCGTGGAAAAACTGTATACAGAAGTGACCGGCGAATCCATGACGAAATTCTACCGGCCACCTCAGGGCATTTACAATATCAAAAATCTTTCTATGGCAAATGAACTTGGCTACAAAACCTTCTTCTGGAGCCTTGCCTACGTAGACTGGTACCAGGATAAACAGCCTACCAGGGAAGAAGCCTTTGATAAGCTTCTGAAACGGATCCATCCCGGTGCCATTGTCCTGCTCCACAATACCTCTTCCACTAATGGCCAAATTCTGAATGAACTTCTTGGAAAATGGGAAGCGATGGGGTACACCTTTGGGACTCTGGAGGAATTTTAACGGTTGTTTCCAAAATAGATCACAGCCTGAACCCCTGGTCCACAGTGAATGCCAATGATCGGACTCATCGGCATGATCACAATTTTTGCCTCCGGCACAGAAGCCAGGATCTCTTCTTTCGCCTTCTTTGCCTGCTCCTTTGCATCTCCGTGGCAAAGGAATACATAAGGATGCTCCTCATTCAAACCAGAGCTGATATATTTGGAAACGATAGTATTCAAGGCTACTTTTGACCCCCGCACTTTCTCCGGGATAGCCAGTGTACCATCTTCTACAATTCGAAGGATCGGTTTGATCTTCAGCTTTCCACCGATCCATGCAATGGTAGGGGAGATACGGCCACCGCGCTTTAAGAAATCCAAGTCATCTACGGTAAACCAGTGACAGATATGAAGTCGGTTCTCTTCCAACCAGGCGGTATTTTCATCCAGGGACATTCCTTTTTCCTGATTCTCAGCTGCCAGGATCACCAGAATTCCCTGTCCGCCTGTAGCTGCAAAGGAATCTACACAGGAAATCTTCCTTTCCGGATATTCCTCCATCAGCTCTGTAGCTGCAAGCTTGGAACTCTGCCAGGTGGAGGTCAGTCCACCGGAAAGGGAAATATAGAGAATGTCCTTTCCATCCTTTAAAAAAGGTTCAAAATAATTTGTATAAGATGCAGGGGAAATCTGGGAGGTAGTTCCGGTTCCCCCGGCACGCAGCCTGTCATAAAATGCCTTGCTGTCCCAATGTCCGGGATATTTATGAGGATGATCTTCTCCATTTAGCTGATAAATCATGGGAATCAGATGGATCTGTCCTTTATCCAGAATAGATGCAGGAATATCTGCAGAGGTATCAGTTATTATTACATATTCGCTCATATTATTTCTCCTTGTATGGTATTGTATGATTACGGATACTCATGATGTCATGATCTGCTCTCACAGTGTTTGCCACTGTTTTATCAGATCACGACCATCGGACTCCAATCATGTATGTACATCGGCTTCCTGACATTCATTATAGCATACAACCACCTTTTCTTGTATTTTATTTATCTTTTCACACATCTTTTATCAGATTTTGCAAGGCAGATTTTACAGCTGTGTATTTTTTCTCAGGTACAGGCAGTTCACGTCCACCTGTGACAGTCAGTTTGAATCTTCGTATAGACTGCACATGAGCAGGATTTACCATGTAGCTTTCATGGCATTTCAGGAACATATCTCCATAACGTTTCTCCAGCACCTTCATACTTTCCGTAGTTTCAAACTCACTGTCCAGAGTATGGATCACCGTATGACTTCCCAGGCTTTCCACAAAGATCAACCGGGACCAGTTCAGATATAAAGTGGTTTTGTCCGTGCCTTTCACATAAATCCTTACAGATCTGGTCTCACCTGTAAGAATATATTTCCGATAATTCTCGTCATAATGTACTGGATAAATCCCATCTCTTTCATCGTATTGAATGGCATTTGAAATCAGAACTGATCTTATTTTTGCAACCCCCTTCTGCTCAACCCAGGTAAACTGCATCCGCTGATTCACACGGCTCATACTGTTATCCGGCCAGATAGTATCTACCAGCATAAAAGTCATGATCTCAGCCACCGTACTGCTTGTAGTGCCGTTGCGAATCAGGATGGAGTCCGCGTTGCCCACCTCGATGACGTCGATGCGCAGCTCCCCTTCCAGATCAGACAGGGGCGGCGCATCCCGCAGTCCCGCCGCTTCGAAGATCCGCTCCCAGGTGGGCAGAAAGGGGCGGTTCATCTGCTCACTGATGGTGACCAGACCGGAAAAAACGAGCAGCAGCACCACCAGCGGCAGGAAAATCCACAGCAGCACGCGGCGTCGTTTCTCCCGTTCCTTTTTCGTCATCCGCGTCTCAGCCATACTCCAATCCCTCCCGGTCCAGCGGCCAAGCGGTGTCAACCTGCGGGATGCCGCGTCCGATGTCCGTCACCGGCCATTCCTGCCCCTCCAAAAGGGAAAAGGGACGGATGTCCACGCCCTTCATCTGTAAACGGACCGTCCGTCCAGCCTGTGTGAGATCCATGGAAAATCTCGCCTGTGTTGCGCGGAGGCCGACCAAATTGCGGTTTCCCAAAACGGGTTTTCGCGTATTCATGCTCTCTCCCTCCCGTTTCATGGTATCGCAGCGGGAATTAGCCGCCCAATTGTTGATATGGCCATATCCCGCCGGCTGTGCTGCCCTGCGGGATCCTATTGTCGCCGGGGACGATAGGATGTGACTCCGCCTTGGTCAATCAACAAAATTTATGGGTGCCCAGCCGCAAGAAGCCACTCGGCACAACGCAAGCCGTCCACCGCGGCGGACAGGATGCCTCCTGCATAGCCCGCTCCCTCCCCACAGGGATATAAGCCGGGAACGGAGGACTCCCCCGCCTCGCCGCGTAAGATCCGGACCGGGGAGGAGCTGCGGGATTCCACCCCGGTCAGCACCGCGTCCGGCCGGTCGAATCCCCGAAGCCGCCGCCCAAACAGGGGCAGCGCCGCCCGGATCGACGCCGAAACAAACTCCGGCAGGCAGCCTCCGAGATCGGCCAAGGTCACGCCGGGCCGGTAAGACGGCTCCACCGCGCCGAATGCCGTGGAGGGCACGCCCTGCAGAAAGTCCCCAGCCAGCTGGACGGGGGCGCGATATCCCCCACCCCCCAGCTCATAGGCCGCCCGCTCCATCCGGCGCTGAAAGGCGATGCCCTCAAGCGGCCCTTCCCCTGGAATATCCGCCGGCTCCACCCCCACCAGCAGGGCGGTAATGTTATCCGGGCCGCCGTTTTCGTTG
>OLOW01003307.1_pt1 | contig 10350 bp, 6 predicted proteins | sample 1672801 | NCBI WGS metagenome assembly OLOW01 (sample SAMEA3136725, study PRJEB25190) | human gut metagenome | biome: human gut; feature: human-associated habitat; material: faeces | place: Austria | collected 2013
AAATAGGAAGAGAAAATAATCTCTTCCTTTTATTTAGACATAAGACTTATTTTATCTGTGAACTAAATGGGGTTCACTTCATATTAGAGGGCTTTTTTACGTTTTATAGGTAATATAATAAAAAAAATAGTAAAAATATATTCAAAAAAAGACTTACCATTCAACCTTGAATAGGAAACTGTGCAAGGGTTTGAACCTTTGAATGACCGGATTTGAATTTTCTCAAATAACGGGGTTTGAACCGAAATATTAAAACAAATATAATTTTTAAAGTTAAAAATAAACATTAGTATTTATTGTGCAAACAAAAATTAGCACTTAACGCTTGACAGTGCTAATAAATTGTGATATAATAATATTGCCAACAATGAAATGTCAAAACTTGGTCATTTATATATGCAACTTTGGCTTTTGCCGTTATTAGTGAAGACGCTCAGTAGTAATTCCTTATGCACATTGTCGTTTTTCACTGCTTATAGTACTAATACTGTACTCGCAGGTTTTTAACTATGCGTATCAATCATTATGTAATAATGATTAATAGTTTAGAAGCCTGTCCATTAACTAATAATAAATTAGATATTTGACTGTGCCTTCTAAAAAATATTTTAGAAAGGAGCATTTCGATGAAATTTAAAATTAAAAACAAATCGATTAATTTTGTCTTTAAACTTAGTTTTTCAAAAACATTTAAAAGAAAAATTAAAAAAATTTTATGTGCAATTGGAAAATTTTTGTGGGACATATTAATAAAAGTAGTTGTTGGTGTTATTGTTAAAGTATTAGTGGACAGGTTGTTCTATTTCTATAATAGAACATTTTTTATTTGGAGAAGTAATTAATGAAATTATTAGAAAATTGCAAACTTTTTAGATTGAATAAAATAAAGACTATTTATAAAATATTTAATATCCCAAGTGAAGCTCAAAAAAAACTTTTTAATTTTGATGATTTATATGATTTTAAGTATTTAAAAAAAGACATTAAAATTAAAAAAAGTATATCTAAAGAAGAGAGATTAAAACAATATCTTGAAATAAAAAAATGTACTATTCCTTTATTTGAAGATAGGCCAATTGACTTTGATAAATCGAAATATAGAGTTATTATTAATATTAATCAAGAATGGTTAAAAAAATCACAAAAAATATTTCACAAAATCATTGCTAAAGAATTAGGAAATATTCCCTATTTACATTCGACAATAAAGCATAAATCCTTTTCTACAAATGCACACAAGCATATTGGAGAAAAATATACTTTAACTATTGATCTGAAAAATTTTTTTACTTGTATAAGCAGAGAAGTTTTAAGTAAAAATTTAAGATCCTTATTAGAAATTGATTCCGATATTGCTTATTATTATTCTAAATTATTAACATCTCCATCAGACAAACCACCATATAATCAAGGAGAATATAATTTAGGTCAAGGATTGCCATCTAGTCCTATTTTAGCTTTTTTATGCAATTATACTTTATTTGAATATATAAATGAATTAGCTAAGTCACACAATATATTAATGACTGTATATGTAGATGATATTACGTTTAGTTGTGATCGACCGATAGATCAAGATTTTATAAATAAATTATTTGGATTATTCAAAAGTAACGGTATGAGAATCAATAAATCTAAAATACATTTAAGTAGAAATAATTCTTTTAAGAAGATAACTGGCGTTAATATTATAGATGGGAAATCAAAGATACCTAGTAGAAAACATGAAGAATTGATGACCCAATATAAAACTTTATTAAATATAGTAAACATTAAATCATTTAAAGATTATTTATATTATTATAATTTATATTTAAAATTCACAGGAAACTATCAATACCTAATAGAAGTTGAATGTAAAAACGGACAAGGGAAAAAAATCATTAAACCACAATATCAGAACTATCAAAAATTTATTTCAAACTTTGATAAATTTTTTCCGAGAGGTAAAAATAAGAAAAATAAAAATATAGAATATACAGTAAATAATTTGCCTCAAACAGATAAAATAAGTTTAGAAAAATCCTATAATGAATTACACAACTATATGAAAGATATAAATTTTAAAATTTTAGAAAAAGTATGTAATATATAATTTTTTAGTTAAAAAATACTTGTACAGTATATAGAGTATAATAATAGCGAAGAACGAATTCAAAATAATATCTAAAAGTAGTTATAAATATTTTAATGATACCATTATTTAATTATAATTATCTTTTATTAAATAATAATATTAGTTTAAAGTAGAGGTTAATATGATATTATATATAATTGGAAATGGATTTGATATAAATCATGGTATGAAAACTAGTTTTAAAGATTTCTTGAAGCATATTGAAAATAAAAAAAGTAAATCATTAGGTGAGTTAGAAAATCTTTCAAACGAAGACATGTGGAATGATTTTGAAAAAAGTCTTGGTGATATTAATTATGAACTATTTATGGCAGTTATGGGAAGTGTTTATAATAGGGATGAAAATACTATTAACGAAGATGATAATTATTATTCAGATACTTTTGACTTTGAACATTATTTGCCAAACTATTATAATTTACAAAAAGATTTAGTTGAATGGATTTCTAAAGTTGAATTACCTATAAAAAAATATAAATTAGATAAAAACGCTATATTTTTGACATTTAATTATACTAATGTTTTAGAATTGGTATATAATATTAACGATGAATCTATTATACATATACATGGACGTTTAGGTGGGAATAAAGAATTACAAGTAGGTTTCGGTAATGTTAATATAAATAATATTTTAGATGAAGTAGATAGAGTTATCTATACAGGAGATTTTCCTTATGAATTAGTTGGGTATGAAATGTTAGTTAAGTATCTAAAATGTTTTGAAAAACCTATAACAAAAAATATAGAAAAATATTTCACCTTATTTAAAGAAAAATTGAATATTACTGAAATATATATATTAGGTTTTTCATTTAATCAAATTGATATAACATATTTAAGTTCAATTTTTGAAAATATTGACAATGAAGCTAAAGTATTTATATCTTATTTTGACGATAAAGATAAAAAGAATATTAATAAATTTATTGAAACAAGTAAAACAAGAAAAATTATTGTTGACAAAATGGAAAATATATTAGAAAAAGTTTGATGGTAAGATGTTTTTAATTATATTTAAAAATACATAATTATAAAAAATTTTTGAATAAGTTCAATCTTTACTTAAATAATTAGAGGGTGTTATCTTTTGATGACATTCTTTTTTTATAAAAAATCTAAATATTTAACACATAAAATTCATTTATTAGATGACATTTCACAAATCGCTTTATTTTACCCAGTGATTGTGATATAATATGTATAAATAAGCAGAAAAATGTCAGGAGGGTTTTATGCACAAATATTTATGTCATTATTGTAATGAACTTGAATGTGAAACAAGCACATGCCCTATTTGTGGAAAAAGAACGGATCTTGTTAGAACTGAGATTTATTATTGTGATAAATGTAACGCTCCTGTTTTTGATAGCGTATGTCATATATGCGGAAGCGAATGCAAAAAAGTAGGGACTGATTTAAGACCTGTATTTGCAGAAGAAAGACTATTATTAGAAGTTTTACTAGATTCACCTTTTTGCTTTGCTGACAAATCAATGTGGTGTGTAGGATCGAATAATTTTATTGTTAATGGAAAGAAGAAAAAAATACCATTTTCAGAATTAAGAAAAAAAGATCCGTTAAAAGTTATAAATGAATTGTTAAAGCATAATTCAAAAAATAAAAAATATGTGGATACTAACTTTGATAATAAGTTTATTAATTCATTTATTAAATGTAATGAATTAAGACTTAATTTAATAACTGATGAAGCCATAGAATATATTAAGAATATTTCATCAAAATTTGATTGTTCAAATATGTTTGTTTCTTTTAGCGGTGGGAAAGATTCAACAGTTACTAGTGATTTAGTTATGAAAGCTTTGAATAATGAAAGTATTATACATTTCTATGGTGATACTACTTTAGAATATCCTACTACTGAAGAATATATAAAAAGTTTTAAATGTGAACATAAAAAGACGCCTTTATTAGTTGCTTCAAATAAGGAACAAGATTTTAATAATTTATGTGAGATTATTGGCCCTCCTAGTCGAGTAATGAGATGGTGTTGTACAGTTTTTAAAACTGGAGCAATAACAAGAAAAATTGAACAAACATTTAAAAATACAAAAAGATTATTATCATTTCAAGGAATTAGAAGATTAGAATCTTTATCACGTAGTAAGTATGAACGAGATACAGATAGTCCTAAAATTACTAAACAATTAGTATCAGCACCTATTATTGATTGGAGTGATTTTGATGTATGGCTTTATATTTTGTCTAATAAAATTACTTTTAATAAAGCTTATTGTCAGGGATTTTCTCGAGTAGGTTGCTGGTGTTGTCCTAATAATAGTGCCTGGTCTGAATATTTATCAGCTATTTACATGAACGATAAATACGCAGCTTTTAAGAATACTTTATATTCTTTTGCAAAAAAAGTTGGAAAACAGGATTGGAAGGAATATATTGATGAAGGAAATTGGAGAGCAAGACAAGGTGGTAACGGATTAGAACATAGCAAAAATGCAGTTGTTTCTTTTAAACCATGTGCTCTTGATGAAAATAGTGTTAATTTTACTTTATCTAGAGAAATTAGCGAAGATTTCTATACTTTTTTAAAACCTTTTGGTATTGTTAATTTTGACATTGGTAATAAAAGATTAGGAGAAGTATATGTTTTATCTAGAATTACTATGGAACCGATTTTTAAAGTGTCAGGCAAAATTGGAAAAAATGAATTAAAAATTACAATCAATAATGTTGTTAAACCATACAAAAATGCAAAAGAAATAATTGATTTATTTAGAAATCAAATTACAAAATATCAAACATGTATAGGATGTACTTATTGTCAAAGTGTTTGTAAATTTAATGCATTAAAAGTTAATAATTTAAATAAAGGTAATGTAAGTACTGATACTATTTCTTATATAATTGATGAGAATAAATGTGTAGGTTGCTTAGAATGTGTAAAACACTTTGATGGTGGTTGCTATATGAAAAAAGTGTTAAGAACAAAAAAAGGAGAATAAGCCAATGGAAGGACAATATAAATTTAAAAAGAATGAGAGTTTTTATATTAGAGATGGTTGGTTTGAGAAAGCATTAAACTCAATAAATGAATTAGAAAATAATATTTTTTATAAAAATGAAGGTATGAAAATTTTAGGCATTGGTTCAAATATGGTTAAATCTCTAAAATATTGGTTATTTTCTTCAAATGTAATTGAACTAAAAGGTAGAGAAATTCAACTATCTGAATTTGGATTATTAATTTTGAAATATGATAAATATCTTGAAAGTAAATTTATATGGTTTTTAATTCATTATTTCTTAGTTAGAAATACTTTTGAATGTCCTATATTTTGTGGAGTGTTTAATTTTGATATTAAGACATTTTCAAAAAATGATATAATAAATGAGTTTATTTCAAGTTTTGATAATTTAGGAGTTTCTTATAAAAAAGATTATATTGAAGATGATTTGAATGTTTTCTTAAAATCTTATATAACAGAGAATGTTTCAGAAAATCCTGAAGATAATTATATATGTCCTTTATCAGGGTTAAAATTACTTCAAAAAAGGGGAGACAAATATTGTAAAATTAGACCTGCTTATTCATCGTTATCATATTTAATTATTTATTTTGTTTTACAAGAATTATATTCAAATCAATCTTTTATAATTGAAGATTCAATGTATGAAAACAATTCTCCTGTTAGTGTATTTAATTTAGACAAAAACATGTATTTACAATATTTAGATGAAATGAAAAAACATGGTTTAATTATAATTAACAAAACTGCAGGATTAAATACAGTCTATTTTGAGGAAAAATTATCTTTGACTGAAATTTTTGATAGATATTATGGAGGAGAATATGTATAGTGAATTTTTTAGTATAAATAAAAACTTTCAATCCTCAATTAATTTAGAATTGGACTTAAATAATGAAGCAAAGATAAATGAATATATTCCAACTACAGATATTTGTGATGTGTTGAAACATTATATTAAGAGTGTATTAGATATTAATAAGGAAAGAGCCACAACTTTAGTCGGTCCTTATGGAAAAGGTAAATCATTCTTATTATTAGTTTTAACATATTTATTAGGAGATAATAAAAATACCAAATGCTGGAATAATTTAGTAGTCAAAATTAAAAATGTTGATATTGAATTATATGACTTATTAATGAAAATAAAAGAAGAAAATATTAATCTTTTACCAGTAATTATTAACTCGAATTATGATGATATTAAACAATCATTTCAAATAGCGTTAAATGAAAGTTTAAAAAGAGAAAAATTAGAAAACATTATTCCTGAATCTGTATTTTCTATTTGTTTAGGTTTAATAGATAAATGGGAAAAAGATGAATCAATAAAAAATGATATTTTAGCAGCATGCTTGGCAATACATAATATTAATTTAAAAACCTTAAAAAAGGAATTAAAGAATTATTCTAATGATGCTTATAATAAGTTTAAGACATTGTATGATTGTGTTATTAAGGGAATGCCTTTTAATCCATTGATTAATGATGATATTGTTAAGACATATGATAATGTTCTTTATCAATTAAATAAAAATAATTATTCTGGATTTTTTATTGTTTTTGATGAGTTTTCAAAATTTTTAGAAAGTGGCTCTGCCACATTAATGGCAGATTTGAAAATAATACAAGACTTTGCAGAATTGTGTGCACGTGGAAGTAAATTTTCTCAAACAAACATTTGTTGTGTTACACATAAAAGCGTATCTTTATATGTAGATAAATCAAAAAAAGATTCAGTATATAATTCATTTAAAACAGTTGAAGGTAGATTTAAGGAAATAAAATTTAATAGAAGTTTAGATGAAAATTATCAACTTATTGCCAGTGCAATTATAAAAAATGGTAACTACGAATCTGTTGTTAATAATTTTATAAACAATAATATAGATTTTTATAACGAAATTAGCAATTTAAATATATTTAATAATTTTGATAATATTAATTTATTATATAAGGATTGCTTCCCTTTAAATCCAATTACTGTTTTTGGATTGATACAATTATCAGAATTAGTTGCTCAAAATGAGAGAACATTATTCACATTTTTAAGTGATAGTGATGAAAATTCATTTAAGACATTTATAAAAAACTATTCTGAAGGATTATTTAATTTAGATAAAGTATATGATTACTTTGCATCATTATTACAAAAAGAAGAGACAAATTATATTAGAAATGTATGGTATAGATGCGAATCTATTTTATCAAAATTAGACGATCTAACTGAAAAAAGAGTTGTTAAGAGTTTAGCAATTATAACAATGATTAATGATTTAGATAAGTTACCATGTAGCGATGAAATAATTGCTTTATCATTAAATTTAGATAGTGAATATATCACTAGTATAATTAGTAAACTAATTTCAAAACATTATTTAAGAAGAAATATTTTAAACAACTTACTATCATTTTCATTATCAAATTCAAAAACAATTGATGAAACGGTTCAATTATTATCAAAAACAAAATATAAGAATTTGAAATATAGTGAAGTAATTAATAATATTAACGAAATTAAATATTTATTGCCTAGAAAATATAATGAAGAAAACAAAATCACAAGATTCTTTAAAGTATTGTTTATGGATGAAAATGATTTTTTAAATATTAATTCATATGATATGTTTTTTGAAGAAAATTATTGTGACGGCTTAATTATAAATTTAATTAGAAAAACTTTAAATGTTAAAGTTATAAAACAAAAAATTAAAGACATTAATGATATAAGAGTAATTGTAAAATATCCTAATGAATTGATTGATGAACATATGTTTGATTTAGCAATGAGAAATGTATGTCTTAATGATATAATTTTTAAAAAGGAAATCGATGAAATCACAAGAGAAGAAGCTATAATGTTGCTAGAAGAAAATGTTGATGATTTAAGAACATTAATATTTAATTATTATGAAAATAATTTTAGTTTTTCTTCTTTATATAATAATAAAATTTCTTTCTCAAAATTATTGTCTCAAATAATGGATGATATTTTTACAATTAAATTAAGTTTTAATAATGAATTATTAAATAAGAGAAGTGTGTCTACTCAATATCAAAAAGCAGTAAATCACGTAATTGACTACTTACTAGAAAAGAAAGAAGAATTTGACTTTTCTGAAACTAGTCCTGAAGGAGCTATTAAATATTCAGTATTTGATAATAACGACGATGATGACAATTTTAGAATGTTAATTGAAAATATAAAAGATACAATTAAAACTTCAACAGCTAAAATTGAAATTAAGGAATTAATTCATGAATACATGATTTCTCCGTATGGAATAAGATTAGGAGTAATTCCTTTAATCCTTGCTAAAGTTATTTCTGAACTTTCTGATAATATTATTTTGTATTATCAAACAAAGGAGATTCCATTATCTTCTAGCAATTTAATTAAGGCTGTAAATGAAAAGAAATATTATTTAAAGTTTTCAAAATCGTCTAAAGAACAAACTGACTATTTGGTTAAGATGAAAAAATTGTTTAATATTAATAGTCAGGATAACTTTAGAAAAGATGTAATTGTATTAACTGAAGCTATTAGAAAATACTTTTTAGGTCTTCCAAACATAGTACGTTCTTGTAAAGAAAAAGAAAACTTTTTATTGCTTACTAAGGAAACTATTCATTACAAAACATTGTTTTTAGGTTTTAATATTAATCCATATGAGTCAGTATTTACAACAGCTAAAAGTATTTTTAATGTTTCCGATTATAAATTGTTATATAAATGTATAAATGAAATGTTAACTGAACTTGAAAATTCAATTAAAGCATTTAAAGATAAGTTAATTAGTGATGTAAGAAATCTTTTTGGTACTGATGTAAATACAAGCTTAAAAATGGGAATTAATGAATGGATTTTAAAGAACATCAATGACAATAAGCATTTAATTCTTTCAGATAAGAGCAAAAAACTTTATGAATGTATAAATGAAAAAATTGACTATAATGATATTGCTGCAATTAATTTGCTTTCTAAAGCTGCAATCAATTCATTTATCGAAGATTGGAGCACTGATAATAGTGAATTATTAGTTAATACTATTTCGGATTTTATGAATGAAATTAAAACAGCAGAAACAATTGATGATAGCCTTGTAGAAATATTGAACTCTTCAGATAATGAAAACTTATCGCCAATGGGAGAATTACTGAAGAATAATGTCGAAAGTGCCTTATCAGAATTTTCTGATAGTGTATCAATAGAAGAAAAAATTCAAATATTAAAAGGTCTAATAAAGGACTTAGTTTAGGTGAAATATGATTTACTTTGACAATAGTGCAACAACATATCCAAAACCAGAGTGTGTATATGAAGCCCTTGATTATGCAAATAGAAATCTTGCGTTTAACGCTGGAAGAGGACAATATCAAAAAGCAGTAGATGCTGAAAATTATATTTTGTCAGCGAGAAAAGAAATTGCATCATTTGTAGATTGTGATTTTAAATGTGTTACTTTTTTATCAAGTGCTACAGAATCACTTAATTTAATAATTAATGGTTTAAATATTAAAAATGGAGATAATGTTTATATTTCTCCTTTTGAACATAATGCTATAATTAGACCTTTATATAATTTAAAAGAAAAGATAAATTTTAACATTTATATAATTCCATTTGATAATAAGACGTGGTTGCTTGATGAGGAAAAATTAGAAAATATGTTTTCTCTTCATAATCCCAAAGCTGTATTAATTTCGTCAGTTAGTAATGTAACAGGGTATAAAATACCTTATAATAAAATATTTAAAATTTCATCAAAGTATAATTCTATAAATGTATTGGATTGTGCACAATCTTTTGGTGTGCTGCCTACTGAAAAAGAGAATGTTGACTTTGTTATATTTGCAGGGCATAAAACCTTATATGCTAGTTTTGGTATTGCTGGTTTTATTAACTTCAATAATATTAAGTTAGAAATTACTAAAAGTGGTGGTAATGGTTCTGATTCGCTAAATTATAAAATGCCAGATAATTATTATGAAAGATATGAGTCAGGTTCTGCTAATATTGTTGCTATTTATGGATTATTAAAAAGTTGTGAATGGTTAAAAAAGAATAATGTATTAGAGAAGGAATTAGATAATACTAATTATTTATTAAATAAATTAAAAGAAATAAATAATATTAAATTATACTTGCCTAAAAATGAAGATATAATTAGCTGCATGTGCTTGCGCCGTGCGCACATACGGCGGTAT
>OLOW01003308.1_pt1 | contig 10347 bp, 7 predicted proteins | sample 1672801 | NCBI WGS metagenome assembly OLOW01 (sample SAMEA3136725, study PRJEB25190) | human gut metagenome | biome: human gut; feature: human-associated habitat; material: faeces | place: Austria | collected 2013
CTGCGCCTGCAGCGGCTCCACCCGCGCCTCATCCCCTTCCGCGCCGTCGGAACGGGCAGCGGCCTGCTGCTCGCCCTGCCGTGCGAGGAGGTCCGCATCGGAAAAAGCGTGCAAAAAAACGGCCTCGTCGCCTTCTCCCCGACGCCCGTTTCGGACGGCGGCGGCTACGAGGCCCTGACAGGAGGGAAATGCGATGCTTGAATTTCTCACGGACTGGCTGCAGCGCCTCCTGCGGCAGCCCGCAAAGCTCATGTACATCGGCGGCAGCGACATTCTCCCGCCGCCGCTTGCCGCGCAGGAGGAGCAGACCCTCCTGCAGCAGGCCGCCGCTGGCGACGAGGCCGCGCGGGCCCGGCTCATCGAGCGCAATCTGCGGCTCGTGGTCTACATCGCGCGCCGGTTCGAGAACACCGGCGTGAACATCGAGGATCTGATCTCCATCGGGACCATCGGCCTCATCAAGGCCATCGACCGATTTGACCCGGAGCGCGGCCTTGAGTTCACCACGTACGCCACGCCCACCATCCTGGGAGAGATCAAGCGCCACTTCCGCGACAAGGGCTGGTCCATCCGCGTGCCCCGTCGCCTGCAGGAGCTCTCCGCCAAGGTCAACCAGGCCACCGAAGAGCTCACGGTCGAGCTGCAGCGCAGCCCCTCCGTTGAGGAGATTGCGGCCAAGCTCGGCGTCAGCGCCGAGGAGATCCTCGAGGCCATGGAGTCCTCCGGGGCCTACACGTCCGTCTCGCTGGAGGCGGGCGGCACCTCTGAGGACGACGAGGCCCCGGCCCTCATCGACCGCCTCGGCTCCGTCGACGAGGACCTCGACGCCTCGGACGACCGCATGGTCATCGACGACGCCATCAGGGACTTCTCGCCGCGCGAGCAGGAGATTGTGCGCATGCGCTTCATCGACGGCCTCACGCAGGTGGAGATTGCCAAGCGCCTGGGCGTCTCTCGCAGTATATCCGCTATGATAAGGCGGAAAACCGGACCCTATGGGTCGTCAGTGTATTTCAAGGGGAGCTGTATGAGCTGCTGGAGCCCGTGCTGGAGCGCATTTCCTGCATTGCGCTGCGCCAAACAACGCTGCAGGCCGCTCTGCTGGACAAGCGGTGCTTTGCATCGACGCAGGAGCTTCTTCTGTACGCCAGGGAGCTGCGGCTGCCCTCGCGGGTCACCATACGCTTTCACGCCACCAGCTCCTTCAAGCAGGACGGCAGCTATGTGATCTTTCCCCAGGAGCGGCTGCTGCTGAGGAGTCTGCTGGCCAAATGGAACGCATGGTTTCCGGAGTATTCGTTGGATGATGAGGATGCGGCAGCCGCATTGGAGCGCGGCGTCCGCATCACAGACTATCAGCTTCGCTCGGGGCGTTATACGCTGAAATCCGCAAAGATCCCCGGATTTTCAGGACGCCTGACACTCTCCTCCTCCCTCAGCGCGCCTATGCAGGAGGTGTGGAATCTGCTGCTGGTGTTTTCCACTCTCTGCGGCATCGGGATCAAAACCACCCTTGGTATGGGCGGCGTAACACTTGAGATATCGCCCAATTCCCTGCTGAAAGAACAGGAAAAATGAAACCCCTCCGGCTGAGCCAAACTGACGTGATAGAGAAAAACAAAAGAGCCGGTCATCCGCGCTGCCTGTTGGCTTGCGGATGATCGGCCCTGCAATTTTCAGCTATCTTTTCCTGTCTGATTTATTGATTTTGGATATCTCCTTGAATTTTGCCCGTTTTGCTTCCGAATACCGGCTGCTGTCAGCGGCATAGGCGTTCTCAGTTTTCAGCTTTCGATAGGACTCCAGACGGGTGCCTTGCGTCTGCCTCCCGCTCCGGACGAATATGGAAACGCACAAGCCCGGTGAAGTAATGCATGACGTCCATTACATTATGCCTACCGAACGATAGGTTGTCAAGCGGCGATGCTTTCGCTCGGATGCAAAAAACATCTATTTTTCCGGTTCGTTCTTGCAATTCCCGACCGCAACCGTTATAATAAACTTGTTACATTGTCCGCTGGCGGAAGCGATTGCAGCGGGCAGGAAAATGAGAGAAAGTAGGTGGCGGCATGGAGCAATCTCCCCAGTATGTGATCGAAATGCTTCACATCACCAAGGAGTTTCCCGGCATCAAGGCCAACGACGACATCACCCTGCAGCTGCGCAAGGGTGAGATCCACGCCCTGCTGGGCGAAAACGGCGCAGGCAAGTCCACGCTGATGTCCGTCCTGTTCGGCCTGTATCAGCCGGAGGAGGGCGAGATCCGCAAAAACGGCAAGCCGGTGAAGATCAACGACCCCAATGACGCAACGGCGCTGGGCATCGGCATGGTGCACCAGCACTTCAAGCTCATCGACGTGTTCACCGTCCTGGACAACATCATCCTGGGCGCGGAGGATACCAAGCTGGGCTTCCTGCAAAAAAAGGCGGCCCGGCAGAAGGTCCAGGAGCTGTCCCAGCGGTACGGCCTGCGGGTGGACCTGGACGCCAAGGTGGAGGACATCACCGTGGGTATGCAGCAGCGGGTGGAGATCCTGAAGATGCTGTATCGCGACAACGAGATCCTCATCTTCGACGAGCCCACCGCCGTTCTGACTCCCCAGGAGATCGACGAGCTGATGGACATCATGCGCAGCCTTACCAAGGAGGGCAAGTCCATCCTGTTTATCTCCCACAAGCTCAACGAGATCATGGCCGTGGCGGATCGGGTCACCGTTCTGCGCAAGGGCCGGTATGTGGGCACGGTGAACACCTGCGACACCAACAAGCAGGAGCTGTCCAACATGATGGTGGGCCGCCCGGTGCAGCTGCAGGTGGTGAAGGAGCCTGCCCAGCCCAAGGACCCCGTTCTGCGGGTGCGGCACATGTGCGTGGCCTCCCACCAGCACAAGCGGGACGCCGTTCACGACGTGAGCCTGGAGGTCCGGGCCGGAGAGATCGTGTGCATCGCCGGTATCGACGGCAACGGCCAGACGGAGTTCGTCCAGGGCCTGACGGGCCTGGATAAGATCACCGGCGGCACCGTGGAGCTGTGCGGCAAGAACATCACCCACGCCTCCATCCGCCGCCGGGGCGAGAACATGAGCCACATTCCCGAGGACCGGCACAAGCACGGCCTGATCCTGGACTTCACCCTGGAGCAGAACATGGTCCTGCAGCGGTATCTGGAGCCGCAGTTCCAGAAGGCGGGCTTCATCAGGAACGCCGCCGTCCGGGAATACGCCCAGCACCTCATCGACCAGTACGACGTGCGCAGCGGCCAGGGTCCCGTGACCATCGCCCGCAGCATGTCCGGCGGCAACCAGCAGAAGGCCATCATCGCCCGCGAGGTGGACCGGGATAAGTCCCTGATCGTGGCGGTGCAGCCCACCCGCGGCCTGGACGTGGGCGCTATCGAGTATATCCACAGCCAGCTGGTGGCCGAGCGGGACCGGGGCAAGGCGGTGCTGCTGGTGTCCCTGGAGCTGGACGAGGTCATGAGCCTGTCCGACCGCATCCTGGTGATGTACGAGGGCCGGCTTGTGGGCCAGCTGAATCCGAAAACCACCACCGTGGCCGAGCTGGGCCTGTATATGTCCGGCGCCAAGCGGGACGATATGGGAGGTGACCAGGCATGAAAAAGAACGCACTGGCAGCGCTTTACGAAAAAGACGGCACCAAAAAGGTGCTCTCATCCCTGATCTCCATTGTGGCGGGTCTTTTAGTGGGCGGCATCGCCGTTCTGATCGTGGGCCTGTGCAACGAGAAGATCTCCCTGAGCGGCGCATGGGACGGCATCCGCATCATCTTCGCCGGTATCTTCAGCACCGGCCGCGACGCCGCCGGTACCCTGACCTGGGGCTTCAACGCGGTGAACCTGGGCAACATGCTGTTCCGGGCCACGCCCCTGATCATGACGGGCCTTTCCGTGGCCGTGGCCTTCAAGACGGGCCTCTTTAACATCGGCGCCCCCGGCCAGTATCTGATCTCCACCATGGTCACCCTGATGGTGGCCCTGTCCATTCCCTCCAGCGCGGTGCCCGTGGGCGTTATCTGGGTGCTGGCCTTCCTGGCCGGGTGCCTGTCCGGCGCTCTGTGGGGCGCGATTCCCGGCCTGGTGAAGGCCCTGCTGAACATCAACGAGGTGCTGGCGTGCATCATGACCAACTGGATCGCCGCCAACCTGGTGACCTGGATGTTCGACATCAGCAATTTCAAGAATATGGTCGAGAGCACCAAGTCCGGCTATATCTATAAGACCACCTTCAACGGCGTGGCCACCCCCAAGCTGGGGCTGGACGCCATCTTCCCCGGCTCCCAGGTCAACGGCGGCATTCTCGTTGCCATCGTCATCGCCATCGCCATGTACATCCTGATGAACAAGACCACCCTGGGCTATGAGCTGAAGGCCTGCGGCGCCAACCGTCACGCCGCCCGCTATGCCGGTATCCGGGACAAGCGCAACATCGTGCTGTCCATGGCCATTGCCGGTGCGCTGGCCGGAGCCGGCGCGGCCCTGTACTGGCTCTCCGGCAACACCGAGTTCTATTGGTCCACCTATCAGGCCCTGCCTGCCGTGGGCTTCAACGGCATCCCCGTGGCCCTGCTGGCCCTGAACAACCCCATCGCGGTGATCTTCACCGGTATCTTCATGGCCATGCTGAACATCGTGGGTCTGCAGCTGACCAACCTGACGGCCTATAACGAGTATATCACTGACGTCATCATCTCCGTGATCGTGTACCTGTCCGCCTTCTCCCTGGCCATCCGCATGATGCTGTCCCGGAAGAAAAAGCCCCACGCCCATGTGGAGGAGACTGCCGCCCCGGCGGCGGACGCCGCACCCCCGGAGGAACCGGCGGAGGAACCCACGGAACCGGCAGAGCCGATAGCGGCTCAGACGGAGGAAGGAGGCGACCAGGCATGACGTTTCTGATCCAACAGACTTTGATTTACGCGGTGCCCCTGATGATCGTGGCCCTGGCGGGCGTGTTCGCCGAGCGAAGCGGTATCATCAACCTGGCCCTGGAAGGTATCATGATCTTCGGCGCCTTCATCGGCGTGCTGTTTGTGCGGCTGATGCAGGGGTCCCAGGCGGTGCTGGCCGCCAAGCAGGCCGGCGACTGGGTGGCCCTTCAGGGGCTGGAGCTGCTGACCATGCTGGTGGCGGCGGCCATGGGCGCGGTGTTCTCCCTGCTGCTGAGCTTTGCGTCCATCAACCTCCGGGCCGACCAGACCATCGGCGGCACGGCGCTGAACCTGATGGCCCCGGCCCTGGTGCTGTTCCTGATCCGCATCATCGCCAACCAGAATACCCTGCAGATGGCCACCGGCGACTCTGCCAGCTGGTTCATGCTGAAAAAGTCCACCTTCGGCGTGGATAAGAACGTGGACTGGGGCTTCTTCGGGGAAACCTTCCTGAATAAGATCTACCTGGCCACCTACATCTGCATCCTGCTGTTCATCATTCTGTCCGTCATCCTGTACAAGACCAAGTTCGGCCTGCGTCTGCGGGCCTGCGGCGAAAATCCCCAGGCGGCGGACTCTCTGGGCATCAACGTCTACAGGATGCGCTATGCCGGCGTCACCATTTCCGGCGCTCTGGCGGGCATGGGCGGCTTCGTGTACGCCATGACCACGGCCAACTGCTCCTCCAACGGCGACGTGGCGGGCTTCGGCTTCCTGGCCCTGGCCGTTATGATCTTCGGCAACTGGAAGCCTCTGAACATCGCCGGGGCGTCCCTGCTGTTTGGCCTGTTCAAGTGCATCGCCGCGGCATATGCCAGCATCGACATCAACGGCGACGGCGTGTTCCTGCTGGCCGACATCGGCATCAGCGCCCACCTGTACCGGATGCTGCCGTACCTGATCACCCTGCTGGTGCTGGCCTTCACCTCCAAGAAGTCCCGGGCCCCCAAGGCCGAGGGCATCCCCTACGACAAGGGTCAGCGGTAAGCGAAAAACCTATATCCTCCCAATACCCCGGCGCAGTGCGCCGGGGTATTTGTCATAATTTGTTACATTTTGTTTCCTCTTTTTAACTGGACATTTCCGCCGGGGCCGCCTTATAATATGCCTTGCGAGATCATCCGGGGCCCGGCCCCGCCAGAATTAAGAGGGATATTTTCATGGGTTTTAATACACTTCCGTTTGTGTTTGTGTTTCTGCCGCTGTTTCTGGCGGCGTTTTATCTAGTCCCCGCCCGCTGGCGGGCGGGCCTGCTGTGCCTGGGGAGCCTGGTGTTCTACGTCATCGGCGTGTGGCAGCGGCCCTGGTGCCTGGCTCCGCTGCTGGGTCTGGCGGTTCTGGTGTATCTGCTGGGGCTGCGGATGCGGCCCCGGGAGAGCCGGGGGCTGCTGGTCCTGGGCCTGGCGGCCCTGTTCGGCTGCCTGTTCTTCTTCAAATACGCCGGACTCCTGGGTCTGGGAGTGACGCTGCCCCTGGCCATCAGCTTCTATTCCTTCCAGCTGGCGGCGTACCTGATCGACGTGTACCGGGGCCGGGTCCCGGCGGAAAGAAAGCCCCTGCTGTTTTTCACCGGCGTGCTGCTGTTTCCCAAGCTGCTGTCCGGCCCGCTGATGGACCCACTGTCCCTGCATGAGCAGCTGTCCGACCCGCCACGGCCGGGCCTGGAGGACTTCGACAGCGGCCTGCGGGACTTCATCCTGGGCCTGTCCATGAAGGTGCTGCTGGCCAACCAGATCGGCGGCCTGTGGCGTCAGGTGGGGAACATCGGCTATGAGAGCGTGTCCACGCCTCTGGCGTGGATGGGCATCGCGGCCTACTCCCTGCAGCTGTATCTGGACTTCTGCGGCTATTCCTGGATGGCCCTGGGCCTGGGGCGGATGCTGGGCTTCCGGCTGCCCCGGAACTTTGAACACCCCTACGCCGCCCGCTCCATGCAGGACTTCTGGCGGCGGTGGCACATCAGCCTCAGCTCCTGGTTCCGGGATTACGTCTATATCCCCCTGGGCGGCAGTCGGGAGGGGACGGCCCGGACCTATCTGAACCTGCTGGCGGTGTGGGTCCTGACGGGCCTGTGGCACGGCAGCACCCTGAACTTCCTGCTGTGGGGCCTGCTGCTGTTCGCCCTCATCGCCCTGGAGCGGGCCGGATGGGGCCGGGTGCTGGCGCGCAGCCGGGTAATCTCCCGGGTGTACATGGTGCTGATGATCCCCCTGAGCTGGCTGCTGTTCGCCATCCCCTCAGTGAGCCGCATCGGCGTTTACCTGGGCCGACTGTTTCCCCTCGTGTCCCGGGGGATCGCCGTCAACGCCGGGGACTGGCTGCAATATGGCAAACAGTATTGGTGGCTGCTGGTGCTGGGCATCGTGTTCTCTACCCCCGGGCCGGAGAAGCTGTGGAACCGCATCCGCGGCACCTGGCTGGGCACGGTGATCCTGGCGGTGCTGTTCTGGGCCTGCGTTTACTGCATGTCCGTGGCCACCAACGATCCGTTTATGTACTTCTCGTTCTAAAGGGGGTGTTATCATGAAGCATATCAAGAATTTCCGCCCCCTGGCCCTGGCCGCCATCCTGGTGGTCACCTCCGCAGCCGCCGCCGTGTGCGGCCTGGTGATGAAGGGACAGCTGCAGAAATATGTGGGCGGCTATGACGACAAGTGGGCCATCGCCGTGCCCTTTCTGATGCTGCGGGACGACACCGACTGGCAGCGGATGCTGGCGGCGAAAAACGCCCCGCCTGCGCCGGACCCCGAACCCGAGCCCGAACCGGAACCGGAGCCTGACCCGGAACCCGAACCTGAGCCGGAGCCGCCGGTGGTGGTCACCAACGCCGTATACGGCCAGGACGAGAGCTTTTTCGACGACGCCCTGTTCATCGGCGACTCCCGGATGGTAAACGTGGCCAACTATGCCCGGCTGGGCAGCGCCGACTACTTCGCCGACGTGGGCATGACGGTGTTCAAGATGTTCTCCACCACCGCCTCCGACAAGAATTTCGGCGCAACGGACCTGGGGTCCCTGCTGCGCAGCAAGCAATACAGCCACATTTTCGTGATGCTGGGCCTCAACGAGGCCGGTTATCCCCTGGGGAACCTGTTCGACGCCTACCAGAGCGACCTGGAGCAGCTGCGCCAGCTCCAGCCGGACGCCACCATCTACATTCTGAAGGTCTACGGCGTCACCGCCGACGTGGCTGCCGGGAATCCCAGCTTTGCCCACAGCCGCCTGACCGCCGTGAACCAGGGCTTTGCGGAGCTGGCCGACGGCGACCGCATCCGCTGCCTGGACTCGGACACCCTGTTCTGCGGCGACGACGGCTTCATGCTGCCGGAATACACCGGCGACGGCGTCCATCCCTACGGAAAGTTCGCCTATCAGTTCTCCCAGTGGCTGTGCGAGCAGATCACTCAGGGGAAGTGACACAAAACGCGACAAGGCCCTCCGGCGTCAGCCGGAGGGCCTTGTTTTCTGCAATTCTTTATTCCGCGAACAGGGGGGTGGACAGATACCGGTCGCCGGTGTCCGGCAGAAGCACCACGATGGTCTTGCCTACGGACTCCGGCCGCCGGGCGATCTGCAGAGCCGCCCACACGGCGGCGCCGGAGGAGATGCCCACCAGCACGCCCTCGGTATGGCCGATCTCCCGGCCCAGGGCAAAAGCGTCCTCGTTGGTGACGGGGATGATCTCGTCATAGACCTGGGTGTCCAGCACCTGGGGCACAAAGCCCGCGCCGATGCCCTGAATCTTGTGGGCCCCGGCCACGCCGGTGGACAGCACCGCCGAGCTTTTCGGCTCCACCGCCGCCACCCGGACGGCGGCGTTCCGGGACTTCAGATACTGCCCCACGCCGGTGATGGCGCCGCCGGTGCCGACGCCTGCCACGAACCAGTCCACCTGCCCGTCGGTATCCTGCCAGATCTCCGGCCCAGTGGTGTCAAAGTGGGCCTTGGGGTTGGCGGCGTTGACGAACTGGCCGGGGATGAAGCTGCCGGGGATCTCCCGGGCCAGCTCATCTGCCTTGGCAATGGCCCCCTTCATGCCCTTGGCCCCCTCGGTGAGCACCAGCTCCGCGCCATAGGCCTTCATCAGCTGGCGGCGCTCCACGCTCATGGTGTCCGGCATGACGATGATGATACGATAGCCCCGGGCAGCCGCCACGGCGGCAAGGCCGATGCCCGTATTGCCGGAGGTGGGCTCGATGATGACGGAGCCGGACTTCAGCAGACCCTTTTCCTCGGCGTCGTCGATCATGGCCTTGGCCACCCGGTCTTTCACGGAACCAGCGGGGTTCAAATACTCCAGCTTTGCCAGCACCTTCGCCTTCAGGCCAAGGGCTTTTTCAATGTGGGTCAGCTCCAGCAAGGGTGTTTTGCCGATGAGCTGGTCGGCAGAAGTGTAAATGTTTGCCATAATTATCCCTCCTTCACGGCGTCAAAGCCGCGCTGCAGATCCGCAAGAATGTCGTCAATGTGCTCCGTGCCGATGGACAGGCGGATGGTGTTGGGCTTGATGCCCTGATCCAGCAGCTCCTCCTCGGTCAGCTGGCTGTGGGTCGTGGTGGCCGGGTGAATGACCAGACTCTTGACGTCCGCAACATTGGCCAGCAGGGAGAAAATTTTCAGATTGTCAATGAACTTATGGGCTTCCTTCACGCCGCCCTTGATCTCAAAGGTGAAGATGGATGCGCCGCCGTTGGGGAAATACTTCTCATACAGGGCGTGATCCGGGTGATTCGGCAGGGAGGGATGGTTCACATGCTCCACCTGAGGATGGTTCGCAAGGAATTCAACCACCTTCTTGGTGTTCTCGGCGTGGCGCTCCAGACGCAGGGACAGCGTCTCAACGCCCTGCAGCAGCAGGAAGGCCGCGAAGGGAGAGATGGTCGCGCCGGTGTCCCGCAGCAGCACCGCGCGGATGTAGGTCACGAAAGCGGCGGGGCCTGCGGCGGCTACGAAGGAAACGCCGTGGTAGCTGGGATTCGGCTCGGCGATGGCGGGGTACTTCCCGGAAGCCGCCCAGTCAAACTTGCCGGAGTCCACGATGATGCCGCCAAGGGTGGTTCCATGGCCGCCCAGGAACTTTGTCGCGGAGTGAACGACGATGTCCGCGCCGTGCTCGATGGGGCGGATGAGGTAGGGCGTGCCGAAGGTGTTGTCCACCACCAGCGGAATGCCGTACTTGTGCGCCAGCTCGGCCAGCGCGTCGATGTCGGGGATGTCACTGTTGGGGTTGCCCAGGGTCTCAATGTAGATGGCGCGGGTCTCGGGACGGATGGCGCTCTCCACTTCCTTCAGATCGTGGATGTTCACGAAATCGGCGGTAATGCCGAAGCCGGGCAGGGTGTGGGCGAGCAGGTTATAGCTGCCGCCGTAGATGGTCTTCTGGGCGACGAAGTGGCCGCC
>OLOW01003309.1_pt1 | contig 10345 bp, 9 predicted proteins | sample 1672801 | NCBI WGS metagenome assembly OLOW01 (sample SAMEA3136725, study PRJEB25190) | human gut metagenome | biome: human gut; feature: human-associated habitat; material: faeces | place: Austria | collected 2013
CTTTACCGACAAGGGCAGAGTTTATCGCCTTAAATGCTATGAAGTTCCCGAGCCCGGTAGAGATTTATGCACAGGATACGATCCTGGCCAGCGGCGGGATCGGAGGAAGATATGCGCATTCCACCAACTATCCGCATCTTACAGGGGATGCTCTTGATATTGCAAAAAAACACAATGTGCGTCTGGAACATCTGGATTATGTGCAGATCCATCCGACAACGCTGTATTCCAAGAAACCGGGCCGCAGATTCCTGATCTCAGAATCGGTTCGAGGAGAAGGTGCAGTACTTTATAACAGCAAAAAAGAGCGTTTTGTCAATGAACTTCTTCCAAGAGATGTAGTAACAAATGCGATCCGGGAAGAAATGAAAAAAGAAGGAACAGACCATGTATGGCTTTCCATGGAAAATATTGATAAAGATACGATCCTGAATCATTTTCCGAATATTTATCAGAGATGCCTGGAAGAAGGCTATGATGTGACAAAAGAATGCATCCCCGTTGTTCCTGCTCAGCATTATTTCATGGGCGGTATCTGGGTGGATTCTGACAGCAAGACCAGCATGGACCAGCTTTATGCAGTGGGAGAAACCAGCTGCAACGGTGTACATGGCGCGAACAGACTGGCAAGTAATTCCCTGCTGGAGAGCCTTGTATTTGCAAAACGTGCAGCCAAAGCAATCTCAGCAGAAAAGAAAAGTGCTGCAGGTGCGGCGTGAATGCAGCCGGAATATAAATATCTGTATTATGAAAGACAGGAGCAGCCTTGCTTTGGAGAACAGGGCTGCTGTGATAATTAAGAAAGAGAAGGGATTGTAAAATGAATAAGATCACAATGACACTTCAGGTAGATCACCTGATCCTGGAGGCTTTAAAGGAAGATATTTCAAGCGAAGACGTTACCACAAACTCTGTTATGAAAGAAACAGTTCCGGGAGAGGTAGATCTGATCTGTAAAGAGGATGGAATCATTGCGGGACTGGAAATCTTCAGCCGTGTATTTACGCTTCTGGATGCTGACACAAAAGTGGAGCTGTTCTGCAAGGACGGCGATGAAGTAAAAAAAGGTCAGAAAATGGGAAAAGTTACAGGAGATATCCGGGTGCTTCTTTCCGGCGAGCGTGTGGCGCTGAATTATCTTCAGAGAATGAGCGGGATCGCAACCTATACACATTCGGTTGCGTCACTTCTTGAAGGAACAGGGATCACATTGCTGGATACCAGAAAAACGACGCCGAATATGCGTATTTTTGAGAAATATGCTGTTCGTGTAGGCGGCGGACAGAACCACAGATATAATCTTTCAGATGGAGTTCTTTTGAAAGACAATCACATCGGAGCAGCAGGAAGCGTTGCGAATGCTGTAAAAATGGCGCAGGAGTACGCTCCTTTTGTCCGCAAGATCGAAGTTGAGGTAGAAACTCTTGATCAGGTAAAAGAAGCTGTTGAGGCCGGCGCAGATATCATCATGCTTGATAACATGACTCCGGAGATGATGAAAGAGGCGGTGCAGCTGATCGATGGAAGAGCAAAAACTGAATGTTCCGGAAATGTTACAAAAGAAAACATTGCAAAGATCAGGGATGTTGGTGTAGACTATGTATCAAGTGGTGCGTTAACGCATTCTGCACCGATCCTTGATATTTCGCTTAAGAATCTTCATCCGCTTTCCTGAAAAATGCAGGATTTTACAGAATACCGAGTGCTGTGACAGGAAATACCCCGAATATCAGAAAAGAAGCGTGAATTGCCGGAAGCAGAGGCATAGCAGGTGATGTCGGGCCGAGGTGGAGAGATCGCGAGAATGAAGGAGAGAGGTATCGGAACAAAAAGTACAGGCACAGCCAGGAAAGGGGAACTTAAATGACTGGTTCAGAACGCAGGACAGCGATCATGGATCAAATTAAAAACAGTGAACGGCCGGTCTCAGGAAGTGCTCTGGCCAGAACATTTCAGGTCAGCAGACAGGTGATCGTGCAGGATATTGCGCTGATACGCGCGGAGGGGAATGACGTGATCTCCACCAATAGAGGATATATTTTTACTGCTCCCCATACTGTGAGCCGGATATTCAAGGTGCATCATACAGATGCGGATCTGGAGAACGAGCTCTGCGGGATTGTGGATCTTGGCGGAAAAGTGATCAACGTAATGGTGAATCACAGAGTTTACGGACATATCGAGGCAGAACTGAATATCAGCTCCAGACACCAGGTTGAGAATTTTATGGAGGACATCCGAAGCGGCAAGTCCAGTCCTCTGAAGAATATCACATCGGATTATCATTATCATAAAGTAGAAGCAGAATCCGAGGAAATCCTGGATATGATCCAGGATATGCTGAAACGGCGAGGATTTCTGATCGAAGCAGAATAGCAGAAGTCTGAAACAAAAAGAAAAGATATACAGAATGAGAAAATTCTGTTAATATGAAAATATAGTGATCACGAAAATAGGAGAAGGAATCCTGCATGGCAGGGTTCCTTCTTGCACCCTGCGGAAATGTGCACCTTGTGGAAATGTGCAGACAGGGAAAACAGGATGCAGATATGAGGGTGAGAAAAAATACGGCTTGATATGCATGGAGGGGGAAATGGATTATCAGAGTATGTTTACATTTATGCTGGAGATGGCAGGAACTATTGCGTTTGCTGCTTCCGGAGCTATGGTGGGGGCGCAGAGAGGAATGGATATTTTCGGGGTCTGCGTTCTTGGCGTGGTAACTGCAGTGGGAGGTGGAGCTACCAGGGATATTATCCTGGGAATCGTGCCGCCGGGAATGTTTCAGGATCCGCTGTATACCATTGTGGCAACCGTGACGGCCTGTATTGTTTTTGCAGTGATGTACTGGAAACAGGAGCTTTTGGAAGGCGGGAACCGGCTGGTCTATGATAAGGTGATGCTGGTGATGGATACGGTTGGCCTTGGTGTGTTTACTGTCATGGGGGTTGATAAGGGGATTTCCCAGGGGTATATGGAAAGAACATTTTTTCTTGTATTTCTTGGGACTGTCACAGGAGTTGGAGGCGGCCTGATCCGTGATATGATGGCAGGAGTACCGCCATATATTTTTGTGCGCCATATTTATGCCTGTGCGTCTATTGTAGGGGCCATTGCCTGTGTTTGGATATACAGGCTGTGGGGCGGAGTGCCGGCCATGGTGATCGGAACGGTAGTAGTGATCCTGATCCGGTACCTGGCGGCACATTACCGGTGGAATCTGCCGAGACTGAGAAGAGAATAAAAAAAGATATGAAAAGCTCCGGAACATTTAAGGAATAATGTTCCGGAGCTTTTTGGCTTTTATTTGGTTTATATTGCGTAGAAGATTTTATCTGTTCCTCTCATAAGAGAATCATGCGTCTGTATCCTGCAGAGCCAGGAAGCCTTCCTCGCCGGTACGGATCTTGACAACGTTTTCGATATCGTAAACGAAGACCTTACCATCACCGATCTGACCGGTATGAAGAACTTCTTTTGCAGTATCAATAACCTTCTGAACCGGTACAAGACTTACAACGATCTCGATCTTAACCTTCGGACGGAGGTTCATGTCGACTTCAACACCACGATAGTAGGTTGGAGCACCCTTCTGAACACCACAGCCCATAACGTTTGTGATAGTGATACCGGTTACGCCGATCTCGTTCATAGCCTGCATAAACTCATCCAGCTTGTTCTGACGTGTGATGATAACAACCTTTGTCAGTTTGTGTACGCCGTCTGCAGGAATTTCAGGAACAGATTCAGCAGGAGCAGAAGGAGCATGTTTTACAACAGGGGCTTTTACGGAAGTTCCCATTGGAGTCGGAGCCTTTGTCATGGTATCCTGTACAAAGAATCCATCGTATGCACTTGCGAGGCCATGCTCTTTCATATCCAGACCTGCGATCTCTTCCTCAGCGGAAACACGAAGTCCGATCGTGTGTTTGATCACCTGGAAGATAATTGTCATAGTAACAGCAACCCATGCGATGGTGATAACCATACCAATAAACTGAACACCGAAGCCATGGAAACCACCGCCTGTGAGAAGACCTTTCCACTCGGTACCTGCACCGTCGGAGAAAAGACCGACAGCAAGAGTTCCGAAAGCACCGTTAAGACCGTGAACGCCAACAGCACCAACCGGGTCATCAATTTTGAGAACTTTATCAACAAATTCAATACCAAATACTACAATGAATCCGGAGAGGATTCCGATGATAGCTGCAGATGTAGGAGATACGGTATCACAGCCTGCTGTGATGGCTACCAGTCCTGCAAGAGAACCGTTCAGGGACATGGAAACATCCGGTTTTTTATAGCGGATCCATGTGATCAGCATGACTGTTACAGTAGCGACAGCAGCGGCAAGGTTTGTTGTTACGAAGATTTTTCCGGCGCTTACAATGGCGTCGCCTTCCATGCTGACAGTAGATGCACCGTTGAAACCGAACCAGCAGAACCAGAGAATGAATACACCAAGTGCACCAACTGTAAGGTTATGTCCCGGGATCGCTCTGGATTTACCGGATTTGGAATATTTTCCGATACGAGGTCCGACCATTTTTGCACCGGCAAGGGCACACAGACCGCCGACCATATGAACTGCGGTAGATCCTGCAAAATCATGGAACCCGATCTGGCTTAACCAGCCGCCTCCCCAGATCCAGTGTCCGGTGATCGGATAAATGAAAACGCTGATCGCTGCGGAGTAAATCAGATAAGAGATAAATTTGGTTCTCTCTGCCATAGCTCCTGATACAATCGTTGCCGATGTTGCACAGAACACGGTCTGGAAAATCATGAATACGCCGATCGGCAGTCCGTTGAACATGCCGTCTGCATCTGCCAGCGATTTCGGATTAAAAAAACCGGCGGTTCCGATAAAAGCATTGCTTCCTCCGAACATCAGCGCAAATCCGATGATAAAGAAGAAAATAGAGCCGAGCACGAAATCCATCATGTTCTTCATCAGAATGTTTCCTGAGTTTTTCGCTCTTGTAAATCCTGTCTCCACCATGGCAAATCCGGCCTGCATAAAATACACCAGAAAGGCTCCGACCATGGTCCATACGATATTGAGTAATACCTGTGTGTTTTCCATAATAAGTTCCTCCTCATTCCCATCTTACCTGTTCCCGTCTGCAGATCTTCTGAAACGGTGGCTTTCAGATTTTTTAAAGTGCCTGTTCGCCGTGCTCACCTGTCCGGATCCGCACTGCATCTTCGACATCGTAAACGAAAATTTTTCCATCGCCGTAGTTTCCGGTTGACAGGTTTTTCACAACAAAATCAACGATTTTCGGAACCTTGTCGTCCTCCACAACGGTCTCCACTTTAACCTTCGGAAGCATTTTGGCCACGATTTCCGCTCCACGGTACATCTGACGATATCCCTTCTGATTTCCATATCCAAGGATATTTGTGATCATCATACCGTTTGCCTTCTGCTCCTCGAGGAGTAGCTCCAGGTTTTCGAGGCTCTCCGGACGAATTACAATTTCCAGCTTTTTCATGATTTTAACCTCTTTTCTATAAATTTTGTATAACACAGATAGATTTAATCCTGCAATATTAGCAAACAACTTTAATGATGATTTTTCCCATATTCGAGATTATACTATAAAGTTGTTTGAACAAGGACTAGATGATGAAACTATAACCAATATTATTTATTTGGGAACAGGAAGGCTGTATTCCAAGGGTGCATTCGGCAAACACGGTCTTCCACAACTTACAAATTTTAATAGAAGAGAAATTTTTGTGCTATTCTTGAATATTCTTGCACAATGTGATTATCGAATAATATTTGCAGTAGATGAGCTTGAGAAAATATATGACAAATCAACCCGTAGGATGGCATATTTTTTTAACTCATATCGTGAGTTAGTGGATTTATTCAACAAAATACAAGGTCACTATCTGATAACAACGATAACGAATGCTGTTGATATTGCATCGCTCAGTCAACCTTTTTGGGGAAGAGTTGAAAACGATGTAGTGTATATTAAAAAGATTACAGAAGAATCTGATTTAGCAGAACTTGTACAATTAATGGCAGAATTACTTAATGTTGAAATCAGAGAAGGAAAGGTTAGCGACATCGTATCTACTATCAGCAGAAAACGGTTAGATAGTAATCGATTTGTTATACGGGCTATAGGTGAAGCACTGAAAGGAAATCATTCAATAAGTTTTGAAGAAGAGCTCGCAAAAGATGAGCAAGTAAAGGCCCTTTATAATAATGCATATACTAATGCTAAGGATGATGGTGGATTGAAAAATCTAACCCGTGCTTTTTTTGATCCCTTAGAGTATTACTTAGAGACATTGGAATATAAAAATATAGATGAAAATCTTTTTAGAAGGGATTATCAAGCATTCATTGATATTGTTTCAAAAAAGGCATTCTTCTTTTTGTTCAATGACGACTCGAAGATAAAAGGTCGAATACAGGAGTTCATTAACGAGAAAGGAATTAATAGGTTTGTTGTATTTGTGCCCAAGGAACTGACCGTCACTCATTCTATGTTTGATTTTGCTGGAGTGGAAGTTAAAATTATAGACTATGATCCTACGCAATTATTTGTATTAATGAATATATATCGAAGGAATTTTGATAAGCAGAAGGAAATCTTCCGTTTAATTGGCATTGTTACAGAATATGTATTTGAGTGATTATGAAGTGGGCGTGTAAAAATACATTGGGGGTCTATAAATATACGATAGATATAGAAAATTTGCTATCCCCCGTTTATCATCTTATTTTGGATTTAATCAGAGAGCGCTACCCGAATCTACAATTCCATGAATGGGGTGGCGAAGTATTTGATATTAAGAAAATTACAGGGCAAATTCAGGTTGCAGACGATGTTTCAGAGGAATCTTTTTTAGTACTGCTTTCCGGCTATTTAGAAGATTATCTCTATGAACAATCTAACCTTTTAGAGAATATTGGGGTATTATTGTTATATCGGACAAAACGATTTTTTATTGCTCAAGCTAAAACAAAAATGCAGCCATTGTTGATAAATTGGATTAAAAAATCAGGAATAATTGATAATTTTTTTGAGCTTATTAATAGTTTAGAAATCAATAATATAAGAGAACCTCTTGCTAAATTGATGAATGACCAATATTTTGGCAATTCTATTAAAATAACAGAATTGGATTTAAAAGGCTCTTTTATCCCCAAAAAAATCATAGAAAAATACGAAGAACTACCTATAGATGAAGAAGCAATATGGCTTTGTGATAATTGGAAAACTAAAATAGGATTAGAAGAAACTTCCCAATACAATGAAGTCTCTTTTCCTAACATTGATAGTTTTGGCATAGCTATGGGCGATTGGGTATTACCAACTGAATATGTAGACCATATAGTTAAGTCGGAATATTCGACGGAATATTTTTGGATTATGCTGAATGATGTATATGCACATAGAAATAATAGAATCAGCAAATACCGAGATAAATGCTCAAGATTTGCAAATGCTCTTAGAGAAACTGAGTTTGCCAATTTGATGACTAAACTACGATACAATCTATACCTTTCAAAAGATGATATGGAAAAGCATGAAGAATTTAAAGAATTTTTTGAAGAGGTATATAACATAGAGCGATTTAAAAAGGAAATAAATCACGTATTATTTACAGGAAGTCATGTAGCTGAACAAGTGGGAAACAAACAAACCATGTTTGGGCTATATAAAACAGTGAAGGACAATACTGAATTTAATCTCAGAGCATGGATTAATGTCGAAACTGACAATAGTCAGAGGTTAACTACAAGTAATGGGGAAGAAAAAGTAGAAATAAAAACTGTTTATGCTTTGAAACCTTATTATAGCTATTACTTCTGCAAAGATTATTTTGAGGATATGTTTGAGGATATGCTGACAGAAAGCGGTATCACATCACTTTCCAATTTTGAATTATATAAAAGCGACGACCCTAAAAACTGTTTTATTGAGATAGATAAAATGGTTAAGAAAACAGACGGTTCATTAGTTTATATTGAAACCAAAACAACATTAAATAGATATAATATAGAGGATACATTGAATGAGGTGGTTAAGTTCCATCAGATAATGATAAATAGTTATCCTAATGTGCAAATGAAGTACCTGCTTGTGTCCCTCTATTATAATGAAACGGTAGAAGATGGCTTTTCTTATTTTACAAATGCAGAAGGAAGTTCGGTAAAAGATTTCAAAATACCAATAGCACGATATAACGGCATCGACTTGCACTGTATAGTAGAACCAGAATATGCTAAACTAAAAACAAAAATGGAACAGCTACTGAAATGAAATTACCTGCCACAAGATATTATGGTTCCAAACGCAGAGTCGTAGAGAAAATATGGGCTGCCTTGCAAGAAAACCATATCGATTTTGACTCGATGCTGGACTTGTTTGGAGGTACAGGTATTGTTTCCTATTACATGGCTAAAAAAGGAAAGGCAGTTTTATATAATGACATCCTTTCATTTAACTGTGAAATAGCAACTGCCTTACTTCAATCACCCAAAGGTGTGTTTACCGAGACTTGTGCATTGAATTTGCTACAACGAGTACCAGGTAGAGTTTATCAAACTATCATTGAAGATAATTTCGAAGACATCTATTACCCTAGAGAGGAAAACCGTTTGATTGATACTGTGATTCAGAATATTTCCTTTTTGAATGATGATGAACGAGCGAGTGCTTACTACGTATTATTCCAAAGTTGTATGATAAAGCGGCCGTTTAATATATTCCATAGGAGAAATCTTAATTTAAGGACTTCATTTATCAAAGCTAATTTTGGAAACAAAACGACATGGGAACAATCATTTGAGAGTCTATTTGTAAAGTTTACCCAAGAACTCAATGAATTTCAATTTGCGGTTTTACCACGAGTTGAAGTTTCCAATATGTCGGCTTTACATTGTGATAGGGAAGCTGATCTTGTATATATTGATACACCATATTTTAGAGAAAAGCAAAGTGCTGCGATAACCTACCACAATCGTTATCACTTTTTAGAAGGGTTGATGCATTACGAAGATATTCCTGAACAAATTAATAATGAAAAAGTTAATCGCGAAATTAAGTTTGGTAAGAATCATGAATTTGAGCAGAGAAGTCATTATGTCGAAGATTTAAATGACTTATTAAGTCATCACCAAAACTCGACAATTGCATTATCATATACTTCTGCTGGATTCCCTTCAATAGATGAGCTATGTGAAATTATAGGTCAATACAAAGAGCAGATAATAGTTTGCAATTTGGGAAATCATCCTTTTGCGTTGAACCATAATAATGAAGATCGTAATGAAGTGTTAATAATAGGGAAATAACATTGCTGTCCGGTAAAAACTTGACCGCAATGTATCTGTGTGCTCTGTAAATAAATTTCAACAAAGAAGTTATATTGGGTAAACATTGAGTGCAATAGAAACATGGTGTGCTGCAAGCATGCGCTACAGCACACCATGATAAATTATTTTCTTCGATAACTTTGCCTACTTCTCCTTGCCACCGATACAGCAGCTTTCATACATCTGCGTCGATAGGCTTCTTCTTCCTCATCAGGCCTTCGGCCATCCCAAGGCAGATCGGAGGTAGAGCCTCCTCCACCGGAAGATACAGATATAGGTTGCCCTCCGATAAGTGTATCGGCTACAGCAAAAATCAGATTACGAACGGATGGTATAGCCAACTGTTCAAGCAGTGTTTTCAACTCTAATTCCAAATTTTCGTTTGTGTCAGAAAGGAATTTGTTCTCTCGTCTCAACTGATAAAGTTCTCCATAATCTGCCAGCACATTGCGCTGGGCTGCTTCAACTTGTCGTGCCGCATCACTTCTGTATAGGGATTCTATATTGCGGACAATCTCGGTGAATTGTTTGGCGATATGTTGGTTCTGACGTTCAACCCACTTATCTGTACCAAACAAGGGAACTTTCTCGGTAATTTGAGGTGGTGTGAAATCGACCTTGTGATTACGGAACGGCTGGACAACCGAACGGGCTTTTGTCACATCTGCGGTCAATCGCTCAAGTTCCTGTTCCTTTATGTGGAGTTTGTCGGTCTTGTCTTCAAGTTTGGTCTGATACTCGGCAATGAGTTTCTGTATATCAGCTTTCTGCGCTTCATATCTGTCGAGCGTAATCTTGCCGGAAACCAGTTCCTTTTCCGCCTCTTCAAGTTGCAGCCTATACTTGAAAATCTTTGATTCCAGATTCCGCATCATAGATTGAAGCCCCTTAACGGCTTTCTCGGCCTGTTTCGCCTCTTTGGTCAACTTGCGGATATAATCACGCTTGTGAAGATGTTGCACATTACGTCCGTCAATACTGTCCCCACGTTCA
>OLOW01003312.1_pt1 | contig 10339 bp, 8 predicted proteins | sample 1672801 | NCBI WGS metagenome assembly OLOW01 (sample SAMEA3136725, study PRJEB25190) | human gut metagenome | biome: human gut; feature: human-associated habitat; material: faeces | place: Austria | collected 2013
CTTTCCATGTCCAGTGCCTCTGTGCCTTAATATTCGTTCCATCTCTGCATAAATCATATTGTTATCCCATGCAGATAAATTTTTTTTGCTTTCCTTCCTGCCTTTATCCTGCAAATACCTTATAATAGACTGACGCTCTATCTTTCCCTTGCTACTTGCAATCATATAAGAAAAAGCAAAATCAGAAGTCTCCTTCTCTTTCGCATTCCAAATTTCTTCTCCAAACTGCTTAACCACCAACGGATGCAGCGTTTTCTCCCCAATTCCTGCCACCGTAGCACAGATCAGATTTACCGTATCGTACTCGGTTGACATATCCGCAAAATTCTTATAACTGTCACGCAGTGCCGAACCTTCCCGCAGATAGAAACGGCACATTTCCATCTGGTTCTCGCCCAGTTCCAGCTCCTCATCCAGAAAAAATCTGACACGGTAAGCCTTGTAGTCTAAATTTGTATCATCCTCCAAAAATTCGGCTTTCAAAACCTGCCACCTGTTCTTGGGCTGATAAGCTACCTCTTCCTAATCCACTCTCTCCTCTTCCATCATCAGATAAATAAAATCGTGAAATTTCAACATTCCCTTCCCAATGACAAGCTGACCATCTTCCGCCCGTATATCACAGCCTTTTAGCAGACCGTCTGTATACTCCGCATAATACAACTGCCACCCTGCATAGGTGTAATCTCTGATATCCCACAAACTTTCTTTTTTCAAAATACGCCTGCCCGCAAACACCGGAACCCTGATTTCCATGAAACTTCACACTCCTATTTCTTCCCGTCAAAAAAACTGTTCACCCAGTTATCACTCTCGAAACTGAAAAATTCTGCTTTCCCAAGATAAAGTTCATCCATTTCACAGTAAACTGGAACAACCTGAAATCCCCATTCCTCCTGTTCTGCCCATACGAAGAACTTCACATCTCCATTCTCAATACTGTCCGTCTCTTTCTGTAGAATATGGGAACCATAAACCGCTTCAATCTCCTCATAGCTTTTCTGTGAAAAATCTTCTTGCCTGCATACATACTGAAAACGGCAATGTTCCTCCCCGTCCGTATTTTTCAAATACAGCGGAAGAATCAAATCCTCCATATTCCTCGAAATAGTTCCCGCCGTATCCCAGTCTTTAAAACCATCCACCAGTACCACTTCTTTTCCATTATGGGTATAAGCGGTAATACGATAGGGGAGCACAGCTTTCCCATTGTTCAGGTGAATATCTGCCAGCCCATATTTCCGGTCACGCAGATATTTCAGCGCCCCGTCCACACAAGTCATCTTTAATTCAAAATCTGCCGCATCAATATTCGCCCTTTTCCGAAACTGTATCATTCTACCCGGAACGAACTCTTTTAACGCATCCTTGAACAAATCAATCTTGCAGGACTGCCCCGTCAACTTAATAAAGGAAAAATCCTGTATTCTTCCGCTGTGGTATAATTCCTCCATAAATTTCTGTACAATGCCGTATATCTCGCCGGATAACAGCAGCTCTATCTCAAAATAGTTCATCATCACTTCCGGTATCATCTTTTCCACCGTAAGGCTGTTCCCTTTCCAGAAAGACAGTTTCCATTTATCCAATAAAACGGTATTTTCCCGCTGTCCTTTTTGTTCCGAAGTTACCGTGACCTCCAATGCTCCGATTTTTCCGTAAAATAATTTTTTTATCTGCTCTGCTGTATTGAACAAGGTATAAAAATTATTTTTCACCTTGTAATACTCGCTGCGGTTATATCTTTCAAAATCGGCAAAACGCGTCGGAAGTATCTCTTCCGCTTTCTGATATTCCTGCTCTAAATACTGATAAAACGCCTTTACTCCATGAGAATCAATAAAACGATAAATATCCGTATCCATATATTCCAGGATTTCTTTCACACCGCTTACATTCTGATTTCCTTTAGCACGCACCAGTGCGATTTTCAATATCTGCATGATGCGGTATGTCAGGTTATTTCCACCAAAGTCCGTATCGCCATTCTCATAGGCAGTTTCCATATAAATTTTGTAAGCAGCTCTGCGGTCCTGAATACGGAAACGGTACGAACACAAATCCGTTGTTCCTCCTCCACAGTCAATGATAAGCGCTTCGTATTCTTCATTTTCTTCCAGAGTCTCCTGCTCTAACATATTGGAAATGGTGTTATATAATACAGCCATTCCCTCATCGAGCATCGTTTCCTGATCCGTCATATATTCCGGCAGTATCTCCCGGAACATTCTGCGGAAATAATGCTTCTGCTTCACCGGACTTGAGATATGTACCTGAGAAATGCGGCATTTAAAACGGTTCTCCGTTTTTCTTATGATATATAGAAAGAAGCGGCGCAAAATCTCTGCCCTCTTTACCAGCCTCCGCCGTCCCTGTCTGTCAACAATTTCTTCCTCTTTGTCATATTCCCCAATCCAGCGTTTCACATCATAAAAGACACAAAAACCCTCATCCACATAACTTGCATTTGCCAGCCTTATCGCATCATAACCGAACAGCAGCTTGTAATCCTCTTCTTCCACTGCCAATACTCCAATCACGCTGGGCAATAGCATACTTTCTCCGTTACCATCCTCAAAAGCTGTATAATTTATCTCATTTTCCCTGCAATTTTTTACCGCAGCCTGCTCTCCGACATTTTCAAAATAAGCAGAATCCAGATACACCCCGGCAGTGGTATTTACAGAACCAAAATCAATCGCCATGGGCAGCATCAGTGTGACAGGTTTTCTCACCACAAAATCAATCAGTGGTATACTGTAAACCTCGATATGCTCCGGCAGTATCGTCTGCTCTCCATAGTACAGGTGATACATACACTCTGAGTTCTGACGTTCCATGCAGAAAATTCTGTAATCTTTTCTCTGTGTCTCCCGTATCTCTAACTCCGCAGCCTTGGTCAGATACAATTTTTCCTGTCTCTCTCCGTGCTCTTTGAGATTTAAAATTGCACAGAGTGTCATATCGCTTCCCATTAAAAAGGCATTTGTTCCTGACAGTTCTTTCTTATAAGGAATGGTATAGCCGTCATAATACTCGATGGAAAGTCCCTCGTAAGCTAAAATCTGGGACTGGCAGTATAATTCTTTGCAAGGCTTTATCACAATTCTGGTCTTTTTTAAAAATTCTTCTACCCGCTCTTCTCCCCCTTTTTTCTTGTCACAGATAAGGAAGTCCTGTCTTTTTCCCATGTAACGCATAATCGTCTGGATCAGTTCTTCTTTATCGAGAGGGTGTATGACACCGTTCATGATTTTTTCACGACGGCAGATTTCTCTTAGCTGATAGGTCGTCATCAACTCCAGTTCTGATTTTTCATATTTTATTTCGTTTTTCTTTGTATCCGTTCTGGTTGCCTCCATACCTATCACCTCCACATTTATATTAAAAGTACCTTATCTATCACCATGGTTTCTTCCATATCCAGGATTCCAAAATGTTCTAGATAAAAGACTTCTGTCCTCATACCTATTGGCAAAAAGGTATCTAATAAAAACTGAACCCGCTCTCTTTCTTCCTGTGTCTCTGCACTTCCAACGTAAATATAAAGCTCATTGGCACAATCCATGCTGACGTATATCATGGAATTTATATATATCTCCTGAAACAACCATTTGAAAATTTCAAGATAATTGCGGGAAGCCACCACATCCATGAGAGCCAGTACAAGATATCTTTTTTCATACCGTGAAAATAACCGCATTGCCGCCTTTGCCTTACTTCCAAACTGTCCGCTTTCCAATTCCTCTGCTAAGAACTTAAGATAGTAATCTTTTTTGCTCATGCCCATCCTCAAGTCCGTCAATGCCAGATAATGAAAGACTGTATCCACAAAGATTTCCCTTGTCTTTTCATATTCCTTTTGGTTAATATCCAATATCTCACTGAAAATATCAAAAAAACGGTAAAATGGATTTACCTCTACAACAGTCTGCTCCACTGTCTGCGTATTTAAATCGTAAAAGGAAACCTCCAGATACGGACTTCGTACCTCTGGCACCTCATACTGCAAATCAGCTCCCCTTATTCCGTTTTTTTCCGCTGCCAGCACAACCTCCCAGATATACTGCATAAAATTTAAACTCCTTTGTCCTGCAAAATACCGACACACTTATATTCACAGACCGATAACTGTATCTGTGACACAAAAAAACGTACCATATCTTCGCAAAAATTGTTTTTCTGTCCCTTTCGTCTAAAATACAATGCCAGAATTTTTCTTGTCTCCATCGGGAAAATGGTATTTCCCAAAAATGGATTCATATCCCCTTCCAGACAGGACTCCGGTGGTGTTTCAAGCACCTCACACTTTTCTAACTCTACAGAACCATTATGTTCAAAACTCTGTACCATCCAAAACAACTCTGTCCGGCTGCCAAGGGAACTTTCCTGCCGTTCTCTGTAATTTTGAAAAAAACTGCTTTTTCTGCTGTTGCCCAACATTTCGTAGGTATACCCATGGGAACTTGTATCTATCTTTCCAATAAAGCGGTATGCCTCCCAATCACGAAAGGATTCTTTCAATGAGGTCATGATAATTTTGTCTTTTTCATGCCTGACCTTAAGAACATCCTCATTGATCCCAAGCATATATCCGCTGTCTAAATCATAATTTTTCAAATCCAACTCATGCTCATAATATTTCTCATCCATACACGGGACCATAAATTTACGGCATTGGAATGTGAATTTTTCAATATTCCATAACAGAAGCATGTCATTTTTGATATCTTCCTCATAGCTACCAAAATCTATTTTCAGACTGTTTATGTCTGTTTCCCCGTCCGCATACACTTCATAGAATCTGTCCAGATATCCCGTATTGACTGTCGTCCAGCCTATCTTGTTATAGACAAATACCTGATATAACTCTGACAGTGCCTGCTGATAGCATTTTGCCTTCCGTACTCTGACAGCATAGGAAGCACCATTGTCATCGAAACCCTGAAAATCTGCGGTTTTCTCAAATTCTTCTTTCTTCTGATAACTGCCTGCAAAATAGATAAGGCAGGGCATTGGTTCCGTTTTCTCCTGCTCCTTATCCTCCTGCACTAATACAGGAACAACCGGATACAGCGTTCCATTGATGGGGTCATAGTCCTTTTGCTTTATAACCGTCATAGAAACTGCATATTTTTCATTCGGAATCTCTATTTCCCGTTTGATTTGATTTTCCAAATCCAGATACCGTTTCTCCATCCGTTCAAAAATCGGCACAAGACCTTCTAACAATATCTCCCTTGCGTCCTTCCGCTCATCCAGATTCTCTATTTCTGTCAGCCTTTTTCGTATGTGCTGCTGTAAATCTGTAATACTTTCCACAATGTTCACCTCCTCCATCGAAAGCAATCCGTGAGAAGAACGCTGCTTTTGCGTTCTTCCGTGTGAAATTAGAACTTCTTCGGCGGTGCACCCAATGGTGCAGCGTCGATTTTAGAAGTTCTTTTCACATGCCATCCTGTCCAATCTGCGTATCAATATCACTTAAAATTCCCTCTATCCTCTGCACATCTTCATCGCTCCCAAGTTCCTGATAAATCGACTTTGCAGAGAGATACTGTGATTTTGCTCCCCACAAATCCCCGGACTGCCGGCAGATTTCTCCTTGACTTTCACAAGCAGCCGCTTTATTTTTCTGCTCTTCCTGAACACTCAGCTTCTGTTCCACGGCATCCAGCTTTTTCTGCACAGCTTCCTCTCCCGCTGTATCTGATACTTCGCTATACTTGGTAACTGCCATGGTGTAATAAACTTTCGCCCCTACATAATCTTTTTCCAGACATGCCTTATCTCCCGCTGCCACCATCTCCGCTGCGGCAACTGTCTGCTGTGCCTGACTATCTGCTTCTTCCTTCGCTTCACTTTCGGCGTCCGCCTTTGCCTCATAAAGTTTTTCCAGTGAATCCATAGCTGTCTGTTTACCCTCTGTGTCATGTACGGACAGTGCAGCCTTTTTTGCCAGCAGATACTTCTCTTCTGCCCCATCGTAGTCGCCCTGCTCTAATAACGTATCTCCCAGATTAATATAATCCTCCACCGACAGGAATACGCTGATATTTTCCAGCTTATTTTCTATGTAATCCGTCCCTACATTGTCCGCATATCTGATACGATCCAATGCAGAAAGATAGTATTCCTCCGCCGCTTCATAATCTGCACTGCTGTAGCTTTCATCTGCCAGTATCACAGTCTCTATCACAAAGGAATATTCCTGCAGGCGCTTTCTCATACTGCTGTCCCTCAGCTTTTCTGCCAATTCCTGCGCCTGCCCACATTCCTCTTTTGCCCTGACATAATTTCCGGTATTGATATATTCCACCGTATTTGTAAAATGATAGTTCATATCCTCGATGCGCTGCACCTTTTTATAATGTAGAAACCACAACACTACACCGATAATGATTACTGCTATGACAACAGCAACTGCAATCGTCACTATTTTTTTGATCCGTTTCCGTTTCTCCGGATTTTGATATACTTTATTGATAAAAATAACTGCCAGCGTATAGTTATCCAGATTCTCCGGCTGTCTCGAAAGCAGTAAATCCTCGATATTATCCACCGTTGTCTTTACTTCATTGTCAGCCTCTGCAAAGACATCGTCCAGCTCTGCCTCGTCCACATTCTCCCAGATTCCTCTTGTATACAAGGCAATCATGTCGTTTTCTACCAGCTTTATCTTCTTTGAAACCACGGGCTTAAAATTTTTCTGTCCCAGATAAGCATAAAGATTATTTCTCTCTTCATGCTTCATCAGTTCGTCTTTGGCGATTTTCTCCTGCTCCACCATCTCCTGGGCAAGAGACATATCCTCCGTCTGCCGGAAAACTGCCCCGCCCCGGTACATACGGAGCCTTGTGTTCCCCACATACCCATATCTCAATTTCTGATAGTCTGTTACAACGACTGTAATAGACGCCTTTAACCGTCTGTCACTTTCTTTTCCTAACAATGCCCGGTTTGCCCGTTTTAATAGGCTCCTTACGGACCACTTTGACATAGATGGTTTTTCCTGAAAACTCAGAATGACGGTCTCAATCGCAAGCCTTGCGCTCTCTATATCCGTAATCTCCGTGATTCCGTCCGCTATGACATAGCAGGCGAACTCGTCTAATTCCACATACCCAAAATAATCTCTGTTTTTTAACCTGCTTCCCTCTTCGGAAATAAACCGTGCTTCAAAGTCACTGTTCTGTTTTCTCATGCCATTTCTCCAACCTTTATCAGAACTACGCTGGCGTTGTCCTTATCGCCTTTTTTCTGATTTACCAGTTCCACCAGATCAAATGCCATTCTCCTGCAGCGTTTCTTCTGGGAAAGGCAGTCCTCCATCTCTTTCCATGTGACGCTCTCATGCATTCCATTGCTGAAAATTGCCACCACGTCCTCTTCCTGTAAACGAATCGGTTTGTCGTAAAACTGGATTTCCTTAAAACCATCTCTTCCCAAGTAATTGTAAATTCTTTTTTCCTGCAGCATGGACAGGGCATCTTCTCTTGTCAGAACACCTTCCACATACTTATCCTGTGCCAACACATCTACAGTATGTCCCGTTCCAAGAGGAATCAGTTCCTCATTTCGGAATACTGCAATCTTTACATTCCCGACAATCCCGTAAAACAGAAATCCTCCCTGTATCATAACGGCGCTGACCGCCGCCATTCCTCTTCCCTCATCCATCTGTTTTAAAATTTCCCGGTTTGCAGTCTGAAATGCTTTCCTGAAAAAATAGGAAGGGTGATCCGCCATGTTATATGTTCCAAAAATTTCTTTAAAAACCCGGATGACCGTTTTGGCTGCTATCCTGCCGCCCGCTTCTTTCCCCATTCCATCCGCCAGAACCGCCAGTAACCCATTCTCATTTTCTTCTATTGTATAGTAATCCATCTGTATTTCACGGCTGCCGATGGTCTTGCTTGCTCCTGTCTCATATCCTTCTCTGCTGCTCTGGAATACCAGACAAAACCGGTACAAAAATGCAATTCCTAATAACACACACAGGATGCAGATGGTCAGGTATGGGGCACTCATTTATCGTCCTCCCACATATAATGCTCTCCGCAGAAAGGAACAAAAAGGAATGTACTCTCTCCCATCTCTATCACGTCATATGCGCTCAATGGCTGCGGCAGATAAACCGCTTCGCCGTTCAGATAGACCAGACCATTACTGTCCCCCGGCAAAATCATATTCTCCCGTTTCTTTGCGTCGAATACAATCACCGCATGGTTTCTCCGTGCGATTTTGTTGTCCCCCAAAATCTGGATATCCATGTCGTCTGCCCGTCCCACAAAATTTTTCCCGTCCATTACCCGGTAATCCTTGCCTCTTCTCGGGCCTTTTACACATACAATCCAGCCGCAGACCGGATGCTCCTCCTCCAGAAAGAGAATATCCTCAATCTCTTCCTGAGATTTCTCCACTGACTTTTTTTCTTTGGTTGCTGTCTCAATATTGCAGTACGGGCATACTGTTCCGTACCTTCTGCTTGAAAAAAGATGTCCATTTTGACAGCGAATTAAATTTCCACTCATGTTTTGTCTCTCCTTATTTTGCCCTTAATCTTGTGTTCCCGATAAAAATAATGTCGCCTGCATTAATCCGGCATGGATGTTCCTTTGAAACCTGATACAGTTTCCCATCGTTTGCGTCCTGAATTCTTACACCGTTTCTGCTTCCTAAATCCTCGATATACCACTGTCCCGCCGCATAATTCAACACGGCGTGCTGACGGTCTACCATTCCGCCATACTCTGTATTTTGAAGGTTAATGTCCACATTTTCCTTGTGCTCGTCCCGTCCGATCAAAAGCGAGGTCTTTCCGCCAATATGCCAGGCAGAAATTTCGTTTCCCTCTTCATCTAACAGCAGAAGTTCCTGTATTCCCCGTCCGTTTGTGCCTCTTTTCCGCTTAGTCGGCAGAGAATCCATCACCGCCAGCAGCAGAAATGCCAGAAATACAATCCCACAGACAGCTGCGAGCGTATCCCGTCCTCTGCTCTGTTCCATATATGTAAAACATAGAATTATAATTGCAGCGGAAAGGCTGCATATCATCATATCCATGAAATTTTTCTTATTCATTTTCACCTCAATATACCCACAAATTTGCATTCATAAAGTCAAACCGCCTTTCTCAGTGTTTAAATCCCATATAACGCTCAAATAAGTCTGTCACATCCATGGGATTTATTTTTTTCTGTGAACTGTTTTCCTTCTTCTCGCTCTGCACTCCTTTGGAAAAAAATCGTTCAAATTCCTTTTCGATATCTCCCGGATAAATCGATCCTCCGGCGCTCCTTCTGCCTGTTTGGGCACTGTATCTGCCTGTCGCACTTTCCCGTTCTCTCTGTGCTGCTCTGGCATCATACTCTTTTCTTTTTTGTTTATCACTGAGAATCCGGTACGCCTCTCCGATTTCCTTAAACCGTTCCTCTGCTCTTTTATCTCCCGGATGAGTATCGGGGTGGCATTCTTTTGCCGCTTTTCTGTATGCCTTTTTTATGATATCCTCATCGGCCGTCTGCGAAACGCCTAATACCTGATATGGATTCATGTTTATCCCAACCTTTTTTCATAACAATACAAATCAGATAACGCACACTTCTGATTACTGATTTAAGGCGCAGGCTGTCACATTTACTGACAATCTGCGCCCTGCTGTTATGCTGAATAATTTCCTTCTACCGCTACAGAAGCGATTTTGTCTTTCTTCTGTCTGAGCACTAACGTAAAGATTCCGACACCTTCCTTGTTGTCAAAATCTTCGCTGTATTTAATGACAAATGCATTGGGAAAACAATATTTTCTTTCCATCACGCCGCCTGCCACATGCTCTACCGTCACCTTGCGATAACAATCTGCTTTCTCTGCCGAAACAACCGACCATAATGCCAGCTTTCTTGTACTGTCAGTGATATCCCCGTCCAAAGCCGCTAAAATCTTTCCTGTAATCACCATAGTTGCGCCGACGTCCTTGGTTCTTGCATTTGAATCCAACGGAATATCAGTGGTAACATTTACGCTTCTGACACACTCCTTAGCCACTTCAAAGCTCTCACTTCCTTCAACTTTTACTAAAAATGACATAATTCCATCTCCTTTTTAAAATATTTAAAATCCGCAAGAAGAATACTGAACCTGCATTCTTCTCATGCTATTCGCCGTAACCGCCTTCAATCTTCACCGCATCATTTTCGTCCTTCTTCTGCTTGATATGCAGGTAGAAAGTACCCACGCCGGTTTCATCGTCCAAATGCTCTTTATATTCCATGACAAACGCATTGGGGATTGTATATTCTCTTACCACCTGCCCTGCTGATACAACGTCGATCTTTGC
>OLOW01003317.1_pt1 | contig 10333 bp, 9 predicted proteins | sample 1672801 | NCBI WGS metagenome assembly OLOW01 (sample SAMEA3136725, study PRJEB25190) | human gut metagenome | biome: human gut; feature: human-associated habitat; material: faeces | place: Austria | collected 2013
TCCCAACCGCTTGATTAAGAAGTCTTTTAGAGCATACAACACCCGCAGCCAGTTTGTAAAGCCTATATTGCCGATACGCGAAAGTATTTGGCTTTTTTCGGTTCAAATCCTCGAACATATCCTAGGACGTTCAGCCTTTCATTTCGTCAACGTAAACGTTCACAGATTTAACGTTGATCCCTGCCTGCTCTGTCAGAACATAATTTACCTTGTGAATGATGCTGTCAACGATAGCTCCGACATTTATGCCGTAGTTCACAGTGATGTGCAGGTCAACGATAAGCTCGTCCCCGTCCTGACGGATTATAACGCCCTTTGTGGTGTTCTCTTTCTTTAGCATTGCAGAAACGCCCTGTTTTGCACCATAGGCGTTAAGACCTGCCACGCCGAAACAGCTTTCGGCAGTATCCGAGATAAGCTGTCTGAGATATCCAGTGGATATACCTATAGTTCCAATGTGGTTGCGAAACTTTATCACAGAAAACAACTCCTCTTGATCGTGGCAGGATCACAAGCTTATTTCTTATGCCGCCACATAATAATTTATTTTATTATATCATAAACATTTGACTTTTGCAATAGGTTTTCGCTCTTTTGTACACCTGTCAAATTTATCCCAGAAGCCATTTTGCGGCTTCCAGAGGCGTTTCGGCTATATACACCGCACCTGCCTGAGAAAGCTCCTCTCTTGTGCCGTAGCCGTAAAGCATACCGATACAATCTATACCAAGAGCTTTTGCACCAAGCACGTCATGATGCCTGTCGCCTGCCATTATCACCTGTGAGCGGTCATTAACTCTGCAGTTTTTCAAAGTGTGCACGATAACGTCCGCCTTTACGCTCCTAGAGCCGTCAAGCTCCGCACCGCCTATGTAGTCAAAATACTGTGCAAGGTGAAAATGCTCCAGTATCTTTACAGCAAAGACCTGCGGCTTAGAAGTCGCCACCGCAAGGTGAAGCCCAGCCTTTGACAGCTTTTTAAGACATTCTTCAACGCCGTCATAAACACGGTTCTCGAAAATGCCCTTGGTGGTGTAATATTCACGGTAGTATTTAACAGCCTGCTCGCATTTTTCATCATCAAAGCCGTAAAAATCCCTGAAAGAGTCTTTCAGCGGTGGGCCGAGAAACTTTGTCATCGTGCCCATCTCAGGCTCTATGCCGAACTTTTTCAGTGCGTATACAGCCGAATTTATTATGCCCTCGCCCGACTCAGTAAGCGTGCCGTCAAGGTCAAAAAGAACATATCTGTAATTTTTCATGTCATTACCTCACATAATACAATATATCAATTGCTATTATAACGCAAAACAGCTTATTTGTCAAAGAAAATGGGCAATTACGCACAAAAAATCCTGCTGAAATACGGCATTTAGCTCATTGACAAAAATATTGTTATAAGTTAAAATTAAAAAGGCGGTTTGTGTCAAAACGTACCGCAAAGAAGTGTTTTCCATTTATATGGGAAAAGAAAAAATATGAATGAGGTGTTATATTGAAACTTATTTTTGATGTTTCAGACAAGCCAAAGGCTGGTCAACTGGTAGTGTTCGCACTTCAGCAGATGCTGGCTATCCTTGCGGCGACCATCGCTGTGCCGCTTATTATCGGCAACGGTCTTACTCCTGCGGCTGCAATGTTTGGTGCAGGTGTGGGAACAATAGTCTATATCTTTTTCACAAAAAGAAAAAGCCCTGTGTTCCTCGGTTCGTCATTTGCCTTTTTAGGCTCTATGGCAGCGGCCTTTGCAGGTGGCGTTTCAATGCAGCTTGGCATGCTTGGACTTATCGTCGGTGCATTCCTTGCAGGACTTGTGTATGTCGTTATCGCAATAGTAGTAAAATTTGTTGGAGTAGGCTGGCTCAATAAGCTCATGCCTGCGGTGGTAATAGGACCGACCGTTGCTATAATAGGCCTTTCCCTTGCAGGAAATGCTATCGGCGACCTCGTCAAAGGCGATGTTACAAAGCAGGTAACAGAGTATGCGGTGTCAACAGACAGCGGCACACCTGAGATTATAGAAACTGTATCCAATGTGCCTGTTGGCTCGTCATATGTGGCTCTTATCTGCGGACTTATCACCCTTGCAGTGGTAATGCTTTGCTCAACATATGGCAAGAAAACACTCAGACTTATACCTTTTATAATCGGTATCCTCGCAGGCTATGCAGCCGCAGCGATCTTCACTGTTATCGGCAATATATGTGATATTGACGCACTTAAAATAGTAGATTTCAGCGTTTTCAGCAGCTATATGCTCACAGACGGCAGCGTTTCACTGAAAACATTTGTTAGCCTGCCGGACTTTGCATTTGTTTCAGGTCTGAAAGGTCTTAAGGAGTTCGACTTCACATATTTTGCAACTATCTTTGTTGCCTATGTGCCGGTTGCACTTGTTGTTTTTGCAGAACACGTTGCTGACCATAAAAACCTTTCTTCTATTATCGACCATGACCTCCTTGAAGAGCCTGGCCTTACAAGAACGCTTCTCGGCGATGGTGTAGGTTCTATCGCAGGCGCACTGTTCGGCGGCTGTCCGAACACAACATACGGAGAGTCCGTTGCCTGCGTTGCTATCACGGGAAATGCATCTGTAGTAACTATCTTTGCGGCAGCAATAGGCTGTATGCTGTTTTCGTTTATCACCCCGCTTGTTGCGTTCGTTGATTCTATCCCTGCCTGCGTAATGGGTGGCGTTTGTATCGCTCTTTACGGCTTTATCGCAGTTTCAGGTCTTAAAATGATACAGGACGCAAACCTTGACGATAATAGAAATCTCTTTGTTGTGTCAGTTATCCTCATTGCAGGTATCGGCGGTCTGACACTCACATTCGGTGATATAACACTCACAGAAGTAGCGGCAGCACTTATCCTTGGCATTCTTACAAACGTTATGCTCTCAAAGAAAAAAGGCAACGCAGCCAAGAAATAATTATAACAAAATTGCAGAGGCTAACAGTGTTCGCACGTTACTGCACACAAAAAAATGCGAATTTATAAATCATTACGAAAGGAAATCGGAAAATGGGAAACGTAAATATCATCAATCACCCGCTTGTAAAGCACAAAATAACGCTTATGCGTGACGAAAACACAGGAACAAGAGAGTTCCGTATACTTGTGGAAGAGGTCGCAATGCTCATGGGCTACGAGGCTATGAGAGATCTTCCAACAGAGGACGTTGAGGTCAAAACACCTATCACCACAAGAAAGCTCCCTATGCTCTGCGGCAAAAAGCTTGCTATCGTGCCTATCCTGAGGGCAGGTCTTGGCATGGTAAGCGGACTTCTTGCACTCGTTCCGTCTGCAAAGGTCGGTCATATCGGTCTTTACCGTGACGAGGTCACACACGAGCCTCACGAGTATTACTGCAAGCTCCCTGATAGAATAAACGAGCGACTTGTTATTGTCTGTGACCCAATGCTTGCGACAGGCGGATCTGCGATACAGGCTGTTGACTTCTTGAAAGACAAGGGCTGCAAGAACATCAAGTTCATGTGCATAATCGCTGCTCCTGAGGGTCTTGACGCTCTGAGAACGGCTCACCCTGATATCGACATTTATGTAGGCAACCTTGACGAAAAGCTTAACGAGGACGCTTATATCGTTCCTGGTCTTGGCGACGCAGGTGACAGGATCTTCGGCACAAAATAATGGTCTTATACTAATACTCGCTGCTTTGTTTTTTGCAACAGAGCGGCGTTTTTTTTGTTTACTTCACTAAAAAAACTTTAAAAAGATCATTCAATTTCAGTTGTTAAAATAATTGAAACTTATTTTCGTTGATGATATAATTCAAATGTAGAAATATAGAACAAAATAAATAAACAGGGCGAACTCATGTAAAAAAATATATTATGAGGATACATCCTAATAAGGAGATAAAAATGTTTGTGAAGAAAACCGGCCGATTTTTTGCGGTCACAAGCATGATCGTGTGCTGCTGTTGCACTGCAACTGTGTTTATCTCATACATAAAACGCAGTAACATACGAATGCTTTGTCTTGGACCATTTTTCCTTGCGGCGGCGATAGTGTTGTATATTGCTCTGAAACGCTGTGAAAAGAAGCTTACCAAAAAGCGTGTCAGACTTATATTTGCTTTTTTCTGCCTGATTTTGCTTGCATTGCAGATATTGTTTGTGCGTTATCTTTATTACAATTACGAAATGGTTGACCCCAAAATAACAGGGGAGTTCGCAAAACGCTTTGTCATGGGTGAAGATCTGGGGAGCATCAAAGAAAGCTATCGTATTTATGCTGCAAAATACCCTAACGCATGGGGCATGATATATTTGCAGATACCATTTTTCGCCTTATGGAAGCTTTTCACCGGCGGCGTGAGCATCTATGCGGGGCAGACCTTTAACGTAATTCTTATTCAACTTAGCGTAATAATGACCTTTCTCGCAGGGGAGAGGATATTCAAACTTAACAGTCAAAGGCTTTTTTGCGGCATTATTTCGGCACTTATGCCTGTTATGCTTCTGTATACGCCGTTTTTTCATTCTGACACAGCAGGCATGATATTTGTAAGCTGTACTCTTTATTTTCTTACCCTTGCGGTGAAAGAAAAAAGCAAAACCAAAAGCGTTGTTTATGCTCTTATAGCAAGCCTTTTTATCGCACTTGGAAACACTGTAAAGGGAAGCATTGCAGTAATGCTGATTTCAGTAATGATATTTTTTGTGCTGAAAATGGGTGTAAAAAGGGGAGCTATCCTGAGCCTTGCGGCCGTTATGCTGTTTATTGGCGTTTCAAAGGCGGCATACTATGGCGGTCTTTCTATGGGTATCTCTGATGAAAAAATGGTAGACAGATATCGTTTCCCTGTTACACACTGGATAATGATGAGCCTTAACAGCGAATACAAGACCCACGTTGACGAGGACGTTGACTTCACTATGTCATTTGATACATATGACGCCAAAAAGCAGGCGAATATCCGAGAAATAAAAGCCCGCCTTGAAAATATAAGCACCCCTTATGAAGCCTGCAAAATGGCTTATCACAAAGTCGCCAGAACGTGGGACAGCGGTGGTTTTTCCTATGGCAAATATCTATCACGCTCCGACCCCTCAGGAGATCTGCGAGAGGTATTGAACAGTCGCTTGCTTGGTAGCTATGTAGACGGCTATCACAGTGCAATGCTCATAGCAATGGCGTTTGGTGCAGTTTATGCCGCTGGCAAGCGTCGCCACTCTGTTTTGTTTTTCAGCATAGTGACTCTCACGGGAGTTATACTCTTTTTCCTTATCTGGGAAAATCCACCGAGATATATCGTCACATTTATCCCAGTGATAATGCTTCTTTGCACTGCAGGAACAAGATTTATCACAGCGATTATTTCACGTTTTTGTAAGCGTGCGAGTGCTTCAAAATAAGATAAAAAAAGGCCTCTTATGTTTTTTCATAAGAGGTCGATTTTTTTTATTGTGTAACATCAAGATAGAACGCAGGGTTCAATATATAACCCTGATAGCGTATCTCAATGTGCAGGTGGTCGCCTGTTGAAAAGCCGGTCGAACCCATTTTGCCGATAACGTCGCCTTTTTTCACCTCGTCGCCTATCTCTACATCTACCTCGGAAAGGTGTCCGTAAAGGGTAATGAATTCGTTGCCGTGGTCGATGATAACATAGTTTCCATAACCGCCGCCACAGCCGCAGGACTCCTCCTTGCCGTAGTCATGCGTGCAGGTGGTGTTTATCTTTATGACCTTGCCACTGCATGAAGCGTGAATAGGCGTGCCATGAGCCGCAGGAATGTCAAGACCCGTGTGATATGAGCCCCAGCGTGCGCCCACGCCTGATGATACGGAGTAAGCCCCCGGAACAGGCCATGCGAAGTAGTAATCAGGCTCGGTATCTCCAAGCTTTTCGCCCTTGTCAAGGCGGTCATTTATCTCCTTGTGAAGCTCCTCAAGCTTCACATCTGCAAGTGCCATTGTGGCGGAAACTTCGTTATCTCTTGCTGTTCCGCCTGAGCCTGACGATTTCAGTATGCCGGAAAGGCTGCCCTCAAACTGCTCACGCTCCGCCTCATAGGCTTCGTTCTGCTCTCTGAGCTTCTTCTGCTTAGCTTTAAGCTCCTGCTGTGTTTTGGTACTGGAGCGGTAAAGCTGACTGAGCATATCTTTCTGCTGTGTATACTGTGTGTACTGAGCGTCATACTCGGCTTTCTGCTTGTCAAGGGTCTTTTGCATACCCTCATATTCAGTTTTGAGTTTTATAAGGTTATCAATGATAGTGTCATCATGGTGTGCCACACGCTTTATAAGCTCTAATCTCATGAGTATGTCATAAAAGCTGTCTGATTCCAAAAGCATTGTGGTGTAGCTGTCCGACCCTGCGATATACATTGCCCTTAATCTTTGTTTAAAGTCCTCTATGCCCTTGTTTATCTCAGCCTGCTTCTTATCGATATTTCGCTGATTGGTGTTTATCTGAAGCTCCAGTGCGGTCATGTAAGAGTTGAGAACGTCTATCTCGTCATTTATAGAATCTATCTTTTCTTTCAGAAGCTTCTGCTTTTTCTCACTTTTCTCAATGTCCTCATCATATTGGTCGAGCTGTTCGTTTATTTCCGTCTGCTTTTTTGATAGCTCTCTTAGCTGTTCTGCATACTGTGTGATGTCAAAACCTGTTGACTCCTCCTGAGAATTATCTTCATTTACTGTTTGTTCATCGCTTTGCTGACCTCCGTCAGCCACAGATTCAGTATAGCTATAGTCCTCCCCCTGCGAGCTTTCAGTGTCCGCTGAGGTTATCTTCAAAGAAGAATTGTAGCTGCTTCCTGCAATACCAGCGGTAACAGCGAATGCGATAATGAAAGTGAGAATACGTTTTAAGCTGTAAAGCCTGTTCATGAAATAAAAGACTCCTTTGGTTGTGGTGCAAGACCTTTCGGCATTGCCTGTTTATACATAATTTGACGGATTCTGTGCCACGCCGTTCAATCGCACCTCAAAGTGCAGGTGGTCGCCAGTTGAATATCCTGTTGAGCCGACAATACCCAGAACGTCGCCCTTGTTGACGTGCTGACCCTGTGTTACGCTCATATACTGTGAGTGACCGTAAAGGGTCCAGTAGCCGTTGCCGTGGTCGATTATGCAGTAGTTTCCATATCCACCGCCACAGCCACATGATCCGTTCTTACCATAATCGTGTGTGCAGGTGTTGCTGACGAGTATAACAGTACCCTCAGCAGCAGCGCATATCTTTGCGCCTCTTATTCCAGGAGACCAGATGTCGATACCCTTGTGATAAGCGCCCCAGCGCCAACCCACGCCGTAGGAAATATGATAATAACCCGGCACAGGCCATGTAAACTGGCTCTTGTCGGTATAATTGTAGTCACCGTTATTGGTAGAAGATTGACCGCTGTTAGAGGTGTTGCCGTTTGCATTAGAAGATGAAGAATTGCCGTTATTATTCTGCTGTTGCTGCTGTTGTCTACGTTCTTCTTCCTCTCTTCTCTTACGTTCTTCCTCTTCTTTTTTCTTACGTTCCTCTTCTTCCTTCTTTTTGATCTGCTCCTGCTCCTTGTAAAGCTTCTGGAGCTGTGCCTCGAAGTCTTCCTGCTCCTTGTTTATCTGCTCCTTATTGGCTTCATAAGCCGCCTTATCTTCCTCAAGCTGGTCGATAACAGCCTGACTTTTTGCATAAAGGTCGTCAAGCTTTTTCTTCTGCTCAGTGTGATAGGCCTTTTGTTCTTCAAGGGTAGTTTTGTTAGTTTCAAGGTCAGTCTTGTTGGCTTCAAGCTCTGCTTCCTGAGATTCATACTCGCCTTTAAGCTCAACAAGTCCGTCGATCATGGTGTTGTCATGGTCAGCCACTCTTTTGACAAGCTCTATTTTCATAAGCATATCATAAAAGTCCGTCGAACCAATAAGAATATCGGTGTATGAACTATTTCCGGCAACATACATTGCTCTAAGACGTTGTTTGAAGTCAACAACGCCATTTTCTATCTCAGTTCTCTTGTTTTTTATTTTTATTTCGCTCTTTGCGATAGCCTCTTCAAGGTCGGCTATCTCAGTTTCAAGGTCAGTGATAGAATCCTCAAGGGTCAGTATAGTTTCCTGAACAGTTTCTATCTGCTCTTGGATCGCTTTCTGATTTTCTTCCTCCTTGGAGATATCGTCCTTTGTGCTGTTTATCTGCTTGTCAAGGTCAGCCTGCTTTTGTTCAAGTTCGCTTATTTTATCCTTGGCAGAGGATATTTTTTTCTTGTTGTTCTTTATTGCCTGACTTTCTGCAGAAGCGTTCTGTGCTGTCATGACCGGCTGTGTGCCGCCTGCAAGCATTGTCATGGAAGCGACTACGGCGATAGTGAAAGCCAATACTCGCTTCATTGTGAATATACCTGTTTTCATACCTGTCCTCCGTCTTAAAAAAGACCATTTTTACACGTTTTTATCTTTCTCTAACGCATTATCCCGCACGTTCTCTCTTTTTTATCTCATGTCAGGATATGCTTTAAACTGCAACAAAAGGCAGTCTAAAAACCCCGTTGGATCATAGCCTGCCTTATGTCTATATTTGGCAAATGTATTATACTTTAAGATGCTTGCCTGTGCTTATAGAAGTACCCACCGCACCGATAACAGCGCCTGCGATAAGATAAGATGCTGCAACAGGGAGCAAGAGGGATTTGAACGAATACAAATTCTGAACACCGAGGATGCTCCAGAGCTTGAAGTCATCATTGAAGATGTTGTAAATTCCCTCGTAGGCAAACTTTGTGAGCAGCAGTGCGCCTGCGGCTGCAAGCAGACCAACTATCATACCCTCGATAAAGAAAGGTATCCTGATAAAGCTGTTGGTAGCGCCTACATATTTCATGATGTTGATCTCTTTACGTCTTGCGAAAACGCTTGCTCTGGTGGTATTTGAAATGATTATCAGACAAACCACAACAAGTGCCACAATGACCGCAAAGGCAACTATCGTAAATACTCTTCTGATACTGATAAGGATATCAGCAAATGCTGTAGGGGACTTTGTTGAGTCAACATTGTCAAAGGTATCTATCTGAGTGGTTGTTTCGCTCATCTTCTCGATATCCTTGACCGTTACTTTGTATGTGTCAGGCAATGGGTTATCATCGGCATACTGGAAGAAATCCTTTTCCTCATCAGTCATGCCCTTGAGCATATTTTTCCACGCTTCGTCCTTTGAATAAAGGCTCACCGTATTGATATTTCCGACCTCTTTGAGCTTATTTTCAAGGGTCTGCATATCAGCCTGACTTGTGCCGTCCTTAACGATAACGATGACTTCGCTCTTGTCCTCGATACCGCCGATTATTCTTGTAAGGTTAATGGAAACCAGCACCGAAGTGCCTACCATAAGCAGGGAAACGAGCAGGATACAGAAAGAAGCGAACGTCATCATTCTGTTTTTCCAAATGCCCTTGAAGCCCTGATTTATAAGATATCTAAAACTACTTGCTTTCATTGGAGCCTCCTATCACTTCGTCAAAGGCGATCTGACCTTTGTTGATGTTGATAATTCTGCCTCCGAAATAGCGCACAAGGTCATGCTCGTGGGTAACCATAAGAATGGTAGTGCCGCACTCGATTATGCCCTTGAGAAGCTCTACTATCTCATATGAAAGAGCAGGGTCGATTTTTCCTGTAGGCTCGTCGGCAATGATGAGCTGTGGGTCGTTCACAAGGGCTCTTGCAAGTGCCACACGCTGCTGCTCACCGCCTGAAAGCTCGGTCGGATAGCTTTTCGCCTTATCGGAAAGTCCCACAAGGCTTATAACATACGGAACACGGCTTCTTATGTACTTTGCAGGAGCGTCGATTACTCTCAGCACGAACGCCACGTTCTCATAAACTGTCATTGTAGGGATAAGTCTGAAATCCTGAAAAACAACGCCGATAGTTCTGCGAAGGGCAGGTATCTTTCTTCTTCTCAGCTTTTTCAGATTGAAGCCGTTTACCATTACTGTACCGCTGGTCGCATCTATTTCTTTAAGCACCAGCTTGATAAGTGTTGATTTTCCGGCGCCTGAAGGACCTACCACGAAAGCGAAGTCACCGTCGTTTATCTTCAGGTTTACTTTGTTCAGAGCGTCCACACCGCTTGAATAGGTAACGGACACGTCTTTAAACTCTACCAAAATTTACACCGCCTTAGTTTTACAGAGGCAAGCCAGCCTCTTTTTCGCTCGTAGAACTTAGAACTTGACAGGGTTAGCGGAGAGATACTTCTTTACCATAAGAGCTATCTTGAAGATGATAGCGTGGTCGAACTCTCTCAAATCCAGACCGGTCAACTTCTTAATCTTCTCCAGACGGTAGACCAAGGTGTTACGGTGAA
>OLOW01003320.1_pt1 | contig 10331 bp, 4 predicted proteins | sample 1672801 | NCBI WGS metagenome assembly OLOW01 (sample SAMEA3136725, study PRJEB25190) | human gut metagenome | biome: human gut; feature: human-associated habitat; material: faeces | place: Austria | collected 2013
CTCATCTGCAACATATTTTTGGCCTCATCCGCGTCTCATTTCAGGCTCACCTCCGGCTGTCAGATAATCATATTCGGACATGTTTGTTTTATCCTCTGGATATGCGCCTCCGTGAGATGCCGCTTGATTCCTGTATAAAAGGCATTTGCAGTTCCTGCTCCCGATTGCTGGTAGAGCAGTATGGTCAAGTGCATATTCAGGCTACTGTTAAACGGGTCAAAGGCCAGTGCGGCTTTGGCCGCCTTGTGCGCATAGACATACTCGCCACACTCGGTCTGGCGTTCTATATACCGGCCGGCGAGCCGGAAATACAGGCCCTGATAGTATGTAATACTCGGGATAAAATAAATATTATCGGACAACCGTGGCAGAAGATTCCCGGAATACAGTCCGACGGCAGCTTCATACAGCCGATACCGCTTTTTCGGATTGTTCTCCATCTCGATACTGGAGCTGTTGACAAAAGATTCACCCGAGGAGAAAACCATGGTAAAATAAGTGCATACGGGGGTGGGAAGATGCAGCTGAAGTTTCACATGGTGACGATAGAAGATCTGGTACCGGAGGGCCATTTTTTGAGGAAATTGGATACGGTATTGGATCTTGGATTTGTATATGAGGAAATGGCTCACCTATATAGCCGGCGGTATGGGCGGCCGCCCATCGACCCGGTGGTGCTGGTGAAATATCTGCTGGTGGGCTTTCTGTACGGAATACCCTCCGAGCGTCAGATCGAGCAGCGAATCCAGACGGATGTGGCCCTGCGGTGGTATCTGGGACTGGATCTGTTTGACCGGGTGCCGGATCACAGTCTGATTTTTAAACTCTCTCCTATAATATTCCAGGATAAACTTCTCATACAATCGACACATTCGCTGCTCGTCTAGAAAGTCCATCAACTTGGTATGCCCATTCGATTGTGTTTGCAATAGACCCTTTACTACCAGGTAGCATATCGAAATTAGCATACGATAAGTCTGGTTATTTCGATTGTACTGAACATTCCAATTTACCGTATACAAATCAATAAAATCCACCTCGCTGAAATACACCATTAACTTTCTAAGATTTTTCTTGCGCTGTTTCGATATATTCGAACGAAGGAGAAGTTCAACTGTAGATTTGATGATCCGATTCATGATGCTGTTAACTGAAAACTCATCGTATGTACAGATTAGCTGTTTCCGTAACATTGACTGTGTCTTGATGGACTCTGCAATATCAATCTTTCCTCGCAGAGAAGAGAGTGCCTCCGTCTGCGGAATATATTCTTTACCAAGTCCTCGCTTTATCTGAATCGCGATACCTTTTTCTAAGATAGCCGCCATCAGCTCGCCAGTATTATTAAATTGTTCTGTGGCTATATTCTTATAACCTTGCTCATTCAATACCTGAAATGCATAGGACAGCATATAATAGATGTTTTGAATCGGTATCACTTAATCGTACTCCTTAGATTTTCGCTCCAATCTTTCACCTTCATAGGTTCATCAAACCAGTATTCTTTCAATAAAGGTATCAGCTCATATTCCACAACACCATAAAGCCAACTATCGTCAATTGTATCAGGCTGTAAATTACAGAAGTAGCTGTGACCAATACAGAACCCTTCGCCCAGAGATTCATCGACGGAAATCTCTCTATTCAAACTCTCGACGCAACTGATCAGTTTGTTGAACTTCTCATTATCTAATGCCATGCGGTACTCACGGAACCCCGGAGTCTCAAAACCCGGCTTGATATCAAAGAAAGCAAACCTTCTACGAAGTGCATAATCCAGCATAGCCAGGCTTCTGTCTGCAGTATTCATCATGCCAATAATATAGACATTCTTCGGCACTGCAAACTTTTCATCCGAATACAGAAGCTGTAGCGCATTTCCTCGCTTATCATTTTCAATCAGCATAAACAGCTCGCCAAAGATCTTACTCAGATTGCCGCGATTGATTTCATCTATGATAAAGAAATACTCATTATCACTATCTACCTCGGCCTTCTTGCAGAAATTGTAGAATGCCCCCTTCTTCAGTTCAAATCCTGTAGCAGATGGACGAAAGCCCATAATAAAATCTTCATAGGAATAACTCTGATGGAACTGTATCATCATGACACGCTCTACATCTTTTACACCCATCATAGAATAGGCCAAGCGCTTAGCAGCATATGTTTTTCCTACTCCTGGTGCACCCTGCAAGATAATATTTTTCTTATTTCTAAGCAAGCCAACTAATCTGGTATAATTATCTTCAGACATGTACACATCATCCAGGAAATTTTCTGCTGTGTACTCCGGATAGGCAATTTCCTGCTCATCATCTGTAATATCGTCTTCCTCAAACAAAGCCTTAATTTCTTGTACGAAGTCACTATATGGCGTAATATCGGTCAAAGTCTTCTGAGGGGACTGATGATTAATTGTCCAATCGCCCTTGTTCGTCCAATTTACTTTTCTAACATTGGAATATTCATCTGTGCGATCTGCATCATATTCATAATCAGACTCAACAATTCCTTTGCCAAGAATTCCATTATTGCCTTTTTTAACGTATACCACGTCGCCAATCTTAATATCATGTACAAACTGCCAAGTAGCATGAGCTGAATTCTTATAGGAACTGCTATCACCGTATTCTTTCTTCATCTGCTGTTTCATTTCATCCTTAGAGCTGAATACTCCAAGATCTCCAATCTCGCCCCAGCCCAGAAGCATATAACCGTTCTTATAACACTCTTCCCATTTATCAGCGTTTTGTCCTGGAGCATAAATCCAGTAATGAACTGTATCGACATCACTATCTGCAAGAGCATCGCTATCATTCGTTTTCTTACTCTTTGCATCAGAGACACCTTTTTTGAAAATATCCGATGCCATCTCCGCTGTTAATTCCACTGACTTGCCTGCTTCAGTAAGTGTCCACACACCTCTTACGCTTTTATCAATGTATCCCGCTCCAACGAGATAGTTTCTGGCGAAAGCAACTTCATTTTCAAATTTGTTAACCTTCGTTTTCCCTCTGGTTTCGCTTACTATCTCATCCGACAAATGCTCGTTTTCTATAATTTTCTTTCTCGCTTCTACCGGTGTCGCAGATCCTCCTAAATCGCGTAACGCCTGTAGCAATGGCATAAACCACTTAAGAAATTCTGCTTTCGAAGTCTTTTTACCTTTTTCAGCAGCCTTTTCCTGATTGACTTGCTCAGAGATCACCCAGGCCGTATAGGATAAATCAGGAAAGTTCTTGTATTTATATTCACCTGCATCCAGAGCTTTCTTACACAAATCCTTTATTTCAAGATAATCTGCAGCATACGGCACTTTCTTAAGCTTCTTCTCGGCTGCGACAACAAACTCGCCAGACATATTCTGGACATCTGCTATAAACCAGCGGTTTCTGGAATCCAAGTTGATAAATGTATAAGGACGAATCCAATAAAGGCCCATCGTAATATTCCAGCGAATGCAAAGCTGATCATGTACCTTGTCATAAGCCTCGGAGAATTTCTGACGGTTATCCTCTGTGTCATTGTCAGCCAATGCAAGAGCTACCTCAAACAAACTCCACAAGTTATCAATATCATTTGCTTTTCTATCATCCTTAAATCCATAAAACGTTGCCTTTAGATTATTAAGAACCGGAATTCCATCAAAATTGCTCGGCACAGTTGCAGCAATTCCAAACTCTGACGCTATCCCGTTAAGAATAGCAATTCTATTAGCATTTGTTATTCCCTTGTTGAATGTGCCAAAGATGGTGAACGGATCAATATCAATAATCTCATCACCACTTTCAAGTTTCGGAACACTAATTCCAACAGTGTCATACACCGCATACATTTTCTGAATAAGAGTCTTTCTATCAGTTTTGAAAGGAAGAAGCTTAGTAGCAAACTCCGTGTAAAAATCTATCCAATCGTATTGCATTTAATAAAGTACCTCCTTATGCATTATCCCAATTTTGAACTACCAAGTGGCTCAAATCCACAAGATTCCAACATCTCATTAATCTCATATATGCTATTCTCGGCACATGAGCTTAATACGCATCTATAAGCATTATTTTGTGGATTAGTTGGCTTTATATTGAAATCGGTTTTCCCAACTAACATTTCTGCTTCAGGCACTGAAAGCTGCAATCCGTAACACAATCCCAAAACCGTTTGAATTGTTGTGGGATATTCTTCTTCATTTCTTAATCTCTGTATTGTACGTTCGCCCACCAATGAGGCGTCTGCTAATTTCTTATTAGAAAGCTTTTTCTCTTTCATAAGCTGTACCAATGTTTCAGAGAAGGCTCCTGGATACAATCTCATTGCATCAGCACTTCGACTTGCTCTCTGAATTTGAGATAACAATGTTCTGTTGTGAGCATTCATCTCAAATGAGTATTCTTGTGCTGCCACCTGACTCGGTGTCTTGTACATCATTTGGGTATAGTATTTTTGTCCCTGATACTTCGACTGATAACTATATCCCTTATCAAAAGCAAGACAACATTCATCCATGTGAGATAAAGCATACTGTGTAAGTTTTACTCGCCCATCTGAATGTATGATATACTTCTCATCACCAAGGCAAACATGGCCCTCAACATAAACAAACTTTCCTGTATCAATGGCTTTTCTAAAGTCTTTATTTAAACAATACGCCTTAAATAAATCAGCTGATGATATTGTGAATGATTGATTATCCGTCAAGGCTGAGGCATCAAATGAAAATGGAGTAACATATTGTCCATTAACATATGTAAATGCACCATCAACTTTTGCATACCCCATTTCTCTTATGCGCATCTTAACTGCCTGTTTTGATAATCCGTAGAAATCAGCTAATTCTGAAATCATTTTCTCGATTTGATAACCATCAGTACCTTCAAAATGGATATGATACTTTTCTATGAGTTCTGAAATTTTTATTTTTGCTGTATTGGTTGGCATCAAGATATGTGGAGCAACACCGTTAGCTTGCCACTCCATCCAATCTACAGCCTTCCACTTTTCTGAATCTTTTGCATTGCTACCTATAGAACACTGTATTATTTTCCCTAATTCATCATTTGCTCCAAGCATCTTCATCAAAGCATGATACGGTTGATGCCTATACCAATGGAAGCACTCATGCGCAATGGTAAAGTTCACAGTACCTAAGGTTCGTTCATAATAAACACGGGGATCTATCAAAACTGTTCCACGTTTGGCATTTCTGATAACAATATTCTTGTTTTTATCCTTAATATTTCCGTCTTCAAAAACAACCAAACCAAAAATATCAAGTTCTGATGAAAGTAACGAATCTTCTATAATCAAAAGGCCCATATCCTCTGCAATCTTTCTAATAGGAACAGGTACCGGTTCCTGTAAAGCCAAAGGATAATATTTCTCCAAAAATTTTGTAGCTTCATTTTCAAAAGCATCTCTGGAAATAATCGGTACTAATTCACCAGAATACTTGTCATTATCTGAATCTTCCTGTTGCTCACATTCATTAATATTTATAATTTCAAAATCTGTTAATTCCACACCTAAAAGAACGTTACACTTTACATCAAGCCATTTTTCAGTAAACGAAACTCTACCAGTTGAAGATATGGAATGTTCGATATCACAACTTACGATTACAGAAAAACTAATCGCACCATCATCCACTTGTTCAATATGGATTACATTTTGGATTTCAATATCTGATAGTGTAGCTTTATTCTCTTTCACTTTTTCCGTCATATAATCAAGAACAGCGTCTTTTATCTCATCATATCTTCTTTGGTCGATTAATTTTTGCAAAGGACTCTCATCCTGAGCATCATAATAGTCTAGTCTTGAATCATTCAATTCTTTTCGTACTGCTCTCCAGTTTTTCATATACATGTCCATATATGCAATGAATGTAGAATTATGCGTACGTTCCCTCAAATGAATCAATTCATGTAAAATAACATATTCTAAACATTCAATAGGTTTTTGGGCCAACTGCAGATTAAACCACAGCTTCTTTTTTTCAGTGTTACAGGTTCCCCAACGCGTAACCATATATTTTGTTTGCCATGACTCACAGTGAAGCGCAGTAATTTGTTCCCATTTAGGAAGAAGTCTTTCTATCTCAACTTTTAGTAAGCTACGATACTGCTCACGCACATAGTTTTCTCGTTGCTTAACCGTACTATCTTCTCTCATTGAGAGAATCACTTTATCTCCTTGAATTTCAAAGCTGTTCTTTTGAGCATCTGGTACAAAGGATAAGTAATACTGTTTCCCCCAGATGTACATAGTTTCACCGCTAACATACTGTCGCTTAGCACTTCTTGGTTGCTGCTGGAACTTCTCAATTTGTTTTTTTATCCAACTGAGATTGGTTCGAGCATACACCTCGATTGCCTTATCATCCATTGATAATGGTGCCGAAACAACAACATGTCCATCAGGCGGTTTTATCTGAAGGTGCATGTTCTTAATATTCTTTTTTTGAATATCAATCGGTATGCCCGAAATCACAATTCTCATCTATTAATATTCCTCCTGCTTCTCAATAATCTTGTACAGATGTTCAACCTCTGTATCATCATTGAGAATTGCAAACAACGCTCTCTTGATTCTTCTTTCTTTGATTGAATCCCCACGAAAACCACTCATCTTACTATCCATAACAGCTTTATGAAGTTCAATAGCCAACGCTTCATCTCCGCCAACATTATCATATAATGCTTGCATGGCTTTACTATGTCTCACACTTTCAGGATAGTCTTCATTTTCTTCCGGATGGTCAACATTCTTTGCGAGTTTAATATATTCATCAAGAAGTTCCTTATAGGACAAAACGCCCTTCTGTCTATCTTGAATCAGTTTATCCAAAATCGCTGACATCTTTTCATAGTATTTTGGATTTACAGTTACCTTTTCTACCATTTTACGACGGATATTGTTTTCAATTGCTTCGGCCGCACCTTCTTTCTGACCAGAAGGCGTATCTTCTCCGGTCATCGTCTCACCTTGATCCATTACGAAATCGAGAAGTGTTAGGTCATCAAATTCACCAATTTTGATACTATCAGAAGCCATGATGTAATTATCAATAAGTTTTCGCATATCCGGTTCATATGCCTTAAAATCTAAGAAGTCGCCGCTCTTGTTTCCAATAGTCTGTTTAAGTTCAATATAAAAATGAACTTTATTCTCATAATCATTCATTTCCGCTGCCGTGCATTCGTCAACCATGTATTGTTTAGCTTCTGCAAATGCACGAACTAAACTACTAACAAGCTTATATAATTTTTCTCTAAGGCGAGCATAGATTTCATCCATGTCTTCGCTCATACCGGAAACTCCACAGAAATAATGCAAATACTGCAGATCTTCTCTTGGTGCTTCAACGCCTTCACAGAGTTCTTCCAATTCCTCGTAAATCTCTTTGAAATGTTTAATTGATTCGGCAGCTCTGTCTTTAAGAAGTCCATCTACATCTTCAGGGGCATAGTTCTCAAATGCTCCAGATGTGTACTTATCCATAGCATTTTTCAAATTTCCAAAAAGCTGCTTGTAATCCACAATATAACCAAATTCCTTGGTATCACCATCTAATCTATTTACACGACAGATAGCTTGGAATAAACCGTGGTCTTGCATACTCTTATCAATGTAAAGATATGTACAAGGAGGTGCATCAAATCCTGTGAGAAGCTTATCAACTACAATAAGTAGCTTCATATTCGCAGGCTCATTGATAAACTTTTCCTTTGCCTCTTTCTCAAATTCCTCCACTTTCTTCTGAATAGAAACTTTCTCCGGAAGATTGTCAGGATCAAGTCCTAACATGCGAAGATAAATCTCATATTTTTCAAAAGTCTCTGTTTCCTCATCTGCACTTACGGTATCTGTTCTGAGGTCTCCTGCCTGTGGTGTATATGATGAAATGATTGCACATTTTTTAAACCCACGCTGCTGGAAAATTTCATAATATTTGCATGCTGAATAGATAGAATCCGCTACAAGAATTGCATTTCCATTACCATCCATCAAACGAGGTTTCAAATCAAAATCCTGAATGATGTCCCAAGCAACACGCTCAAGTCTTGAACGTGAACTATAAATCTTCTGCATGCTTGCCCATTTTTCTTTCAACTTTGCCTTTGCTCTGCTTGAAAGCGTACGAGTCTTTACATCAAACCACTGGTCAATCCTGTCATGGACTGTAATATCCTGTGGAATATCTCTATATTCGTATCTTAAATCAAGTACAACACCATCTCTAACCGCTTCATTGTATTTGTAGCTGTGGATGTATGTTCCGAAAACTTCGATACTTGTTTTCTTATCTTTCTTTAATAACGGTGTTCCGGTAAAACCAATAAAGATTGCATTTGGCATAATCGCCTGCATTGCTGCATGTAATTTACCAGACTGAGTTCTGTGACACTCATCAACAAATACAAAGATTTTACCCTTTGCCTTAAAATCGGCAGGAAGCGCTTTTTTTAACTCATCAATATACTTGTCGTAATCGGATTCTGTAGCTTCGCCACCACGACGGCCAAACTTATGCACCAATGAACACAACAGTGAATCATCATAAGAATTCAATTTTTGAAGCAAGTCATCACAACTCTTGGTTCTGGTGATTTTTTCATCGACGCCGATATAAGTCTTTTCAATCTGTTCATCCAGCTCATCCCTGTCTGTTACAATAAGCACGCGAGGATTTTCTTCTTGACAATTCGCAAGAATCCATTTTGAAAGCCAAACCATAGTAAGTGTTTTACCACTACCCTGAGTATGCCAAATAATGCCGCCACATTGCTTTGCCAATCTGTTCTGCGTACGCTTGATGCCATAAAACTGATTGTATCGACATACCTTTTTGATTCCTTTGTCATACACAACAAAGTTTTCAATAAGGTCAATAAAACATTTTTTATCAAACATCTGGTAAAGTTGCTGTAAGAGCAGATTATCAATATGGTCGCAATAGTCCATTATGCGTGCATCTTCCGGATCACGCTCATCTTCATTTTCATGAAATCCATCCGGCTTCCATTCCATATAATATTTTTCACCGGTCAGTATTGTTCCATAGCGAAGACCCTCTATTTCATTACCGGCCATACAGAATTGCATCGTCGTAAAGAATGGCGCAATGAATCCATCTTTCTGGTTTGTCAGATTTTGACGAATACCATTAGAAACAGAGACACTACTTTTCTTCAATTCAATGACAGCCATCGCAATACCATTCACATAAATTACGATGTCTGGTCTCTTTTCCTGACGGTCAACTACTGTAACTTCCTCCGCAATCGCAAAATCGTTATTAGTAGGTGCTTCAATATCCATAAAGTAAACTGTCTTCGGTGCTCCGTCGGCTGTTTCCTTTACCTTTGCACCGTATTTCAAAAGGGAATAGACTTTATGATTTGCATCATACAAACCATGTGTCATATCATCTGCTGCTTTTACTAGTTCAGAAACAGCACCGTCAATTAACTTCTGGCTGTATCCGCTAAGGCGTAAGTACGCACGAAGACGGTCTTCACGGATGTTCTTGTTTGCGGCATCTTTTAAGTTGCCTAAATATTCATAATCAAGGATATCTCTATCCTTAAAGAAGCTAACTACACGATCTTGGGTAGCTCTTTCAGTGTCGCCAATACTCATGCGTACATTCCTCCTTAAACTAATCGTATTTTTCCTGTAAGCAAGTCGCTCATCATACCTTTTTTAATGCTCGAATATTTATCACACTTACGCTGATGAAGAGTGATGAGGTGGTCGAGGTTGGCAAAATACTCTCCTATTTTTTCTTGTTCTTCTACTGATGGCATTAAAATCCGCATCATCTGTGACGGCTTCAAGGTAAAATGCCTCATAGTTCCGCCAGCCGAAGCAGTATCAACATAAGACTTGGCATTAGTTGTTTCAAAATATGTTTTCAAATATTGTCCTACTAACTCCCTTGATTTAGATGTTCGTGCATATAAAACAGCTCCGCCTTGTACATAAATTGGCTTTTTATCAGTAATTAAAAGACTTTTTCCAATCTCACCTCCGCCGTTAAAAAGAACATCATCCTTGGTTGGTGCACCTGTTCGATTTTTATAAAACTCATATCGTTCTTGGGAGATAAATAGCACACCATCTGTATTCTCGTTTGTAACATCACTGGCTCTAATATATGGAACTCCTGATTCTGACCATTCAGAATTGGGAATTCTTGCACTGTCTTTAATCTCACAAACCTCTCCGAGCTTACGCTGTTCCCAAGCGTCAGTAAATCCTGGCAAACGCATTTCTGGAACTGCGGCATCCTTTTGTGGAAACATTTTCGATAAACATCCATTTTTAACAAA
>OLOW01003328.1_pt1 | contig 10312 bp, 8 predicted proteins | sample 1672801 | NCBI WGS metagenome assembly OLOW01 (sample SAMEA3136725, study PRJEB25190) | human gut metagenome | biome: human gut; feature: human-associated habitat; material: faeces | place: Austria | collected 2013
CTGGCAGCGGCAGAAGAAGATCATATTGCACAGGCAGTGAAGAAACGCTTGAAGTTTGATGAGGGAAAACTAAGAGATGTTATAAAAGGAATTGAGCAGTTAGTTGCTCTGCCTGACCCATTAGGGAAGGTGACATTAAAACGCCAGTTGGATGAGGGATTAGTTCTGAATCGTGTCAGCTGTCCGATTGGTGTTATCGGAGTTATTTTTGAAGCAAGACCGGATGCACTTGTTCAGATATCATCTCTTTGTATTAAGAGTGGAAATTGTGCGATACTAAAGGGTGGTAGGGAGACAACATATACCAATCGTATCCTGTTTCAGATTATACATGATAGTATAATAGATGCAGGGTTGCCGGCAGATTGTATGCTTCAGGCAGAGCAGCACAGTGAGATTGATGAACTTCTGTCGTGTCATGAGACGGTTGACCTTCTGATACCGAGAGGATCGAACAGTTTCGTTCAGTATATTATGAATCATACAAAGATTCCTGTTATGGGACATGCAGATGGAATCTGTCATATTTATGTAGATAGAGATTATGATCCAAATAAAGCGATTCCGATTATTATCGATGCAAAGACCCAGTATACAGCAGCATGTAATGCAGTGGAAACTTTGTTAATCCATAGAGATATAGCAGGAAAATTTCTTCCGGTTCTTGCAAAAGCATTAAAGGAAAATGGAATTACGCTTCGTGGAACAAAGGAAGTAACAGATCTGATTGGCGGAGAGACAATCGGTGAACAGGAGTTCAAAGAATATCTGGATCTGATTGTTTCTGTTAAGATTGTAGATACGGTAAATGATGCGATCGCACATATCAATAAATACGGTTCCCATCATACAGACAGTATCATTACCGAAAATGCGGAAACTGCAGAATTATTTATGCAGATGGTAGATTCTGCCGGAGTTTATCAGAATTGTTCAACTAGGTTTGCGGATGGTTTCCGTTATGGTTTTGGTGCAGAGGTTGGAATCAGTACAGGAAAGATCCACGCAAGAGGTCCGGTTGGTCTGGAAGGGCTTGTTACTTATAAATACAAGCTGTTTGGATGTGGACAGATTGTAGATGATTATGCAACAGGAAAGAAAGAATTTCATTTTAAAGATTTATAATAAAAATTATTCACAAGATTATTACAGGAGTTAGAAAGATGCATAAGGAATTTCGAATGGGAAATGAAGCAATTGCGCTTGGGGCAATTGCTGCCGGGGTAAATTTGATTTCCGGATATCCGGGAACGCCATCGACAGAGGTACTTGAGACGGTTGCAAAGAACAGAACAAATGACTGTTATGTAGAATGGTCGGTTAACGAGAAGGTTGCCATGGAGGTAGCAGCCGGTGCTGCTTATTCAGGAGCGAGAGTTATGGTAACAATGAAGCAGGTCGGATTAAATGTGGCATCTGATCCGTTGATGAGTCTGGAGTATGTGGGAGTAAAAGGCGGTATGGTGATTCTGGTTGCCGACGATCCGGGGCCGATCTCATCACAGACAGAACAGGATACGCGGACATTTGCAGCATTTTCAAAGGTTCCATGCTTTGATCCTACATCGGCACAGGAAGCTTATGAAATGGTACAGGAGGCCTTTGAGTACTCGGAAAAATATAAAACACCTGTATTCTTAAGACCGACAACAAGAGTGTGTCATGGATATGCAACGATTGAAGTAAAGGATGCGGCAGAATACAAAAAGAATGAATCGGAAGGATTTGTGAAAGATTCCAAACGGTGGGTTATTTTCCCGAAGCTGTCCTTTCAGGCACATCGTAATATTGAAAAGCGAAATGTCGAGTTGGGGGATGCCTTTTCTGAATATGACAGAAATGTTGTGAGTAGAAAGATAGAGACAAGATTTGGTATTGCAACCGGTGGAATCAATTATACATATACAATGGAAGCCCTGGGAGACGATGCAGAAAAAATAGCGATATTTAAAGTAGCGACCCCATTTCCGTTCCCGGAACGAAAAGCAGTTGAATATCTGGAACAGTTAGATGCGGTTTTATGTGTGGAAGAATTAGATCCGGTGATCGAACGTGCGCTTACCTATATAGCGGGCAAATATCATCTCCCGGTAAAGATCTATGGTAAGCTGACCGGTCATGTAGCAGCCTCAGGTGAGAACACGATTGACAGTGTAAAGGACAGTATCACACAGTTCTTATTGGATCAGGGTATTGCAGCAGACCGGTACAAGGCGCTTACCGCAGGTGAAAAGAACAATCAGTCGGAAGAGTTGGCAGAGATGCCGGAGCTTCCGGTACGTCCACCTGTATTATGTGCAGGTTGTCCTCATCGTGCTTCCTTTTATGATGTAAAATGCGCTATGAAGGGAAAGAAGACAATCTTTTGTGGAGATATCGGATGTTATACACTTGGAAATGCCATGCCGCTTGATATGGTTGACACTTGTCTGTGTATGGGCGCAGGGCTTGGAATTGCGCAGGGGGTTTATCATACAGAACCGGATACGACATGTTTTGCATTTGTTGGAGATTCTACATTCTTCGCGTCAGCAATTCCCGGCGTCGTAAATGCGGTTTATAATCAGGCAGATATGACATTGATCGTTCTTGATAATTCCACGACGGCTATGACAGGACACCAGCCACATCCTGGAACCGGACATACGATGATGGGAGATATTGTAAATAAGATTGATATTGTTGGTATCTTAAAGGGAATTGGTCTTAAGACAGTAGAGACGATCAATCCATTTGAGCATGAAGCAGCGGTACAGACAGTTGCGCGTGTTGCAGCAGAACCGGGTGTGAAGGCAATTATTTTCAAATCTCCATGTATAGCCATTACGAAGTCGTCCAGATGTATGCATATAGATACAGATGCATGTATAGGTTGCCAGAAATGTATCAGAGAGATCGGTTGTCCAGCACTTTACACATTTGAAGGCAAGGTTTGTATCGATGAAAGTCTCTGTACAGGATGTACTTTGTGCAGCCAACTCTGCCCGGTACATGCAATCGGGGACGGACAAGAAGAAAGGGGGCAGGCATAATGAATAAGAATATTATTCTGTGTGGTGTCGGTGGACAGGGAACAGTGCTTGCATCCAAGCTGATCGCAGCCGCAGCTATGGAGAAAGGAATCCCGGTTATGAGTGCGGAAACGATCGGTATGGCACAGCGCGGAGGAAGCGTATTCAGCCACGTAAGAATGGGTGAAAATCTGTATTCACCAATGATAGCAAAAGGAACAGCAGATATGATCCTGGGATTTGAACCGGGAGAAACGGTGCGGATGCTTCCTTATCTGAAAAAAAACGGAGCAGTAGTCGTCAGCAATCGTGCGGTTATGCCGGTTACAGCATCGCTGGCGAAGACCGGTTATAACGGAGCATCTATGATCGAATATCTGAAGACACAGGTAGATCAGGTTTTGGTGATCGATACAGATCAGGCATGTGAAACTCTTGGGTCTGCAAAGGTGTTAAATGTCTTGATGCTGGGAGCCGCAATTTCGACCGGTATGCTTGGACTTGAAAAAGAAGATATCAAACAGGCTTTGATAAAAAGATTGCCGGAAAAATTACATGAGCTGAATTTCAGAGCACTTGATTATATACAATAAAAATATTTTATAAAATAGAAAGTTTGGAGGATAAATAATGGAGATTTCAGAGTTACAGATCAGTCAGGTCAATAAACAGATCGAAGCATTGATTAAGGCTGAAAGTTTTTATGGAAAGAAGCTGGAGGAAGCAGGAATTACAAGAATTTCGACACCGGAGGATTTTAAGAAGCTTCCATTTTCAGAAAAAAAAGACCTGAGAGATGCATATCCACTTGGTTTAATGACAGCACCGGAAAGTGAGATCGTTCGTATCCATTCATCATCAGGAACAACAGGACTTCCGGTTATTATTCCATACACAGCAAAGGATGTAGATGACTGGGCAATCATGTTCAAGCGTTGTTATGAGCTTGCAGGTATCACGAATATGGATCGTATTCAGATCACACCGGGATATGGACTCTGGACGGCAGGAATCGGCTTCCAGAACGGAGCAGAGAAGTTGGGTGCTATGGTCATACCTATGGGACCGGGAAATACGGATAAACAGCTTCAGATGATGCAGGACATGAAATCTACTGTCCTTTGTTCGACATCTTCCTATGCACTTCTTCTTGCAGAGGAGATCGAGAAACGTGGTATCAAAGATAAGATTTGCCTGAAGAAGGGTGTGATCGGTTCTGAACGCTGGGGCGAAAAGATGAGAAAACGTATCTCAGAGGAACTGGGAATTGAATTATATGACATCTATGGTTTGACAGAGATCTATGGACCGGGTATCGGAATCAGCTGTAAATATGACAACGGTATGCATTACTGGGATGATTATATCTATATCGAGATTCTTGATCCTGTAACCTTAGAGCCGGTTCCGGATGGCGAAATGGGTGAGATTGTTATAACAACGCTTGTAAAAGAGGGTGCACCTCTGATTCGTTATCGTACACATGATCTTTCAAGAATTATTCCGGGAGATTGCCCATGTGGATGCAAGCATCCAAGGTTAGGTGTGATTATGGGAAGAACGGATGATATGATGAAGATTAAAGGTGTAAATGTATTCCCAAGCCAGATTGAAGAAGTATTGAAGGAGTTCCCTGAATTATCAAGTGAATATCAGATTCGCATCTCCCATCTGGATGGAAAAGATACAATGAGAATCTATGTAGAGACGGATGGAAGCGTAGATTTCGTAGAGTTATCTAAGCGTATTGCAGAGAGAGTAAAGAGTCGGATTGGATTTACCCCACTTGTTAAGGTTGTAGAGATTGGGGTGCTTCCAAGAAGTGAGAAGAAGACAAAACGTGTAATTGACGAGAGATATGAATAAAGCAGAAAGCCGGATATGATATTTCATACCCGGCTTTGTTTTTGTCAGTAAATTAGGAATTACAGATCAAATTTTGTCTTTACAAAATCTTCAATGATATCAGCGGTCTTTTTGAAGCCCAGGACGGTTGAATTGATCGTCATATCATAGTTCTTACTGTTGCCCCATTCCATATCAGTGTGATCCTTGTAATATGTTTTTCTGTTACGGTCATGACGTTTGATCGTAGCTTCAGCATCACGTTGGGATAACTGCTTGGTTTCCATAGTACGCTGTAACTTTGCTTCGTTATCAGCAACAATAAAGAATGAAGCTACACAATCCATATCCTTTAATACATAGTCGGCACATCTGCCAACAATTACAAAGGATTCTCCGGATGCTGCCTTTTCTTTTATAAAATCGAACTGAAGACCGGCAAGAATCTCTTCCGGAGAATTGCTGTATCCCTGAACGGTACGAGAGAACAGATATTTTCTAGGTGACTCATCATAGTCTTTAATATTATCTGTATCAAAATTATTCTGTTTTGCAACTTCTTCAATTAGATTACGATTGTAATATGGGACATTAAAACGTTTTGCAATGTCCTGAGCAATTACATGTCCGCCACTTCCATATTCACGACCGATTGTGATAATAACCTGTTTGTCCATATTTTATAACCTCCCTAAAAATATGTAAGTTTCTTAGAAGACGCTGTTATATCGAATAAATACACCGAGTGTACAAATGATCATAACAAGAATAGTAGCAGGAGCCATCTTCTTACAATATTCGCCCCATCCGACCGGATGACCTGCTTTAGCAGCTACTGAAGTACCAACAACATTTGCGGAAGCACCGATAGGCGTTGCATTTCCACCAATATCTGTACCAATGGCTAATGAATAGGCAAGGACGGCAAGAACCCCACCATTACCTGCTGCAAGTTCTTTGATAACAGGAACCATAGTAGCAGCAAATGGAACATTATCGATAAAGGCACTGCAGATAGCTGAGAGCCAGATGATAATAGCAACCATGATATACATATTTCCACCGCTGACGTTTTTGATGAATTTTGCAATGACTTCCAGAATACCGGTCTGCTCCAAACCACCAACGACAACAAATAAACCAATAAAGAATAAGAGTGTCTTGTAATCAATCTTCTTTAAAAGTTCCAGTCCATGTCTGCCGGAACAGATCAGTGTGATTATAGCTATTATAACACCAATCGCAGCAACTGTCAGCCCTGTCTGTGTCTGTGTAAGAAGCAGAACAACAGAAAGCAGGAAAATAACACAGCTGAAGATAAATCCGGATTTGTCTGTAATTGCTTCTGAAGGACTTGGTATTGTTGAGGTATCAACCCCACCTTCATTTTGCTTTAATTCCTTATGAAAAGCAAGATAAAAATAGACAATCATAATTACCAGTGAAATAAGAACAAATACACCTGTATTTGTCAGGAAATCAAAGAATGAAAATCCAAGTGAGGTACCGATGATAATGTTTGGTGGATCACCACAGACGGTAGCAGTTCCACCGAGGTTGGAGCAGAAGACTTCTGCCAAGATCATTGGAACCGGATTGAATTTTAATAATTGTGAGAGTTCTACTGTTACAGCTGCAAGGAACAGAATAACTGTGATACTTGCAATGAACATAGAAAGAAATGCTGACAGGATCATAAAGGTGATCAGAATCGGAACAATTCTGTATCGTACAAGCTTTGCAATCAGCATGCAGAGCCATGTAAAGAAACCTGCACGTTTCATACCTTCAACCATGACCATCATACCGGCGATAAAAATAATGGTCGCCCAGCTGATACCGTTGGAATCTTCAGATGCTTGTCCAACTGTATGCCAGAAGCTGGTTGTAAAAATGCTTTTAACGTTTAACACTTCCATGATAGCCTGTCCACTGTGCAGACAGATACCAAGGACAAAGATGATGGTGAGTAATCCACAGCCCAGCGTTATAAGATAATGTTCGATCTTATCAAGAACGATCAGCACAAACATAGCCAGGAAGATGGTTACTGCTAAGATGGATGCTAACATGTTTCCTCCTTCTTGAGAGATACCTGAAAATCATAATGGTAGTATCTCTTCTTATTTATAATATTTTTTTTCCGTTTATCATTATAGGAAGATTGCACAAAAAGTCAATATTTTTCGGTAAAGGTTCGGTAAAGGACGATGAAAATTGATAAAAAACAAGTAAATATGACTAAAAATAGAGTGAGTAAAAAAAAAATAGTCATTATATTTGGTACAAATATTACAATTTTCAACCGTATTGTGGATAGGAATAAAATTAATAAGAAGAAACTGTTGCATTTCCGTTCAGACTGGGGCATTATAGAGAAAGAATATTAAAGGAGAATGAGTAATTATGTATAAAATTATTTGTAAAGATGGCAGAGCAAAAAGAGCTACCTTTACGACTGTTCATGGTACAGTGGAAACTCCTGTATTCATGAATGTGGGAACTGCTGCTGCGATCAAAGGCGCAGTTGCTACGACAGATCTGAAAGAAATCGGCTGTCAGATTGAATTATCAAACACCTATCATTTACATGTAAGACCGGGTGATGAGGTTGTGAAGAAAATGGGCGGTTTACATAAGTTTATGTATTGGGATCGTCCGATTCTTACGGATTCCGGCGGATTTCAGGTGTTCTCGCTTGCAGGACTTCGAAAGATTAAAGAAGAAGGCGTTACATTTAACTCGCATGTAGATGGACGCAAGATATTCATGGGACCGGAGGAAAGTATGCAGATCCAGTCTAATCTTGCATCTACGATCGCAATGGCGTTTGACGAGTGTGCACCTGCAAAGGCGGAACGTTCTTATGTGGAGAATTCGGTTGCCAGAACCTATCGTTGGCTGGAGCGCTGTAAGGCAGAGATGACACGTTTAAACAGCCTGCCGGATACGATCAATAAGGAACAGATGCTATTCGGAATCAATCAGGGCGCAGTATATGAGGATATTCGTATTGACCATGCAAAAAGAATTGCGGAGCTGGATCTGCCGGGGTATGCTATTGGTGGATTGGCTGTTGGAGAGACAGCGGAGGAAATGTATCATATTCTGGATGTAACCGTGCCATATCTTCCTGAGAATAAGCCGGTTTATCTGATGGGTGTCGGAACGCCGATCAATATACTCGAAGCAGTTGACCGTGGTGTGGATTTCTTTGACTGTGTATATCCATCCAGAAACGGACGACACGCACATGTATACACAAAACATGGAAAACTGAATCTGAAGAATGCAAAATATGAGACAGATGACAGACCGATTGAAGAAGGCTGCGGATGTCCGGCATGTCAGCATTACAGCAGAGGTTATATCAGACATCTGTTAAAGGCAAATGAAATGCTTGGTATGAGATTTTGCGTCTTGCATAATTTGTATTTTTATAATAATATGATGAAAGAGATTAGACAGGCTATCGAAGAAGGCTCATATGCATCGTATAAAAAGTCTATGATAGAGAGTTTAACATCAAATGAAGTTTAGAAGGAGAATATTATGAACACATTAGGAATGGTTTTAAGCGGTAGTACACCAGCAAATACAGGTAGCAGCACAATGTTTATCGTTGTATATATCCTGATCTTTGCTGCAATTATCTACTTCATGATGATCCGTCCACAGAAGAAGCAGAAGGCTAAGACAGAGGAAATGCATAACCAGATGGAACCGGGTGACAATATTATGACAACCAGTGGTTTCTATGGCACAATCCTTGATATTGTAGATGACACAACTATCATTGTTGAGTTTGGTAATAACAAGAACTGTCGTATTCCAATGCATAAGAATGCAGTTGCTGAGCTTGAAAAGAAGAATGCAGCAGTAGTGGAAGAAGATAAGGAAAAGAAATAAAGAATATCTTTTTAGATAAGAAGATGTCAGAACAGAAAAATCTCCATGTTCAGTAGAAAATCTGAATATGGAGATTTTTTTCTGTTCTTCAAAAAAGATGCGCTTTTATATTGTCCAGAATTCCGGTGGTGATCCGCATACCGCCGCGACCGGTTCCGAGAGAGATGTCCGGTTTGATCACACCGTGGAAATCCGTACCGCCGGAGACAAACAAGTCATGTCTGTCTGCAATCGCCCGGAGCTTTCCGCTCTCATAGGAATTATTAGAAGAATGATAAGCTTCTAAGCCCTTTAACCCAAGTGGTTTCAGATAGTCCAGTAATTCCTCAATCTGGTTATAACCAAGCTTATAGAGTAATGGATGTGCGAGAACTGCACATTTGCCATATTGGTTGATGATCGAGAGAGCACGTTCACATGTGACCTCCGGTTTCGGAAGATAGTATCTGCATTTTTCGCCAAGGTATTTTTTAAATGCCTGATCCTTGTTCTTGACAATGCCGTCCTCAATCAGAACTCTTGCAAAATGCGCACGGGTAATAACTGTATCCGGATTTCCCTCTTGAAGTTTTTCAATGGTCATATCGATGCCGTCACGCTGAAACAGCTTGCACATTTCCACATTTCGATTAAAACGTGCATCTTTTAAAGCGTTCAATTCAGCAAGAAGTCCGGGATTGGTATAGTCCATATAGAAGCCCAGAATATGGATCTCGCGTGAACCATAGTTGCACGAAAGTTCGATACCGGGAATCAATTCCATAGGGAGAGAATCCTGTGTATCCGGGGCCGGCTGATGATTTTCCATGAACCGGATTGCTTCCGGGACTCCATCAACCGTATCGTGGTCGGTGATCGCCAGAGCGGCAAGTCCCTTATCAAGAGCCATCTGGCATACTTCAGATGGAGTAAAAGAACCATCCGAAGCAGTTGTATGGACATGTAGATCTATAAAACGCATATGTATTCCTCTTTTCTTTATACAATGTAGGATTGGTTTACCGAAATCTAAAAAGATAAAAGCAAACCAAAATAATTATAATATGAATCTAAAAACATGGCAAATTTTTAGACAAACTTATTGATATTTTTTATTAATTGGTATAGACTTAATTGACGGTTTATGAGAAAATATGTCTGATGGTTACGAAAAAAGAATAGATATTCATAACCGCTTTAAGCAGATTTTCATATTTCGAAAGGAGATTCACAATGATTTATTCACAGGAAGTTGAAAACATGTGCCCAGTTGGACAGGGCGTACATCATGGATGTGCTCCAATTCCAGAAGAAGCAAAATGGGTACAGGCAAAAGAAGTAAAGGATATTTCAGGCTTTACACATGGTATTGGCTGGTGTGCACCACAGCAGGGTGCCTGCAAGCTGACATTAAATGTTAAGGAAGGAATTATTCAGGAAGCATTAGTTGAGACAGTTGGATGTTCAGGTATGACTCATTCAGCAGCTATGGCAGCAGAGATCCTTCCGGGACTTACAGTTATGGAAATCGCAGAAAAGGCCGAAAAGCTGATCGCCATAACGCTTGT
>OLOW01003333.1_pt1 | contig 10305 bp, 6 predicted proteins | sample 1672801 | NCBI WGS metagenome assembly OLOW01 (sample SAMEA3136725, study PRJEB25190) | human gut metagenome | biome: human gut; feature: human-associated habitat; material: faeces | place: Austria | collected 2013
CATGACGGCGAGGAACCGGAAAATCAAAGGCGTACGTATTTTAATAGGTATGATACACGTCAAAAATATGTACGCCATCAGCTAGCGGAGAGTCTTTTTCCAATTTCAGAATCACTGGCTCTTTGTCTGTGACAGCGAATACGTTTTCCTGCCAGATAGCATTTTTTGAAATTCCTTCCACCATGAATACAGATTCCTCTCTTCCACGTATCTGGTCACGATAGTCCTTTTCCTGTGAAACAGAAATTTCAAAATTTGTGCTGATTTTTTCTTTATCATATTGTGCTTTACTTCCTCTATCTCCCATTCACACTGTTCACAAATACCAGATAACAGCCAAAGTCCCCAATCCGTTTACGATTTCCGGAATCTTCCTCAGTGTATCCCAGTTCATCTCGCCAGGAGGCTGTTTTACCCTGCATTTTCAGGTATCTTGCCATCATATTAAATTTCACGATCAGGGCATCATGGCAGGAGGTACGGCGAGGATCCATTTCTATTTTCTGCTCCCTGTCCATCAGAAACCATTTTGCACGGATTGCGCCGTATTCATTGGCTTTTTCCACTAATTCCTCATAGATTTCCAGAGCATCCGGATCTATCCCGATCTCCGTGATCATCTCCTGATGAAGGCGCTGCATGGTTTCCAATGAGAGGCTGTCATGCGCTGTGAGATAGTCATCGTATGTTAAAATCATAAATTGTATCCTCCTTTAGAGTCTGTTTGAAGCAGTCTTTTGTTTCATTATGAATTATCTCTTGATATTTCGCAACTGCTTTCAGAAAAAAACAGCCCCGGAGCGTTTGTGCGCTTCAGAAGCTGTTTTGTATAACTGTATTTTTTACTTACATCCATCCGATGTCCATATCGCTGCATGCCATCACAATACTGTCAATTCCAAGGAGGATCAGGTAAATTCCTACAATAAATCCTGCTGAGAACAATGCAATGGACGGCCACAGGATCATCAGGAAGCCAAGAATGACTCCTGCAATATTCAAGATCATTGTAAAGTAATAATAAAAGTCACCTGCTGTCATCCGCACCAGTGAAAGGTGGGTCAAACGTGAAATGGAATGAGCAATAAACCAGATTGGCAGAAGCAGTACCAGCACCAATTCTCCAGCATTTGGGTACATCAGTAGCATCAGCCCGGCAAGTATACTTAAAATACCGGACACCAGGGAAATAGTAGGGCCAAATCCCGTATATCGCTCTGTTTTTGCGTAAAACACAATATCTGATATACCGGTGATCACTGCCATGATTCCATATGCTATGGTAATTCCCTTCAGTACATTTCCTGGCCGGAACAGGGTAATGATCCCAAGAAGGATCAGCAGAATTCCCTCGATCAGTTCCAGCCAGCCGTAACGTGATCTTCTTCTCATTTCTGTTCCTCCTCTCTGTTCAGAATTTTCATAAACTCTTCTCCTGTTATGGTTTCTTTTTCATAAAGGTACATTGCCAGCTCATCCAGTTTCTTACGGTTCTCCATAAGAATCTTCTTTGCTTTTTCATGCTCTCTCTTTACAAGCTCTACAACCTTTTCATCAATGTCTTTCTGTGTGTCTGCGGAGCAGGAAAGGGATGTATCTCCACCCAGATACTGATTGTTAACGGTTTCCATTGCCACCATATCAAACTCATCTGTCATGCCATAACGGGTGATCATGGCTCGTGCAATCTTAGTGGCCTGTTCAATATCATTGGATGCACCTGTTGTGATCTCTCCAAAAACAATTTCTTCAGCAGCACGTCCTCCGGTAAAAGTTGCGATCTTATTTTCCAGTTCTTTCTTTGTCATCAGGTATTTATCTCCCTGCTCTACCTGCATGGTATATCCAAGAGCTCCGGAAGTACGGGGAATGATGGTGATTTTCTGGACCGGTGCGGAATGGCTCTGAAGAGCTGCAACCAGAGCATGTCCGATTTCATGATAGGAAACCACCTTTTTCTCCTGATCCGAAAGTACTGCATTTTTCTTCTGATAACCTGCGATTACCACCTCTATACTCTCTTCCAGATCTGCTTCTGAAACTATGGTACGGCCGCTGCGCACTGCACGAAGTGCTGCCTCATTTATGATATTTGCAAGTTCCGCACCGGAAGCACCGGAAGCCATACGTGCGATGGTATGGAAATCCACATCATCGGATGCTTTGATTTTTCTTGCATGAACCTTCAGGATTGCCTCACGGCCTGCCAGATCCGGAAGTTCTACCGGAACACGCCGGTCAAAACGACCAGGACGGGTAAGTGCCGGGTCAAGGGATTCCGGACGGTTGGTTGCTGCCAGAATGATAACTCCATTATTTCCTTCAAAACCGTCCATTTCTGTGAGAAGCTGATTCAGAGTCTGCTCACGTTCATCGTTTCCGCCTACCTGGCCGTCACGCTTTTTACCGATGGCATCAATCTCATCAATAAATACAATACATGGCGCTTTTTCCTTTGCCTGTTTAAAAAGGTCACGCACTTTGGAAGCACCCATACCTACAAACATTTCCACAAATTCAGAGCCTGACATGGAGAAAAACGGAACATTTGCTTCTCCTGCCACTGCTTTGGCCAGCATGGTTTTACCTGTACCTGGAGGGCCCACAAGAAGAACACCTTTTGGCATGGAAGCACCAACATCTGTGTATTTCTTTGGATTGTGAAGATAATCTACAATTTCTGTCAGATTTTCTTTTGCCTCATCCTCTCCGGCTACATCAGCAAACCGGATTCCGTCACTGGACTGTACATAAATTTTGGCATTGCTTTTTCCCATTCCAAATGCCATGGAATTTTTACCACCAGCCTGTTCCATCAGTTTCTTGGCCATATAATTTCCAAGAACAATAAAGATGATCAGAGGAAGAAGGCCGGTTACCAGAAAGCTGAGGAGCGGAGATGTCTGCCGGTCAATATCTTTTGCAAATTCAGCTCCACACTTGTACAGACGATCTGTAAGATTCGGATCATTCATCAGGCCTGTTTTGTATATCTTGTCATTATTTTTGTCCGTAAATACGATCTGATTATCCTCTACTTCAACCTTTCCGATATTCTTTTTTTCAATCATACTCATAAAAGTGCCGTAATCTGTTTCTTCCACCTGATGTTCCATGAGAATGGGGGACACCACCAGATTAAAGATCACCAGCACCAACACAACGATCCCGTAGTAATAGATCAGGGGTTTCTTTGGTGTTTTTACTTCTTTCATAACCTTTTCTCCTTTCAGCTTCGAGTGTTTATTTTCCTGTCACAGATTTTCAGCTATTTTCCTCCTGACGTCGCTGAGCCTCAATCGCCTCCAGCGATACCAGAAGCGCACGGTTTGCTGCCTGCATTGCAAAATCAAGCGCATACTCTGCAGTGAGTATTTTCTCTTCTGCGCCAGGTAGCATGTTACAGGGCTGCTGTTCCAGATTAATATTTTCTGTTTTCAGAACTTTTTCCACAGCCTCTTCCACCTGGTCAAAAACTCTGGCAAGCTTAACCACGCACTCTGTTTTGGAGTAGTGCAGCCTGTTTTCCAAAACAATTCTGTTTTCCTCGCATTCCTGCCGAAGCTGTTGGATCTGCTGCTGAAGTCTTGCTGTATCCATAGAGTCCGCAAGCTGGATCCGACTGTGTGTCAGTTCCAGTTTCTTATCAAGTTCATACATTTTTACTGACAGTATTTCATGTGCCATCCAGATATTCCTCCCTCCCACGAGTCTGCCCTGATGCGGGCAAAATACCTTTTGACTCTAACATTATTTTATCTTTAATGAAAGGAAAATGCGATAGTCAAAACTTTCACGGTGTATAGACAAAACAGGCAAAGTGTAAAAAACACTTTGCCTGTTCACTGTAATTCTCTTTTTTCTCTTTGTACGTTCGTTTCTCACGGACGGATTTCACCCATCATCAGCAGAAAAACCTCATGGACGATCGTATCCAGATTTCTGGTATCTTCTGCTGTCCAGTCCCGAAGAAGCCCCAAAATTGCACTGCTGTGATATCTCATGATCAGCTTCACCTTCTGACGACTGTATGTCTGATAAAGATTCTGCTCCTCCACTACTCTTTCAAAAAGTTCATAGACATTCTGTACCAGTATCTGTTCGATTTCTTTACCATAGTTGCTCTGCATCCCTTTTTCCACTTCTGGCATAGCATTTATGGCAACCACAAAAAAATAGTGAAGCGCTGCCTCCATGTCTTTCTGCTCTTTATATTCTGCTACGAACCGCTTCATCCCCTGTCTCATACTCCACTGGATCAAATCCGGGATTCCATCAAAATGATAGTAGAAAGCCTGTCTTGTGATCTGGCATTCTTCCACTATATCCTTCACCGTCAATTTCTTTATTTTTTTCTCCAGAATCAGCTGCCTGGCTGCATTTGCAATAATCTCTTTCATATCCGCTGGCATACGTCTTCCTCCTGCTGCGAATCCTCCCATATACTTCTGTTCTTCATTATATTCTGCCAGGTGCCAAAGGTCAAATACTGTTTTCCCCAAAAGGGAGTACAGTAAAACAGCCTGCAGATTTATCATCTGCAGACTGTTTTATGACTTTCACTGTACTAATATTTACCCACAAGGGAACTTTTGTTTTATGCGGATTTTTGCTTCTTCCTTCCTACATAAAGCAGTACGCATCCGGATACCACTAACAGGAATACAAATGGCTGTGTCTGTGTATCATCTCCTGTTTTTACATCGGAGGTGGTTCCTGGTGTAACCGTCGGCTCCGGTGTATCGGTAGGTTCCGGTGAGACTGTAGGCTGTGGATCTTCCTTCACAGTATTGGTGATTTCTACCTTTGCCGTTGTTTTTTCTTTGGAAACAGTTCCGTCTCCACTTACCGTCACTTCATATGGGAAAGAGTCATCTACCGGATTGCCCTGTGCATCTGTCTCTTTCACTGTGTAAGTGATCGGTTCGGTATTCTTCTCTCCGCCAAGCTTTACTTCTACACTGACAGTATCATTCTGAACCAGCTCTACTACAGATACCAGTTCGTCGGACGCATCAAAGATTCCTGCATAGAAGGTATCCTCTGCTGTAATGGTCTTACCTGCCTTGATCACGTTCTTTGTGATTTCCAGCTTACCGCTGAGATAATATCCATCTGGCAGATCCAGATACCAGTTATACAGCTCTGCACTCTTTTCCTTCTGCTGTGGACTGATCTCAATAGCAGTGGTGTCTGTTCCTGTGCAGTAGAACTGGTTTCCTGCGCTGTCCTTTGTAAGCTGCTCATACGGAATGACGGTTCCGTCTGCCTGTGTCTCGAATACATAATAGGTACCTTCCGGCAGACCTTCAAAGGTTACACTTGTGGAATTGCCATCCTTAATATGAAGCTCTTTTACCTCACTGTAACGTCTGGTTCCTTCCGGATCTGTGAACAGTGCGGTATAGAATACTGCCTCCTTCGCTCCCATCTCAAGACCGCTTATCAGGCCGTCCAGCTGCAGATACTTGGTAACCGTAATCGCACCGGTGTCTTCTTCCGGTGTTTTCTTATTGGTTACGGAATCCGTTTTTTCGGAAAGATTTCCGGTAATAATAAGACCATATTTCTTAGCTGTTTCCTCAGAAACCTTATCTGCCAGTATCAGACTGGAATTCTGGAATTCCTCTGTATTGGTCAGTGAGAATTCTGCGGTGTACGGATTCTTCGCATGGTAGTCATAGCCATATGCACCCTTTGTCTCCACTACTTTGTAGCTTCCAGACTGTGTCAGGGTAAAGGATACCTTTCCGTCTTTATCTGCTTCCTGACGAACTACTTCCCCATAGATGCCTTCTGCATCTTTGCGGTAAAGGGTAAATTCTGCACCCTCCAGGCCGGCTCCTGTGTCAAGGTCAGTCTTGGTAAGAGAAACATTTGCTGTAAATGCCTGGTTTTCCACTTCTGTCTCAACGGTCTTTCCGTGAGTATCGGAATCTACTGTCAGAACCTCAGAGGAAACACCATTCATAAATATATGTTCCGGTGCAGCAGTCTCTGTAAAGTAGTACTTTCCTTCCGGAAGGTCCTTTACAAGGAGCTGTCCCTCTTCGTCTGTGGAAAGGTTTTCTTTTACAATCTCATCTACGCTGGTGTCCGGTTTCTCTCCTGTCATTCTGTAAAGAGTAAATACAGCATTTTTCAGTGCATTTCCATCTGGATCTTTCTTAACCAGTTTCAGGTCTGTGAGGATTTTGATATCTCTCACTGTCAGGCTTACTGCTGTGAAGAGGTTCTTTGTGGCACCCTCTTCTGTTGCTCCGCTTACCACCTGAATGGTTCCATCTTCCTCCATCGTAAAGATAATATCATCTGCTGTGAGGTAACCATATGGACGTTTTGTCTCTTTCAGCTGATAGGTATGTCCGGTAAGAAGAACACCTTCCAGTACCCATTCCTTATTCTCATTCTGGGTATCTGCTGTAAGGATCTGCTCTTTTACAGCTTCATCTCCCAATGCTTCCAAAACCTCTGCCTCAGTAATATCTGTGAGAGTCAGTTCCAGTTCCTTCATGGACTCTTCATTCAGAAGTTCTCCACTTTCATCAATCTTGGTAATGGTCAGTTTATTCTTCTCATTTTCGATAATTCCAAGATCTACCTCAATACCGGAATTTGCTTCCTCATCCAATACATTTCCGATGGTAAATTCATAGCGTTTGCTGCTGTCAATCTTATAACCGTCAGCTTTTTGCTCCCGAATGTAGTAGCTGCCCCAGGTAAGTCCATCAAAGGTAAGCGTTCCGTCTTCACCGGTTTTACCGGTTCTAAGAAGAGTCTCTTCCGCTTTCTGATACAGGCCGAATGTGACATCTTTAAGAGGCGCTATCTCCTCTCCGGCTTTTTCTGCCTTCTTCAAAGTAACGGTTCCGGTCAGGCGGTTGTTGGTTACCACTGCCGCCTCTGCAGCAGCCATGGCATTTTCGATCTCAAGCTCATAGTTACTTAAGGTATCTTCTTTTGCAGTAACTGATGTATCTGTAGTATTGGACAGGGTAAGAACGTTGTTCTGGAATGGCTCTGTATTACAGATGGTAAATTCCGCAGTATACGGTGTCTCCGGATCCAGCTTATATCCATAAGCTGCCTTTTTCTCCACAACTCTGTATTTACCAGCCTCTGTAATGGTAAAGCTGATTTTTCCTTCGGCATCTGTATCTGCAAAATCCAGAAGTTCAAAATCGTTTTCACTTTTCCGGTAAAGCTCGAAGGTGGTATCTGGAATCTTGTCACCGCTGGTGCTGTCTGTCTTTACAAGCTCCACTTTCGTGGTAAACGGTATGTTATCCTTCTTTACTTCCAGAGTCTTGGTATAGGTGTGATCGATGGTTACAATATCTGTAACTCCTGCATCCATATATACCTGTCCAGGTGCTGCTGTCTCCTTGAAGTAATAGCTGCCCTCTGGAAGATCACTTACAGTAAGGGTTCCGTTTGCGCCTGTGATCAGGCCTGTTCTTACCGGTGTGCCATCTTTTTCCGGATCTGCGATCAGTTCTTCCTCTCTCAGGGTTCTTTCATCAGAACCTTTCACCAGATAGAGGGCAAAGGTAACGCCGGCAAGAGTTTCTTTTTCCTCTTCTCCCTGTGTGATGGTCTTGGTCAGTTTCAGGCTTCCATTGATCTTCACATCCCTTACATACAACTGGCTTTCACTGTAAAGGTTTTCGGTTCCAGCTTCAGGCTGTGTCTGAATTGCATCTGCACCGGAAATATCCTGAATCTTGTTTTCCTCACCCAGAGTGAAGGTAATTGTTTTTGCAATGTAATAACCGTATGGACGAGCCTTTTCTGTCAGTTCATAGGTGTGTCCCTGGATCAGAAGTCCCTCCAGTGTCCAGGTTCCAGTGTTCTTATTATAGGTATAAGCTTTTCCGGCTGTGTCTGTGGTAAGCTCGATTTCCGGCTGTGTCAGGTCTGTGGTATCTTTCAGAACCAGTGTCAGCTGATCCATAGATTTCTCTGGAAGTGGATTTCCATCTCCGTCGATCTTCTGGATGGTGAGCTTGTTCTTTTCATTTACAAGACTTCCGGCCTGCGCCACTGTGCCATCATATCTTACTTCTGTGAGCTTTTTATCTGCTGATTTTCCTACTGTCACCTGATAATAGGCGGATGAGTCAAATACATACCCGTCTGCTTTTACTTCAGTGAAATAGTAACTGCCTTCAGAAACACCCTGGATGGTGATTTTTCCATCCTGGTCCGTTGTCCATACCTCTGATGCTGGACTGCTGGTACTGTCTGCGATCAGGATATCGTTTTCAGGATCCGGAGTATCACCATTCTGCTGATAGAACTTAAACTGTACACCCTGGATCGGGCTGCCGGTCTGCTGATCTTTTTTCACAATAGTTACTGTGACATTTATCTTGGTATCACAGATTCCAAAGGTATTTTTATCTGTTGCTGTAAGATACAAATTGTTTCCAACAGCTGCATCAGAGTCGGCCTTTGGCTGTACGGTGATCTTCCCGTCCGTTCCCATCTCAAAGATCACTACAGGTGCTTTCAGATAATGAACGGGAATACCTGTCTCTTCCAGCTGGTAAGTATGTCCACCGGTAAGTTTACCATCCAGGACCCATCCTTTTTCTGCTTTTGCATCATCCTCGGAAGAGGTTTCCAATTCTGTCAGATTGTCAAAGGTAAGTGCTTCAAAGTGGTCTTTTTCTTCCTCGGAAATGTTTTCTGTGATGTCTGTAAGCTGCAGAACCACCTGCTTCAAAGCACTATCGTCCAGTACCTTGTCCTTTTCATCGGTTTTGCGGATCACAAGAAGGTTTCTTGCGTCACTGACCCGGATAATGGAAATACCATTGTTTTCTGTCACTGCTGCCGGATTGTTTACAGCAGGATTGGTAATTTCCACACTTCCGTCGTCTTTTACCAGGAATGTAAAGGTTTCTGCCAGTTTGTAGCCTGCAGGTGCTTTGGTTTCTTTTACCTGATATTCATTTCCTGCGATCAGCTGTCCTTCCAGTGCAAAGGCCATGTTCTGATCATTCAGGGTAATGGAGGTACTGCCGTCTGCAAATTTATCACTGTTTTCGGTCTCCCCCTTCACAGGAGTTACCACAAATTCGGCACCGGTAAGTGCTTTCGCATCTTCGTCGTCGCTGTATTTTTCCAGCTGTACCTGTACTTTCTGATCGATCACGGTGATCACATTGTCAAAGTAGTCGGTATCATTGGAATCACCCAGTACATAACCAGCCTGCGCTGTTGAGTCTGCAAATCCGTTTCCAGCTTTAACCTTTCCATTTGTTTCCATGGTGAAGGTCACTTCTGTGGCAATCTTCTCATAACCGGCCGGTGGAACCAGCTCTTTCAGAGTATAGGTCTCGCCGCCCTTCAGAAGACCTTCTAGTGTAGTAACAGCCGTGTCCTTGTCTTCTATGGTAAGGTGTCCATTGGCATCTGTGGTAACAATCTTGGAAACAGAACCATCTGCAAAGTTTCCGGTGATCTCAAAGACTGCACCTGCCAGATTCTGAGTCTCTCCCACTCCATTTTTCAGAAGGCGGAGCCTGGTCTTGTAGTTGAAAATTTCGTGTCCATCTGTTCCAAGCTTGATGGCATTGTCAAAGTCTGTACTCTGCTCTACCACAAAGCTTGCAGAAATCTCATTTCCATTTTCATCGGTAACTGCATATCCGTCTTTTGCGTTGGTCTCCACCAGACGATAGCTTCCCCATTTCAGACCTGTGATCACAAGTGGATCCTCCTGTGGAATCACAGCATCCTTATCCGGTTCTACAGTTCCTTCTGCGGCATCGGTATAAGTGTAAACATTTCCGGTAGTAAGACCTGTCATCCAATCTACCCAGCCGGTGGCTATTCCATCTTCTCCGATCACCTGTTTCTGAAGCTTAAAGGTTACACCCTTAAGAGCTTCACTTATCTCAGAATCTACGCCGTTTTTACCTTTCTTATAAAGGTAAACAGTGGCTTTCTTAGGAGTATTTAAAATACCCTGCTCACTCCAGCTTCCCCTTTCCAGTGTGAAACGTGGGCTGGTGCCATCTGCTGTCTTTGCATCAGGGGTAACCATGATCAACTGGCCTGCATCAGCTTCCCCGATCTCAAAGGTAGCTTTGAACAGCTGAGCATCATTGTCGCCGTTTTCATATCCCTTTGGATCTTTTACTTCGGTCAGTGTATAGGTTCCCTTGGTCAGGCCTTCGAATGTGATCGTTCCATTGGAATCTACTGTTTTTATTTTGGTGTATGCTTTTGCATTTCCTGCCGGTGTAGCAGGAGGCGATGATGATAAACATAAACCTTGGTTTGCAAGAATGTCAA
>OLOW01003335.1_pt1 | contig 10301 bp, 8 predicted proteins | sample 1672801 | NCBI WGS metagenome assembly OLOW01 (sample SAMEA3136725, study PRJEB25190) | human gut metagenome | biome: human gut; feature: human-associated habitat; material: faeces | place: Austria | collected 2013
AGATTTTACTCTTGAATTTTTATGCATAGCGAGGAATCACCTGACGCGAATAGCGAGCTATGTAAGGAAGGTTATGACGAAGCTATGTATAAAAGTTCTTGTAAAATCTGACTCTGCGATTTAATCAGCGTTTCCCTAATTTCTTTGAGGATAGAAAAGAATGGCAGACAGCAGAGATTACTATGACGTGCTGGGCGTCAATAAAAGCGCCACAGACGATGAGATCAAGAAAGCATATCGCCGGCTGGCACGCAAGTACCATCCGGATCTGAATAAAGATAATCCAAAAGCCGCGGAAGAAAAATTCAAGGAAGTCAATGAAGCCTACCACGTCCTCTCCGATGCGGACAAGAGAGCCCAGTACGACCAGCTCGGACACGATGCTTTCACGCAGGCGGCCAGCGGCGGCGGCGCAGGCTACGGCGGCTTCGGACAGGGAGGCTTTGGCGGTTTCGGCGGTCAGGGTGGCTTTGGCGGCTTCGACATGGGCGACATCTTCGACATGTTCACCGGCGGCGGACGCAGACGGAGCAATGGTCCGGAGCAGGGCGCTGACCTCCGCTATGATATGGAGATCACCCTTCGCGAAGCAGCGACCGGTATCAAGAAGAAATTCACCGTACCGAAGAATGACACCTGTAGCCACTGCCACGGCACCGGCGCCGAGCCAGGCTCCTCCATCGAGACCTGCCCCGACTGTCGCGGCACCGGCCAGCAGCGTGTGGTACGGAATGGGCCTTTTGGACAGATGGTGAATATCATCACCTGCCAGCACTGTCAGGGCAGCGGCAAGATCATCAAAAACAAATGCTCCGAATGCCGCGGCACCGGCACGATCCGCGTGAAAAAGACCATCGAAGTGAATATCCCTGCCGGTGCTGATACCGGCGTGCGTATGCGCGTCTCCGGTGAGGGCGAACCCGGCAAGCGCGGCGGCCCCAAGGGGGATCTCTACGTATACATCTACGTCAAAGATGATCCGGACTTCGAGCGTGACGGGGACGATCTCTACAAGAGCGTAGACATCACCTTCCCGGTCGCCGCTCTTGGCAGCACCATCAAGGTCAAGACCCTTGACAAAGAAGTCGAGCTCAAGATCCCCGCCGGCACGCAGAGCGGTACCCGCTTCCGCATCATCGGCGAAGGCATGCCGCACCTCCAGTCCAGCCGCAAGGGCAATCTGTACGTGGAAGTCAAAGTCACCGTACCGAAGCGCCTGAAGGAAGAGCAGAAGGAAGCCCTCCTGAACTATGCACACCTCATGGGCGAGGACTGCGCGCAGTATAAAGGAAAGAGCTCCTGGCTCGATAAGATCATCGATAAATTCAAATAAGATGTTTAAGGAAGCGTCCCGTGAATGGATTCCATTCGCGGGGCGCTTTTTTCTTGCGGGGAAAACGGGCTTCTATCGTTCTTTTTTTGGATTATACCCAGGGTACTTGTTCCTTTCCATTGTCTCTCAGCATGAAATTTTTGCACCATCGCTCGTCGCATGATACAATAGAATGTGAGTTTTTAGGATAGTTTACAAGGAGCGGGCGATGACGGATTTCCTACCTCATGTCTATGGACAGGGAAAAGTGAAGAAGGAGTGGAAGCGGCTTCTCGAGGAGAGGCGGCTGCCGCATACGCTGATCCTGTATGGTGATGAGGGTCTCGGGAAGACGACGGCTGCTTTTGACCTTGCGGGCGAGCTGACGGGGAAGTCGGGAAAGCTCTGGGAGGAGATCCGTCTCTGGCAGCGGGAGTCTTCCGGCAAGGAGCCGGTCGTGACCTTTGCGGATCATCAGGTCTGGTATCTTCGTCCGATGGGGATGGAGCTCAAGATCGAGCAGTTCCGCCTGTTTTTGGACGCGATGGCAACATTCGATGAGACGGTGCATGTGTGTATCATTGACGAAGCGCAGACGATGATGGATCCGGTGGCAAATTCGCTCCTGAAGACCCTGGAGGAGCCGGAGGGAAATATCCATTTCATCCTCATCACGCATGATCTTCACGCGCTGCTTCCGACCATCATTTCGCGCGGCGAGCGGTTTGCCTTCCTGCCTCTTTCGGAGGGGGAGTATCTTTCGCTCATGGCTTCGGATCCGAAGAAGTATCATTTCCCGAAGGGAATGGATGCGAAGGTGCTCTTCCAGCTTTCGGAAGGAAATCCGGGGATCACGCTGGAGGTCTGTGATGAAAAGGGAGAGGCAGAGCCGCAGTCGGCGATGGATTTCTGGAATATCCTGACGCATGATGCGATGCCTTTTGCGACGCTTTCCGCCAAGGAGCTGGGGGAGAGGAAGGATTTCCTGCGGCGGCTTCGCTGGATCCGTCTGGTGGGGCGCGATATCATGGTGATCGCAGAGACAGGGGATGCTTCTCTTTCCCGCTGCGGGTCGGTCGCAGGACGCGAGGCTTCTCTCGCTTCTTTCTGGGACCGCGGCCGGGGCGAGGAAGCGATGGGCGTGTTGCAGACGGCAGAAACGGCGGTTTCCCGCTATATCAACAGTAAAAATGTATGGGATTATATTCTCATCAGTTTGGAACATATACAGAAAGGCAGCCAGAAATGGAGCAGATCGTAGGTGTCCGGTTCAAGCCGGCAGGGAAAATATATTATTTCGATGGCAATGGTCTGGAGCTTCACTTGGATGACGGGGTCATCGTGGAGACGTCGCGCGGGCTGGAGTATGGCTATGTGGTGACGATGCCGGCTGAGGCGGAGAAGGATGAGGAGAATCCGATGAAGCCGGTCATCCGCAGGGCGACGATCAAGGATATGGCGCAGCTGGAGCGGAATAAGGCGAGGGAGAAATCGGCTTTCGATATCTGCCTCCAGAAAATCGAGAAGTTCAAGGTGCCGATGAAGCTCTTGCGGGCAGAGTATACGTTTGATAGAAATAAGATCGTTTTCTTCTTCACCTCGGATGGGCGTGTCGATTTCAGAGAGCTGGTGAAGGAGCTGGCGGCGGTCTTCCATACGCGCATCGAGCTTCGCCAGGTGGGCGTGCGTGATGAGGCGAAGCAGGTCTCGGGGATCGGCTCGTGCGGACGGCCGCTGTGCTGTGCGACATTCCTCGGAGATTTCGCTCCTGTGTCGATCAAGATGGCGAAGAATCAGGGATTGTCGCTGAATCCGACGAAGATTTCCGGCGTCTGCGGGCGTCTTATGTGCTGCCTGCGCTATGAAAATGACCAGTACACGGGGGACAACAGCCACAGGAAGAAGTGCTGTGCGATGCAGCAGAAAGGAAAACAGTTCCGCGTCGGCATGAAGGTCATCACGGATGAAGGCATGGGACAGGTGCTGTATGTGAATGCACAGAAGCATACGGTCAAGGTGCAGCTTGATGGCCAGAAGACGAAGACGCTTTCCTGGGATGTGGTAGAGCAGGTGGAAAATGACTGAGTGGACGCTGAAAGATGGCGAGCGGCTCGACGATCTGGTGCGGGATGGCATGCGTCTCATCCAGAGGCCGGATCAGTTCTGCTTCTCGGTGGACTCCGTACTGCTCGCACACTATGTGAAGCCGAAGGCAAAGGATCGCATCGCAGACCTCGGGACGGGGACAGGCGTCATCTCTCTCCTCGTCTCGGCGCTGGGGGGAAGGGATATCACGGCCTTTGAGGTGAATCCCGTCATGGCGGATCTCGCGCGCCGCAACATAGCGGGAAATGGAAAAGAGGACCGGATCCATGTGGTCGAGTGCGATTACCGGAAGGTGAATGAAAGGTTTCCTTCCGGCTCTTTTTCATTGGTGCTCGCAAATCCCCCGTATCGTGAAATGGGGACGGGCAAGATGAGCATGCTGGAGGGTGTCGCCAGTGCGAGCTATGAGGTGAATGCATCGCTCACAGACGTTTTCAAGACGGCGCAGTACCTTTTGAAATACGGCGGCCGTCTCGCGATGGTGCATCGCGCTGACCGCACAGCCGATCTCATATCCATCGGACGGATGTACCGCATGGAGCCGAAACGCATGCGGTTCATCTATGCCAGAAAAGGCCATACCGCAGTGCGTGTCCTGATCGAGTGGAAGTATGGGGGAAATCCGGAGCTCACCGTAGAGCCGCCGCTCCTCCTGCATAACCGAGACGGATCGTATACGGAAGAAGTGCTGGAAATATATGGGAAATAAGGACGACCGTAGGGCAGTTTTCTCAGAATTGTGCTTGGACTCCTGGTTCGAATTAGGAATTAGGAATTAGGAATTAGGAATGGTGATGGCGGCTTCGCCGCAGTATAAATAGTGCGTTTCCCTCGGCTATTCCAGGAGGATGTCGACGACGCTATGTATAAAAATCCATATGAAATCTGACAACGATTGAATCAGTGTTTCCCTAGCTACTCCGCTCGTCGCTGAATCATTAGTTGAATGCCAGTGATCCTGAAAATGCAACACCAGTCACAAGTCACCAGTCACTAAAATATACAAACGAAAGGAGCCATTCCATGAGTGAAATCAATCCCGGCACCCTGTACTTGGTGCCGACACCGATCGGAAATCTGGAGGATATCACCGAAAGAGCGGTGGAGGTCCTGAAACAGGCGGACATCATCGCAGCGGAGGATACCCGCCATACCCGGATCCTGCTGGATCATCTGGGCATTTCGGGACGCGTCGTGTCCTACCATGAACATAATAAAAAAGAAGCAGGGCCGAAACTCATCGAAAAACTGCTTGAGGGGCAGTCGGTCGCGCAGGTGAGCGATGCCGGGATGCCGGTCATTTCTGATCCCGGGGCAGATCTGGTGCGTCTGGCGCTTGCGGAAAATCTCCCCATCGTGCCGCTCCCGGGACCGAATGCTGCACTGACAGCTCTTGTGGCATCGGGCCTCGACGCCAGGCAGTTTGCTTTCATCGGATTCCTGCCGAAAATCACCGCGAAGCAGAAGAAGCTCCTGACGGATATGAGCCGCGTGCCTGTGACGCTCATTTTCTATGAAGCGCCGCATCGCTTGAAGGAAACGCTGGATACGCTCATCAAGTACCTTGGAGACAGAGAGGCCGTGACGGCGAGAGAGCTTACGAAGAAATTCGAAACCTTCCGGCGGGGGACGCTGAAAGAGCTCCGCGCCGAGCTGGATGAAAATGACCCCAGAGGGGAATACGTCATCCTCGTCGAAGGCTGGAATGAAGAGATGGCGGGGGAAGAAGAGGAAGAAGTCTCATGGCAGGAAGAGGCAGAGAAACTCGCTGAATCTATGCCGCAGAAAGAAGCCGCAAGAAAGATCGCGGCGAAGTTCCATATGGGCCGGAGAGAAGTGTATCAGTACTTGCTCAAAAATGGGGACTAGTGACTGGTGACTTGAATACCACTTTCGAGCATCGCCACTATTGAAACTCCGCGGCGCTTAGATCCTTCGACTCAGTTCTCCTGTTTCCGATAAGCCATTTTTAACATACGACGTTTTTCTCCGCTTAGGATGACGAAATGCGCTGCACCACAACCCTGAAGTTTGAAAGCAGGGATGAGTGGCTAGGGATTAGGGATTGGGGATTAGGAGTAACCGGTGACTAAATACACCTACGGGTATCATCATGATTTATACTCCGCGGCGCTTCTATATGTTTATGCGCCGCACCACCATTTCGCATTTCTCATTTCCAATTTCTCATTCAAACGAGGCTTTCAAACGTAATCAAGGGGCGGCACGCCCCCGAGACTAACTCTGAACTCTGAACCCACAACCTTGAACCCTACAACTTTTATTTTCTTTCCATTTCTCTATATAAGCGGTATAATAAATTAAATATGCTTACAAAACGAAATCCTTTCGTTTGACCAATACAGGCAGGAGGAATTTGAATGAACGACAAACCGAAATACTATATTACCACGCCGATTTACTACCCCAGTGCGAAGCTGCACATCGGGCATACATACTGCACATCCATCGCCGACAGCATGGCTCGTTTCAAGCGTCTTGACGGCTATGATGTCTTTTTCCTGACCGGATCGGATGAGCACGGGCAGAAGATCGAGCAGAAGGCAGAGGAAGCCGGTGTCACGCCGATCGAATACACGGATAAGATCGTAGGCATGTTCCAGCAGCTGTGGAAGGAGCTCAATATTTCCAATGATGACTTCATCCGCACCACCCAGAAACGCCATGAAAAGGTCGTACAGATGCTCTTCCAGCGTTCCTATGACAAGGGCGATATTTACAAGGGCAAGTATGAAGGCTGGTACTGCGTGCCATGCGAATCCTTTTGGCCGGAAAATAAGCTGGATGAGAATCACATCTGTCCGGACTGCGGCCGTCCGCTGCAGAGAGTCAGTGAAGAAGCGTATTTCTTCAAAATGTCCAAGTATGCGGATCGCTGGATGAAATATGTGGAAGAGAATCCGGGCTTCATTCAGCCGGAATCCCGCCGCAATGAAATGATCCAGTTCGTCAAGAGCGGTCTCGAAGATCTCTGCGTCTCCCGCACGAGCTTCTCCTGGGGCATCAAAGTGCCGTTTGACCCGAAGCATGTCGTGTACGTCTGGTTTGATGCACTGGTCAACTACCTGACCGCGGCGGGCATCGTCGACGATCCGGAAAAATTCAAGAAGTTCTGGCCGGCAGACGTGCATCTGGTAGGCAAGGAAATCGTCCGTTTCCATACCATCATCTGGCCGATCATGCTGATGAGCCTTGGTATCGAGCTTCCGAAGATGGTGTACGGCCATGGCTGGCTCATCGTAGACGGAGAGAAGATGTCCAAGTCCAAGGGCAATGTCGTCGATCCGATCCCGCTCCTGCAGGAATTTGGATCTGATGCGATCCGCTACTACCTTCTGAATGATATCCAGCTCGGGCAGGATGGCAATTTCAGCCGCGATCGACTGATCGGCCGCATCAATTCCGACTTGTCGAATGACCTCGGGAATCTCCTGTACCGCTCCCTTTCCATGGTGGAAAAATACAGAAAGGGCGTCCTGACCAAGGGCGATGCTTCCTCTGATGAGACAGTGGCAGCCGCTTCGAAGGAAATCGAAGACAAAGCAGCCGAGACGCTCGCTGCATTCCGCGCCGGCATGAATGGCTGGAAGATCAATGATGCACTGAAAGCGGTATGGACCTTCGTCCGCGCGCTCAATAAATATGTCGATGTGACCATGCCATGGGCACTGGCTAAGGATGAGGCCAAGGCACCTCTTCTCGATGCTGTCCTTTATCATCTCTGTGAAGGCATGCGTTTCGTCTCTCTGATGGCAGAGCCGGTCATCCCGATCGCGTCCGAAAAGATCTGGAACCAGCTGGGGCTCACCGATTTCAAGGATGCGGACTACAAAGACCTCGTCTGGGGCGGCATTGCTGACGGCACCCATATCAATAAGGGCCCGCAGCTCTTCCCGCGCATTGAAATCGAAAAAGAGGAAGAAGCACCCGCACCGAAGAAGGCAGAGAAGAAACAGCCGAAGAAGGAAGCTAAGAAAGAAGAAAAGAAAGAAGCGATTTCCATCGATGATTTCTTCAAGATAGACCTTCGCGTCGCAGAAATCCTGACGGCTGAAAAGGTCGAAAAATCCAAGAAGCTCATCAAGATGACCGTATCTCTGGGAGATGGCGAGACGCGCACCGTCGTGAGCGGGATCTCCGAATACTACCAGCCGGAAGAACTCATCGGCAAGCACGTCATCTTTGTGTCGAACCTGAAATCGGCGAAACTCATGGGGATCGAGTCGCAGGGGATGATCCTCGCGGCGTCGAAAGACGGCAGTCTCAAGGTACCTTTCGTCGATATGCCTGCCGGCAGCCGGGTGAAATGATGGGGCTCTTCGATACCCACGCACACCTGTACGACAAAGCCTTTGACCGTGACCGGGAAGAGGTCATCCATCACATATTCGAGACGCTGGACTACGTGGTCATCCCTTCCGAAGACCTTGCAACCAGTGAAAAAGCGGTGGCTCTCGCAGAGAGCCACCCTTCTCTGTATGCAGCAGTCGGTATCCATCCGCAGGTGACAAAGGATGCGACGGAAGAGGCGCTTGCAGCCATTAGAACGCTTGCCTGTACGCATGACAAGGTGAAAGCGGTGGGGGAGATTGGGCTGGACTACTACTATCTCTACACGGATAAGGAAACACAGAAATACTGGTTTGCCCGCCAGATCGAGCTCGCCAAAGAGCTTGACCTTCCCATCCTCATCCATGACCGGGATGCCCACGGAGATACGCTCTCCATCCTGAAAGCGCACCAAGGAGGAAATCTGCGCGGCATCCTCCACTGCTTTTCCGGCAGTCTGGAGACCGCGAAGGAACTCATGAAGCTCGGCTTCTACATCTCCTTTGCAGGGCCCGTCGTTTTTCCGAAGAGCCTGAAGCTCAAAGAAGTCGCCAAAGAGATCCCGATGGATCGTCTCCTCATAGAAACGGACAGTCCATATCTCACCCCGCCGCCCTTCCGCGGGAAGCGAAACGACCCGTCCAACGTCCGCTTCGTCGCCGAAGAACTCGCTCATCTGAAAGGCGTATCAGTGGAAGAAATCGCGAAGCAGACAAAGAAGAATGCGATGGAAGTGTATGAGATAGAGGAGTAAGGTTTGACGGGTTCAGGGTTCAGGGTTCAGGGTTCAGGGGTAGCCCATGGGGTGTGCGGTCCCTTGAATGCGTTTGAAAGCAGGGGTGAGTGACTGGTGACTTGAATACCACTTTCAGGCATCGCCCCATATATGCTCGCGGCGAAGCCGCCACCGCCATTTCTCATTTATCGTTCACATTGGAGCTTTCATCCCCAATCAAGGGACGATACGCCACACGAGAGAATCCTGAACTCTGAACCATTTATTTTATTTTCCCCCTTGCATTTCATCTCTGAAACGGATATAATATAAAAGCTTGCTTTGATGCAGGCAACTTCTCTTCCCATGGAGAGCATGGGACATAAGTCCAAAAAGGAGGCGAATTTCGTGAAAAAGTATGAAGTTATGTTCATTGTGAATGCAGCAAATGATGAAGTCATCAAAGCTGCTGTCAAACTGGTACAGGACACCATCACCAGAATCGGTGGCACCATTGACAAAGTTGATGAATGGGGCAAACGTCATCTTGCCTACGAAGTCAGACACCAGAGCGAAGGTTACTACGTAGTAGTAGATTTCCAGGCTGACCCGGCAGAGATCAAAGAGCTTGACCGCGTTATCAAGATTCATGAAGAAATTATCCGTCATATCATTGTAAAACAGGATGACTAAGAGGTAGCACAATGAATTCAGTTCAAATCATGGGTAATTTGGGGCGGGATCCGGTTATGCGTGCAACAAAGACCGGCCGCGCCGTTGCATCTTTTAGTGTCGCTGTCAGCCGTATGTATACGACACCACAGGGCGAACAGAAAGAGATCACTGACTGGATTAACGTTGTGGCTTGGGGCAATCTGGCAGAAGCTGTAGGAAATCAGCTGAAAAAAGGCAGCCGCGTTTTCGTGGAGGGCCGTTATACCACTCGTTCCTACGACACACCAGATGGACAGAGAAGATGGATCAGTGAAGTGAATGCTAACTTTGTTGCCATTCCGATTGGTGCACCTTCTCATCAGCAGTCTCAGGGTAATGCTTTTGGTGGAAATGGTGGTTATGGTGCCAATGGTGGATATAACACCAATGGCGGATATGGCGCAAACAATGGCGGCTTCAATAACGGGGCTTCCCCGTTCGGCCAGAGCCAACCACAGAGCCAGCCGAAGAGCAGTTTTGGTCAGTTCGGACAGGCTTCCAAAGATGAAGACATTCCGTTCTGAGATACATTGATTTTGGAGGATAAACTAGCATGATCAGAAGAGATAGAGTAAGAAGACCGAGAAGAAAGGTCTGCCAGTGCTGCGTAGATCACGTAGACACCATTGATTACAAAGACATTGCCGCACTTCGCCGTTTCGTTTCCGAAAGAGGTAAGATCCTTCCTCGCCGCGTAACCGGCACATGCGCTAAACATCAGCGTAAGATCAATCTCGCTATCAAGAGAGCAAGAGCCATCGCTCTGCTTCCTTTCAGCGCTGACTAATCAAAAGCGGAAAATCCCAAGACCATGGTCTTGGGATTTTTTTATTGGGAAAATGGGGGTAGGGGTAGCCCGCGGGACGGGGCGTCCATTGATTATGGATGAAAGCTTTGCTCGAATTAGGAATGAGGAATTAGGAATGAGGAATAAAGGTGGCGGCTTCACCGCGAATGACAAAGATTTCTCGCTTCGCTCGAAATGACAATGTGGGGGAATCTGATGTCTCTCAGTCTCATAGTCTCGCAGTCTTTTAGTCTGATTCCTCGGGAAACACTGATTAAATCGTTGTCAGATTTCATTCTTGGATTTTTATACAGAGC
>OLOW01003344.1_pt1 | contig 10281 bp, 9 predicted proteins | sample 1672801 | NCBI WGS metagenome assembly OLOW01 (sample SAMEA3136725, study PRJEB25190) | human gut metagenome | biome: human gut; feature: human-associated habitat; material: faeces | place: Austria | collected 2013
AATTTACCTTGCGTATTATCGGCTCTGCGTCTGTGCGTCTGGCTCTTTGATAACAGATATATTCAGTTGTCGTGCGGAGATCAATGTTTCATGCTTGCATTTGGGACAGTACAATGGGAAGTTTTCAAGAACTGTATCTTCTCGTATTCGTACCCTTGTTTTAGAGCCGCAGACTGGACACAATATCCATTTCTGTATCATTACTTTGCACCTTTTTGCAATGAATAAATAGCGTTCTATAATTCTTGATATAAGTGCTGACCTTTTTTGTCCACCCACGCCACCATTGTTAAAAGCAGCAATAGAATAATTGCACAGGCAAGCCAACTCCCCATAAACAAGGCGCTTGGGAAAAATCTCAACAGCAGATATGCCGTTCCACAGGTAACTACAACTCCGATCAAGGCCGTCAAAATTGCTGGTAGACTTTGCTTGATAATATGGGTGACATTCTCCCATTCAAAATTTGGGAAAATGAGATTTAAGATGTAGCCTATCATTCCGATCAGCACCGAACATAGCAAAGGAAAAGCATACCCCAGCATAGCTTTAGGGAAAGACCATTGCAAATACAATGCCATAATGGTATTCAAAACAAAAATGGTCGGTACAGACATTGAGAGATGGTGTAGCAGCTTTACTCGAAAGAGGCACTTTGCCGCAATGGGTAAGGATTTCAGTATTTCAATCTGTTTTCCCTCGATGGAAATGCTGACATAGGTTGTGCAGGATATTGTTGTCAAGATAGAAAAAGCATATATGAACAGCACATCATAATCAGCAAAAGGCACCTGAAAATATTCGGCCAACTGATAAATGTATGGCGTGATCTTATCCGACATTAAAACAACCAGCAGAACAAAGACCGCAGCAAAAAGCAATCCGCAGGCAGTATTGGTTAGATATACTGGAAGCGAAAAATAACGTGTGCGCTCTCTTTCTAAAAGAGCAGATACCGGGCTGTGCTGTTTCGTGGTTTGTTTGTTCCAATCGACGGGCTGACTTTTTGAGCCTTGTATCGCGTCATTGCTATACCAGTTACGAAATATTTTGATTAGACCATAGAGCAGAGTAACGCCTATCAGGAATACCCCACCGAAGTATATGCCTATCAACAGATAGTCCCCGTTAAGCAATCGGTGAATATACTGGCCTGCATAAAGTGTAAAAGTCGAGGTAGAAATAACATCCCCAAAACTTCCGGCAGCTATATCTGGGAATTTGCAGAACATGAAGATCATAAACGCAAACAAAATCAGGATAGCCGCCGCTGCCTTTAGTCGGGCAATACGAGCAGAGGAATTTTTCAAGATGCGGTAAATCTGTGTTCCGAACATTGTTCCCAAAAGGCCGGGAATGACAGGAAAGAGAATTGTTATTCCAAGCACAATTAGATAAAACGGAAATCCCATACCTGCGGTTAGGCCAAACAGCACCATCATAGGAAGCAGCAGCGCCACAGTAAGAGCGACTTCTACCATAAACAGGACAGTCAATTTGGAGAGTATCAATGTACGCAGCGGAATTGGAAGTGCAAGCACACTGTCAATATTAGTATCACTAAGGAGCAGACCACTTCCCCAAAAAATACTAATCGCAATATTAAGGATCACGCAGATCAGAACCATAGGAACAACAAGTTCTGTCACTACTTCCTCCAACGACCACGCAATAGAATAAATGATTTTCAAGGAGTAAATCAGGTATGCAAGCAATCCCATTAGGATCATGGCTATAAGCATATACAAAGTGATCGTTTTTGTGCGGTTCTTTGTATCTGCATATCGAAGCTGATTGGCATGAGATAGCTGCAAAAGATTATTCCTTAGTAGGGGTAACAGAAATTTCATCGCCATTCATCTCCATAAATACTTCTTCCAAACCCTTTGTCCCAACGATTTCTGTCGTCCTGCCGGAATACAGTAATTGTCCATGCTTAATAACGGACACTTTATTGCACACCTTTTCTACCACATCAAGAATATGGCTTGAAAACAGAACGGAATTTCCACTTGCACAGAGTTCTTTCATCTGCTCTTTCAGGATCACAAATGCTTCCGGGTCTAATCCAACGAAAGGTTCATCCAATATCAGCAGTTTAGGCGTGTGCGAAAAGGCGGCAATCAGCGCAAGTTTCTGTTTCATGCCGTGCGAATACGCCGAGATCGGCTGGGCCAGATCGCCGGTCAGGTCGAACAGGTCCGCGTATTTTTCGATCCGCGCCTCGCGGTCGGTCTTCGACACGCCGAAGATATCCGCCACGAAGTTCAGATATTTGACGCCGGAGAGGAACTCGTACAGGTCCGGGTTATCCGGAATGTAGGCCAGCTGCTGCTTGCAGCCGAGCGGATCGGCCTTGACGGACTTGCCGTCGATGTAGATCTCGCCCTGCTCAAACTGCAGGATCCCGGCGCAGCACTTGATCGTTGTGGTCTTGCCCGCGCCGTTGTGGCCGATAAAGCCGTAGATCTCGCCGGGCCGGATGTGCAGGCTCAGATCGTCGACGGCTTTCTTCTCTCCATATGTTTTGCTCAGATGCTCGATTTTCAGCATCAGAAACACCCCTTTCTATGTGTGTACTCCTTTGGACGCACGATATCAGACAAAAGTTCCCGTGTGTCTAGGGTGTATCTGAAAACTGTCAACGCACCCGGACAGCGGGTCTTTTCACGCTGCGCTGCGTCATTTTTCCTTGAAATACGTCAGTATTCCTGCGAAAAAATGTCTTGCGCACCGCAAAAATCCCTCGCTGCCGGTCATACGGTTATTGTCACCGGGAACTTGAATTTAGCGCATGAAACGGAGGTGACTATAAGCGGTGAATGATTGACTGCAAACGATAAATACAGAGAAAAGCATGATAAAATTTTTAATCCAGCGTCCTATTGCCGTGCTGATGGCTTTCACCGCCTGTTTTATAATCGGGCTGGTGACTTATTCTACACTTCCGATATCTCTGCTTCCGAATATCGCTATTCCGGAGATCACTATACAGGTGTCTGCTGCCAATACATCCGCCCGCGAACTGGAAAATACGATTGTGAAACCTTTGCGCAGCCAGTTGATACAGGTTTCTACATTGAAAGATATTCACAGTGAGTCTAGAGACGGCGCCGGTATTATCCGTTTGTCTTTTGATTTCGGTACTAATACGGACCTGGCCTTTATCGAGGTCAATGAAAAGATAGACGCTGCAATGAACTATCTCCCGAAGGAAACGGAACGTCCGAAAGTCATTAAGGCGAGCGCAACGGATATACCTGTTTTTTACCTGAATCTGACTTTGAAGAATGACAGTGCTTATAGCATTACGGGACAACAGTCCTTTCTGGATCTGTGTGAATTTGCCGAATCGGTCATTAAACGTAGGATAGAGCAGCTTGAAGAAGTGGCTATGGTAGATGTGACCGGATTGGTGGAACGTCAGGTGCAGATTGTGCCCGATGAGGATATGCTCTCCATGTTGGGAATTTCTATTGAGGATATAGAATCGACTCTGGCTGCCAATAATGTGGAACCGGGTAGTATGACGGTACGTGACGGATATTATGAATATAACATAAAGTTTTCCACCCTCCTGCGTACTGCAGAAGATGTAAAAAATATTTATCTGCGTAAAGGAGACCGGATTGTGCAGTTAAAGGATTTCTGCCGGGTGAATATTGTGCCCGTAAAAGAAAAAGGGGTATCTGTATCTAACGGGAAAAGGGCAGTGACGCTGGCTGTTATCAAGCAGGCGGATGAGAATATGGATAAGATGAAGAAATCTCTGGTAGAGACGATGGAGTACTTCCAACGGGTATATCCGGATATTGATTTCAGTATCAGCCGTAATCAGACGGAATTGCTGGACTACACAATTTCGAATCTGCAACAGAATCTGTCTTTAGGTTTTCTCTTTATCTGCCTGGTAGCGGTCTTGTTTCTGGGGGATGTAAAATCTCCGTTGGTTATCGGACTTAGCATGGTGGTTTCTATCGTAATCAGTTTCGTTTTCTTCTATCTGTGCAATATGTCCCTGAATATCATTTCACTCGCCGGATTGATTCTGGCATTGGGTATGATGATTGACAGTTCGATTATTGTAACTGAGAATATATCGCAATGCCGGGAACGGGGATATTCGTTGCGCCGTGCCTGTATCACGGGAACAAGCGAAGTGGTGACTCCCATGTTGAGTTCCTCCTTAACGACCATTGCCGTGTTTGCACCGTTGATTTTTATGAGTGGTATTGCCGGAGCTATCTTTTACGATCAGGCTTTTTCAGTTACAGTGGGACTTATGGTTTCTTATTTTACGGGTATCATGTTGCTTCCCGTACTTTATCTGCTGGTCTACCGGACCGGTATCCATACCCGGAAATGGAAGTGGCTTTCCTTTAAATTCAATAACCCGATAAAAGATCATACATTAGATCGTTTTTATGATGCGGGGGTGGACTGGGTATTCAGTCATAAAACGTTCAGTGTTTTGTTCTGTGCTATTTCCATTCCGCTTTGTGTATTTTTCTTTTTCTTTATCGACAAGCAGCGCATGCCCGATATTGAGGAGAATGAATTGATTGCCAGGATTGAGTGGAATGAGAATATTCATGTGGATGAAAACAGGAGGCGTGTGGACGAACTTTTTAAAGAACTGGAAGAACCGGTAGCCGAGCACACGGCGTCCATTGGCAGGCAGGATTTCCTTCTGAACCGTGAAAGGGAGCTTTCTTCTTCCGAGGCTGAACTTTACTTCCGTACGGAGACGCCCGAAACTATTTCTCCTTTACAGCAAGAAATTTATCGCACTCTTTGCGTGTTAAGTGTATCATATGACATAGTACGCTGTCAAGCAAAAGGGAACACATTTTTTGTGGGAGGATGCTTCAAAAAAAGATAAAATTTACGCTACCGTCATACTTTTGCAGGATAGACAAATTGTTCATACGGTGGTATTCTTATTCAGGAGCCTCTTTCAAATTGCCTTGACGAAAAAAAGAGGATACCGAAGTTTATAGTCGAAGTAATATCTGCAGGATGGTACACAAACCGGAGTTGACAAGTATGACGACACGAACCATAATCTACAAGCAAGCAAGCAAGCAAGCAAGCAAGCAAGCAAGCAAGCTGATACTGCGCATTTTCTGATTGGCGATAATATAAAACACACACAGGAACATTCTGCCCGTTTTGCCGCGGGTGGGGTGTGCTTTTTGCGTGCAGAAATCAAGCGATGCAAGCGATGTGTGAGTATTGGGTTTTCCATCCTTGAGAGGGAACTTCGATATAAAAACAAATAGAATTTATGAGAGGAGATAGTTATGAAAACAAAAAAGAAAATGATGAGTCTTTTGCTGGCAGTCTGTATGGTTTTGACATTGATGCCGGCAACCGCGCTGGCAGAAGAAACAGAAAGCGCACGTAGCGGCAAAACAGTTATTACAACAGTACAAGAATTGCAGCAGTTCGCGGAGGCAGTAAATAGGGGCGACTATGATGCTAAAACTGATGCAGTAGTAAGCCTTGAAGCGGATTTGGACATGACAGGAATTGCGTGGACGCCGATAGGATGCGCTGATGATAACGGTGATGTGAAACATTTTTTTAGCGGAAAATTCTACGGGAACGGACATACGATTTCCAATTTTGACTTTTCATCTTCGTATGGAATCAAAATGGTCGGGGGATTCTTTGGCTATATTGAGAATGCAGAAGTATTCAGTCTGAAAATACAAGGAAATCTTGATGTAACCACTGACAAGGAGTACACCTATTTTGGCACAGTGGCAGGATATGCAGCAGGATGCAAAATTTTTGACTGTGTATCAGAGGTTGCATTCACAAACAAAGGAAAGTATGTTTATGGTTTTTGGGGAATGTGCGGCTATGCGGAAGACACAATGATAGAGTATTGTGCGAGCAGCGGGGCTATTACGGTTACGGGCGATATGGGAAGCCTTTATTTAGGCGGAATTGCCGGATATATTACCGGTAATTCGGAAATTCGGTATTGCTCAAACAGCGGAGACCTGCAGGTAAATGCGCCACATGCTGGCGGAATTGCCGGTCAGTTGGGCAAAAATGCAAAAATTATGAATTCGTTTTTTAAGGGAAACCTAATGCCAATCGGAAAAGGGATAGAAGATATTGGCGGCATTGCAGGAACGGTAAGCGACGGAGCGGAAATCAGTCACTGTTATTTCGCCGGAGAGATTAGCTTGTCAAACTATACTGCCACTTCTCCTTATGGTCGATTTGGCGGAATCGCTGGGAAAATAGAGTCCGAAACATCAAACTTTAGTAATAACTATTTTGTAGAGAAAGAAAATGTCTTAGCCTGTGGGAAAAGTAATATTTCGCAGGCACGTCGAAAGTATTGGAATACATGAAGAGCGAAGCTTTTTATAAGGAAGTCAAAGCAGGCGGAGGCGACTATCAATTTGAAGAAGGAAACAGTCCGATATTACCGAAGCCAAAATACAGCGTTTCCTTTATTGTTACGCCTTCAGATCTCACAAATCATGTGATCAAGGTAAATGACGCAGAAATCACAGGCAGCACGCTAGAATTAGAAGCGGGAACGTATACAGTTACAGCTACAGCAGACGGCTACAATTCTTTTTCAAAGGAGATTACCATTACAGCAGATACTGCAACCCATACGCAAACAATACCTTTCACGAAAAAGTATTCCGGCGGCTCTTATGTTCCGGTACAGAAGCCGGAGATCATAACCGGCGAGGGCGGCAAGACCGAGCTTACGGACCATGGCAGTACCTTGGTGATCACACCGGACGCAGGCATGCAGATTGAGAAAGTGCTGGTTAATGGAAAGGAAGTTAAGGTTTCCGATCATAAGGTCAAAGGACTTAAGACCGGAGACAAGGTGGAGGTTACTTTCTCCAGGATTCCACCGACAAAAGCGCAAATCGATAAGGCAATCAAAACAAGCGCCGGCAATCTGAAGCTGACTGTCAGAACAAGCAAAACACCAAAGAAAAATATCAAGGCAGTTGTCAAGCAGGATGCTGCACTCAAAAGCTTGCTGCAGGAAGTAAAAGAAGCCGGATATACCGTAAAATACAAGTTTTACAGATCAGAATCGAAAAAATCCGGCTATGCCGCAAGGCTTACAAAAACAACCGGTGTTTATCTTAACACCGAAGGACAGGCAAACGCGAAATACTATTATAAAGCGAAGCTGCAGATCCTTGATCAGGACGGGAAACTGGTTGCAGAAACAGCACTCAGGCAGTGTCGCTTCGGGGTAAGAATCTGGACAAAGGGAGAAAAGTGAGTATAACGAAAACAGCAATTTCTATGCACACATGGCACTCAGAAATGAGCGCCATGTGCTTTTGTAGGGATTCTACAGGATTCGCGCAAAAATGCGTTGCGTGCCGGAACGCTTCGTATATTTTTTTTTACAATGAACTTGAATTTCGTGCTTATATAAAATATAACATAAGCATGAAAAGCTGGTGACGCTATAAATAAAGAATTTGAAAATGTCAGCCATGGCATATATACAAAAAAGGATAGCGGGATCGACGAACTGTTTATTCTTCACCAAAGATGCCCAAATGCTGTGTTTTCTCATGATGAGGCATTTTATTATCATGGCCTGACAGACAGAGAACCCCTTGTCCCTACGTTAACAGTGTACAGCGGCTATAATACGCACCAATTAACAATGAATGGAAAATATAAAGTTTATACAGTAAAAAAAGAACTATATATCCAGAAAAGATAAGGACCTGAACCGACTTATGGAATATGCGAAACAATTTAGAGTACAAAATATTCCTTATGAAAGCACCATGGAAAGCATTGAATCTTTATTCACAACGATATTAGAAAATTGTTGACATACATAGAACTTCTATGTATAATAAAGAGAACAGAAAGCATAGAACTTCGAGGTATGCGGACCGGGATGCATGGGTGACGGCGCAGGCCTTGTAAACACAGGAGGGGCTTATGAAAATCGATAAAGGACTGATGGGCGGCAGCTCGACGCTTCTGGTGCTGAGTCTGCTGGCGGAGAAGGACTGCTACGGCTATGAGATGATCCGCACGCTGGAGGAGCGTTCGGACAAGACGTTCCTCTACAGTGAGGGCACGCTGTATCCGATCCTGCACAAGCTGGAGAGTAAGGGCTGGGTGCGTTCGTACAAAGAACGGACCGAGGTCGGGCGTGAACGCAAATATTATGCGCTGACCGGGCTCGGCCAGGCGCAGCTTGCACAGGAACGGGAACAGTGGGAGACGTTTCAGGCGGCGGTGCAGCATGTGCTCGCGGGCGTATAGGAGGATGGCGCTGCGGCGGGGAAACATCGGGGGAAAATGATGACAAGGGAAATTTTTTTGGACGCTGTCCTGCGCGAGGTGCGTTTCAGCTTGGATCACGACGAGATTCGCGCGGAGCTTACGGCACATCTGGAAGATGAGGGAGAGTATCTTGCGGCGCGCGACGGGCTGACGACCTCGGAGGCAGAAGCGGAGGCGGTGCGGCGTATGGGCGATGCCAAGACACTCGGCAAGGAATTGAACAAGGCGCATGATCCGTGGATCGGCCGCTTGTGGGTCCTGACAAGTATATTGATGGTGGCGGCTCTGTTTGTATACGGAATCGGTGCGCTGGATGTTTATAAAAATTTGCGTGCGGGGTATTACCGCGATGCCAGAACAGGCATTGAGCGGCAATACAGTGAGGGAAACAATCAGATCTTGTTTCATGTTAAATGCGGTGAGACGGTGTCGTTTGTGGGCTTTCAGGTCAAATTTACTGATATTTACGGCGTTGAGACGAATGGAAACAAAGAATGGAGTTTTTTGGAAATTGTGTACACACAGTCCGGAAAAGACGGCGAGGCGTTCATGAGTTATGCGCCGTTGGAAAGCTTCTTAAACGCGGATGGGAAGCTGTACGGCAGTACGCAGAGGGGGGAGATCCTGTGCTATAGTATCTCCGCACCGGGACAAAAGTTTTTGCGGCAGGGCACCATACGACTTCCGTTGGATCCTGACCACCCGCAGATTTATCTGCGGTTCGACCAGTTCGGGCAGCATGCGGAGGGCGTGCTCGATTTTTCGGAGGGCGTTGAGCAGTTAAAGGAGAAGGGGTATTTCGATGAAACAGAGTGAGACACAAAGCAGGCGGACGTGCAAGCTGCCGCCGCTGACGCGCAGGCAAAAGATCCTGCGCAATCTGATCCTGATTCTGCTGGCGGTCTGTGTGCTGGCTTTGCGGCCGCAAAGCGAGTATGTGCGTACTTCGGACGCGGCACTGGATCGAGCATTGAACAAACAACTCGGCATGCTGCAGCCCTATGAGATCATCGCTGATTACGAACTGCCGGAGGATATGGATTTCTTTCACCGAGAGGTCTATGTGCGGACAAGCGTACAGGACAAGCCGCAGATCGCGATCGTACGCATTCAGAAACATGAGGATGGGAGATACAGCCCTTATTTTGACCCACAGATTGTCAGCGAAGAGGAAATGAACAGCGATACACCGCTTGGCTTCCTTGGTCTTTGGGGGAAGCAGCCGGAAGCGGAGCAGGGCATTTATCATATGACATGCCCGGAAAATTTTCCCCAGCTCGGTACGGATGCGGATGTGAAGTTTGAGCCGGACTGCGGAGACGGCAGGGTACGTGTGGCGATTGACCGTTGGCGGGTTGGGGATAAACCGGATGACCCGAAAGAGGTGGAGGCATTGTATGGCATTAAGCTGAAGCAGGGAGAGGAAAGCGGAGACTATTTTACTGATTTTGACGCGGATCTGGTCTATGCGGCGGATCTGTCGCAAGGCGTAAATGCCGCGGAGCCGATCGTATGGGAATATATCCGGCCGGGGTTTGAGCCGGGTGGATATACCGAGGAGGGGCTGGTGCTCTCCAATGCGGACGCCCTGCGGTTGGCCAAAATGCTGAACAATGCTTTGACAACGGCCCGGACGCCAGATTGCCCAGGAGGCGGAAGAAGAACACATCGTTTTGACCGAAAAGCCGGTCAAAATTGCAGTGAATGAGCTGGCTGCCGGCAAATATAAGATTGTCGAGCCGGAGCATATCGGCGATACCCCGGAAAAATAAAGGAGAGGATTCCGATTCTACCTTATGAGGCGGCCTGTGTGGCAGTGGATAAGGCAGCTTACCATTTTGATAAGCTGTATAGTTATGCCATCCCGGTGGAATTCGCGGCAACTTTGCGGCCGGGAATGCGGGTGCTGGTGCCCTTTGGCGGCGGCAACCGCAAGCGTGACCCCTCTGCGCGTATATGAGGGCGGAA
>OLOW01003347.1_pt1 | contig 10273 bp, 9 predicted proteins | sample 1672801 | NCBI WGS metagenome assembly OLOW01 (sample SAMEA3136725, study PRJEB25190) | human gut metagenome | biome: human gut; feature: human-associated habitat; material: faeces | place: Austria | collected 2013
AGATTTTACTCTTGAATTTTTATGCATAGCGAGGAATCACCTGACGCGAATAGCGGGCTATTTAAGGAAAGTGATGACGAAGCTATGTATAAAAATTCTTGTGGAAGCTGACTCTGCGATTGAAGCAACGTTTCCCTTAGTGCAGGTCCTGCAGTGAATCTCTGAACTCATTGATATATTCCAATGAAGCCCCCGCGCCGATTGCATTCACATAGGAAGGTCTCTCCGCTACCTTCGCTGAAATGCCGGTGATACGGGTGATCAGCTCATCGATTCCCTTCAGCTGAGACACCCCGCCGACAAGCATGATGCCCTGCTCTCGGATCGCTGCCAGAAGCGCTGGCGGCGTCCTCTGCAGCACATCCTGAATGTTTTTGAAAATCCTGTACAAGATCGGATTGATGGCATGCGCCACATCTTCAGCCGTCACGGCGATCTTGACCGGTGCTCCCGATACGATGGAAAGACCATACGTCTCAGCCACGCGCGGTGCCTGATCCAGATCCCAGTATGCGCCCAGCGCGATCTTGAGGCTTTCCGCTTCTTTGCGGCCGATGCGGATATGGTACTTGTCACGGATAGCTGCCATGATGGCCTGATCCATTTCAAGTCCGGACTCCGGTGAGAAATGACTGACCACGACCCCACGTTTCGACAGTACGGAAACCTTCGTCGAGCCGCCGCCAATATCTACGATCATCGCGCCCTGACAGGTATCTCCCGTGAGCCCGAGACCCATCATCGCCGCGATAGGCTGATCGATGAGAACTGTCTTGCGCGCGCCCATAGCCACAGCCGCTTCCAAAAGCGCCCTTCTCTGTACGCTGCCCATTCCCCGAGACACGCACATCATGAGACGCGGATGAAAAAACATCCCTTTCAGATACGACTGATTCACGATGGAATTCAAAAGATAAGCCGCCCCGTTATAGTCGATGATCGCGCTTCGCTTCATCGGATGGACGATCTCTATGTCCCGCGGCGTCTTGCCCTCCATTTCCTCTGCCTTCGTACCGTAAGCGAAGAATTCCTTCGTCACGGCGTGGCGGGCGCGACGCCAACTTCCGGAAATCTCCCGAAGACGACCTTATCAATATGCAGACCGGACTTTACGGTTATAAGGGCCGCATCCATTTCCAAACTTCAGCCTGCCTGAACAAAGAGCTGGATGAGATAAAAGAGCGCAACTTATCCAAAACAGAAGTATTCACCGCCATCTCCGAACTGATAGACAAGCATATTCATCAAAACTATCATCTGTATGCCGGTAATTATGTGGCGTGCGACCTCTTAATGGGAGATACCCGTTTTGCCGAAGAATATACCGAAGAAGAAAAAGTTAAGTTCGAAAAGTATCTGGAAGGACAGATTGCCAAGATTGATTTGCCCATGTTCCAGGTGGTGAGGTACGATCCCAGGCGCTCGACAATGGCGGCTTCAGCCTGCGGAACGATCTTCACGCAGGTGACGGCCAAGACCACCACGATGACGACGAGCACGATGAGGAAGGTGAGCAGTGGCATAGCGTTTCCTTTCGATAGCGGACGGTTTACGCTTCCGGTTCACACGGTTTGACGATGAGCTTGATAGACTCCTGGGCAACGACCTCGACGCGCATGCCCACAGGAAGGACCTCCCCCGTAGCCGATCGCGCCGACCAGGTCATATGGTCGGAAAGCTCGACCCTGCCCGTCAGCCCATCGTTGTCGATCGTCTCGCACACGACGCCGCGCTCGCCGACAAGCATAGGCTCAGCCGAGTGACCGCGGTTGCGGTGCTTCACGACGACGGGACGGAGAAGAACAAGGCAGAGCACCGAGACCACGAGGAACAGCGCGACCTGCACGACAAAGTTCGCGCCGAGCAGATCGGCGACGAACGCAACGAGCGCGCCGACGACGAACCACATCGTGATGAGCCCGAACGAGAAGGCCTCGATAAGCGCCATGACGGCGGCCACGACGAGCCAGAGAACCATATGGGACATTGGTGCACCTCCTTATTCACAAGCATGCCTAATTATACCAGAGCGTATTTACGCATCGGTGTACCGCACGCAAGACTTTACGAGGTTTTGCAAACTACAGACGGCCCTCGTGCGCGACGGGCTTGTGGGCGAGACGCTTCTCGAGCAGCTCCTTTTGAAGCGCCGTCGTTGCCTGGAAAAGGAAGTCGTATTCCTCGGTTCCTTTAAGCGACTCGTTGGCAAGCTGGCAGCGAAGTTCTTCGATGGCGTCCTCAGCATCACCAATGGCGAGCTCTTCGGCGAGAAAGCGCGCAACCTCTTCGGGAGACGCCGTTTCGGTGGAGCTGCCCCCTGCGGTGAGCACACGACCAGCGCGGCCATCGACGGCAGCCGCGCTTGACACGATCGCCGCAGCGCTCGCGGCAGGGTCGGACGTGAGCGTATCGAGGATGCTCGACGCAATGGCGGAATGCAGCGGGTCGTGCCACTTGGTCTGCGCGAGGGCATCCGCATGGGCAAGTGCGATAAGCGGGTTTTGGGCGAGCACGCTGAGAAGCTCGCGCTCGAGACGCAGGCGGTTGAGCTCGGTCTTCGAAAGCGCCCGGCGCGCCGGACCTTGGGCGGGAACGGGAGCTTGAGCCGCCGCCTCCTCGGCCGACGCTTCGCCGTAGCGAACGGGGGGCGCAAGCTTTGAGAGAGCCTCGAGCACATCCTCCTCGCGGGCACGGGTACGCCCCGCAATTTGGATAGCGTAGTCCTTCGCAAGCAGGGAGTCCTTGATGGGAGCGAGCACCGAGAGCGCCGATGCAAGTGCGGCGGACCTGCCCTCCGCACTCGAGAGGTCGTGTGCAGCAAGACGACGATCGATGCCGTATTTCAAAAGCGGCTGCGCGTGCTCGATAAGTTCCTCAAGCTCGGCGGCGCTGTGCGAGGCCATGTACTCAGCAGGGTCGAGGTTGTCGGGCAGGGTGACGGCGCACAGCTCAATCCTCGTTTTGCCCGCCTCGGGCGTCATCGAGGAGTCAATGAACTCCAGTGCTCGGTCGGCCGCCTTCTGACCTGCGGCGTCACCGTCGAAGAGATAGACAATCTTCTTTTGCGCATGACGTCCGAGTATGCGAATGTGGCGCATGGTGAGCGCCGTGCCGAGCGTGGCCACCGCGTTGCGCACTCCCCCTTCGTGAAGCGCGATGACATCGGTGTATCCTTCGCACACGATGGCAACGCCGCTCGACGCCATGGCGACTTTCGCCTTGTCGAGACCGTAGAGCACCTGCGACTTGTGGAACAGCGGCGTCTCCTGGGAATTGAGGTATTTCGGCTCGCCTTTCCCGACGACGCGCCCGCCGAACGCGATGCAGTCTCCCGCCACGTCGTTTATGGGGAACATGATGCGGTTGTAGAAACGGTCGCGCAGCTTGCCCTGGGAATCACGGCTGCACACGTTCGCCTCGACCATCTCGTCGGCCTTGAAGCCTTTCGATGAAAGATGGCGCGTGAGCACGCCGCGCCCGGGGGCGAACCCAAGGTTCCAGTCATGAGGGACCTTGCCGCCCAAGTCACGCCCCGAAAGGTACTCGCGCGCAGCCGACGCCTCGGGCGACTTCAAACGCATGAGCTGGAGATGATAGAACTCGGCGGTCGCCTTGCATATATCTTTCAGGCGCGCTTTCTTGCTCGCGGGTGCGGTAGGCTTTCCGCCCACCTCGACGATATCGATATGCGCGCGCTCAGCAAGCCTATGGACCGCCTCGGGGAACGAGAGGTCCTCAGCCTTCATGATGAATGCGAACACATCCCCGCCCTCACCGCAACCGAAGCAGTGCCACAGCTGCAAAGCAGGGTCGATCTTGCACGAAGGCGATTTCTCGTTATGGAAGGGACAGCAGCACCAGAAGTCGCGGCCGCGCTGCTTCACGGGAATGCGCTCGCTGAACACGGCGACGATGTCGCTCGCGTCGCGAACCTTCTGGATGTCCTCGTCAGTTATGCGCCCGCCGGGCATTGGGCACCCCGCCTACTCTTCGTCTTTTTGAGAGGCGGAGTCGGAAGCGGCCGCAGGGGCGAGCTTGCTGCGCTTCTCGAGGCGCTTCGCCTGTTCTCTCACGTGCTCGGGGACTTCCCATTCCTTGTCCTGCAGATCGAGCAGAAGCGCAGCCGCCGCCGTACGCTGAGAGAGGCGCACGCAACCGACGGTCTCGTCGGCGAACTCGCGGGCAAAGGTGACGCGCGCAGGAAGGATCGCAGCCCCCACCGAGGCACCCACGGCCCCGAAGATGGCCGTGAAAGCATTCACCTCGGCGGTGGAGACCGACACGTAGGCGCGCGTGATCAGGATGAGGACGGTGCAGGCAATTCCGAGACCCACCACCGCATAGCAGAACGCGCGGCCGGCGTCGCTTTTCCCGCAGACAAGGGTCGCGATAACAAGCGATGCGAGAAGCGATACCACGGTAAGCACGTTGCCATAGGAGACGACGGGCCCGAACATGGTGAGGACCGCGCAGACGGCAGCGATGACGATGCACGGAAGCAGCACCTTCTTCGCGATCTCGCCGCGTTCGTGTTCCTTTTCCGCAGAAAGAATGCGCGTGCGAACGACCTTGCCGTGCGGCCAGCGGAACGATCCCGCGGTATGCTCGCGGCCGATTCCAGAGAGCTCGTCGACCTTAGACGACAAAAACCCGAACAGGCCGATTGCGACGACGACGATCAGTATGATCAAAACCCAAGGCATTGGCACATCCCCTCACCTGGTATACGGTGCTTGCTAATCAATGGGATATGGTAGCACGACCAACGAACGCCCGCCCCGCGAGCGCGACCAAATGCGCAGTGCGCCTACAACCCGAGCCGAATGCGCGCACCACTGCTACAATGGCGGCAAACAAGGAAAAGCACAGCGAGCGCTCATCTTTGCGACAGGGTCGCACCTGCCGCGAGAAGGAAGGCAACTATGTCGAAGGATTCCATACCCTATCTGACGATAGACCCCGCAATCGAGGAGCAGATCCGCACCGACCGCGAGGCGGGGCGGATGAGCCCCTACCGCTTTCGCGACGAGGACGTGGCCAGGCGGGAGCCCAACCCTCACGACATAGCGACGATTGCCCGGCCCGCGTTCGCGCGCGACATCGAGAAGATTGTGAACATGCCCGCCTACAACCGATATGCGGGCAAGACCCAGGTGTTCTCCTTCGTCGAGAACGACGACATCTGCCGCCGCGGCCTGCACGTGCAGCTGGTAAGCCGCGTCGCACGGGGAATCGGGCGGCTGCTCGGACTGAACTGCGACCTCATCGAGGCCATAGCGCTCGGGCACGATCTGGGGCACACGCCGTTCGGGCATGCGGGCGAGCGGTTCTTATCCCGTTGCTACCACGAGCGCACCGATCGCTACTTCAACCACAACGTCCATTCCGTACGCGTGCTCGACCAGCTCTATCGCCGCAACGTGAGCTTGCAAACGCTCGACGGAGTGCTCTGCCACAACGGCGAGTTCGCCCAGCAGGAGCTCAAGCGCGGGCACGTAGGAACGTTCGAGGCGCTCGACGCGCTCGTCGAGGAGTGCACGGCCGACGAGCAGGTCATTTCCACGCTGCGCCCCTCCACGCTCGAAGGATGCGTCGTGCGCGTAGCCGACATGATCGCATATGTGGGCAAGGACCGCCAAGACGCGATGGACATGGGCGCGCTCGCCTCGCTCGACGAGTTCGATTCCACGGTGATGGGCAAGGCGAACGCGCAGATCATAAACAACCTCACGGCAGACATCGTGAACGAAAGCTACGGCAGGGACCGCATCGCCATGAGCGAGGCGATGTTTAACGACCTCAAGCGCGCGAAACGCCAGAACTACGAGATCATCTACAACAAGGAGGGCCTCGCCGCAAGCGACGGCATCACCGTCGGGGAGATGTTCGAGGAAGTCTACGAGAAGCTTCTGCGCGATTTGACCGAAGGGCGCGAGGAGTCAGCGATATTCAGGCACCATATCGATTATCTCGCGAGAAAGTCGCGTTCGATCACGCGTGAGCGCTACGTGGGCGCGACGGAGCCGAACCAGATCGTGGTCGACTACATCGCCTCGATGACGGACAGCTACTTCATGGCGCTCTATGCGCACCTGTTCCCCGAGCGCGCAACCCGGGTCCAGCTGCGCGGCTACTGCGCCGACCTGCACTAACAGGTAAAGCCGGTATCCTCGAGAAGGTTTTTTCCGTCAGCTGCGGCGGTCGCAAGCTCATCGCAGCGCTCGTTTTCGGGGTGGCCCGCATGGCCCTTCACCCACACGAAGGTTACGTCATGCGGCTTTTTCGCCTCGAGCAGGCGCTTCCAGAGGTCGGAGTTTTTGACAGGCTCCTTCTTCGCGTTCTTCCAGCCGCGCTTGAGCCAGCCATCGACCCAATGCTGGTTGAAAGCGTTCACCACGTACTGCGAGTCCGAATGGACCTCGACGGTGCACGGACGCTTGAGCGCCTCGAGCGCGACGATCACCCCGAGCAGCTCCATGCGGTTGTTCGTCGTGGTGGCATACCCCTGCGAGAGCTCGCGCTCGTGCAGCTTGCCCGCCGAGTCGACGAACTGCAGCACCGCGCCATAGCCGCCGGGGCCGGGGGTTCCACGCGAAGAACCGTCGGTGTAGATCGTGACTTTCATGCCGTCCTTTCGTCGTAAGCAAAGCGAGGGCGGGCCCCTTTGCGGGTTCCCGCCCTCGCCTACGATACCCGAGCCATCTCACGATGGGAAGGGCACAAAGCCGAAGCTCTAAAGATTGTACGCACGCGAGCTGTGCATGCTGAGCGCAATCGTCGACGCGTTGTGCAGAAGCGACGAGGTCTGCGGTGTGATGATACCGCCGATGCCCAGCGCCAAGAGCGCCGAGTTGAAGGCGATGGTCTGCGCGAACGAGGTGTCCATGCGTCCCATGAGGCCACGTGAGAGCATGCGCATCTGGACGAGCGAGTGCAGGTCGCCCTCCGAGAGCGTGATGTCGGCGACTTCCTTGGCAATTGCGGTGCCCTGCCCCATGGCAACGCCAACCGTGGCCGCGGAAAGCGCGGGGGAATCGTTCACCCCGTCGCCCACCATGACTACCTTGCAGCCCTCAGCTTTCAGCTGCTCCACGAACCCGTGCTTGTCCTCAGGAAGCAGATCGGCGCGGAATTCGGTGATGCCCGCCGACTGTGCGACGCGGGCGGCCGTCTTCTCGTTGTCGCCCGTCAGCATGATGATCCGCTCGAAGCCGAGGTCGCGCAAACTGCCGATCGCCTCCGAGACACCCGCCTTCAAGGGATCGTCGATGCCGATGACGCCCACGAGCACACCGTCGACGGCGAGGTAGAGCGTCGAGAGATCGCTCGCCTCGGCGTCGATTTTGCGCTGGTCCTCGTCGGTGACGACGACCTTCTCGTCCTCGACGACGAAGTGCCTCGACCCGATTACCGCCCGCTTGCCGTCGATCGAGCTCGCGATGCCGTGCGCCACGATGTACTCCACAGCGGCATGGCGTTCACGATGCTTGAGGTTCTTCTCAGCCGCAGCGCGAACGACGGCGCGCGCAACGGGATGCGGGAAGTGCTCTTCCAAGCACGCCGCGAAACGAAGGACCTGGGTCCGGTTCCATCCGTCGAGCGCAATAACGCATTTCACCTGGGGTTGCGCCTCGGTAAGCGTGCCGGTCTTGTCGAAGACGATCGTGTCGGCCTGGGCGAATGCCTCGAAATGCTTCGACCCCTTCACCGCGAAGCCCGCCTTGGCGGCCTGGCTCATGGCGGACAAAACCGAGATTGACCCCGTGAGCTTGAGCGCGCACGAATAGTCGACCATGAGTGCAGCTGAGGTTTTCACGAGGCTGCGCGTGGTGAGGGCGACGACGCCCGCGAGCAGGAAGTTCCACGGCACGATGCGGTCGGCCAAGCGCTCGCGCTTCGTCTGCACATCAGCTTTCATGCTTTGGGACAACTCGACCAGCGAGACGATGGAACGAAGCTTCGTCTCGCCCGTCGCCGCCTTGACGCGGACGAAGATCTCGCCGTCTTCGCACGCGGTGCCCGCGAAGACGTCGTCTCCCACCGTGCGCTCGACAGCAAGCGGCTCGCCGGTCAGGGTCGACTGGTTCACCATGGCCACACCGCGCTCGACCACACCGTCGACGCTTACCGGCATGCCGGTGCGCACAGCGATCAGGTCACCTGCCTTCAGGTTGGCGGTGGGAACGGTCATTTCCTCGTCGCCGCAGACGAGCTGCGCGTTCTCGGGCGCACCGAGCAAGGAGTAGATCAGCTGGTTCTCCGAGCGCGCACGCGTGTAGTCTTCCAGCGTCTCGCCCAAATCGAGCAAGAACATCGTTGACGACGCCGTCGCGAAGTCGCCCATCACAAACGAGATCCCAATGGCCGCCGCATCGAGAACGGGCACATCGAGTCGTGCATGCAGAAGCGAGTTCACGGCAGCCTTCAGGAAGAGGCGATAATGCCAGATCGTATGAATGGCACGCAAGGGCGCAGGAAGGAACCATTTTCGTGCGAAGTGGGAGCCGACGAGCAACGCGATGTCCATCAGCAGGGAGTGCGTCCTGACCGAAAGCGCCGTCGGGCACGCGAGCTTCGCCTTCTCGATGGACTTCGCGTCGACGGCGTCCATCGCGGAAAGAACGGCAGCACGCGCGTTATCCCCACCTGCAAAAGTGACCGAGAGCGACCCGATGCGCGGATAGACGTTGACTGACGACACGCAGGGGCATGCCGTCATGAGCGACTCGAGCGCATCGACGTCCGCTTCGGGCACGCGACCGTAGAGCCTAACGCGGATCCGCCCGGGTATCTCATGCTCTATCGTATATTTCATCGAGCGGCTTCTTTACTGCTCGTCCTTGGCAGCTTCAGCCTTCTCGGATTCGGCGAGGTTGATGTAGTTCGCCTCGGCAACGATATCGTCGACCTGGGCCTTCGCCTCTTCGACGATGTTCTGATAGCCTTGCTTCACCTGCAGGCCCTTGGCGACACCCTGCACGTAGCACTTCCTGGCAGTCTTGGAGGTAAGTGCCTTCACGCCGACCGTGCCGGCAAGAAAGCCAGCGCCAACGAGCAGGGAGTTGAACGTCTTCTTCTTCATGATAGAGTCCTTTCTGGTTATGGGCAGACACATAGTTAGCCCAAGGTAACAACAAGAAAGGATTGTAAACTTATGATAACAAAAAGTGATGAGAATTCACAAAAAGTTAACTATGGCTTTCGGCGAAATCGATGAGCTCTTGGCGGTTATGCACACCGCATTTGGCGTAGATGCGGCGCAGGTGCGTGTCGACCGTGCTCTTCGAGATGCAAAGCTCGCACGCGATACGCTCGCCGGTGCGGCCTTTGAGGGCAAGGGGCAGAACCTCCGCCTCACGGGGGGAAAGCCCTGCTTGTTTGCTGATCTTGCGGCACGTGGCATCGAAGCGATCGAGCGTGATGGCAACTTGCGAGAGCGCTGAGAAGTCGCGCTCGGTGAACAGGTAAAGGTAGGCGATCAAGGCGCACAATCCGGCGAGGGCGCACATGAGATGGGAGGCCGCACTTCCGAAAAACGCGATGTCGAAGAAGTTGCCGACGACGAGCCCCATGAACTCGCCGAGGATAAGCGCGGCGAAGCCTCGCCCGAATGTGACGGCGGCGTCTCCCCCGTCGATCTTGCCCATGACGAGGAAGAGCGAGACCATGACGACGATGAGGGAGAGGAAGCCCGACATGGCGACTGCCTCGCCGGGCACGCCGATGTCACCGAGGACCTCAACGAAGAGGAAGCCGCCCATGAGCAAAAGCCCCGAGAGCCGATAGGTGCCGCCAAGCGGGCCTGCATCGCCGCCCTGGACGAAGGCGACACCGCGCGAGATAGCGGCGAGCATCCCGCCTTCTGGGCGGGGCGCGTCCTTCGGGGCGGGTTTAGCCCCCTCGCCTCCGAAGAGCTGTAGAGCGGCAAGGCAGAACAGGATGAAGAGCACGAGCGTGACGGGAAGCGTCGGCGTCGCATCCATTCCAGGGTCGGATCCGTACGTCTGCATGATCCCTGTCGCCAGACCGAAGAGCAGCGTCCCCAGAAGAAGGCGTCTTGTGAAACGGTTCTTCTTCGGCTTGTCGGGTTTGATCGCCGCATCTTTTGGTTTGGGCAAAGTGGCACTGATTCGCTGGAGCGCAAGCAGAAACGCGAGCGATACGAGCGGTAAGAAGCAGATGAAGAGCTCGGCTTCGGAGGGAAGGGCCTTCGAACCCAAAAGGAAGCAGACGGCAGCGCCGAGCGCGGACCCGATAAGGGCACAGGGTACGG
>OLOW01003351.1_pt1 | contig 10267 bp, 7 predicted proteins | sample 1672801 | NCBI WGS metagenome assembly OLOW01 (sample SAMEA3136725, study PRJEB25190) | human gut metagenome | biome: human gut; feature: human-associated habitat; material: faeces | place: Austria | collected 2013
TTAACCTCGAAACCGGCGCCGCCTCGCGTCTCGGTGCAGCGCTTCAGTCATTGAATCTTGCCATGCTTGCGATGCGAAGAAGCTTATCCGAGTATCCCCGGATCTCAGCTGATCCGATATCCGGCAGAGAGGCGGCAGAGCTTCCGGATGTAAATTTTCTGCTGTCGCCTCTAAATCAGTGCTACACGCTGCTCTCAGAGCTTATGGAGGACAGAAAAGAACTGCCGGAGCGAAAGGAGCTGCTTTCGTATTTCTTTGTGCTGCGCAGTTTTCTTGCGGTGGCAGAGGAGCTGGATGAACACTATGTTGTCTATGCTGAGCGCAGAGGGGAGCAGTTTCTTGTAAAGCTCCTCTGTATTGACCCTTCTGCACAGCTAAAAAAATATCTGGAATTTTCACGGAGCGCGGTATTCTTCTCCGCGACGCTGCTTCCGATTCAATATTACAAGGACCTGCTGACCGGCGAGCGGGAGGAATTTGCGATCTATGCGGAGAGCCCTTTTCCGAGAGAGCGGCGGCTCCTTCTCTGTGCGGCCGATGTGAGCTCCCGCTACACGCGACGGAATGAGGCGGAGTATATACGGATAGCGGCCTATATCCGCACACTTCTTACAGCACGGCCGGGAAACTATCTCTGCTTTTTCCCTTCCTATACTTATTTGGAAGCGATACACAGACATATCGAAACGCCCCCTGTCTGTGTAAAGGGGGACATGCTTCCGGTGCGCTATCAGCTTCAGATTCAGCAGCCGGAGATGCAGGAATCTCAGCGTGCGAATTTTTTGTCTGCGTTTCAGGACGGCGCGTGTCCGCAACTTGGGCTCTGCGTCATGGGCGGAGTGTTTTCAGAGAGCATTGATCTCCGGGCAGAACAGCTGATCGGCGTCGTGGTGGTCGGTACCGGGCTGTCCGCCATCAATACGGAATCTGAGTTAAAGAGACAGTACTACAATCGCCGAGGGGAAAACGGCTTTGATTACGCCTATCGCTATCCGGGGATGAATAAGGTGATGCAGGCGGCCGGACGTTTGATTCGAAGTGAGAATGACAGAGGTATTATCCTGCTTCTGGATGAGCGCTTCCTTCACCGCGATTATCGGGTGCTGTTTCCGCGGGAGTGGAGTGACTGTGAGACAATAACAGAGGAAAAACTGAGGGGGCGCCTCTGTGAATTCTGGAGATATCAGGGTTAAATCAGCACTCTCCGCTCATGAGTGCCAAAAAGGATTGACATCTGTTCTATAAGGACTATAATGCAAGATATGAGTTCATATACGGACAGGCACGGTCTGTTTGATTGCTTTACACTATATAGGATGAGGTGATGTTTTATGGCGGCAAAGAAGGGCAACTTATCAATTAACAGCGACAACATTTTCCCGATTATCAAGAAATGGCTCTATTCCGATCACGATATTTTTGTGCGAGAGCTTGTGTCAAATGGCTGCGATGCCGTGACAAAGCTGAAAAAGCTTGCGCTGATGGGAGAGTACACGGAGAGCGAGGGCGAGAAGTACAGCATTCAGGTGAAGGTGAATCCCGGGGAAAAGAGTCTGAGCTTTACGGATAATGGTCTCGGCATGACAGAGCAGGAGGTGGACGAGTATATCAACCAGATCGCTTTTTCCGGTGCCAGAGATTTTCTCGAAAAATATAAGGACAAGGCAAATGACGATCAGATCATCGGTCATTTCGGCCTTGGATTTTATTCGGCATTTATGGTGGCAGACAGGGTGAGTATTGACAGCCTGTCCTATCAGGAGGGGGCTGATCCGGTTCACTGGGAGTCCGATGGCGGCGTGGAGTATGAAATGACAGATGGCACGCGCACGGAGCACGGTACAACAGTGACGCTCTATCTGAATGAGGATTGCGCGGAGTTTTCCAATGAATACCGCACCCGTGAGATCCTTGAAAAGTATTGTTCTTTCATGCCGGTTCCGATTCTTCTCTCTGTGGAGGGAGGCGAGCCGCAGAGTGAGATGATAGAGAAGGATGAGCTGCGCGAGGACGACACCATCATCGAGACTGTTGTTGAACCTGCGAAGACGGAAGAAAAGGAGAAGGAGGACGGCAGCAAGGAAACGGTAGAGATCGAGCCGTCCTGTGAGCGCTATAAGATCAGAAAGCGTCCGGAACAGATCAATGAGATTCATCCGCTCTGGACAAAACACCCGAATGAGTGCACGGAGGAGGAGTATAAGGAATTTTACCGCAAGGTCTTCCTCGATTACAGAGAGCCGCTGTTCTGGATACATCTGAATATGGATTATCCGTTTAATCTGAAGGGTATACTTTATTTTCCGAAGATCAATATGGAGTATGAGTCGATTGAGGGAAAGATAAAGCTCTACAACAATCAGGTCTTCATCGCGGATAATATCAAGGAAGTGATTCCGGAGTTTCTGCTGCTCTTAAAGGGCGTGATCGACTGCCCGGATCTTCCGCTGAACGTGTCGCGCAGTGCGCTGCAGAACGATGGCTTTGTGAAGAAAATCAGTGATTATATCACCAAAAAGGTCGCGGACAAGCTCTCCGGCATGTGCAAGACGGACCGCGAAAACTATGAGAAGTACTGGGATGACATTGCGCCCTTTATCAAGTTTGGCTGTCTGAAAGACGAGAAATTTGCGGAAAAGATCAATGACTATATTCTCTTCAAGAATATTGACGGCAAGTACCTGAGCTTAAAGGACTGCATGGAGGAGAACAAAGAGCGCTTTGAAAATAAAATCTTCTATGTGACCGACGAGAAGGCGCAGAGTCAGTACATCCGCATGTTCCGCAATCAGAAGATCGATGCGGTGATTCTCCCCCACGCGATTGATATGCCCTTTATCGGACAGCTTGAGCAGAAGAATAAGGATTTGAAATTCCTGCGTATCGACGCCGATTTAAACGAGGCCTTCCGTGAGACAGAGGATACGGAGCAGAGCGAGGACGCAAAGAAGCAGGACGAGGCTCTCATCAAGGCTGTGAAGAAGGCGATCGGAAATGAGAAGCTGACGATCACGCTTGAGGCCCTGAAGGACGCAAACACTGCATCTGTCCTCACGCTCTCTGAGGAGAGCCGCCGCATGCAGGACATGATGAAGCAGTACGGCATGGGGGAAAATGAGGATTTCTTTGCGGGTGAGGGAGAGACGCTGGTTCTGAACACAAGGCATCCGCTGGTCGAGTTCCTTCGCTCTAAGGTTGTGGTGAAGGAGAAAGGCGCTGATACGGAGAGCAAATCTTCAGAGCATGCAGAGGTGGTGAATGCCGAAAAGGCTGCTGATTCTGTTCCGACAGAGGCTGCGGCAGAGACAAAGCCCTCTCTCACAAAGCAGGTCTGTGAGCAGCTCTATGATCTTGCCAGAATTCAGCACGGAAGTCTTGGGGCGGAGCGCATGGCAGAGTTTATTCAGAGAAGCAATACACTGCTTGCGGCCCTGACAGAGAGACAGTGAAGGACCTTTGGCTGAAAGTCTCAGCCCCATGATCTTTGAGCTGCCCAACGACGAGCACGACGCGGAAAAGGTCATCAGCTGGCTGAAAAACAGCGGCCTGACCTGGAAGGAGGAACGGTAAATGGCAACCGAATTTTTCCTGAAGCTGTGGGACAACCACATCATCCAGCTCGGCGTGTGGCAGACGGTCTATATGACGTTTTTGACCTCGCTGTTCGCCTATGTCATCGGCCTGCCGCTCGGCGTGGTGCTCTGGGTCACGGATAAGGACGGGCTGCACCCCAACAAGGGCGTCAATACGGTGCTCGGCTTTATCGTGAACTTCTTCCGTTCGATCCCGGCGGTCATCCTGATGGTCGCCATGATCCCGGCGGCAAGACTGCTGCTCGGCACGTCGACCGGCAATGGCGCGGTTATTGTCACGCTGATCATCGCCGCCGCGCCGTACGTGGCCCGCATGGTCGAATCCTCGCTCAAAGAGGTCCCGGCCGGCGTCATCGAGGCCGCACAGGCCATGGGCTGCACGAACCTGCAGATCATCTGGCATGTGCTGCTGCCGGAGGCAAAGCCGTCGCTCATCTCCGGCTCGATCATCTCCACGGTCACGATCCTCAGCTATACCGCCCTCGCCGCCACACTCGGCGGCACCGGCCTCGGCCAGGTCGCCATCATCTACGGCCACCAGAGAAGCCAGAAGCTCGTCGTCTGGGTCTGCGTGTTCCTGATCGTCATCATCGTGCAGGTCATCCAGATCGTCGGCACGCGCATCCTCCGCAGGACGGATAAGCGCGCCCGCTGAAAGGAGCTGCCGATGAGACAGATCTTTGAATATCTTCTGCGTATCAACTGGCGCTGCGGACGAATGTGACCGAAGTCGTCCGGATCAGAAAAACCAAACAGCCAGTTTATATTACATTTAAAAAGGAGTCATTATCATGAAAAAGGTACTTGCAATCGTTCTTGCCGCTCTGCTGATCGTTGCCGCTCTCGCCGGCTGCGCAGCCAAGAGCGAGACCGCTGACACTACTGCCACCACCGATACCGCCGCTGCCGAGACCACCGACGGCAAGCTGGAAGTGCTGAAGGTCGGCGCTTCCTCCACCCCGCACGCAGAGATCCTCGAGCAGGTCAAGGACACCCTGGCCGCCGAAGGCTACGACCTGCAGATCGTTGTGTACGACGACTATGTCCTGCCCAACCAGTCCCTGGCGGACGGCTCGCTCGACGCCAACTACTTCCAGCACACCCCGTACCTGAACAGCTTCAACGCTGCCAACGGCACTGACCTCGTCTCCGCTGCCAAGATCCACTATGAGCCGTTCGGCCTGTACGGCAACGGTGTGGACTCCGTCGACGCCATCGCCTCCGACGCGACCATCCTGATTCCCGCCGACGATTCCAACGAGACCCGCGCCCTGCTCCTGCTGGCCCAGGAAGGCCTCATTGAGCTGCCCGCCGACGCTTCCGCGGAAAAAGGCGTGACCACGCTCGACATCGTCGACGCCAAGGGCCACGACGTGCAGGCCCTGCAGGCCGATACCGTCCCGGCACAGCTGGCCAACTCCAACGAGGGCACCGTCGCTGTCATCAACGGCAACTACGCCCTGCAGGCCGGTCTCCACGCCTCCGACGCCCTGGCCATCGAAGACGCCTCCGGCGACGCGGCACAGACCTACGCCAACATCGTTGCCTGCCGCGCAGGCGAGGAGAACAGCGCCAAGATCCAGGCCCTGGTCAAGGCCCTGCAGTCCGACGCTGTGAAGACCTACATCGAGAACACCTACAACGGTGCTGTCGTTGCGATCTTCTGAGAGTTCTGAATCATAAAACGAGCCCCCAGACCTTTGTCCGGGGGCTCGTTTTTTGTCTGTAGGTCAGTCCATATCGTAGTCGTAGCCGTAGCCCTCGAAGCCGCCGAAGTCGGGGATGTCGGTGTCGGGGGCGGTCTGGCCCTCCAGCTTGGCCTGCGCCTGCTGCTCGGTCGCGTCGATCTCGCTCTCGCCGGGGCGTTCGTCGAGCGTGAGGGTGATCTCCAGCTCCGCGCCGGCGCGGTAGATCTTCAGGGTGACGGTGTCGCCGGCCTTCTGCTTGGCCAGCGCCGCGCTCAGGTCGGTGAAGGAGCTGATCTCGCGGTCTTCAAACTGCAGGATGATGTCGCGCGGCTGCAGCCCGGCGGTCTCCGCGCAGCTGCCCTCGGTCACGGTGACGATCTGCGGACCGGCGGGCAGGTTGTAGGTCGCGGCGACCTCACTGTCGAGATCCTGCAGCGTCACGCCGAGATAGGCGCGGCCCAGGACCCGGCCGTAGAGCTGCAGGTCGTAGACCACGCGCATGACGTCGTTGATCGGGATGGCGAAGCCGAGCCCCTCGATGGATACGCCGGATTCCGTCGTGCCGGAGACCTTGGCCGTCGTCATGCCGATGACGTTGCCGTCCATATCGAACAGCGGCCCGCCGGAGTTGCCCGCGTTGATGGCGACGTCGGTCTGCAGCATGTTGATGGGCGTGCGGTCGGGGGTGATCTCGCGGTCGAGCGCGCTGATGTAGCCCGCGGTCATCGTGAAGGTCAGCTCGCCCAGCGGGTTGCCGATGGCCTCCACGGTCTCGCCGACCTCGATCTGGTCGGAATCGCCGATCGTGACGGTCTGCAGGCCCTCGGTTTCGATCTTCAGCAGCGCGACGTCGTTCATGCTGTCCGTGCCGACGATCGCAGCGGGGTATTCCTCCCCGGAATAGAGCTGCACGACGATGGAGCCTTCGCTCGCGTCCGCGACGACGTGGTTGTTCGTGACGATGTAGCCGTCCTCCGTCAGGACGAAGCCGCTGCCGGTGCATGCGGAGGTCGTGGTCTGGCCCCAGACGTTGGTGGTCACCTGCGTGGCGATGCCGCAGACCGCGCCGACGTTCATCTGGTAGACCTGCGTCGGGGTGAGCGTCTTGCCCGTGTCGTTGGACGGGAGCGTATCGGGCAGCGGCCGGCGCTCAAGGCGGTAGGCGCCCTTGTCGTCCGTGGGCTGCGCGGCGGTCTCAGCGGCAGGTTCCGGCTCGACAGTCTGCTCGGCCATGGCGTCGACGCTGGTCTGCTGCCCGGCGAGGTTTTTCTCTCCCAGCGCGGCGATCGCCTGCTTCAGCGCGTATCCGCCGGCTGCGGCGACGATCGCCACGACAGTGAGCAGGGCCGCGATCTTGAGGCCGGTATGCCTGCCGCTGCGGCGGATCTCCTCTTTGGCCTGCTGCAGCGGCTGCGCGGGTTCGGCGGGCGCGGGGGCGGCCGGTTCAAAGCTGTAGTTCAGTTTTTCATCGTAATTGTCCATCGTTCGGTGCTCCTTGTATCATTGGTTCAAAAAAGATCGGCGGGAAGCTCCAGCATGTAGCTCACGCGCTTGAGCGAGAGCCGGCGGCGCATGTACGGGTGGAAGCGGAAGCTGACACGGACGAAGTCGGGATCCTTGCCGACCTCCCGGATCGTCGTCTTGCAGCCCGCCTGCCGCATGGCGGCAAGACAGGCCTCGTAGGACGGCACGGACCGCACGATCTGCCGGATCTCAGGCCAGCAGGCTTCGATGCGGCGGGGGTCGATGCCGTCGGTGATGGTGTCGGGGGTATTGAGCTTGCGCACGTCCGGGGCGAGCGCGCCGTAGATGCTGTAGATCTCGTCCCAGTTGCAGACCTCCGGATGGGCCGTCACCTGCGGCAGCTGCGCGAGCTTTTCATAGTACTGCAGGATCATCAGCGTCGTGACGCCGACGTCCTCGCCGTGGTAGTTGGGCGTTTTGCCGTCGAGCAGCTCCATGCACTCCCAGAAATGGGCCATGATGTGCTCCGTGCCGCTGCCGGGGCGGGAGGTCTTGGTGAAGCTCATCGCGATGCCGGTCAGAAGAAGCGATTCGAAGATCGCGGCCGCGGTCTTTTCGTCGCGCTTCGTGACGCGTCCGGCCATGGCAAAGATCTGGTCGGCGGCCTGCCGCGTGAGCGCGGCGACGCGCTCACAATAGGATTCCCCGGTCAGAAGATTCGATACCTGCCAGTCGATCAGCGCAACGTATTTGGAGATCATATCACCGAAGCCCGCGGATTTGAGCGCCGCCGGGGCGTCTGCCAGGATCTTCGTGTCGCCGATGATGACCTCGGGACATTTGGCGGGATACGTGATCTTGAAATTCCCGTTCACGATGGGCGCGGAGTAGGACGCAAAACCGTCCATCGACGGAGCAGTGGCGAACAGGCACAGCGGCACGTCGTGCCGCGCGCAGGCAAGCCGGCACGGGTCGTGGACCGAGCCCGTCCCGACGGCCAGCACGCCGTCGACCCGGTCAAAATAACTCTCGATCTTCTCCACGTCCTGCATCGTCGCCACGCGGATGGTCGGCCAGATGTGCCGTACGACGGTAAAACCGGCAAGCGAAGCCTCGATGCCCTCCGCCGCGGCGAGCGTCTGCTCGTCTGCTGCCAGCAGCAGGCGCGGGCCGAAGCCGTTCTTCCGGAGAATATCGCCGACGCTGCGGACAAGACCGCTGCCGATCTCGATATCCCGGATGGCGCACGTATGCGCCTGCCCGCAGGCGCAGTTCTGGTAGCTGTGGATCAGCGCGTGGAAATCAGTCATGGTGGATCCTCCTTCTGTATGGTAAGTGCCCCAAAAGCGCACTCCCAGGCTCCCCTCCCAGGGGAGCTGGCTCGGCGCAGCCGAGACTGAGAGGTTGTTGCAGATTTGCGATAAAACCCAAACCGCAAATTCAGTTTGCGGTTTGGAAAGGAAGAAACGAGCACAGAGGATAAGAGACGTCGCTTGCGGCGGCTCGTTCCGTCGTGGTCGTTTCTGACGCGCCTCCGGCGGCCCTATCTTTTCTCTCGCAAGAGAAAAGATAGGGGAGAAAAGAGTGCGTGGGGATGCGGGGTGCATTCTGCCTCTGAATTTAGGTAAGCCCCAATGTTTTGGTCTGGCGTTCCACTCGGTGGTCACCTTACGAGTTTCTGCTACGTGCCGCCTGATACGGGGGTTCCAAATTTGCAGCTAGTTGCCTTAGAACAATTGCTGTCAATAGAAGGTGCTTTGGAAATCCGGATGAATTTTACCTTCTTGCGAGGAAAGGCTCCCCTTCCAGGGGAGCTGTCACCGAAGGTGACTGAGAGGTTGCCGCAGATTTGATACGACCTCTCCGTCTCGGCTTCGCCGAGCCACCTCCCCTGGAAGGGGAGGCTTTGGGCCGTGCTGATCTGTAAAATCATTCGATATTACGGAAATATAGCCATCGGTGCAAAACATTCGACATTGCGATACAATGATACGTCAATATCGAAAGAAGCGCTTGCGCTTCCGCGCTGGTTCTGGTATCCTGAGACCAGCTGAGACGGACAGCGGGTGTGCCGCGCTGTTCGGGATTGGCGAATCACAAAAGAAAACGTTTGAAATTGTAAAACGATCCATTGCAATCTGACGCTTTGGCTGATATAATGCAGCTGTAGAAATTTTTTTATAGATTGTTAGCGTCAGCTGACAAGGGCACACATGCCCGCAGGACGCTCCGGCCCGCCTTTCGCTGCGTTATCGTCCTTGACAGGCGCCAGCCTGCCTGCGTCCTCTGCCTTGCGAAAAACGTGCCGGAGCGCCCGGCGGGTCTTCGAGTTTTCCCGGAGCATGGACGGCAGTTGGCAAGGCAGACGAGGCGGGCGGACTGTCGCCCGCCAACGAGGATAACGAAGCCAGCGGTCGCCCAGGCCCGGGAAAACCATGTGGGCCCTTGTCAACTGACGCTATATTTTGTGGAGAATAACCATGCTTGTAAAACGTTTTTTCGCCTGCCTTCTGGCGCTGGCGCTGCTGGTTGGGATGCTTTCCGGCTGCGCGGCGAAGCCGTCGGAGACGGCGGCGGAGCCGATGGTCCTGTTTACCGACTCTCTCGGACGGAAGGTCGGGATCCCGGTGTCCTTGACGCGCGTCGCGCCCAGCGGCGCGGTCGCGTCGATGTTCCTCGCGGTCGTCGCGCCGGAATACATGTCGACGATCAACGCCACGCCGTCCTCCAGCCAGTACAGATACCTCGACCCGCGCCTCATCGATCTGCCCACGACCGGCCAGATGTACGGCAGCAAGTCGACGCTCAATCTTGAGTCCATCCTCTCCTCCGGTGCGCAGGTCGTGATCGACATTGGCGACAAAAAGGACGACATGGCCGCCGACCTTGATGCGCTGCAGCGGCAGATCGGCATCCCGGTCATCTTCATCGAGGCGGACCTGCCGCATATGGCCGCGGCCTTCCGCACGCTCGGCAGCATTCTGGAAGGAAAGGCCGAGCGGGGCGAGGAGCTGGCGGCGTTCGTGGAGCAGACGGTCTCGATGGCGGAGGAAAACACCGCGAAAATTCAGGACAGCGAACGCCTGTCCGTCCTCTATACGTCCGGCTCGTCCGGCCTCAATACGGATGCGAAGGGCTCGACGCAGGCGCAGGTCCTGGACCTCATGGGCCTGGAAAACGCGGCCGTGGTCGAGGACGTGAGCAACAAGGGCGGCGGCAATCCCATCAATCTCGAGCAGCTCTACCGCTTCGACCCCGACGTGATCCTCTTTGCCGCGGGCAGCATCTACGCCGCCGCCGCGGACGACGCGGCGTGGCAGCCGCTGCGCGCGATCGAGGAGGAGGACTTTTACGAGATCCCGTCCATGCCCTACAACTGGCTGTCGAACCCGCCGAGCCTCAACATGCTGCTCGGCATCTGGTGGCTGGGAAATCTGCTGTATCCGCAGTATTATGACTATGATATGGCAGAAAAAACGCAGGAAATATTCCAATTATTCTGGGATTATGATCTGAGCGGGG
>OLOW01003353.1_pt1 | contig 10261 bp, 8 predicted proteins | sample 1672801 | NCBI WGS metagenome assembly OLOW01 (sample SAMEA3136725, study PRJEB25190) | human gut metagenome | biome: human gut; feature: human-associated habitat; material: faeces | place: Austria | collected 2013
ATTGCTGGTTGGCATTCGGACAATATCCTCACTTTTTACGGAAGCAACAGCTCCAGTCAAATCTCTCTTTTTTACAGTGCCGTATCCTACCACTACCACTTCATCCAATGTTTGAGTATCAGGCTGCATTTTGATATTCAATTGTGTGTTTTTGCCAATGGTTATTTCTTGGGTTTTATATCCTATATAAGATATTTCAAGACTGTTTTTTCCTGCGGGTACATCCAATGTATAATTTCCGTCAAAGTCAGTGATGGTTCCTATAGTATTTGCGCCTTTTACAGTGACGGATACTCCAATTAAAGGTTCATTGTTCTCATCAATAATTTGACCTTTGATAGTACGTCCTTGCAGGATCGATTGAACCGATTCATTGTTCACTATGTTACTTGACTTTGCATGCGAATAGGCAACCGGTATGCATAGGACCATTGACAATCCTAAAATAAGGGGACTACGCATAAGGCTGCTTTCCCTGTTTTGTTTTGGATTTTTCTTCATGTTTTTCATTTTTGCTTCTTTATTAACTCACTATTTGTTTTTAAAGGTTGATGTTATATCAAATTATTGAATCTGTTTGGTTTCAATCGTAAACTTATTAGGTTAGATAAATCTTTTGTTTTCTTTCTTTTTTCGTATATCTGTCTTTTAAGGCCTTGATATCTTGCTTGTATTTTTGTTTTCTTTCTTTATTATTGCTATTTTATGATTTTATATTTATAAATATTAAAATAGTTTCTTTATTTTATTTTTAACACACTGTTTGTGTTATAATTATCTTATCGGTGCAAAAATATACGAAAGAAATCGAAGATGAAAGGGAAAGTAGTATGTTGTTGAACATATCTATAGCAAATTCTATTTTATTGTTTTATTATATTATAGCTGAAATTTGGTGTTGGAAATATTAAGATAAAAAAGTCCCCGGATAAGAACGCCTTTCTTATCCGGGGACTTTTTTAAATATTATAAGATGTATTCTTTATCGGTTTTTATACATTCTTTCATAATACTTTTGGTAATCGCCACTTGTTACATTTTCCACCCATGCTTGATTTTCCAGATACCATTGGATTGTTTTTACAATACCGGTTTCGAATTTTGTTTCAGGATACCATCCTAATTCATTAGTGATTTTGGTAGGATCGATAGCGTAACGTTGGTCATGTCCCAAACGGTCTTTGACAAAGGTGATTAATGATTCGTTAATCCAGTCGATAGAAATCTCACCTTTATCGTTCAACTCTTTTTTCTTCAAGATTTTGCGATATTCGGGAGTTTCCGTCATCATCCGGTGAATAGTGGCTATGGTAAGTTTTACTATCTCTATGTTTTCTTTCTCATTGTGTCCGCCTACATTATATACTTCCCCTTCGCGACCCTTGCGCAGAACCAAATCGATGGCTTTGCAATGGTCTTCTACATATAACCAGTCGCGTACATTCTTTCCGTCACCATATACGGGAAGTTTCTTTCCTTCCAAAATGTTTTTAATGATCAGCGGAATCAGTTTTTCGGGAAAATGGTACGGACCGTAATTATTGGAACAGCGGGTAATGGTTACCGGCATTTTGTAAGTATCACGATAAGCCATGACAATCATATCAGCGCTTGTCTTGGAGGCACTATATGGGCTGTGCGGACATAAAGGAGTTGTTTCAGTAAAGAAACCTTCTGCTCCTAGGCTGCCGTATACCTCATCTGTAGATACCTGGTGGTAACGTACATCTTTACGCCAGGTAGGATAACCATTCTCATCTTTTCCCGTCACCCAGGCACGGCGGGCCGCATCCAGCAGGTTTTGAGTTCCCAAAATATTAGTTTGCAGAAACAATTGTGGGTTTTCAATACTGCGGTCTACATGGCTTTCTGCTGCAAAATTCACGATGTAGTCAAACTTGTATTCTGAGAATAGTTGGTCTGCCAAATCACGGTCGCATATATCTCCTTTTACGAAGAAACAACGTTCATTATCAATGTCTGATGCAATAGTTCCCAGATTGCCGGCATAAGTCAAGGCATCCAGTACCACCACCCTGATGTCGTCATGTTTGGCCAGGATGTATTTTAAATAGTTGGCTCCGATAAATCCGGCAGCTCCTGTAACGAGATAAGTCTTCATATTGTTTTTGATATTAGTGCGTGCAAAGTTCGGAAAGATTTTTTAATCTTACAACTTATCCGCCAGTTCTATTACTTCTAAATCTTTAAATTCTCCATTATCGATACAAAAACGTACCAATGTTCTCACTTTATGAAATCCGGAAATACCTGCTGCTCCCGGGTTGATGTGTAACATATCCAGTGTCTTGTCATATTTCACCTTTAATATATGCGAATGTCCGCTGATAAAAAGCTGGGGAGGTTTCACCAGCAGGCTGCCGCGGATGGAAGGATCATAGTTGCCCGGATATCCGCCTATATGCTTTATCAACACCTCCGCACCATCTACGGTGAAGCGGTTGGTTTGAGGATAAAGTCTGCGTATGTCCTGCCCGTCAATATTTCCATATACAGCCCGGAAGGGGCGGAAAGCGGACAGTTTCCGGGCGACTTCCACCGAGCCGATGTCTCCGGCATGCCATATTTCATCACAATTCTCAAAGTATTTCAAGTATTTGTCATCCCAAAATGCATGAGTATCCGATAATAATCCGATTCTTGTCATAGTTTTTTTGTTTATTATCGACAAAGGTACTATATTTGGAACAAATCTAAGCATAATATGGAGAGCAAATATCATTATTTCAAGCGTGATATCAGTTGGTTGTCTTTCAACTATCGCGTGTTGTTGGAGGCGGATGACGACTCCCTTCCGTTGTATGAACGGATTAACTTTATCTCTATATATTCTTCTAATCTGGAGGAATTCTACAAGATTCGTGTAGCGGAACATAAAGCCATCGCTTCCGGTGGCCAAAGTGATGATATGACACAGGAAGAAGCCAGACACCTGATACATCAGATAACCGAAGCTGTCAATAGCCAGATGGAAGACCGTATCCGCATTTATGAGCATAAGATTGTTCCGGCTTTGCGCAGGCATCATATTATTTTTTATCAAAGTAAACAGGAGGTAGAGCCTTTTCATCAGGAGTTTATCAGTAATTTCTTTAAGGAAGAAATTTTTCCCTATCTTCAACCTGTTCCGGTATGCAAGAATCGAATCAAGACTTTTTTACGTGACAACCGTTTGTATCTGTCGGTACGCGTGACGCGCAAAGACACGGGGGAAAAGGAATACTATATTATCAAATTGCCTTATAGCAAAGTTCCCCGTTTCATAGAACTTCCCCGACAGGGAGAAAACTTTTACCTGATGTATATGGAAGATATTATAAAGGCGAATATCAACCGTATGTTTCCGGGCTATGATTTGGATTGCAGTTATTGTTGCAAGATATCTCGTGACGCCGATATTTTCGTGGATGATGCAACCAGTTCCGAAGTAATGGTGGAACAGTTGCGTAAAAAGGTGAAAAAGCGTAAAATAGGTGCTGTATGCCGTTTTGTGTATGACCGAAAGATGCCTGCGGATTATCTGGAGTTTCTGGTCGATGCATTTGGCATCAATCGTGATGATTTGGTTCCGGGAGACAAACACTTGAACTTGGAGGATTTAGCTCATCTGCCTAATCCCAGTAAGGAACTTTGTACCCAATTGAAACCTCGTCCCATGACATTGAATTGTTTGGATGAGAAAGAATCCATATTCCGTTATGTGAGCAAGAAGGATTTGATGTTGCATTTCCCTTATCATTCTTTTGAACATTTCATCCATTTCCTGTATGAGGCCGTTCATGATCCGTCCTGTAAGGAGATCATGATTACCCAATATAGGGTGGCGGAAAACTCGGTTGTTATCAATACGCTGATTGCTGCTGCGCAGAATGGTAAAAAAGTAACTGTTTTTGTAGAACTTAAGGCCCGTTTTGACGAAGAAAACAATTTGGCTACTGCCGAGATGATGAAGCGGGCGGGGATACATATTATTTTCAGTATACCGGGATTGAAAGTGCATGCCAAGGTGGCACTTGTACTGCGGTATAACAAAGAGGGAAAACAGACTCGCAGCTATGCTTATATCAGTACCGGAAATTTCAATGAGAAGACTGCCCGGATATATGCTGATTCCGGTTTGTTCACTTCCAACGAGATTATTGTGAATGATCTGTATACTTTATTCCGGGTATTACAGAAAGAAGTGACTGAACCCAAATTCAAGCGTTTGTTGGTAGCCCGTTTTAATCTGCTGCCGGAACTGAGAAGACGTATCGGATATGAGATAAATATGGCAAAGGCGGGAAAAGAAGCGCGGATTATCTTGAAAATGAATGCGCTGCAAGATCCTGCCATGATAGATGAATTATATAAGGCTAGTGAGGCAGGAGTGAAAATAGACTTGATAGTACGTGGTATCTGCTGCTTGATTCCCAATCAGCCTTATAGCAGAAATATCCGTATCACTCGCATTGTGGACAGCTTTTTGGAACATGCCCGGGTGTGGTATTTCCACCATGGAGGAAAACCGCTTCTGTTCATGGGTTCGCCGGACTGGATGAGGCGCAACCTGTACCGGCGTATAGAGGCCGTTACCCCCATTCTTGACGAAGATCTGAAACAACAACTGATAGATATGCTGGCTATTCAGTTGAAAGATAACAGAAAAGCCGGTTGGGTGGATGAAAATCTGAATAATGTGTTGAAAAGGAATCCGGAAGAAGAACCGGTACGGGCGCAATATGCTTTTTATGAATACTTGAAGGGGAAGAATAAATGAAGAATATGAAATAACATATTTTATCTTCTTTGAAATGATTATCCGCAATCATACCACCGGATGATAAATGGAAATTTATAAAACGGGGGGATGGAATGCGAACTACACGGACGAAGCGGACAAAAACGGACTTAAAATTTAAATTTGTACTTGCAAACCCAATGACAGGTAAAGTAAAAAAATCCGTGTTCCATCCGTCATCCCATTCTATAAACAAATATTTTGTGGTATGATTGAGGATTATCATTTCATATATTCCCAATGGAATGGACTTTTACATATTTGTCTGCCCGAACCACCGTCCACGACTCCGGAAGTAATGCACCGTAAGTTCGGGCTGAAAAATCCTTCAGATTTTTCAGCCCAATCCCAAGGAGGATATAGCGGATAGTTTAGTTTTGACACATCCGGTTTTAACAGGTCTGTTTGTAAAAGATATGTAAGATGCGGCGATGCATGATACATAATGATTATCCGCTATCATACCACCGGATGATAAATGGGAATTGATGGATGGAACGCGGATTTATTTCGTTCTATAAATTAAAATTGGAACACAAATGATACAAATTAATAACAGTACAGCATGGATATAAACCTGCCGGAGGTTAGATTTGTGTCATTTGCGTTCCGGTTTAACCGATAAATAATTGATATTGTTATGAAAAAATTATATATAACTTTCTGCCTCTTACTGGTTTCTCTTTGCATACATGCACAGATGATTAGTGGAATAATAGTGGATGAAAAAAACAGCCGCTAGAGTTTGCCAATATAGTGTTGTTTTCTTTGCCTGATTTTACTTTTTTACAAGGTACTATCAGTGATCAAACCGGAGCTTTTAATATAAAATCAAATGAAACAAAAGGAGTATTACCAATTTCTTCAGTTGGCTATTCCACTATTCTCCTACCTTGCACTAGTTCAAATATGGGAACAATACAACTATATTCAGATGCGCAACTATTATACTCTCGTCCATATTATGCTCAGTTGCGAAGTAATGTAATGTATATTAATCGGTATACATATGAGGGTGGTAATCCATTTTTATTACCTTCTTTATCTCATAATATAACTTTAGGAACAACTTATAAATGGGTATACTTATCAGCCGGATATCAATATATTAAAGATGCGATTATTTCTTTTAGTGGAGCTTATTCAGAAGATGATCCTACGATTGCTTTAATTAATATGATTAATGCACCAGACTATGATAAGATTTTTGCCTCGCTGGTTTTATCACCTACTATGGGGCTTTGGTCTCCACAGAACAAAAGAATCGTATGTAATAAAAAACTTAGTTTGACGGCTAAGGGGTTCAATCTGCCCCTATGGAATAATTGGACTTAGCTTGCTCCATTCATTTCCGTCTTAGCTGTGTTACCATTTCCCTGAACCAGGGATAATTTAGCCAGATATATTCATACCAGCGGTTCAGTCTTCTTTTCCATTTCCTACTCCACGGATACAACTCCCACCATTTTAGTTGAAAATCCGTTTTCTGCATAAATTCGTGGGTGGGAAACAGAGTAAGAGTTATTCCTCTTATCCATAATGTTTTCATTTGGTTTTCCCAATATTGCATAGGGCCGAATCCCGGCTCCCAAATAATGAAGCGGCCTTCATGAATGCCATAACAAACCACATATCCCGGTACTTCGAAATCATTGATGGCAAAAAGTATGGCAGGAAATTTTCTGGTGGACAATTGTTCCATGTTCTGCAAGCAGATTTCCGCTTCCATTCCTGCACGTATAGCTGCCTGTTTCATACCCATCAACGTATATTTTCCATCTACTTTACACCATTCGGCTAGTGTGCGTGCATCTTGTTGACCGCCATAGTATTTCATGACAGTGAGCAGACAGGCCACTTCCATGGGACATTCGTCACTGGAACGGACAAATGATTTTTTTATTCTGTCAAGTTCGTCTTCAGTCATAACTTAATTTATTTTTCATGGCAGGAGCAAAACAGCAACGCGGATCGGGAAAATCCCAACAATCCTTTCCATAAGCTTTTATGATATCACTCCAGCAACGGTTCTGATAACTGAAACAGTCTTCAAAAAGACGGCATTCCCTGCATGGACTCTCTTTGTTGATATCCTGACGTGACAAGGAACAAAGGTGCAAGGCTTGAGGGGAATGCCAGACTTCTTTCAGACTTTGTGTGGTTACATTCCCTATGATAAATTGTGGATGCCAGTAAAGTTGCTCGCATACAGTCACTTTACCATCAGGCAATATAAACATATGAGTGGTCAATGCAGAGCATTCGCTTCCTTTGAAACACCGGCTTCCACCCCAGGTATCTTGATAGTTTTTATCGGTTACTTCTTTCCCTAAAATCACGGGAAAGGAAACCTGTGTGAGAAGAGGGCGTATTTGGTTGAATACCTTTGTAATTTGCGCTTTAGTAGGTTTCAAATGCGAAAATACATTATACTCTTTGTATATGGAATTACTGGCGGGGATAATACGCCAGTCGCGTATATGCTTCAGATGAGATAATTCATGCAGTAATTCCGCCAAGACATTCACTTGGCAATTGTAGTTGGTCAGCACAGATGAAATCTGATAATTCAGTCCGCTGTCATCCAGTAATTGCAGGCCGTGAAGCATCTCTTTGGCATAGTTCCCGTTTACTCCCAGCGATTCGGTGCTGCCGCTGTAAAACTCGACTTCGTAGACCTGTGTGCCGTCCTCGTTATCGAGCTTAACTTCGACAAAGCTCGCCTTAGAAGCGGTAACTCCGGCATGCGCGAGCGCGATTTCCTTAGCCTTGGCCTTGCTGATGAGGCTCGCGTTTGCAGCATCTCCGGCAGAGCCTGTCTGATTTCCCTCAACAAGCTGTGAGCCGTTTGTTGAGGTCTCCCGCAGCGCGTCCTTGTCCGCTTCGAGAATCGTACCGTCCGCGGCCTTGATTTGGTACTCGTAAGCAAAGCCGCCGGCGGAGAAGGTCACCTCGTAAATCGGAGTTCCGTCCTCGGTTTCATAGTGCGCGGAAAGATTGCTGACATCCTCGCTGCGAAAACCCGCGTCATGGAGCGCGACGTTGACACACTTATCCATGCCGAGCGTCTTGTTCGCGTTGACTCCGGCACCCGCGTGGATGGTCGCGAAGGCGACAACGCAGATCAGCAGGACGCAACAGACGGCAAAGAGCGCGATTTTGGTCGGTGAATTTAATACAGCCGTAATTTTTTTCATAATCTCAACTTCCTTTCTGAGAGCCGCGCCCGGCGGAGCGATTCCGGCGGAGCTGCAGCGTTTAACTTTGTTTTATGTGCTTAGTATATCCTGTCAAGATTAAAGAAAGATGAAAAAAACTCAAAATGTTAAAATAAATTCGCTGCCCTTGCCTGCCTCGCTGTGAACCGTAAGCCGAAGCCCCAGCAAGGCGGCGATTTCCTTGACCATCGAAAGCCCCAGCCCGAGACCGCGCGCGCCGTCCTCGCCATCTTCACCGCGCGTTGGATTTTCCTGATAAAAACGATTCCAAATCCGCGTGAGATTTTGTGGAGCGATGCCGATGCCGTCGTCTTTGACCGAGAGACGGATCTGCTGCCCGTCGCGGCGCAGAGAAACCCAAATGTGGCCGTTCGGACGTCCGTAGCGGTAGGCGTTGCTGATCAGATTGGTGAGCGCGCGGCAAAAAAGTCCGCGGTCGGTCGTTACGCGAATATCCGGCTCGATCTCCGCGGTCAGCGTGATACCGTTTACCGCAAGCAGGCGCTGCTCCTCGCAAAGCTCGCGTGTAAGCTCGCTGAGGTCGGTTGCTGTGAGCTCCGGCCGCTGCGTGCCCTGCTCCAGTCTCGAAAACATCAGCAGCTGGTCGATGATGCCGCGCATGCGGTTTGCCTGCCTCTGCACGACCTCCATGGACTCCCGATATTCCTCGATACTGTCCGCCAGCTCCAGCGCGTATTCCGCCTGCGCGAGAATGACGGCGGTCGGCGTGCGCAGCTCATGGGAAGCGTCCGAGGTAAACTGGCGCTCTGACTCAAAATTCCTTTCGAGTCTGGCGAACATCACGTTGAAGGAATCCGCGAGCATATGAATTTCGTCATCGCCGGGGCCGATATCCAGCCGCCTGGAGAGATCACCGCTTTGACCGATCAGCTCCGCGTCCCGCGCGATCTGTTCGACCGGCAGGAAGGAGCGGCGCGTGATGGCGTAGCCGCCGAGCAGAGCGAACGCGGCGAGAAGCGGCAGGAGCCAGAGAGACAGACGGACAATGTGATAAAGCACGTTGATGCTTTCGTTTTGCGAGACGATCCCGCGCAGCGTCAGACCGTCCGTACCGGCCAGGTTCAGGCTCTTTACACAGACATAATAGGAAGTGCCGTCATGCTTTACCTTCGTGACAGCCTCGGACGAGTCCTCTTTGGCAGAGAAGGCAAGGCGAATCGGAGCGCTGCCGTAGAGCAGATTGCCGTCCGCATCATAGAGCGCGGTATAGATGCCCTCGTAGATGTTGCAGAAGTCATCGTCGATTCCGAGCCAGCCGTCCTGATAGGCAAGAAACTGATCACCGTAGCGGATGTCCTCGTCATTTAAATTTTTGTAATAGTCGATTTGTTTCGCGTTCTCGGAGACAATCTGCGCGAGCCGTTCGCGAACGTTTTCATCGAGGACGGAATTGGCAATCGCCAGCGTCATCGCGCTCATCAGAAAGACGATGAGCGCCAGCGCCGCGGCAAACCAGAGAATGATTTTTTTTTGAATCGATAAAGTTCGTATCATAAAAGTACCTCGCTGCATGTCAGGCTTTTGAGCGCAAAGCTTCGAGCGTCCACGCCCTGCCCGGCGATTTTTTTGGATATTCGAAAGATAATCCCAAAAAGCCTCGACCATATTCTGTTTATCGAAGGCGAAGGCGCAATAGGGCGGCTTCGTGTTGACCATCAGCACGCCGACGTTTTGTTTGGCGAGGATGGCTGTGTGCGGCACGATGCCGTCGGACAAAACAAGCTCATAGTTTTTGTCCGTCTCCAAAAGCGAAAGGACGTGTTGGAGATGCGCGGCGTGCTGCGCCTCCGTAAGGCTGATATCCGCGACACTGAGCATCGCGGTGTGAAGCGCGGGATCCTGTTCCGGTGGGAATGGGAGAATCTCGGTACAGGAAAATTGCCGCAGCGAATCGAAAAAACAGCCGGAAATGTCATAATACAATGAGTGAAACTCATTGTTTTCGATTAGTTCCGCTGTCAAACGTGGCAGCGTCGCGAGAGAGAGCCCGCTGCGCGGGACGATGCAATCCCCCGGCGCCCGCAGGAAATCAAGATAAAGTGCGCGGAAAGCCGCGGTGCTCGCGGTGTTGTAAATTCGCATCAATGGGCGGCAGAGGCGCAGATAGTTCTCAAAATCCTCCGTGAGCGCGCCAATCGCGGTTTTATCGTCGATATACGAGTTGAGCATACGCGCTACCAACTTTTTCCCGATTTTGATTCTTGAAAGGAAGTGAGATTTT
>OLOW01003360.1_pt1 | contig 10247 bp, 9 predicted proteins | sample 1672801 | NCBI WGS metagenome assembly OLOW01 (sample SAMEA3136725, study PRJEB25190) | human gut metagenome | biome: human gut; feature: human-associated habitat; material: faeces | place: Austria | collected 2013
GCATCAGTCTTTGTCGGCAGATGTTTTGGGTACTTATATCCACACCAAAGGTTCCGGCGAGCAGCTGATCGAGTTCTTCGGCCGTGAAGCCTTCCTTCGCGATCGAGAAGCCCAATGAATCGACGCCCGAGTTGAGGAGTTTCAGCGCCTCGGCGTTGGCCTCCCTGGGACATTTTACCTCGACGGTCTGATGCACGCGCCAGCGGTTGTGGCTGCGCGTACCTCTGACGTACGGGAACTCGCCTGCCTGCGAGCCCAGAAAACGGATGCCTTCGAGGTTTTCGGCGCGGTAGTAGGGGCGGACGTTGAATCCTTCTCCCGTACGCCACACCAGCTTGCGCTCGTAATCGGCTCCTTTCAGGTCGGCTGTAATCACCTCTTCCCACTTTTCGGTCGGGACCGGCGGGAACTCGGTGAACAGCTTTTCACGTTTGGTATTTGCCATGACTATTTAGAGATTAGTATGTGTGTAGTTTCGTTCTGTTTCAAAATTGCACGTAAAGTTACAAATTAATTACCGAATTGTAACAAGAAATTGTTACGAAAATAACAGTGCAGCGGAATTTTTCCGGATTTCGCCGCCCGCTACATTTCCGGACGGCCCGGTGCGGATGTTGTCTCCGGTGTGGTCGAATGGTTGAAAAATGGTCTTTATTTCTGCTTATTTTTGGGAAAACGGGAAAATGTATTTTGGGGATTTTTCGTGAAAAATGAGGCTGTTTTTCGAAAAATGACTGAAAATTTCGGGTGTGTGTGGCGAAAAACGGTTGTTTTTTCGGGAAAATGATGAAAAAAACGGCTGTTTTTTGAAAAAACGGTGATTTTGTAAAAACAACGTAACGGAATAATTCGTACATTTGTAGCCGGAACGAAAGATGTACCGCAGCGGGGGAGCGGCCCCGGGTTAGTTAGGTCGGCAGGTCCTGCCGGGAGGCAGTTGTCCGGTTGAATTTCAGGTTAGGTTTTAGTTTGCAATTATCGGGTCCTTCCCCGCGCGGTTTTTTTCTACGAACACTAAACCCTTAATCAGTCAGGTATATGTCATCATTACTCAGATTCAAGATGGTCGATGCGGCCATAAATCACACGGCCGTCGAGGTGAAAGTTCCCGAGGGACGCCCGTCGGACTACTTCGGAAAGAAGGTATTCGGACGTGCGGCCATGCGGAAGTATCTCGACAAGCGCACCTATGCGGCCCTGCTCGACACGATGGAAAAACGCACGCCGCTTACGCGCGAAGTTGCCGACAGCATCGCGGCGGGTATGCGCCAGTGGGCGCTGGAGCACGGTGCGGACCACTATACCCACTGGTTTCAACCCCTGACGGGCGGTACGGCCGAGAAGCACGACGCCTTTGCCGAGCCGGACGGCTGCGGGGGTGTACTCGACGAATTTTCCGGAAGGTGCTTGTCCAGCAGGAGCCCGATGCGTCGTCGTTTCCGAACGGCGGTATCCGTAATACGTTCGAGGCACGGGGTTATTCGGCGTGGGACCCTACCTCGCCGGCCTTCATCGTGGGCGGTACGCTCTGCATCCCGACCGTCTTCATCGCCTATACGGGCGAGGCGCTCGATTATAAAGTGCCTCTGCTACGGTCGATTTCGGCCGTGAACAAGGCTGCGACCGAGGTGTGCCGCTATTTCGACAAGGAGGTGAACCGGGTGATTCAGTATCTGGGCTGGGAGCAGGAATATTTCTTGGTGGACGAAAGTCTTTGGGCCGTACGTCCCGACCTGATGCTGACGGGCCGTACGCTCATGGGGCATGAATCGGCCAAGAACCAGCAGTTGGAAGATCACTATTTCGGGGCGATCCCCACGCGGGTCATCGCTTTCATGGCCGATCTCGAATACGAATGCCTGAAGCTGGGCATTCCGGTCAAGACCCGTCACAACGAGGTGGCTCCCAATCAGTTCGAACTGGCTCCCGTGTACGAGGAGTGCAACCTGGCCAACGACCACAACCAGCTGTTGATGACCATCATGGACAAGATCGCCCGCCGTCATAATTTCCGGGTGTTGCTGCATGAAAAACCTTTCAAGGGAATCAACGGTTCGGGCAAACACAACAACTGGTCGCTGGGAACCGATACGGGCGTCAATCTGCTCAGTCCGGGTAAAACCGCATCGGAGAATTTGCAGTTCATTACCTTCCTGGTGAATGTGATTTCGGCCGGGCACAAGCATAACGGCCTGCTGAAGGCGGCTATCATGAGCGCCACCAACTCCCACCGCCTGGGGGCCAACGAAGCGCCTCCGGCGATTATTTCGACCTTCCTCGGTACGCAGGTTTCGGCCGTGCTGGATAAACTCGAGGCCAGCCGCAGCGATTCGGCGATCCGCTTCAATGCCAAGAACGTCTTCAAGATGAGCGGCATTTCGCATATTCCGGCTTTGTTGCGGGACAATACCGACCGCAACCGCACTTCGGCTTTCGCGTTTACCGGCAACCGTTTCGAGTTGCGTGCCGTCGGTTCTTCGGACAATTGCGCCGAGGCGATGATCGTGCTCAATACCGCAGTGGCGGACGAGTTTACGGCGTTCCGCGAGCGCGTGGACTTTCTACATAAAAAAAGGCCGGGGCTCAGTCATTTATTCCAGTGTACGGAAAGACCTTCCACCGTTCCACCTGTTCCAGATGGGAAAATATTCGGTAGTGGAAGATTTCTCCTGCTTGAACAATGCCGTAGGCGACATCGTAATCGGCGATTATTGCCGGATAGGACTCGGCAATACGGTCATCGGTCCCATCCGGATAGACAACGGGGTCAATATTTCACAAAACGTAGTCCTGATAGGATTAGATCACAATTACCAGGATATCACTCAAGGCATCATCGAACAAGGTATCACCACTTCTCCTATCCACATCGGAGAACATACCATCATAGGAGCCAACGTGATTGTACTGCCCGGAATCACCATCGGCAAACATTGTTTTATCGGTGCCGGGTGTGTGGTTACCCAAAACATACCCGACTATTGTGTCACGGTAGGAAATCCCGCACGCATTATCAAACGCTATAACCCTCAATCACAAACATGGGAAAAAATATAAAAATATTAGTATGTGCCCATAAGGACAGCCGGCTACCACAGCATGAGTACTTCTGTCCCATACAGGTGGGGGCCTCCCTAACCAGTGCCCGATTCTTCCCTGTACTAGATAACACAGGAGATAATATATCCGACAGGAATCCTCACTTTTGTGAACTAACCGCCCATTATTGGGCTTGGAAAAATCTAAAGTGTGACATTATAGGGCTCAATCATTACAGGCGCTTCTTTGATTTTCATCGCCCGTTTCCGGCTTTTTCACCAGACAGGAGTTTCATCAACATAGATTCATTTCTAAAAGAAACTTACCGATTTCCTGATTTAGAAACCTTATTAAATGATTATGACATCATCCTCTCTCCCAAGCGTCATTATCCCTATAACGTCGCTACACAATACGCCATATTCCATCTAGTCAATGACCTCAATTTGCTGAAAGAAGTCATTCAACACCTCACACCCGAATATGCTGAAGCTTTTCATACATTCATGTATCACTGCAATGCCTATTCCGGATATAATATGTTCATCACCGGACGGAAACATTTTGACGAATACTCCCAGTGGCTATTCAGCGTATTGTTTGAATTAGAAAAACGGATAAAACTGTCCGCCTATCCGGATCAGGCACGTCTGTTCGGCTATTTATCAGAAAGATTGATCAATGTCTATTGCATAAGGCACCGGTTAAAGATAAAGTATGTTCCCGTCATCATGCCCTTGGAAGAAACGTTTCAGAATCCGAGCAACCTGCTTTATACGCTTCGCCGACTAAAGAATGATCTTATTTATAAACTCACAGAATTATAAGTTATGCCGTTGGTTTCTGTCATCATCCCTATATACAATACAGAAAAATTCCTGCCTTTGTGTATCAGCAGCGTCTTAAACCAGACACTGACAGACATTGAAGTACTGCTGGTTAATGACGGAAGTACGGACGGAAGCGGGAAAATATGTGACGAATACGCCTGCAAGGACCAACGAATACAGGTAATACACACTCTGAACCAAGGAGTCAGCCATGCACGAAACCAAGGACTGGAAACCGCAAAAGGAGAATATATAGCTTTCATGGATAGCGACGACTGGATAGAAACGGATATGATAGCCACTCTTTATCAACTTATCCGGACAAACGAAGCCGGTCTGGCTACTTGCGGATATATCATTGAAAATGAAGATGGTCGTCCGATTTACCACATCAACGAAGTGAAATCCGGCAAATTAACCCAGTGGGAAGCCATTCACTCCCTGTTTAACGACAGGCATTACAAATACAAAGGAAACTTATGGGATAAATTATATCATAAAGAAATCATTGACAAACATCACCTAAAATTCAATGAACATATTTATTATAATGAAGACAGGCTCTTTATTTTTCAATACCTGAGCCACTGCCAATCAGCCGCATACACCACTTCCCCCTATTATCACTATGTCACAAGAAAATCAAGCGCCATGAACCTGTCGCAAAAAAACTACACCCCCAAACTGTGCACTTTCATGGATGCATTCGACCTGATGACTTCACTTTCGGCTACATTCCCCACCTATATTCTACGTGCTTTGTCGGCCGATTACATAAAAAGTTCGTTCTTGTTCTATACCCAACACTCACGGGAAATCCCCTTCAATGAATTATGGGACAGAATGCTAAGAATCAGAAAAAACAATTATATACATCTTCCACTTTCTCTAAAAATAAAGTATGCGCTATATGGCATCAGACTTATCCTGCGGGCATGGCTCAAGTGAAAAGACCAATTTACTGCTTACTTAACACGCACCCGTTTTATCTTTCCATGCACCCACAACAAGGCACAGACCAATTTGTATGCCATCTGATGAAGGCCCGCAGTTTTATTCAGTTCGGGAATCAGTTCCAATAAAGGAGATTCCACCTTTTCCAGTCTTATATAATCCTTCATCATTCTATCCGGAAACAGTTCCTTATACACCCGCTTTCTTTCCATATCTCTTGTTCCGGCATCCGTTTCACTGACCCCTCCGGGTACAAACCTACAAACGATGGAACGAATATTACGGAACGTCGCATTGTTGAATAACAAGGTCTGAATATAAAATTTCCAATCGGATACAATCTTATAACTCTCGTCATACCTGTTTTCATCAAAAAGTTCTTTACGGAAGAATGAAGCCTGATGCAATACAGTTCCCCGAATCAAATCCATCAGCGTTATATCCTCCTTATGAAATCCCCACACCTCTGTGCCATGCACTATTTTTCCAACAACAATATCGCTGTCCAATGAAGGTGCCACCTCCTGCAACACACCATTGTTATAAAATTCATCACCGGAATTCATAAAGTTCAAATACTCTCCATGCGCCTGTAAAACTCCTTTATTCATGGCATGATAAATACCCTTGTCCGGCTCCGATACCCAATAGTCCACTTTACCGGCATACTCTTTTATCACTTCAATACTTCCATCCGTAGACCCTCCGTCAATAATAATATACTCAAAATCCCTAAAAGACTGGCCGACCACACTTTCTATGGTTTTCCTCAACCCTTCTTTATTATTATAATTAATGGTTATAATCGAAAATTTTCTTTGTGACATAATTTTCCGCTTTTTACAATCTAAAGTTTCCATTCGTCATCCAGACTGAGCGATTTTTCGAATCCGACATACAGAGGCACAATCCGGCTGACATTCGAAGTATAAGTACCGATAAAAAATGAAGAATGGATCAGAATATCCATATCCAACAGCATATTCAATGTATCTATATATCTACTTTTTTTATCCTTTGTATTAAACAAAGACTCGTCAAATCCTGTTTGTGTCACAGCTGTGTTCCAGTAAACATTAAATCCTTCGGCAACCAGTGCGGATTTCAACTTATCCGTCACAGAACCATCATCCGTAGCTACAAACACATTACGGCTGATATGCTTCTTCCCTTTAACAGCATCAATATAAAGAGACAAACCAAGTTCCTTCATCTCACGGGAAACTATCTTATCTCCCCGCCTTATATGTACCGCTATGTAATCTACCGGCAAATTCATCTCGCTTTTCCTTTTTTCTATATAGCCCGTTGTCTTTTCATTAAATTTTAATATTTTCCGCAAGGCAGAGCCATAATCATTTCTGATATCTTCCAGTTTCTCCAGAAAATCCTCCGATCTCATTTTTAGAAAGACCTCATTCCCTAGTTCCGTTTCCGGATGAAATAACAGATATATCCTATTCATTATATAGAAAATATAATACCGGAAAAAAGCGGACGGATTATAATAGATATTTCCCCACCAAGGTTTCCCCTTTTTATAAACAATATATTGCGAACACATCACCCCGTTACAGTTTGGCAAGACCGATTCGAAATAATCACTCCAGCCTTTCTCTACCCTTGCATTCCAGTTCCTTGTATTGACAGTCAGCTCTTCCTGATTATAGTCCGCATAGACCAATGCCAAAGCAAGGTTAGACAACTCTGAGAACAACCCTCTTCCAGTCAAACTATATACGATTCTTTTTTTCTTCATCTCCATAATAGAACATAATGATCAAACTTTTATATCCTCCAATCCGATAAAGCCGTTGGACGTTTGTGTCAGTGCATGCCCGAATCCACTTTGAAACCCCTCACATTCCAGCAAACAGCAACGAACTGCTTTCAAATAATATTCCACCATAGGATGATGTATAAACAAATCTGCCTGCAGGACACCTTTACTCAGCACAGGCGGAAGCCCTATACGCCTCTCGATGCAAAAATCCCCTTTAGGTAAATGACTGATACTCCCGTAATAATGTCCCGGAGCATAAGTAGCATAAGGCACTTCCGTCCTGCTCTTCAAAACCAGCATTACATCATACATCATATCCTCTTCAGAATATCCCTGTATTTTCACAGTCAGAAAATTCTGACCTCCATGAATAGTGGAAGAGGCACATTCCGTTCCGTTTATCTCAATGCAATCTATATGAAGCGTATTTTTCGTCCAACCCACATAATCTATAATTTTACTTTTCCGGACCGTCCCTTTCTCTTTCAAGTAATAATCGATGGCAGAATGAACCGTCCCCTGATAAACCGCGGTACCATTTTCCAAGCATATTCCTTTTGTACACAAACTTCTTACCGCTGCCATGTTATGACTGACAAACAAGACTGTCCTTCCCTCTCCTTTCGACACATCCTGCATCTTGCCAATAGCCTTCTTTTGGAATTCCGCATCGCCCACTGCCAACACCTCGTCCACCACCAGAATTTCCGGCTCCAGATGGGCGGCGATAGCAAATCCCAACCGCACGGTCATACCCGAAGAATAACGTTTCACTGGAGTATCGATATATTTCTCCACACCGGCGAAAGCCACAATCTCATCCAACTTGCGGGTAATCTCCGCCTTGGTCATCCCCATGATGGAACCATTCATATAAATATTCTCCCGTCCTGTCATTTCGGGATGAAAGCCTGTACCCACTTCCAGCAAAGAGGCAATACGCCCCCGTGCACGGATACAACCGGCAGTAGGAGAAGTCACCCGCGAAAGGATTTTCAACAAAGTGGACTTTCCCGCACCGTTCTTACCTATAATACCCAGCACTTCACCTTCCTCCACATGGAAATTAATATCTTTCAACGCCCATACAAAATCTCCCGTCGCTTTCTTGGAACGGTCATTCTCTTCCCCGATTCTGAGATACGGATCCTCCTTTCCACGGATCCGCGCCCACCAACGATTCAAATCACGGCTCAGCGTGCCGGTTCCGATGCTTCCCAATGCATATTGCTTGCTGATATTCTGAAACTCTATCGCTATTTTTCCCATTCTGTCCCTTCTTTTAAATCACATCCATGAAACTACGTTGCACTCTATTAAAAGTCACCATCCCCCAAAGCATTATCACCACTGTAAACACCAACGTGTAGCCTAAGTGGAACCAACTGAAAGTCCCCACCCCCAAGAATCCGAATTTAAATGTTTCGATAAGGGAAGTCAGCGGGTTCGCCACAATGATCCACATATACTGCTCATGACTCTGCCTCATCACGGACAAAGGGTAAATAACCGGAGTGGCATACATCCACAACTGTACCCCGAAAGTAATCAAGAAACGCAAGTCACGGTACTTGGTCGTCAAGGAGGATATCAATAATCCGAACCCCAAACCAAGTCCTGCCAACATGAGCAGCAGCAAGGGAGCCAACCAAGCATATCCGTTGACCATCAACGAATATCCGTTGCACAAATAGTAAATATAAATTAAAACGAACAATCCGAACTGAATGCCCATCTTTATCATGCAAGATATAACGATGGACAAGGGTACCACCAGACGAGGGAAATATACTTTTCCAAATACATTCTGATTGGCGTTGAACGTATCCGAACAGCGGCTTAAACACTCCGAGAAATAATTCCAGCAAAGTAAGCCCGCCATATAAAACAGCGGTTGGGGAAGTCCGTCGGTAGGAATACCGGCAATACCGCCAAAAACAAACATGAACATGACGGTAGTAAGCAGTGGCTGGATAACAAACCATAACGGTCCTAAAACAGTCTGTTTATAAAAAGTGACGATATCCCGTCTGATATACATTACCAGCAAATCCCTATACAGCCATACCTCTTCCAGATCCAACCGGAACAAACCGGACCGAGGCTTGATCACAATATCCCATTTTTCCTGTTCATCTTGTACCATACACTACTTTTTTTAGTAAATTATTCCAACTGTCACATACCTTCTCTATATGAAATGTATCAGCATACTCCACCGCCTTATTTCCCATCCATTCCCAATCCGTCCGATCAGCCATATACGACATACAACCGGCCAGCTGAGCTATATTCCCTGTTTCAAAAAGAACGGCCATATCTTTGTCTTTCAACAACTCGCGCGTTATCGGTAAATCAGATGCAATAACAGGTAACCCGTGCGCCATAGCCTCTATCATCACCAGGCCGAATCCCTCCCAACGGGAACTCAGCACATACATACTGGAATGTGCATAATACTCCTGCACCTCTTTCGTGAAAGGATGCAGCGCGATGCTCTTTTCCAATTCATATTCATTGATCAATGAACGGTAAAGCGCTTCCTCAGGACCCTCCCCCACAATTTCCAGTGTCCAGTCCGGATGAGTTTTCACAAAAACAGAAAAAGCTTTTATTAAAATATCAAATCCTTTATGTCCGAATGAAAAACGACCGACCGCCAAAATCCTTCTATATTCCTTCTTTCCCCGACCTTTAGGCAGTACAGTCAGAGGATTGTATATCACCTCGCAGCACAGGTTCATTTTCCGAAAGAAACAACCGGCATCTGCATGACTTAAAACCACCCTCTCATCCAATTTCCCCATCTGGACTTGAAAAAAGCAATCCAATCCCGGCAAATAGGGAGTTTCTTTCTCAAAGAATGCTTCATAAGAATTATGCAGCCACCCAACAGTCTTTGTTTGAATCCGGTTCTTTACAGCAGAGAGGTGCAGAGCCATAAAAGCATGTACCCCGATGACTACATCACATTGCCGGGCATTTATTTTCCTTGCCAATGTCCGTTTATAAGAAGAAGGGAAAAAACTGGCAGCATACCATTCTGAAGTCAGCCGGGTATGAGGCAACCCATGTTTATATAAAAAACTATAGCTTTTACATAACAAACGCTCGATGAAAGAGGAGGCGGAATAAGAGAAAGAATCAAACCGCACGGTACTTTCGGCATATCCGTACATCGACAAGTCCGTACAAGTATCCGTGGTCAGTATCGTGACTTCATGTTTTCCGGACAAAGCCTTGGCTATTTCAGCCAACACACGCTGTACTCCGCCGAAACTGAAGACAGTATCACAATAAAATAATATTCTCATGGAATTTAGATTACACTCTTTCTTCGCAAAGATACAATAAAGAAATGAAAATAAATGCGGAATGAAGAAAGAATATCATATAATACAAAGCAGGTATCTGCGGCACGTACATACGTATAGAGCGGCACGTACATATGTGAAATCCTGCTCCCCCAAAAACAACAGGTCAAATAAAAAAAAGACCTTGTTCTTTTTTAAAAAGATGGCGAGCTTTTTTTAAAACCTCCTGATCTTTTTACTGCTGCCGGAAATTCGCCATATTCCGTAGAGGTATGATCCCTTCAGACGCACTTTTTGCAAAGAAAAAGCCTGAGAACGACCTACTTC
>OLOW01003361.1_pt1 | contig 10245 bp, 7 predicted proteins | sample 1672801 | NCBI WGS metagenome assembly OLOW01 (sample SAMEA3136725, study PRJEB25190) | human gut metagenome | biome: human gut; feature: human-associated habitat; material: faeces | place: Austria | collected 2013
TTTCTGGAGCTTTCCAGGGAAAATCATTTTGGAAAGCTGGTGGCACATGCACCGTATACCATGAATGCCTGTGCCGCAAAAGAAAATCTGAGAGATTTTGCAAGAGAGATCATGGCAGATGATCTGAAACGTATGGAATATACACCGGGAAATTATTATAATTTTCACCCGGGCAGTCATGTAGGGCAGGGAACTGAGACGGGAATTACCAAAATTGCGGAAATCCTCAATGATGTCCTTACAGAAGAACAGAGTACGACCGTCCTTCTGGAAACTATGTCCGGCAAGGGTTCAGAAGTAGGAGCAACGTTTCAGGAGCTTCGTGATATCATTGACAGGGTGGAAAAAAATAATAAACTGGGTGTCTGCCTGGATACCTGTCATGTATGGGATGGCGGTTATGACATTGTCCATGATCTGGATGGTGTTCTTGATGAGTTTGACCGGGTGATCGGCCTTTCCAGATTGAAGGCTGTTCATCTTAACGACAGTATAAATGGACTGGGCAGTCATAAGGATCGTCATGCAAAGATCGGCGAAGGTCAGATCGGCCTGGATGCACTTGTGAATGTGGTGTGCCATCCGGCTCTTGAGGGAATTCCCTTTATTCTGGAGACACCAAATGATGATGAAGGATGGAAAAGAGAAATTGCACTTTTACGAGAACGATATTCCATGAAAGGAGATTGATCCATGAAAAAGTTCAGATATTTTATCCTGGTGGTTACCGGGGTGGCGGCAGTGATGCTGGGAGGCTGCAAAGATAAGGAAAAATATGACGAATCCGCTTTTCAGGATGACCTGGAACCTCTGAGTGAGGATGAAGTGGAGGCCATGGACCAGAATGGTGACGATGAGATGGCAGTGCTTTTTCAGGTGAAAAATGGCGCTGTAAAAGGCGAAAAACAGCCCGTAAAACTGCTGGTAGGACAGAATGGTGCCAAATTCCTTGCGGTGGCGCAGGACTTTGAGTGGAAAGAGGAAGAATTTCGCCTTCTTCTTCCATGCGCTGTCCGAAAAATGGCTGTCAATGTGCCAGATGTTCCACTTTTCCCCTGTCTCCGCTTCCATCAGCGCCGCAAAGTTCCATTCCGGCTGCGGCGCGCTGTCCAGCAGAATGAGGTTCACCCGCCCGTCGTTTGCTTTCATGACATCAGCTCCCTGATTGCCTGATGATTTCGCTCGCAGTTGTGGTCGTCGAGCGCGCCGAAAGTATCGCGGATGTGCTTCTGCATTTCCGGCGTGACGGCGCACTCCGACGCAAGCGCGGTTTCGATGGCTGTCAGCAGCGCCTCCTGCGTCGTCACGACCTCCCCGAAGCCGTCCACGCGATAGTCGAAATAGCCGCGGTCGTGGTGCGTGCCCCAGTACCGCGCCTCGTCAAACTGGTAGTAGATTTCGGGCTTGAGCATATACGCGAAGTCGAACTGGATGCTGGAGAAGTCCGTTATCAGCAGCGCGGACTCCATCAGCAGCGTCTGCACATCCATCTGCCCCAGCGCGCCGATTTTGACGCGCGGATTCTCCGTGTGGAAGGCGGACAGGAAGCGCTGCACCTCAAAATGCGGGTAGAACACGGCGTCATAGCCGTATTTCGTCAGCAGCTTCTCCAGCTTCGGGTCGGAAATGACCGCCTGCCAGTGCTGGAAATAGTCCGTCTGCTCAAACTCCGCCTGTGTTTTGCCCTCCACGGCGTACGTCCGCCACGTCGGCATAAACAGCACCTGCCGCTTCGTCTCGTGCGGATGCAGAAGCGCGTCATATCGGCACAGCCCCAATCGGCGGACGACGCCTTTCGGATACCCGAACGCCGACTCGACGAAATCACGCTCCTTTTGCAGCGTCGTGACAAACAAATCCATGACGACGTTGGGGTAATGGTACCACTTCATATCGTCAATCATGATGCCATGCTGCAAAAACACCTTTTTTCCGCGCACGATGTGGAGCTTATCGAGCATATAATAGCGTTCAATATCAGGCGTATAACCGGAAACATGGGTGGAAACCTTCATTTCCGACGCGGCGCAGAGCAGGTAGTGCCGCCAGCTGCGATACGGCACGACGCTGCCCAGCTGCGCAACGCGGTCATAGTCGGGCAGCTGGGGGTCTGCGACGTAGACGGCGTTGATTTCGGGGTGCGCCTGCCGAAGATACGCGAAATAGTGATAGCCGTTGTCACGGGCTTCCCTGCCGCGCTCGGACACAAGCCAAACGTGGCGGTACCGCGGATTGGTGACCTTCAGCACGCCGGCGCAGAGGGCTGCCGCCTCGTACTTGATCAGTTCGCCCAGCAGGGTGGCGCCGCGGCGGAATTTTCGCAGGATGTCGCTCATAACATTTTTCCCTTACTGGTCAAGAATCTCCTCATACGCCTTCAGCCTTTCTTCCATATAGAAGAACGGTGCGCGCTCGCGGACGCGCTGCTGGTAGTATTGGTAGACTTCCGGCTTGTCCAGCATCGTCCGCAAGCCCTCGAAGAGCGATTCCTCAGTGTTCTGCGTAATCAGGCCGTACTCGCTGTCGCCCAGAATCTCGCGCATTCCGGAGCAGTCCGTCGTCACGACGGGCTTTTCCAGCACAACGGCTTCGCTCACCACCGTGCTGAACCCCTCGACGTAGGACGGGCAGACGTACAAATCCGCCGCCGCCATATACGGGTACGGGTTATCGCGGAAGCCCAGCAGCTGCACGCTATCCTGCAAATGCTCGTCAATCACCTGCTCCGCCAGATCTTCGTACAGCTCCCCCTTGCCCAGAATCAGCAGGTGGAAGTGGTAGCCACGGCTTTTGAGCAGTCCGCAGACATGAATCAGCCGCTCAAACCCCTTGCGCGGAATCAGGCTGCCGACGCTGACCATCAGGAACTCGCCCTTCGGGATGTCGTCCACCGGCTCGTCCTTCCGGCGGCGGATTGCCTGCTCATCCAGCATATTATAGGCGACATGGACGCGCTCCGTCAAGCCAAATTTCGCGGAAAACGCTTCCTGTACGTTCTCCGACACACAGTAGATGCCGTCAAACCGCTCATAGCACGCCTTTTGATGCCGCATGGAGCGGAACAGGCGATCCTGCTTGGTGTACGTCTGCACGTCGATATGCACCCACGCGTACTTTTTCGCGTGCTGATTGGTGGAGTACGCGAGGATTTTTGTCGGGAACGCCTCCATGAAGGCGACTTCTACATCCGCGTCGCTCTTGAAGAACCAGCGGTACAGCCATTTCGGCGGGATGATGTACTGCATGATGCCGCTGAGGATTTTCTGCGCCCTGCCGTTCTTCACGCGCAGCGCCGGGCGGTAATGCACCTCCGGCGACAGCATCCCGGCGCGGGTATCGTCGTGGAAAAGCGTCATGAGCGTCACGTCGTAGCGGTCTTTGGGGAGGCGGTTGACTGTTTCCACCAGCACCCGCTCCGCGCCGCCCCCGCACAGGCTGTATATCAGGAACATTACTTTGCGCTTTTTGCCATCCATCACGCGCGTTTTCCTCCGATTTCCTCCATGTAGATTGCCAGCAGCCGGTCGCAGTAGCGGTCGAGCGTCATCATGCTTTCCTTCTTCGCGCGGCAGTTGCGCGCCATTTCCTCCAGCAGCGCCGAATCGCTATACAGCGCGCGAATCTTCTCCGCATAGGCTTCGGGCGTGAAGGTGTCGTTGAGGATGCCCGTTTTGCCCTCCTCCACCAGCTCCGGCATTCCACCGATGCGGTTGCACAGCACCGGCGTGCCCAGCGACTGCGATTCCAGCAGCGCCAGCGGACAGTTTTCGTACCACAGGGAGAGGTGGAGGGTGAAGCGCGCCGCCGCGACAAGCTCCTGCAGTTCTTTTCCAGTCTTGAAGCCGACGAAGCGGACGTTGGGCAAGCCGCACGTTCGGCAGAGTTCCTCCAGCGGCCCGCCGCCCGCAATGACGAACGGAATCTCCGGCAGCAGGCGGCAGGCGGCAAGGATGCGGTCGATGCCCTTTTCCTCCGACAAGCGCCCGAAATACAGGACGTAATCGCCCTTGGGCACGTCGATCTCCGCCGTCTTGCTCAAAAAGTTATGAATCATGGTGGTTTTTCCGGCGTAACGTGGGACGGTCAGCAGTTTTTCCTCGATGAAGCGGCTGGGGCAGATGTAGCGCGCCACGCGGTCATACACATGGCTGCTGGTATAAATCGTGCCTTCTATCGCGCCGATGAGGCTCTTCGCGCGCGATCCGTGGATGCACTTTTTGCGCACGCACGCCATTTTGCACTTCTTCCCGCTGCACTCCTCGCAGAGTTTCCATGTGCCGAATTCCATCATCATGTGGTTCGGGCAGAGCATCTGCAAATCGTGGACGGTCTGCACCATCGGGATATTTTTCTCTGCCCCCGCCAGAATGACGGAGGGGGTAAGCTGGAAATTGATGTTGTTGAAGTGGATGATGTCCGGGTGGAAGCGGTCGATAATCTGCCGCATTTTGCGCCGCGCCTCGCCGGAATAGATGATGCGGAAGGGGTACAGCAGCTTTTCCGCGCCGGACGCGTGGAAGTCCATGTTGGCAGTCGTCAGCCCTTCGGCGTTCCCGACGGTGTTTTTCTCGTCGTACATGCCGAAATATTCCACCTGATGACCGCGTCTCGTCAGTTCTTCCCCAATGCGGAGCATATACGTCTCTGCCCCGCCGCGCGGGTACAAAAACTTATTGACCATCAGGATTTTCATCGGTTTCCTTCCCTTCCACAAGGGAGTTCCTCCCTTGACCCTTTCGCGCGATTGAGTTGGTGACATTTCCATACTGCTTCCGCGTGTTGATTGGGGGAGACGCCAGAGGCTCTGCCCCTTGACCCCGCAAGGGACTTCGTCCCTTGACCCTTTCGCGCGATTCAATTGGTGACACTTTCATGCTGTGTCCGCGTGTTTATTGGGGCGACCCAAGGGGCGAATGAAACGGGGCGAAGTCCCCCACATTGCCCCCTTTTCGCGATTCCAAATCGGCTTACTCCCCTCCCCGAAGTTTCTTTTTCAGCTTGCGGACGGTCATTTCCAGCAGGTACTGGAATTCCTTCGTTCTGCCGTAAACCACCAGCACGACCGCGGCGAAAATCGCGGTGTAAATCAGCCCTTGGGCGATGAACCAGAAGAAATTTGTCTGCGGCATCAGCTGGAAAATCCAGTAGGACACGGCGCTGACCCCCGCGACCACCACCCAGCGGACGATGTAATCCATGAAGTAGCGGCGCAGCTTCTTCTGCCAGTCCTCCTCAATGCCGTAGCGCATCAGCACATACGGTTCAAACCAGACACACGTCAGCAGGCTGGAGATAATCGTGCCGCCGATGATGCCCGCCACGCCAAAGCGCCGCACCAGAATCAGCGATACAACAAGGTTGATGATGGCCTCCGCCAGCGCCTTGTAGCGGTCATGCCAGAACAGCCCCAGCGCCTCGCGGAACTGCAGCCCCATCTGACGGAGGCCGCTGATGAAAAACTCCGCTATGATAATGACGACGACCGTCATCGAGAAAAGGTACTCTTCGCCGAAAATCATGCGGATGAAGAAGTTGATCAGCGTCACCAGTCCGCCGGAGAGGTAGCCATAGAGCAGGAAAGCGGCGAAATCGAGGATACGGAAGATTTCGTAGACGCGCTTTCTGCCCTCCAGCGCGTTCAGGTTGCCGATGCTGGCGGTGAATGCGCCCGTCACATGCCCCAGCAGGTTGTTGACGTTCATCAAAACGAGCTTGTAGTTGGAGTATATGCCGACCGTAGCCAGCCCGTCAAACGCGGACATAATCAGGTTATCCGTGCTGCGGACGATAACCGTCGCCAGCTTATGCAGGCTCAGCGCGCCGACGTTCTTGAAAATCGCCTTGCGCTCCTGCGGTTCGGGCAGCTCCTTGTACTGCTTGAGGTACGGGAACTCCCTGTCCGCGCGCGCCCAGATGATAGCGCTGGTGAGCATCGGCATAAAAAGCTGGATAATCAGGTAGAGGATGAAATTCCGCGTCGTTACCAGCACAACGATTTGCAGAATCAGGCGCACGATGCCGATGATTTGGTCAACCGCCTTGCGGATGTATGCCTTCTGGTACGCCTGATAGATGGCGTTCTTGTAGGACAGCAGGTATGACGTGACAGCTTGCAGGAGGTACAGCAGATAAATCAGCTGCAAATTCTCGATGCCCTCGCCGCCCTTCATCAGCCGCGGCAGGAACGGCATGAGCGCCAGCCCGATGCCCAGCACCGCCAGCGCAACGATGCGGTACAGCGTGCGATAGAGGTTCATCAGGCGCGCCAGCTGCTGCTCGTCGTTCTGCGCCGCCGGGCGGTACATGCTGAAAATCATCGCCGAGCCGATGCCCAATTCTGCCAGATTCAGCATTCCCAGCACATCGCCGAAGAGGCCGTTCACGCCGAGATATTCCTGAGACAGGTAGTGGACAAACACCATGCGTCCGCCGAAGGACAGCAGCATGTTCAGCAGCTGCCCCACCAGCCCGACGATCATATTGATGATGGAGTTTTTCTTTCTCATCCGTGCTCTTCCGGCGCTGACTGACCGGATGCCTCCTCTCCTGCGCTGACTGCAAGCGCGTGAGCCGTTTGCAATCGCCCCATTATATCACGGTTACGATTGCCTTGCAACAAAAACGACTGTTATTATCGGTTTTGGCGAAATTTTCGCCCACGCTTCACCCAATCCACACATTTTGTGATATATGCTTGTTTCTTTCTTGTCAATATGTTATAATGGAATGCAATCCACCGTTTTTCGGCGGAAATTTCGCGGGGCTTCCCCGTACAAGGGAGATTTGGAGGACATGGGAAAGGTCAGCGCGTTTCTGAAGCGGAAGAACGTTCTGTTTTCCGCAAAACGCTACGGGATAGACGCCATGGGCGCCATGGCGCAGGGGCTGTTCGCCTCGCTGCTGATTGGCACAATCATCAAGACGCTCGGTCAGCAGCTGAACGTACAGTTCCTAATTGACGCGGGCAACTTCGCCCAGCAGGTTGCGGGCCCGGCCATGGCGGTGTCCATCGGCGCGGCGCTCTCTGCCCCGCAATTGGTGCTGTACAGCCTGATTGCCGTCGGCATGGCGGCAAATAAGCTCGGCGGCGCGGGCGGCCCGCTGGCAGTCTACTTCATCACGATTGTCGCGTCCGAATGCGGCAAAATCGTCAGCAAGGAGACGAAGGTGGATATTCTCGTCACCCCGGCGGTCACGATTCTTGTCGGCGTTGGGCTGTCCGTGCTGTGCGCGCCCACGGTTGGCGCGGCTGCCAGCTCGGTCGGCGATTTCATCAAGTGGGCAACGAACCTCCAGCCGCTGCTGATGGGCATTCTGGTGTCCGTCGTCGTCGGCATGGCGCTGACGCTGCCGATTTCCAGCGCTGCCATTTGCGCGGCGCTCTCGCTGACGGGGCTTGCGGGCGGCGCGGCGGTTGCGGGCTGCTGCGCGCAGATGGTCGGCTTCGCGGTCATGTCCTTCCGCGAGAACGGCGTGGGCGGCTTGGTCAGTCAGGGGCTGGGCACGTCGATGCTGCAAATGCCCAACATCATCCGCAATCCGCGCACTTGGATTCCCCCGACGCTTGCTTCCGCCATCACCGGCCCGATTGCGACGTGCCTGTTCCACCTCGAAATGAACGGCCCGGCGGTTTCCAGCGGCATGGGCACTTGCGGTTTGGTCGGGCAGATTGGCGTTTACACCGGCTGGCTGAACGACATTGCCGCCGGCACGAAAGCCGCGATTCTGCCGATGGACTGGGTTGGGCTTATCCTGATTTGCTTCGTTCTCCCCGCCGTGCTGACGCTGCTGTTCGCCTTCTTCCTGCGCAAGTGGGGCTGGATCAAGGACGGCGACCTGAAGCTGCAATAACAAGGGAGAATGAAACGGGACGAAGTCCCCCCTCCCTTGACCCTTTCGCGCGATTGGGTTGGTGACACTTTCAGGCTGCTTCCGCGTGTTGATGCAGGGATTTCGCGCCTGCGGGCGCGAGGAGGGGGCTTTGCGATCGCCCCCTCCACCCCTTCGCCCCCTGCGGCACACAAGCAAATCCGCATAGAAAAATCGAGCCACAAAACGCACCTCATCCAGCCAATCCGCCGGGTGAGGTGCGTTTCTTATGCCAAATACGCCACCGAAAAAGGGCGGCATACCCGCAGGTACACCGCCCCTTGAAGCCTTGGCTTACACCTTCTGGAAGGTGAACACCACTTCGCCGCCCGCTTCGGGTGCGATTTCTTCCACCGTCTTGTCGAACTCGTAGCCTTCCGGCACAATCAGCACATGCAGCACATAGGGGTATGCAGGCATGGTGAATTCCAGCACGCCATTCTCATCCACAGGCATGGGCGTGCACGTTTCATCCGTGCAGACGTTAATCATCGTGCCGGTCACGGGGTTGCCGTCCTGATCGACGCACTTAATCGTGTAGCTCGCCATGCCCTCCATCGGCAGCTGCGGCGCTTCCGCCACTTCATCCGTGGAAGGCAGGGTGCCATCGGCGTACTTCCAGCCGGGGACATTGATGCCATACTGCTGCAGCATGGCGACAAACGCATTGGCGTTGGGTTCATCAGCGATTGCAATGGCAGATGCTTCCACGTTTTCCGCGCCAGCCTTCACCACAAAATAGGTGGTATACGGGAATCCGCTTGCCTGATTGGTGTCAATCGGCTGATTCGGGATGACGTAGCCGTCCTCCGTCATGTAGTCCGTCAGCGCATAGTTTTCGGGGGCAGCTTCGCAGCCAAAGGCGTACATTTCCGGGTCGAGTCCCTTCGCCAGCGTCACCTTCACCGTCGCGCTTTCCGTGTTGTCAATCACATAATAGTTGGTCATGCCAAAGGTGGACATCAGCGCAAATTGCGGGTCGGTGAAGAAAACCTGCTTCACGTTGTCGCCCACAAAGGAGATGGTCGTCATCTTCGTGCCTTCCGGATAGACCGGGTTGTTCGCCAGCACAGCGGCGGCTTCTTCTCCGTCCACCACGCGCGCGTTGTCCAGCCAGATCATGTCCTCATTCGCGGCCTGAAAGGAATCCTTGATGTAAGACAGGGCAATTTCGTAAGTACCGTCCGCCGGGAATTCATAGCCGTAGGTCGCCCATTCCTTCACGCCGCCGAACGCCTTCGCCGTCTGTCCGTTGACAGACAGGCAGAACAGGTCGCAGCCGGCTTCGGTGGACGTCTTGTAGTCGAACGCGAACACATCGCCCGCCTTCGCTTCCACCGTAGTCAGCACGGAAGCGGAAGAAGTATCCTTGCCCGTGTTCGTGCTGACCAGAACCGTGCGGTCATCCTTTTCCGCAACCGCCATCGGCCAGGTGTATTCATCCGTAGAATTGGTGAAGGACAGCGGCGCCGCCGTGCCTTCCACATTCAGCGCGCGGTTCAGTTCCGCTTCATCCGTCGGCGGAATCGAGGGCTTTTCGCCCGGCAGGAACGCCAGCACATTCGTCTGCGTGTACTCATCGCCGAGGAAGAGACCGAACAGGCGGACAAACGCGTCCGTAGAGGTCTGAGAACCCGTTGCGAGGAAAGCCACATTGCCGAAGCGGTCAACCACAATCGAGGTCGGGACGCCATTGAGCCCGAAACCCGCAAAGAGGTTGAACGTTTCATGCCCGACCGGGAACGTCAGGCCATGCGACGCCACATATTCCGTCAGCTTCGCATCGTCATCGTTTTCATCGATGCTCAGCGCAAAGACTTCCACCTTGTCCTTGTACTGCTCATAGGCTTCCTCCAGGAAGGGGAACTCCGATTCACACGGGCCGCACCACGTTGCCCAGAGGTTAATCAGCACCATTTCCTTCTCCTTCAAGGTTTCGGAGAGGGTATGGGACACGCCGTTAATGTCCGTAAAGGTAAAATCGGGCATGGGTGCGCCAAGCGCGTACACCAAGGCAGTTTCTTCCGCCAGTGCAGCGCAGCCGAGGCACATCGCCAGTGCCAGAACCAGTGCCAGCATCTTCTTCATGAGGATTGCTCCTTTCACGTTCTGCGGCTTCCACCGCAGTCTTACAAAAATTATAAGGGGAAAAATGCATGATGTCAACTGAAAAAACTTCATAAATACAATTGGCGTGCGCAGCTTCCCTTTTTTTTCGCCTCCAACAGCAGCGAAGAAGCTGGTTCTTCACGGAAAGTTGTGGAAGCAAACAAGGGCTTAGGCGAAGCACCCAAAAGCTGCACGCGGAAGGAGCATGAAAACGCGACCAACTCAATCGCGAAAAGGGGTCAAGGGGGGACTTCGTCCCTTTTCGTC
>OLOW01003362.1_pt1 | contig 10245 bp, 9 predicted proteins | sample 1672801 | NCBI WGS metagenome assembly OLOW01 (sample SAMEA3136725, study PRJEB25190) | human gut metagenome | biome: human gut; feature: human-associated habitat; material: faeces | place: Austria | collected 2013
TGGAGGCGCTGCAATCCACCCACTATCTCAAGTCCCTCATCACCGCCGATTCTCCTCTGCGGGGCTCTTTGCAGGGCTGGCAGGGGAGTTTTATCACAGAAAGGTCGGCACGACGGCTGCTCTGTGAGGAGAGGAACCGTCGGCAAAACTTGCGGTTCACAACAAAAACGGCTGCGGCTGCACAGCCGCCGCTTTTGGAGGTTCCCGACTTATGAAAACAAAAGGCAAAGCATGGCAGCTGGTCGTTACCGCGCTGCTGATCGTTGTATTTGTCTACACCGCCTTTTTTGGCGTGGCAGCAAAATACGGCGATGTGACCACCACCTATATCAAAGGTGCAAAGGATATCCGCTTTGGTGTGGATATCAAAGGCGGCGTCAACGTCACCTTTGTGCCTTCGGATGGCTATGATGCCACGGACGAGCAGCTGGATGCCGCCCGTCTGGTCATCGAGAACCGTCTGGTCGCGTTGAACGTGACTGACTACGAGCTGTATGTGGACAATAACTCCGACAGCCTGATTCTGGAGTTTCCGTGGCAGTCCGGCGAGACGGATTTTGACCCCGAGTCTGCCATTCAGGAGATCGGCACCACCGCCTACCTGACCTTCCGCGAGGGAGCCAGCAAGGACGGCGAGCTGATTTTGGACGGCTCCATGGTCGAAAGCGCTTCGGCACAGTACGGTGCTGTGAGCAACGGCGGCAGCTCTGAATATTACGTTGCCCTCAAGTTCACCACCGAGGGCGCCAAGGCCTTTGGCGACGCCACCACCAAGCTGGCCGCCGATAAGGGCAGCATCAGCATCTGGCTGGACGACGAGAACGTGAGCACCGCCACCGTCAACACCGCCATTACCGATGGACAGGCTATCATCACCAGCTCTGCCTCCAATCCCTTTACGCAGGATGCCGTGGTCAAGATGGCACGCCAGATCAACTCCGGTGCGCTGCCCTTTGCCCTGAGCGTAGACAGCTACTCCACCGTGAGCCCCAGTCTGGGCGAAAACAGCCTTGGCGCCATGGTGCTGGCAGGCCTGATTGCCTTTGCCCTCATTGTGGTGTTCATGACGGTGCTGTACCGTCTGCCGGGCTTTCTGGCCTGCATCGCGTTGGCCGGTCAGGTGGCGGCTACGCTGGCCTTTGTATCCGGCTATTTCCCGGTGTTTGAAAGCTTTACCCTGACCCTGCCCGGCATCGCAGGTATTATTCTGGCCATCGGCATGGGCGTGGATGCCAACGTCATCACCGCCGAGCGCATCAAGGAGGAGATCCGCTCCGGCAAGAGCATCGACGGCGCCATCCGCGCCGGCTTCGACCGCGGCCTTGCGCCGGTCATCGACGGCAACGTCACGGTCATCATCGTCGCGGTGATGCTGATGGGTGCGTTTGGCCCCACAGACGGCTTTTTCGCCAGGATGCTCAAGCCGATCTTCTTTGCCTTCGGCCCCTCTACCGCAGGCACCATCTACGCCTTCGGCTATACTCTGCTCACCGGCGTGCTGCTGAACTTTGTGTTTGGTGTGTTCGCTACCCGTGTCATGATCCGCGGCGCAGCCGCCATCAAGGCACTGCGCAATCCGTGGCTCTACGGCGCTGCAAAGCCCGGGCAGGAGAAGGCAGAAAAGAAGCCGGTGAATTTCGTTGCCCTGCGCAAAAAGTTCCTGACCTTCTCTGCCTGCCTGATGGCAGTTATCCTGCTGTGTGCCGCAGTGTTCGGTGTGCATCTGGATACTGAGTTCACCGGCGGTGCCATGATCACCCTGTCCTATGAGGGAAGCTTTGACCAGTCCGCTGTGCAAAAGACCGCTGCTGCGGCGCTGGAAAACACCGGCCTGACCCTGCAGACCGGCGAGAATGTGGCCACCGGCGACCAGACTCTGAAGATCTCCATGCCCGGCACCGAGACCGTGACCACCGAGCAGGTGGAGAACCTGCTGGACTCCCTGAACGAGAACTACCCGGACAACCAGTTTGCCCAGCTGTCCCTGAGCAATGTCAGCGCGGCCATGGGCACTAAGTTCCTGCAGAAGAGTCTGGTAGCTGTGGTGTTTGCACTGGTGCTCATTCTGCTGTATATCGCCCTGCGTTTCAAGAACATCGGCGGTCTGACCGGCGGTATGATGGCAGTGCTGGCGCTGGTCAACGACCTGATGGTGGTGTTTGGCACCTTTGTGCTGCTGCGCACCGCACTGGACGGCAACTTTATCGCCGCCATGCTCACCATCCTGGGCTACTCCATCAACGATACCGTTGTGGTGTACGACCGTATCCGTGAGAACCGCGCTCTCATGGGCAAAAAGGGCAGCTTTGAGGAGCTGGTCAACCAGTCGGTCAATCAGTCTGCCCGCCGTACCCTGATCACCACCATCACCACCGTGATGGCACTGGGTGTGATGTGCATCGTGGCAAAGCTCTACGGTCTGGACAGCATCTTTACCTTTGCCTTCCCGCTGATGATGGGCATGATCAGCGGCGTGTACACTTCGCTGTGCGTTTCCACCTCTGCGTGGGTGCTGTGGAGTGAGCGCAAGCCCAAGACCAAAGCCTAAAAACACAGCCCGGTCAGACCGGACAGGAGGAACAGAACATGAAATCCAGAATTCTGGCAGTGCTTTTTGCCGTTGTGCTGACTGCAGGTACACTTGCAGGATGTGGCAGCAGCAAGAAAGCAGATGATACAAAAGCAGAAACTACAGATGAAAAATCAGAAGATAAAGCTTCTTCTGATGAAGATACGAAAGATGTAAATGTGGCAAGTGAAGAAGAAGCGGAAGAGGCCGGCTTCAGTGATGGTACTGATACAGATGGTGCGACTGTGGAAAATACAGTGCTTGATACCAGCCAGGAGCTGACAGGAATCCACCATGCGGATATCAGCATCCGTGATTATGGGGACATTAAAGTGGAACTCGATGCAGATACAGCACCGATCACTGTTACCAATTTCGTGAAACTGGCACAGGAAGGATTTTATGACGGACTTACATTCTGGCGTATTATAGATGGCTTTATGATGCAGGGTGGGGATCCGAAAGGAAATGGTACCGGAGGATCCGGAGAGACTATTAAGGGAGAATTCTCAAGTAATGGTGTAAAGAATGATATTTCTCATGTGAGAGGAACCATTTCCATGGCAAGATCTTCTGATCCGGACAGCGCAAGTTCACAGTTTTTTATCGTCCAGTCAGACAGCACTTTCCTGGATGGCGATTACGCAGCATTTGGTAAAGTGACAGAAGGTATGGATATCGTTGATGAAATCTGCAAAAATGCCAACCCAACGGATGATAATGGAACAGTCAAAGCAGACGAACAGCCGGTGATCGACAGCATTCAGATCACAGACTGATAAAATAAAAATTTTATGTAACGTAAAAAAGACCGATGCAGCGTGAGGTGTGCGACATCGGCCTTTTACTTTGCAATAAAACATAGCGGACCTGTTTTACTGACGAATGATCAGAACCGGAATTGGCGGGTTGTTCGGACGGTTATAATAGTCACTGCGGATGACCAGATATTTATGCGGATTCAGTTCTTTTAACCAGGCAAGGACAGCATTACGTTCCTCAAAACCGGAATCACCACCACTGTAGATGCAGAGTGAGATCAGACCGCCTTTTTGCAGAAGGTCCAGGCTTTTGGAAAGTGCGGCAATGCTGGTATCGGCGTGGGTTGCTTTGGTGTGGTCCCCACCCGGCAGATATCCAAGATTAAAGGTAATGCAGCTGACAGTACCCGGATCGACATAGTGCTCTATATTGGTGTGCGATTCCAGAAGAAGGGTATAATTCTGGGGTGCATCTGCTTCCATGAGCCTTTTACGTGTATTGATAAGTGCCGCTTCCTGAATATCAAAAGCAAAAACATGTCCGTCTTTTCCGCAGAGAGAACTGAGAAGAAGCGTATCATTTCCATTTCCCATGGTTGCATCTATACAGATATCTCCGGGCTGGACCTGTTCTCTGATAAAACGTGCACACCATCCTGTGATTTGAACTGCTTTCATATTGACCTCCTATCCTTTTATGGCCTTTTTGTGGAAAATAAAAAATTCTTTTTATTACAGATTACTATAGTACAGATTTTCATAGGGTTCAACAAAATGCTGTACAAAAAGTCAAACACTGGAAAAATACGTTGCAATTACAGAAGAGACTGTTATAATAAAACAGATGCAGGCACAGCATTGTCTGCCAGAGGAGGAGAACGATATGTTAAAAGGCAAAACAGTTCTTCTGGGAGTGACCGGAAGTATTGCGGCATATAAGATTGCGTATCTTGCAAGCGCACTGAAGAAGCTTCACGCGCAGGTACATGTACTGATGACGCAGAATGCTACGAATTTTATCAATCCAATTACTTTTGAAACTCTTACCGGAAATAAATGTCTGGTAGATACCTTTGACAGAAATTTTCAGTTCAGTGTAGAACATGTTTCCATCGCAAAGCAGGCGGATGTGGTGATGATCGCACCGGCAAGCGCAAATGTGATCGGCAAACTGGCGCATGGAATTGCAGATGATATGCTGACAACTACGATCATGGCGTGTAAATGTAAAAAGATCGTTTCACCTGCTATGAATACAAATATGTACGAAAACCCGATCGTTCAGGATAATCTCGCTATTTTGCAGCATTATGGTTATGAAGTGATCGAGCCGGCCAGTGGTTATCTGGCATGTGGCGATACAGGAGCCGGAAAGATGCCGGAACCGGAGATGCTTCTGGACTATATCCTGAGAGAAATTGCAAAAGAAAAAGATCTCCTTGGCCGTAAAGTCCTTGTGACTGCCGGACCGACACAGGAGGCAATCGATCCTGTACGCTATATTACGAATCATTCTTCCGGAAAGATGGGATATGCACTGGCAAAAGCAGCTATGCTTCGTGGGGCGGATGTAACACTGGTCAGCGGACCATGTGCAATCGAACCTCCACCGTTTGTAAAGCTTGTTCCGGTAGTGACGGCAAAGGAAATGTTTGATGCAGTTACTTCTGTAAGCTTTGAGCAGGACATTATCATTAAAGCAGCAGCAGTCGCTGACTATCGTCCGGCCAATGTCTATGAGGACAAGGTAAAGAAGCATGAGAAACAGATGAGTATAAAACTGGAAAAGACAGACGATATCCTGGGATATCTGGGAGAACATCGTCTGCCGGGACAGTTTCTGTGTGGATTTTCAATGGAAACCCAGAATATGCTTGGTAATTCCAGAGCAAAACTTGGAAAAAAACATCTGGATATGGTTGCTGCCAATAATCTGAAGGTGGCAGGTGCCGGATTCCAGGGGGATACCAATGTTCTGACTCTGATTACACAGGATGAAGACGTATCACTCCAGCTTATGAGCAAGGAGGATGCAGCCAATGTCATCCTGGATAAAATTCTCTCTATTCAGAAAGAAAGGGAGGAACAGTAACCCGTTCACCAGGAAGCGGGTAAATAAAAACTTCATATGCCCGCAATTCCGCACCGTATTGTATCCCGTGTAAGGGAACGATAACAAGGAGGAAAACATGAAAACAAAGAAATTTACCACATCACAGCTGACCATTCTGGGCCTTATGGCAGGGATCCTTTTTCTGATGGCTTATACACCACTGGGATATCTGAATATCGGACCACTGGCAGTAACTTTTAACGTAATTCCGGTTGCAGTCTGCGCCATTGTACTTGGACCGACAGGCGGCGCAATCGCAGGAGCCGTTTTTGGACTGACCAGTTTTATGCAGGCAATAGGAATCGGCGGCGTAAGTGCCCTTGGATCTGCTCTGTTTCAGATCAATCCGTTTATGACGGCGGTACAGTGTTTTGGACCGCGTATTCTTGATGGTATCTGTATTGGATTCATTTACAGAGCTGTTCACAAAAAGGCAAATACGTATGTATCCTGTGCTGTTACCGGATTCTTTTCTGCATTTTTGAATACACTGTTCTTTATGACTGCGCTGATTGTGATGTTTGGAAATACAGAGCTGATCAGGAATCTGATGGGAGGTCACAATATTATTGTTGGATGCTGTCTTATGGTTGGCGTTAATGCAATCAGTGAGATGGTTTCTTCTACAATCATCACTGCAGCTGTAGGAACCGCGCTTTCCAAAGCACATCTGATTCCGGCAGTCCAGATTGTAAAAACAGATACTGCAGCATAAAAATCCTACAGACAGGAATGAGAAATATGATTTTAGCCATTGATATTGGAAATACCAACATAGTTGTTGGCTGTATTGATAAAGAAAAAATATATTTTACAGAACGTATATCCACGATACGGACGAAAACAGAACTGGAATATGCGATTGATATCAAAACAATTCTTGATATCCATCATATCAACCGTGCGGATATTGAAGGAGCAATTATCTCTTCTGTTGTTCCGCAGATTACATCAGCAGCCAGACTGGCTGTACAGAAAATTCTCAAAAAGGATGCAATGATTCTTGGACCAGGAGTGAAGACCGGACTGAATATCATGTTGGACAATCCGGGAGAAATGGGAGCGGATCGTGTTGCAGATGCAGTTGCGGCACTAGCACAGTATCCGGTTCCGCTGGTCATCATTGATATGGGAACAGCAACTACAATTTCTGTAGTGGATGATAAGAAACATTATATTGGTGGTATGATCATGCCAGGTGTGCAGATTTCACTGGATGCGCTGACAACAAGAGCTTCTCAGCTGAGTGGAATCAGTATTGAAGAACCAAAGAAGATCATCGGCAAGAATACAGTAGACTGTATGAAGAGTGGAATTCTTTATGGCAATGCGGCAGCAGTGGACGGTATCATTGACAGAATCGAGGAAGAACTCGGACAGAAGGTTACCGTGATCGCAACCGGAGGCATGTCCAGAAAAATCATTCCGCACTGTAAACGAAAGATGATTCTGGATGGAGACCTTCTCCTGAAAGGTCTGCAGATTGTTTACGAAAAAAATAAAGCATAATAAAGCAGCTGTTTTTCTGAAAGAAACCTTGTGGTTTCCAGGGAAAACAGCTGCTTTTTGCTAAAAAGCATTGCTCATATCTTCGGGAACAGGTGCCATAAGGCACATGGGAGTTCCTGTGATCGGATGGCAAAATTTCAACTGCAGAGAATGCAGAGGCTGGCGTTTGAAAGTATCGTATACAGGATTATACAGATAATCAGCGGGGAGTGGATGTCCAATATAACCCATGTGTACACGAATCTGATGTGTACGTCCGGTTTCGAGATGGATTTCAAGAAGTGAATGATTATTTTTTACTTCCAGCAGCTGATAATGTGTGATGGCCGATTCTCCATTCTCAAAATCAATACGACGTTCGATTACAGAATCAGCTGCGCGGCTGATTGGTGCAGAAATCGTTCCGCTCTGGCGGGGAATTCCTTCAACAACGGCCAGATAGGTACGGCTTATCTGACGATTTCGCATCTGAACAGAAAGAATCGCGGCACTGAGTGCATTTTTTGCCAGGATCAGTGCACCGGAGGTATCACGGTCAAGCCGGTTGATACAACGAAAAGGACAAGATTCTCCTTTTGTTTCCAGATAAGCGGCAACTCCGTTGGCAAGTGTGTTGGTATAATTGCCAAGGGAAGGATGAACCGGCATATCGGCGGGTTTGTTTACTACCAGAATATCTTCGTCTTCATAGAGTACGGGAATGTTCAGAGGCGTTGGGAGGATGCCGTCGGTGGGAACGGTTTCGAGAAGTCGGACTCGAAAATGATCACCGCAGGAAAGAACTGTCCGTCCGCCGGCTTTCTGTCCATTTAGAGAAAGTGCTTCTCTGTCAGCTTTCATTGCTGTGAGTATATGTCTGGAAAATCCCTGTTTACGCAGAAAATCCAGAACGATCATGCCTTCATCGGCAGCAGAAATAGTATAATTCAGAATACGTTCCATTATATAACTCCACAATCATATAAGATATATTTTACTGGAAGCCTATCACAGGAAGGATGGTCTGTCAAATATGAAATTGTCCCCAAAAAGCAATAGATTATGTAAAAAAACTCAAGAAAAGTGATTGCAATTACAGATTAAACAAAGTATGCTATAAATATGGAATTTTATAGTAACTTTTTTACCATAATGCTGGCAGTTGCTTTGCCAGCATATGAATGCAAATGAAATTTGAAAGCGTGAATAAAATGAAAAGTAAAATGAAAAAAAGCCTGTTTGTAACATTGATCATCTGTGTATTACTTGCAGTGTCAGCACTGTCTGTACAGGCTGCCGGAAAGACTGGCTGGGTTCGCAAGGGAACGACTTATAAGTATAAAGTAAACAATACCTATGTAAAGGATGAAGTAAAAAAAATAAAAAAGTATTATTACTACTTCGATAAGAAGGGTGTCCGCAAAACCGGCTGGGTGAAGTACAAGAAGGACAGATATTATTTTGACAGGAAGACTGCACGTGCCTATACAGGAAAGAAAGCAGTCAATAACAAACTTTATATCTTTGGCAAAGACGGCAGACTTGTAAAGAAAAAAGGCCTTTACAAATATGGAAAAACACAGGTTTATATCAATAAAAACGGAAGCCTGGCAACCGGACTGGTAAAAATAAAAGGCAAATGGTACTGGTTTGAAAATAACGGAGTGCTTTCCAGAAAAAGCGGCGTTCATAAATGGAAAAATAACACGTACTATTTGAATAAAGGCCGGTTTGTGACAGGATGGGCAACTGTTGGCAGCAATAAGTATTATTTTGGCGCAGATGGCAAAATGGCCACAAATAAATATATACAGACCAGTGGACAGACTTACTATGTGGATGCCAGCGGGCGTATGAAGAAGAACTGCTGGTATAACGGACAGTACTTTAACAACAAAGGTCAGTTGGAAAAAAATGCGACAAAATATGATCCTGAGACAACAGAAGGCCAGGTCACCAAAGAAATGCTGGATGAACTTCCTCTGTCCAACTGTACGAAACTTATGGTGGTTGCACATCCGGATGATGAGACTCTGTGGGGTGGCGCACATCTGACAGAAGGCGGCTGGTTTGTTGTATGTCTGACAAACGGTTATAATGAAGTGCGGAAGAATGAGTTTTATGAGGTGATAAAAGAGTTTGGTTGTGAGGGAATGATTTTATCATATCCAGATCTGTTGGCAAACGGACAAAGATCAACATGGACAACAGAATGTACCAGTATAGCAAAAGATCTGAATACAGTGTTGAAATATAAACACTGGGGAATGGTTGCCACACATAATCCAAATGGAGAATATGGGCATATTCATCACAAGATGACAAGTAAACTGGTGACGGAAGAATTTTACAAAACATATTGGGGAACAAATCTTTATTATTTTGGAAACTGGTATTCAGCGAGAAGACTGCCGATTATGGAAGACTCTTTAAGAAAAGTTCCGGAAGCTGCATTGGAAAAGAAACTGGAAGCATTAAAACTTTATACATCACAGAAAGGCGCAGTTGCCTCGAATATTCATATGGCAGAATATGAGAACTGGATACGAGCTACAGAATGGTAATGCTACATAGGATTTAACAGAATTAAATATAAACCGGAAAACAAAGAAGTCTTTAAATGATTTCCTGGTTTTCCGGTTTTGTTTTTATTTGATATGAAAAAGAAGAGAACCAGCTTTTTTCCAGACAGATTTGAAAGGATAAAGCAGAATCAGGCTGACAAACAGACTGGTAAAAAATAATGCTGGCATCTGGATACGTACAGGTGCAGTTGTAAAATGATTAAAGCATTTCTGCAGAACTACTAAAATCGGTTTATGTATGATATAGACACCGAAACTGCAGCGGGAAATATATTCAATGACTGGTGCAAATTTAATGATTGTCTTGTGGTGATATCTTCGTCTCAGCAGTTCGAAGGTGAAGATGCCGATCAGAAATATTGCGAAATCAGTATACCAGTACAGCCATGTGGATTGGTAATAATGATGGCTGTATAAATAGTACTGTCCGGTTGAATTTAAAACAAAAGCGAGAATTATTCCAAACAGCAGTGACTGACTTTTGAAACGGTCAAGCAGCTGGTGTTTGCTGATCAGATATCCTGTAATCCGGCGAACAAATAGGCTTCCGCCCGCCCTACATAGAGTATCTCCTTTTCGGGATTTACCCGAATTACCTGCGAATAGACCTCTATGGCTTCGGGATAATAACCCATCACTTTCAACAACGAAGCAAAACCTATGCGACCGTTGGCACTCGCCGGATTCAATTTCAAGATTCGTTCAAAATCGGCACGGCTCGAAATCGTA
>OLOW01003363.1_pt1 | contig 10242 bp, 8 predicted proteins | sample 1672801 | NCBI WGS metagenome assembly OLOW01 (sample SAMEA3136725, study PRJEB25190) | human gut metagenome | biome: human gut; feature: human-associated habitat; material: faeces | place: Austria | collected 2013
TTTGCATGATACCGGCTTACATGAGGGTCGTTTACTACAAAATCATTATCGCTAGCTTTTCCAATTCTGATGATCATTCTGTAACAACTTTTGGTTCTTCAGGTTTTCCCATTTCCTTTTCGAGCGTATCTTTCAATACCTTCAAGGGATCCTTGGATATCACCAACTCCCTCGGTTTTCCATCCTGCGTTAGCAATAATAGCTTCTGCTTGGGTAAATTTATCTGCAAGATGTGATTTTTATTAATGATATGGCTTTTACCTACACGCATCAGGATTGTGTTACAACCTGCGACTTGTTTCTCCAATATTTCTTCAATTTTTCCTATGTTGATTGCAAATGTGAATTGAATTCCGTTAGATAAAAGTAGTTTAGTGTAATTTCTATCTGCTTCAAAATAGAGGATCTGCCCTATTTTGATACGCAATAATTCATCTCTCGTCTTAATTATTAAATATCGCTCCATACGTAGATATTGTTTATTCGTTCATCATCAAAAAACAAATGTACATTATTTTGTGATTTCTTCGGTACTTTTTTTCATAAATTATTCTCGAAAATCATCGGATACTACGATAAAATAAAAATTCCATACCCATGAAACTTTTGTTTCACAGGCATGGAACTTTATTTTCATAGTCATGGAACTCCAATTTCACTATTATGAAATCGAACATTCATAACCGGATCAGTCTTCTATAGCAGCCTGCGCCGCTGAAACTTATAATTGATATTCAGAGATATACAAAATACAGCAAAACATAGTAAAAACATAAGCTATAAAAAGAGAACACTCTTGTATCTTTCTTTTGTTACTATTTTTACTTCGCAGACTTACCATAAAGCGACTTTTCTGCTTTACGACCACAAAAATAACGTATTGTTTCCATATCGACGAACATTTCAATCTACTTCCTCTACTTTATTCCATATTCCCTTGTCTTGTCTTCTCTCTTGCTCGCAGTTATACACACTCTTTCAGCCCCTCAAAGAGGAAGTTTGCAAAATCAAAAAGAAAGACAAATTTTTGTGGAGTTAAAGCCTCTGAAATACTTATGTAAGAATTTTTCCCCATTTTCTCATTGATTCATAATTGGCGTCAATGATTAAAGCTAACAACTTTGTTATCTTTGCAAATAACCTATATTTCCCTTGCACAAGTAGTGCCTTAACCAGTATATATAACCGGTCAAGGCACAGGCTTTATAGGTAAAAGACTTTGTTTCGGCTAAAAATCCAATCCGTCATTCCATCCCGGATTCTGGGTCAAATGAGGATTTAGACTTCGCTCGTTGGAAGGGATCGGATATAGATAATCACGATTTTCATCCCACTCTTTACTTAAATGTGGATTGACCACGATATTTCCACTTGATCCGTTTTCCAACATCACGTCGCTACCAATTTTCAGATACTGGATATCCTTACCCGAATCTGGTTTCTTGCCGTCATAAAGGCAAACATCAATCTTCCCATCTCTATCTAAATCATAGACTCCAGGTCCGGGGAAATACATTCCCTTGAACTGTTCAACCAAAGTCTGTCCCTCTTTCCAACGGATCACATCATCCCACCGGAAACTTTCCATGACTAATTCAATCCGCCGTTCACGGCGGATCTCAAGAATAACTCCTTTGTTTTCACCATTTACCTGTTTATAGAGATTTGCCTGATAAGGATCCGGATCAGCATTTGCTGCTGCCATATCTAAAGCAGGCATGCCGGCACGTTCACGAATAGGAAAAATACTTAAATCTAAATCTGCCTGTGTTAATGTTCCCCGTTCAGCTTTTGCTTCGGCATAATTAAGTAGAACTTCAGCATAACGGAAGATAGGCATATCAGTCACAGACTTATTATATGTATCATAATCAGCACTTGCCACAAATTTGATCATTTGGTAACCAGTTACAGTTGAACCAAACTCTGGAACTAGTGTGGTTATTCCTCCAATACGCATGTAGCCAGGTGTACGAACGGTTTGTGAAAGGCGATAATCACGATTTTGCATTTCATCGTAGAACTCCATCTTGTCATATCCTGCTATGTCAGTAAAGCGGCTTCCATCACGCATCAGATAACTATTGACTAATCGTTTTTCCAGGCCAGGTCTTCCATAGGAAGCTGTCATGGTATAATAGTTCAGATTGTGATACACTTGCAGTTCATCACTAAAGGCACGTGCAAGGATTATCTCATCTTCGTTAGCATTAAGAGAAGCAAATAAATTTAAATAGTCCGATTCCGGATGTCCAGTATTATATAATTTATAACCACTTCTTTCGATAAGTTCCTTTGAAGCAGCTATTGCATTATCAAGAAACGCCTCATATTCCGGTAATTTAAACTCAGTATGATACTTTCGGAATGTTCCTTCAAACAGACAAATACGGGATTTCAAAGCCAATGCCGTCCAGCGGCTGATTTCATTGACAGTCTTTACTTCTGGCAAATGATCGATTGCATAGTTGATATCAGCCATCACAGAATCTAGAACTACTGTGCGAGGTGTACGTGGCGCTTGTAGTTTATCCCAATCCTTATCCGAAATAACTTCTGAATACCAAGGGACATCTCCAAACCGTTTCACCATATCGAAATAGAAGTAAGCACGGAAAAAACGAGCCACTGCATCATAACGGGTACGAGCGTTTTCATCTTTACACTTCGAAGAGTTTTGAAGATAAAAATTGATGTTACGTAAGTTACCCCAAGACCATCCGCCACCACTTGCCGGAACAAGGCGGCGTGATCCACCTTGTAGTTCATCCGCTAAATCTTGCTTGACAACATTGTCTATCGCTTCATTATAAACACCTCCAGCACTCGGAAGCATATTATAGAATGAATTCGTATAAAGTTGCAAATCATTGCCTGTATTAAAGAATGTTTCAGGCGAAATAGCATCCAATGGATATTGTTCCATACCCGTACATCCGACCATTGCAAAAGCGGCTAATACGATCATGGAATATTTACATAATTTGTTCATTGTATCAAGTGTTAGAATTTTTTTAAAATGTGATATCTAATCCTACAGAGAATGTTTTTGAAAGAGGATAACTACGCCCGTTACTGTCAGCTATCGGCTGTTCCGGATCGATGTAATCTGTTTCGAACGGAGTCCAAGTAATTAGGTTTTCACCGCTGACATACACGCGAAGATTTTGGATATAAGCCTTTTGTATCCATTCTTTCGGCAAAGTATAACCAATAACTAAGTTTTTCAAACGCAAGTAACCGATATTCTGTATATACTTATCGTTAGGAGAATTTAAGCACCCGCCCCCGTTCAGCGCCGTATAACCTCGCAAAACCGGAAAATAAGAGTCCGGATTGTCTTCGCTCCACAACTTACTCACAAAATCTTCCGGGACAAACGAGAAATAAGGACGAGAGAACGGTCCCCAGAATTTGTCTGCATTACTTGCCGGATACCAGTCACGGCGTCCGATCCCTTGGAATAAAGCAGACACATCAATACCGTTCCAGCTGGCATTTAGGTTGAAGTTATAATTATAACGCGGCTCAGAGTTTCCGATCACTTCCATATCTCCGGGGTCTTTCAACGTGCCCAAACCCGGAGTGATTTTACCGTCATTATTAAGATCAACAAATTTTAGGTCTCCTGCACGAAGATGTCCCCATTCTCCTGGCGATTTCTTGATTTGAGAGTTAACTTGTGTCTGATCAATCTTCCAGTTTGCAGCTTCTTCGTCTGACTTAAAGAAGCCATCAATACGATACCCCCAAATTTCACCAAACTTTTTACCGACATAGTTATCTGTGATCTTCGCATTTCGAGGATCATAATTGGGGTTAGACATGGTACTTTCAGTTGCAAACTTTGTGATTTCAGAAGTTGCATCTCCCAAACCAAATGAGATACCATACTTGAATGGTTTGCCGGCTACTTCGAACTGATCGTTCCAAGAAAGGCTGAATTCATATCCTTTCGTCCGCATATCACCCGCGTTTTGTTTGGGTGATGTAGCTCCAAATACACCCGGAAGTGTTTCGCCCGGGATCAACATATCTGTCGTGTTACGAATATAATAATCACCCGAAAAATTCAAACATCCTTCAAAAAAAGAAAGATCTAAGCCTATGTTAGTCGTTGTCGCCTTTTCCCAAGTAAGATTGTCAATGATCGGATTCGGAGAGCTGACATTCTGCGTTTTTTGTCCGTTTATCAACCAACTGGACAGGCTCATTCCCATCATCGAAATATAAGGATAATAATTGGAGGAGGTAGAAGAACTTCCCATCAACTGATTTCCCATGCATTACATATAAAAAAAGTAAATCCTTCCAATCTATAATTAATCGTAGGCTTATTGTATATCTCAATTGCCATCAAAAAAGCCTCTTCACTCTTATTCAAAAGATTATCTATTAATTCTTTTTCCAAAACCTCACCCATATCTTTCATATACAAAATATAACATAGCATATTAAGATAGTCAATAATTATTTATATAATGGTTTAAGAGATTTTTTCTCATTTTCTTCCCAAAAACTAACTTTATATATCATTTTAATTCTAAATATCTACATATAGCTTATATATAATAGATATGTAGATATATCATTTATAGACCTTAGGCTATAAATGACACTCTAAGACATCGGCTTAGAGTGATTACTCATAACTATCCAAAAACTCTTTAAACTTAACCGCAGTATCACGAGGAAGTATCTCCTCTAACTCTTCAGTACTAGCCTCTTTCATCTTAGTAATAGTTTTATATTTCTTAAGAAGTTTATTCTTTCTAACTTCTCCTATACCATCAATATTATCAAGTATACTAGATAGTGCTCCTTTACTTCTAATATTCTTATGATAACTAATAGTAAAATTATGTACCTCATCTTGCATCCTAGTAAGTAACATAAACAAATTACTTCTCTTATCAATCATAATCTCAGTAAGAGGTTCAAGTCCTAATAACATATTAGTACTATGCGTATCATCTTTCTTAAGACCTGCGACTGGAATACCAAGACCAAGACTCTCTATAACTTCTCTAGCTACATGTATCTGACCAACACCACCATCTACAATAATCAAATCAGGTTTTTCAAGATTATCTTTAAGTACTCTAAAATATCTCCTATAAATAACCTCTCTCATTGTCCCATAATCATCATTCTTATCATTAGTAATCTTAAACTTACGATAATCATTTTTAGAAGGTTTACCCATAATAAACACTACCATACCAGATACATTAAAACTACCAAATAAATTAGAATTATCAAATAATTCAATTCTATCTACTTTGTCTAATTTAAGTTTACTCTTAAGCTCATTAAGAGCATCCTCTATCTTATCTTCATCTCTCTTAATATAAGTCATTTGTTCTTCATAATATATTCTAGCATTATCATAAGCAAGTTCTAATATTTTCTTCTTTTCTCCCTTAACAGGAGTAATAAACTTAATATTAAATATCTCACTAAAAGCTTCATTATCCACATTATCAGGAGTTAATACCTCTTTAGGTATCGATACATTCTTACTATAAAAATCAAGTAAATAATTAGATAATTCCTCTTCTTCAGTAGTTACCATAGGAAATATAACCCTATTTCTATCAAGAAGTTTACCTCCTCTAACAAAAAGAATCTGAATACTAATATAATTATCCTTAGTATAATAACCCACTATATCAGTATTAACCTTACTATCCAAATCAACCTTTTGTTTCTCAGTAGTAATATTAATATAATCAAGAAGTTCTTTATATTCCATAGCCTTCTCATAATCCATCTTCTCAGAATAACTATACATCTTCTCTTTAAGTCTATCAGTTAATATTTTAGTATTACCATTCAAAAAAGAAACAATCTCACTCTTCATCTCTTTAATCTTATCTTCATCTACATTATGCACGCAGTACCCAAGACACTCTCCTATATGATAATATAAGCACTCTCTCTTCTCATAAGTTCTACATTTTCTAAGAGGATATATTCTATTAAGTATTTCTACTACTCTTTTAGCCGCTCCTACATTAGGATAAGGGCCAAATAAATTATTCTTAATCTTCTTAGCATTAATTCTCCTAGTAATCTTAAGAGTGGGTACTTTCTCATCAGTAAGTTCAATATATGGATAAGACTTATCATCTCTATATAAAATATTATACTTAGGATTATATTTCTTAATAAGATTAATTTCCAGTAGTAGGCTTTCCATCTCAGTATTAGTAATAATATATTCAAAATGATCTATCTCTCTAACTAACATCATAGTCTTACCCGTATGCTCTCTTTGAAAGTATGAACTAAGTCTATTCTTCAAATTCTTACTCTTACCAACATATATAACAATATTATCCTTATTTCTCATAAGATAACAACCTGGTAAATGTGGTACTAAAGAAAGTTCTTTCTTAAACATATTATCACCTCTCTATATAAGAAAAAAGCCCTTTACGGACTTTATATTCATAATGGCGGAGTAGGAGAGATTTGAACTCTCGCAGCAGTTTCCCACTCTACACCCTTAGCAGGGGCGCCTCTTCAGCCTCTTGAGTACTACTCCGTTGCTAAATATAATTTTATATTAATTTTATAAAATTGTCAACTAATTTTAACCATTTTTATATCATCCCTACCCTTATAAATACCATTTAACTCTTCCACTAGTAGTTTTATCTCATCATTATCACTAGTATTACCTATTTTTTTATCATATTCATCAAGTTTATTATTAATTTCATCATCACTAAGTAAATACTCTACTATCTTAAAATCTTTATTATAAGCCTTCTCTATCTTATCAATATTATCCCTATTCTTAGTCATAGCTATAACTGTATTATATTTACCATTCTCTTCATAATAAATATAATTATTACTAACAAAACTACTCTTCATCGTATTATAATCATTATAAGAAGTATCTTCAAGTAAATATATCACATTCGAAGTAAGTATATTCTTCTCTTTATCTTCATAAATACTAAACATTAACTTACCACATAAAAATCCACATAACACCGACAAAAAAATAGGTAAAAATATTTTCTTCAATAACTTTTTCATTTTATCACCAAAAATATTTTATACCTATTTAATTAAATATTTTGTCGAATTATCCATTATAAATAACAATATTTATATTATAATCTTCATCACTAAAAATATTAGTACATTTTATCTGAAAATAAATATAATCTCCATTATTACTACCAGTCAAAGAGTTTACTTTAACCCTACTGTCAACTTCTTTTGAATATAAAGTGCCATCATTATTTTCAACTATAATGCTATTATTTTGTATATATAAGCCAAGATAAGCATTACTTTCAGACTGGGCAGTGCATTTATTTCCACTACATGTAAAATTTACTCTAGGATCACCATCACTTTTTACATCATCTAAATAATCTTCAACATACTTCTTAACATTAGTTATAATAAGTGCTTTATCAGTCATAAAGTTCGTATCTGCATATTCATTATCAGTAACATCCACTAGTTTCATAGTTATTTCCATCAAAAAGAATGCTATTGAAAAAGCAATCACTGAAGCAATAATAATCTCTACGGTCATATACCCTCTTCTATTTAACTTCTTCATATTATTTCACCTTCAATGTGTAGTAGTAGTAGTCATTACCTTTTTCTAACTCTACCACTATAAAATAAGAATAATTTTCATTAAAATCTGTTTTATTAATGAAATAATCAAGATAATCTTTAAATGACTGATTTATATTTGAATCTTTTAATTGAGTTAAACCAGTACTATTATTTCTTACTATATAAACATTATCGGCATTAATTTCTAGTTTTTCTTTATATAAAGTACATAATGTGGGGACATCACTTTTAAATTCTTCATTCTCTTCAGATAATAAAATATAATCGCCACCTATAATATCAAAAAGAGAATCAAAATTCATATTCCTAACTAGTGCATCATTAACCTCCATAGCCACCTGCTGAGCATCTAAATCATAATATTTATTTCTCTTATCATAAGCCGCTGTCATTCTATTAATACCAATATACATAGTAACAAGAACAACTGCTACTACTGAAGCAGATACAACAACTTCTGCTAACATAAAACCCTTTCTATTTAATTTCATTTTATCACCCATTTACTATTGATATTTACTTAAGTTTATTATATAATAATTATAGAATAAAATCTAGTCTTTTTAAAAAGAAAAGAATAAAAAGGGAGAGGAATACTATGAATAATAACAGTACTATGCAGTCTAATATTAGTAATAAGCCAAACAATATGAATGTAGTTCCAAATAGCATGCCAAGTGCTGGAATACCTATTCAGCAAAATAAAAATATGATGACAAATAATCAAAAAACTAGTCCTAATATGAATAGTATTCCAAATATGCAGACTAAACAGCCTAATATGAATGCTCAATTAAATCTAGCCAATAGTAGAAACATCGACTTTACTAAAATACCAGTAGTTGATGCTGTTAATATGATTATCATAACAGCGGTTGATCTAGGAGCATCAGATATTCACTTTGATCCTACTGATGAAGGTATAACAGTAAGAATTAGAATAGATGGTATTTTAAGAGATCAATTTTTCTTACCAAAAGAAATAAAACAAAATGTTACTACCAGAATAAAAATAATGGCTGGTATGAATATAACCGAAACAAGATTACCTCAAGATGGTGGTATAAAAGATACCATAAAAGGAAGAGAACTAGACCTCAGAGTATCATCATTACCTACTAAAAGAGGCGAAAAAATAGTTATAAGAATTATGGACTATTCCATGAGTTTAAAAGGTATTGAATACTTATGCTTTAGTGAAACAAACTATAACAAAGTAATAAAAATGCTTGGCTTTCCAAATGGAATAATACTAGTAACTGGTGCTACTGGAACAGGTAAATCAACTACCCTATATTCCTTCTTACAAAAACTAAATGTTGAAGGTTCTAACCTAATAACAGTAGAGGACCCCGTAGAAATGGATATAAAAGGAGTTAATCAAGTTCAAGTAAATAGTGATATCGGGCTAGACTTTGCAACAGTTTTAAGAAGTATCTTAAGACAAGACCCTAATATCATTATGATTGGAGAGATAAGAGATTCTGAAACAGCCCAAATAGCGGTAAGAGCCTCAATCACCGGACACTTAGTACTATCTACAATACACACTAACAATTCATTAAATACTATCGAAAGATTACTAGATATGGATGTTGAAAGATACCTACTTGCCTCAGCACTAACAGGAATAGTATCCCAAAAGTTAGCTAGAAGACTATGTGATAATTGTAAAAAGAAAAGACCAGTAACAATTACTGAAAAGAATCTCTTTAAAACAGTATTAGGTCTTGATATAAACGAAGTATATGAAGCAAATACTTCAGGTTGTCCTCATTGTAGTCATGGTTATAAAGGAAGAATAGCCCTTCAAGAAGTACTACTTATCAATCAAGACATAAGAGATGCCATAAGTGCCGGCATGCGAAAAGAACAGTTGAGGCATCTAGTATATAACAAAGATGTTATTACTATGCTTCAAGATGGATTATTCAAAGTAATCGCAGGTTTCACAACTACCGAAGAAATATTAAAACAAATAGAAGTTGAAGATGAAGACTTTGGAATAAAATAAAGAGTTATCTAATTTGTAGATAACTCTTTTTCTATATTATTAACTTTATCCTTATAATCAGAAACAGGTTTATAACTTAATCTATGATATTTAGTAATACCATACTTCTTAATAGCCTCAATATGTTTCTTTGTACCATAACCCTTATTATGAGCCAAATCATACATAGGATAAATCTTATCAAGATCATACATCATCTTATCCCTAGTAACCTTTGCAATTACTGAAGCCGCTGCGATTGAAATAGATTTAGCGTCACCCTTAATAATACTCGTGGTATCCACATCAATATCAAGGGGCATTGCATCAATAAGCACATGATCAAGTTTAATCCCAGTATTTTTAATAGCCTCTTTCATTGCTATTTTAGTGGCTTCATAAATATTAACTTCATCAATCTTTCTCTCATCTACAATCCCAATCCCAATAGCTATAGCCTTATCTTCAATAACCTTATAAAACTCATCTCTCTTCTTCTCAGATAATTTCTTTGAATCTGTAAGTCCCTCAAGCACAAAATCACGTGGAAGTACAACACAGGCTGCTACTACGCTACCAATCAGTGGTCCTCTTCCAACTTCATCTACTCCCCCAATAAAATTTAATCCTTTATC
>OLOW01003364.1_pt1 | contig 10240 bp, 14 predicted proteins | sample 1672801 | NCBI WGS metagenome assembly OLOW01 (sample SAMEA3136725, study PRJEB25190) | human gut metagenome | biome: human gut; feature: human-associated habitat; material: faeces | place: Austria | collected 2013
ATAACACTTTTATTCCTTTACAGGCATGAATACATCTGCAACCATTGTCTCTTCTTCTTCGTTTCTGTCCACGTAGATCGTATAATTGCAGCCATCCAGCTCTCCTCTCCTATATTCGATGTGTAGATATTAGTATCTGCACACCGAACATATACTAAAATACATGATATAAAAATCACCATATCACATATTTTTCCTTATTTTTATCATCCAAAGATAATAATATCCAAAAATAGCACATGTTATTAGATTCCATTCATACAACACTGATAATACTATAATAAATTCAAATATTACAGCAATTGCACAATTAACGCCTCCTATTCTATCATTATTGTACCTTATAAACAAAATCATATATATCAAAATGATTATACACATTAACGCGTATTCTGTTTTTGTATTAGTTGTGTTCATAAACATACACGTAATAATTCCATTTGCCAATAGCCATTTATTCATTTCCTTTATACGGCAATCATCTGCTTTTTCGTACGTATCAATGAAATCTATCAACTTTATATGCTTTCCATATAACTCTTTACAAATCAGAATTGTTACTATTATCCCAATCATACTAAAACCAATAAGAGCATACTTAAACACAACACTATCAATTTGTGCACCAATAAATGATATTCCTATCAAGAGCTGTTTAATTATTACATTTACCTCTACGCACTTACTGTGTAATGAAATATATTCTTTGTCTTTAAGGAAATTTGATACTGATGCTCCTAAAAGTCCTACCAGTAGAAAAATAAACGATATAAGCACTAAATAGTTAAAATCATCTTCACAAATAAGTTTATATAATATAAATATTCCTGCATAATAGACTACGTCTGATATTATTAATATCATTCCCAACACTTCTATCCATCTCCAATTTCATTTATAAAACACAGTACAAGTGCTCTAGCCTTTTTTTAGTCATTTTAGGATATTTATAATAATTGATTTCTAAAATATCTTTCGGATAATGACGAACAAGTTCATTTTTTATACAATCCGGAGGATTTTGCAAATACAACTCTTTTAATCCATTTCTCTTTTCATTCATTATCGCAACAAAATTTTGAATACCACCTTCTGTAATTCCAGAGTATGACATTGAAAATCCAACTACCTGATCTAATTTCACCTCCGTTGAAAATCTGGATTTCTTGTTTAAATCGCTTACTTCAATCAATGTATCCAATAAAAAATAAGTTTCAGGAATATATTTATTGTATTCTCGATTGGGACCATAAAAAATAAATATCTTTTCCATTTACTCAACACCTGCAAGTATTATATCATAAATAGGCAATTGTTTACTATTATTCTCTTCATCTTTTTCCAATGAGGTAATCGTTTTGTGAGCAACTGGTTCAAATACTTTTGTAAAATCCAACTTTTCTTTTTCTCCTATTCCAACTTCAATTCCATAATATTTTAGATTCATTTGTAATAAATCTGTTATACCATAATTATTCTTAAAGGATCTATTATTAAATCTAAAAATACATTCTTTCCCCTCTTTTTTCCCGATTACTTCATAATAACCCTTTCCCAATTTTAGCGTATCATACATTTTATTAATACGTATTGCCAAATTTTCATCTACTTTCAAATTTCCTTCTGTCATCCCTAAATATGGTGTTATTGTTTGAAAATAAGCGATTGAGTTTTCCATAATATATATTTGAAAATCTTCCAACTTCATAATCTCTGTGCTATTTTCATCCAATATATCCAGAAAATCTGATAATGTTGTATTGGTAATAGTTGTTTTTATTAAATTTTGTCCCGATGTATATACACCAATATTAGAGTCAATTGCGGCATCACCTTTTACAAACAAGGAATTAAACAATAGCTTTAATTTTGCTCCGGCTTTTATCTCTCCATGACTTCCATATTTTTCTTTATCCTCCTCTTCTATTACCAGCGCACCACCATTTTTCATCACTAAATAATCTGTTGCAGAATTTTCATCAAAATAAATTATTTTTTTCATATATCTCCTCTTTCGTATTTTATTAATCATACATTATTAAATCAACAAAAAAGTTCTTCCATTTTTGTAATCAAAAAGAACCCGCACTTAATCTACTTATCATTCCAACTACAGATTCTTCCTCTAACCTAGTGACAAAACTACAATATAATCTTCTATTTTCCACAAATTAAATCAATATTATCTCGCAATGAGCTGTTTTGTTTATATCGATTCCATAATCTCTTGATTACATCTTTATAATAATTTATATCACTTTTCAAATAATCCGATGGTGCAAGAGTTCTTTGCTCTTCTTCAGCCTTGTATAATGCACTATCAAAACAATATCCTAAAACTTCATCTCCTATAACAGAAAATATCTCCATAAAAATTTCTTCTTCATCTTGTAATTTGACAGATATAAGTTTTTCGATATTTCCCATATTTCTAATTGCAATTTTTAAATCATCTACATTATTTAGCATTCCCGCAATCGTATCATAGGAAAATACGCCATAATTGATTTTACATAAAAATGTTACACAAGCATACTGAAAAGTTCTACCATTTTTCATCATTGGCAACACTGTTTTTTCATCATACCCTTTATCCTTAATGTAGACCTTAACAAATTTGTCATAATAATACGACATTTTCAACAAGTCTGCGATTACACCCTCTTTTGCATCTTGTCCAAAAATAGAATAGTAATACTCATCATTATACATTCTCTGAGAATTACTACGAGCTGATCCAGGCATCTGTAAAACTGCTGCTAAGCCCAACTTTCCAACCTGTTCAAGTGTTGCTGTTTGATAAGGTTCTGAATATTGTTTTGGTGTTTTATCTCCTTTTTTAGTAATGTAGTACACTTGACATCTATTGAGTCGTTCTTTTAATCTAATTTGTTCCGGAGTATTAGCTTTTAAATCTGCTTTTTTTACAGGTTTCTGTGAATTAGTTGCCTCAGCTATCTCCAATGCAAATTTATCCTTCATCTGAGTAGTATTTCCTTTTGATTTAACCACTTTACATTGGAGATAGAAGTCTCTTTCAATATCTAACTTTCCAATTCGATTTGTTGTCTGACCACCATTCACGATTGAAAAATTCCATAATTTTATTTCTTTTCCATCAATTTCATAATCATCACAGATAATTAAAATCCCATTATTTTTATACCAAAAATTTTCAGGTTCTTTATGTATAGTTTTTTCAATTCCTGTATCAACAGCCTTTTGTCTTACATAATATCGTAAGTTCATTCCGAGTAAACCATTTCTTCTTCTATTTTGAAGCTCTTGCAATGATAACGCAGAAATATTAACAATTATTGAGTCTTCATATTTCAAATAATTATTTTTATCATCAATCGTAATTTTATCATAATCTACACATAACTTTCCGTTATCGCACAATTCAATCTGTGCTTCTATGTCTGATCGAAAATTCATTTCCAAATCGTACTTGCCAAAATAATCTCTCATGGATTTATCTAATTTATTACGTTCTCTTTTATTTTTCGGCTGATATGATGTAAAAAATACAATTCTGATATTCGCATTATCTTCCATTTGGCTAGTTGCATTTCTATAAGCTGTAACTAATTTATCATTAAATTCTGATATTTTATTACTTTGAAGTTTTTTTAATGTTTCATTAATCTTATATAATTCCCCAGCAACGTTATCTGTTCCTAATGCTGTATTTTCATAAAATTTACTCTGAACAATTATCAGATCATTCCCCTCGCTCGTAGGATCATTAAAAATTGCATCTATGCCTCCATCATTAGCACCATCAGTCAAAAATTCCTCGATTACATCTTGATCAAAAGCAATACCAGATTCACTATAAAAAAAGTATTTTATACATAACAATGTAAATATATGATAATTTTGATACTTCCTAAAAGTAGGGTATTTCTCCTTCATTGTTTCTATATGGTATTCGAAAAAATCTTGACTCATAGCATTTATCTCCTTTGTATTTTCCTATATCTATACCAATATTATGGCTCATATTAGCTATTTTGACAAGATCGCACGTATTTTATTTTCAATATTTTCCTATTATTTTAATAATTTTTTTACACCATTTCTTCCGCAACATTCTTGATAGTATTCATCCTCCTCACCCATTCCATCTGATCCTGCCTCTTCAGTTCTTCTGTCCCCCCATTGTCCAGCCATCTGTTCTACCAGCATTTCAACTTTTTCTCTCGCTTCTTTATCGACCTGATTCAAATGCTCCGTCAGTTTTCCAGTCAGTACCAGATACTGATACCTGGCACTCCTGTGCTCCTTCAAAAACTGTTTTCGCATTATTCCATATTTCCCATATGCGGGTTCTTCCTCATTGATTTCTAGGTCTGGTAGATAATAATCTCCATGCAATGTGTAGCTCAGTCCGTTCTTTTCATCATAAATCTGTTTCTTCATATTCTTACAACTCCATTCCTCTGTATTTTGCTTTGTTCTTTTTTATCTGTGCATTGTATTCTTCACTCCGTTCTTTCGCCCATGGTATGCGATCACCTATTTTTTTCGGCATCTGCTCTTTCTGTTTTTTCGCTTCAAGTTCCGTCTGCATCCGGATATCGTCCTATACCAGTCGTTCTACCATATCTTTCCCCAACATGCGTAAAAGTCGGTTATACATGTCTGCAATTCCCTGCAGTATTTCTTTCTCACCAGACAATTTCTGATAATCTTTCTGAACTTCTGCCAGTTCCTTTTTTGTTTTTTCTGCTTTTTCTTCTGAAACTTACTTTTCCAACTATCTCTTTCTCTTGTGAGTTCTTTCACCTGTGCAGCCATCGCACCGATTTTGTTTTTCATTTCAATGAATAATGGTTTTATTTTCTTATTCCGGTAAGTTACCGCACGTTCAAATGCTGTAGCTTCCAACAGAAATGTTTTGATCATTCCATATTCTTTTATTTCCTTACTGACATTATCCATCACTGGTTGCAGGAATTCTCTTCTGTCCTCCAGTTTTTTCAATTCCGTTTCTGCTTTCTCCGCACGTTTTTCCGCTATCTCTTTATCTTTCTGGAACTGAATTTTTTCTTCTTCCAGTAGCTTAATATCTGCCCTTGCTTCTGCAATCTGAGAAGTCAATCCTTCATTCTCCACTGTCAGATTTTCTTTTTCCCGTTCCAATTCCTGCACTTCCTTTTTGCGTTCTTTTTTCTTGAAATTGTAAACATCCAGATATTCTTCATGTGTGCCTTTCTGTTCCCATTCAATTCCATGCTGTTTTGCGATTTCAGCCAGCACTTCTTTTTCATGATTTATCCACTGATTCAGTTCTGTATCATGCTTATTTCCACCTTGAAATCCAAGACTTTTCAATGCCTGTTTCAGTGAAACTCTGGTATCCATTCCTTTTCCCTTCCAGTTGATCACATAAGGAACAAAGTCAATATGCAGATGCGGAGTAGCTTCGTCCTGATGCAGATAGCAGCTAAATACCCGAAGTGTCGGATTCCGTTTCTGAAAGTCTTTCACATATTCGCCCAGTACCTTTACAGCCAGATTTCCTTCTGACGTTCCCACTGCCATATCCTCACAATTACCAATCTGGAATATCACTTCATGAAATAACTTCTCCTGTTTGCCCTGTCGGATTTTTTCATAATAATTTGCAATTTTCCGATCCTTTCTTTTCCCGACATTATATCTCTCAACCGCATCGTCAAACAGTTCTTTATAAACTTCCTTCAGATTCTCATTCTTATAACAAATGTTCAGTTGTACTCTGTCCGGATCTACATTTTCTGCTACAAAATCCCGTCTGTTATGAGCCAGTGAACCAGCTCCGATCATGCCACTGATTGTTCGTTTCATCATAAATTTTCTCACCTCTTTTCTGTTTGAGTGCCAGATATGGCACATAATTTTTATTTACGCCAGACATGGCGATATTTAAGAAACTTTCGTCGGATACGGCGGTTTTGTTACTTTTGTCAAAAGTAACGAAAAAGCACTTTCGACAGCCGTACCGTCCATCAAAAGTACCCTTGCGCCCTCCGGGGGTACAGAGACCTTTACTCCGGTATCCTTGCCCGAATATATTCCAAATCACCACAATACGGTGTCCCTACAAGATACCATTCTCTTGCAGGATTCATTTCCATTCTGGTCTGAACCCATTCATCATCAAGCAACACTTCCAGGTATTCTCCACAGTGAAATCCTGTATCAATCCATAGATCTGATGATAATAATCCATATCTTTTGTTATAACTGTTATATCCTAATCTTCCTTCTCTCATTGTGCCAATCTCCTTTCATCTACCGTTTCCGCAGGGGCGCCCTGAATCAGGGCTCCCTTTTGAAAATTCTCTTCTACGCCAGTCAACTCCCGACTACACCTTACCAACATTCTCCTTATCTGCTATCTACAGGTGCGTGACACGCTCCTGTAATAAAGTGTTCAGAAAGAACCTTTACCATCGAAAGTTCTCCGGTATTCCCCGTCTGTCCAGATATTCCTGCCGGAACTTTTCTCTTTCTTCTTCCGTTGGTGCTGTTTTGGATTTGCTGTATACTTCACGATTCACCATTGCATCCAGTTTTTTCTCCAATCCCAACCGGATTATTTCTTCACCATCGTAGTTATCCATCAAAAAATATTGCAAGAGCTGAAAGAATAACTCGTATGGAATCTGTATACTTTTATTTTGCATCTGTTCTCCTTTCAAGGTAGCAAGATTCCCTCTTCTTAAGAAATGGTAATCTTGCCATCTTCCATTTTTATTCTGGCAACATCCAATACCATTGCTTTCCACGTTTTACGGAATCAATTTCAAGTTCCCGTTTGGCGTTCCATAGCGTTTTACTTTTGATTCCTCTGGCTTCTGCTTCTTCTGCAATTTTCTTCTGAGTCATTCCTCCATTTGCCAGTATCTCAAGGAGAAATTCTTTTGCTTTCCGACTTTTCTGTCCTCTTCCGTCTCCATTAAGAAGTTCATCGGCACTGATATCATATTCTCCAATCCATTCAAACCCATTATTCTTATCCAGTCTGAATGCAATGGACGTTCCTTCCGGTGCAAGAGAACTCTTCGTATGACATACCACTCTTACTTCCGGTTCATCTTTCACTCGCCCGACAATCAAAACACTTCTTGCAGCAGCCTGAAAATCAATGGAGCCAAGTCCTCGATAAGAAGATTTGCCGTTGCTGTTTTTGTTCATATGACCGATTAAAATGACTGCACAGTGATATTTTTCTGACAGCACTGCGATACGCTTCATCAGTGGTCTGATCTCATTTGCCCTGTGCATATCTACGTCCGCTCCCAGAAAGCCCTGTATCGGATCAAGAACAACCATTTTTGCTTTTGTCTGCACGATTGCTTCTTCCAATCTGACATCTGCCATTGTCAGTGGCTGGTCACTGTCATCAATCACCAGCACCTTTGAACAATCTGCACCTGCAGCAAGTAATCTGGGTTTGATAGTATCTCCAAGTCCATCTTCTGCTGTCTGATAGATTACATTTACAGGTGACACAGAAGACTGTTCCTGCATATTATCTTCAGCATCTAAATCTTCATTCTCACTATCGACTTCATCACTTCGTTTTTCTTTTGTTTTCGTTGTATCAGTAACAGGAAGAATCGGCTCTCCTCTGGTCAGTTTTGCAATAATCTGAAGTACCATCGTTGTCTTGCCTTCTCCTGGATCTCCCTGTATAATGGTCACTTTTCCATAAGGAATAAACGGATAAAGCAGCCATTCTACCTGTTCCACCTCTACTGAATCCATATTGATCAGTTTCAGTTTTGGTTCTATTCTACAATTCTCAATTTTATTTTTTTCATTCATATTCATTCCATCATCTCCTCCTGCCCTTCCGGGCAAGTCTCTGATGAACAGATATTCGGGAATTGTCGTATTTCCCGATTCGTGATATACTGAATCTGCCAAGATGGTATATCAGTGAATCTGATTATCAGAGAACTTGCTCAGATTATTTATCTGGGCTTTTTCTTTTGCCTTTTCAACATTCATCTCTTTCTTCTCCCAATCCGGTAACAGCATTTCCATTTTCATTATCCAGAAGATTTGCAATCTTTCTCTGCTGATTTGGATAAAGATGTCCATAAGTGTTCAATGTGATACGAATATCTTTATGACCTAATCTGTCCCGAATCAATAACGGTTCCACACCTTTCTCAATAAGATAAGCCACATGGCTGTGCCTGATATCATGCACTCGAATTTTCTTCACTCCTGCCAGCTCAATCTGCCGTTTCATCTTATGCTGTACCGCTTCCTGAACAACCGGAAATAATCTTTCTGTATCCGGCATTCCGTAATGACCATCTACAAATTCCTTAATTTCCTCTTTCAGAAATTCCGGAATTTCGATTGTCCGAAAGGACTGTTTTGTTTTCGGTTCTGTGATAATATCCTGCATTCCTGTCCGGTAGTAAGTCTTATTGATACTAAGCTGATTCTTTTCAAAATTGATATCAGCTTTTGTAATCGCAAGCAGCTCCCCGATCCTGCATCCAGTCCAGAACAGCATCTCAAACATAAGATAATATCTTGTTCCCGGCTCCATTGTCTGTATAAACTGTTTGTACTCGTCCAGTGTCCAGAAGTTCAAACTTCTTGAATCTGAATTTCCCATTCGTTTCACTTTCTTGCATGGATTAACCGGCAAGTCATAGATTTTAGCTGCATGTGTAAACAGACTGGTCAACTGATTCTGAATCATTCTCAGATAAGAATCTGAATAGCCTTTTTTCTGAATTTCATTCTGCCACTGAATAATCTGTGAAGCCTTGATTTCACTCATCATCTGATTTCCGAAGTATGGAACGATATGCTGTTGCATCATATATCTTTTATTTTTGATTGTTCGATCTTTCAGATCATTTTGTTTGTCTGAAAAATAAATCTCAATAAAATCGCTCAGCTTCATATCCATACTTCGCTCATTGCTCAACTTTTTGCTTCGTTCAAACTCCAATGCTTCTCGCTTTGTTTCAAATCCACGCTTTCTGCGTTTTTTCTTCTCACCCATGACATTTGTCTCAAACCACTGGGCTGTCCATTTTTTTGTGTCTTTTTCTCTGTAAGCCATATTGATCCTCCCTAATTTTCTGCTATTTCATAGCCATACATCTTTTTTGCCCAAAACGCCTTTGGTATTCTGCCAGCCATCGTAATATATCCCTGTGCAGATAATTCTTTATTCATAGCTTTCACCAGTTTATAGGCATGAGATTTTGAGCAGTTTAATTCCTGTGCCACTTCATCAGCACTCATCATATAATTGTAACTTGCCATATTGCCTCCTCCTTTCCTCTCCAGATATAGAATACGTTTACTGTATTTCTATATCTGTACGATTTTCGTAAATTGATAATATCATGTATTTCTATCGTTGTCAATATTTCGTAAACACATTTTTACGAACTTCGTACACTATTTTTTCTTTATTTTATTCCACGTCTGTGTTATGATATTTTATAGATTTATGTTTTTCGTAATTTTCTAATATATGAAAAAGGAGGATTCTATGGGTGACGGTAAAAATTTAAAGAAATATCTTGATGAAAAAGGCACAAATGTCCGCAAAATTGCAAAGGCAACCGGAATCAGTGCTACAACCTTATATTCAATTATTCAAAAAGATTCCAATATTCGATTTGATTTTGCATTAAGACTTGCGAATGAATTGCAAATTGATGTGAATGAGATATGTTCTGCCAGTCCATTTTCTGGCACAATTAAGGAAGAAGAGATTTATCCTACACTTCCAGACGGTTTGAACGGAGCATTAGACGCAAGTCGTGTAAAGACTTACTTAAAAAATTCTATGTATCCGCTGATGTACCTTTTCGGTAAGAACAGTATGCCTGATGTAGATAATCTGCTTACATCATTCTATCAGCTTGATGATGAAGCCAGACAAGAAGTTGTGGAAACAATACGTCTGAAGCTGCAATATCATCGTGATCCGGAACGTGCTGAACAGATCAAACAGATCAAAGGCTGGTAAAAAAATTACTCCTGTGAATAGCAAACATTCGCAGGAGTTTCTTTTTGGCACCGTTTTGGCACCGCTAGCCTTATTTTTCAATTTTAAATTTATCCGTATTTCATCTTGCTGATAAATATTTCACTGTTTCTAATCTGATAAATTTACGAACAATTCTTTTCTTAGAGTACAGAAAAACCCCGGAAACCTTGCGGTTCCGGGGTATCTTACGTTTGGACACAACGTTATCTT
>OLOW01003367.1_pt1 | contig 10236 bp, 8 predicted proteins | sample 1672801 | NCBI WGS metagenome assembly OLOW01 (sample SAMEA3136725, study PRJEB25190) | human gut metagenome | biome: human gut; feature: human-associated habitat; material: faeces | place: Austria | collected 2013
ACGTTTTCGTATTCCGCCCGCTGGTGGGATTGGGAGCGCTGGGTCGATATTATCGCCCGTGCGGAGGACGCTGCGAAAATCCAGCGTATTTCCGACCGCTTTGAACTTGGTAAAGTCGATAAGGCTTCCATTGTTTCCGAAGCGGAAAAAGATGTGGCAGACCGTGAAGCGGCTGCCAATGAAGTGCCTACGAAATCAAGGGGCGAGATCATCGTGGAAGAAGCGATGACGCAACCGGAGAACTATAATGATCTCAGCCTTCCGGGAAGCAACCCGGTTGGGCCTTATTATAAGCCCCTTGAGGCAGATGGTACACCGGCCAACTTCTTGAAAGCAAAGCCAAAAGTACATAATGAGATATGTACGCGTTGCAAGATATGTGCTGAAGTCTGTCCAATGGGAAGCATTTCAAGAGAGAATGTTGAAGAAGTGACGGGAGTTTGTATCAAATGTCACGCCTGTGTCCGCAAATGTCCAACAGGAGCAAGATTCTTTGATGATCCATCGCTGATCAGTCATATCAGAATGCTGGAAGAGAATTTTGCTGGACAACCTAAGGATAATAATTGGTATTTGTAGAATTTAGGATACATAGATTTTAGAATAGGTACGGGTCAAAGAAATGAATGAAACAGCAAAGAGAATTTTAAAAACAGCAGGTATAATCTTGCTGGCAGTAATTCTTATTTTAGTGATTTATCTGCTTTATCTTGTTATAAGCTATCACAGAATCGAGGATAATCTGGCTTTACAGGTGGAGACCTCAGATGAAGGCGGGCAGCAGGAGACGAAGAAGCTGACAACCGGAGAGCAGTACAGTGCCTTAACTTACAATATCGGTTTTGGTGCATATACACCGGATTTTAGTTTTTTTATGGATGGTGGAAAATCATCCTGGGCCAAAAGCAAAGATTGTGTTTTAGATACTGTTCAGGGAGCAGGTGATCTGGCAGCATCTTTGAATCCGGATTTTGCGATGATTGAGGAAATCGATCTGGATTCTACAAGGAGCTATCATGTGAATGAATATGATATACTGAGGAATTGCTTTCCGAACGATTACTATGTATTTGCGCAGAATTATGATTCGGCATTTCTTTTTTATCCGTTTACACAGCCGCATGGAAGCAGCAAATCCGGCATCGGATTGTTTTCAAAGTATCCGGTGACATCCGCTTTGAGAAGAAGCTTGCCGATATCGACATCCTTCAGCAAATTCTTAGATCTGGACAGATGTTACAGCATTTCAAGGGTGCCGGTAGACAATGGCAAGGAACTTGTTATTTTTGCCTTACATATGTCAGCATACGGCAACAGCGATGCAATTCGCGAAGGACAGATTGCCATGCTCAGTGCGGATATGCAGAAAGAATATGAAGCAGGAAATTATGTGCTTTGTGGTGGTGATTTCAACCATGATCTGAAAGCATCAGAGGATGACTCTGCAGATAAAGAGTCATGGGCATACCCTTTCCCGAGAGAAGAACTTCCGGAACATTTTGCGTTCTGCATAGATCAACTGACCGCGCAGGAAAAAAATGACCTTTGGGATAGTGCTCGTAATGCAGATATGGAGTACGTGCCGGGAGTGACTTACACCGTTACATTGGATGGATTTATTATATCTGATAATATAGAATGCGTTTCTTATGAGGACATCAATACAGGATATTCTTACTCCGACCACGATCCGGTATACTTGAAATTCAGACTGAAATAAAATAGCATTCTTATAAAAATAAGAAGGAGAGACATCAGATGAAATTTTTGTTTGCTTCTGATTCATTTAAGGGAACTTTGTCTTCTACCAAAACAGCAGAATTACTTACACAGGCAGCCCGGGAGATATTCCCGGACTGTGTCTGCGACAGCATAGAAGTAGCAGATGGCGGAGAAGGAACAACAGAAGCAGTACTTTCAGCAGTCAAAGGAACAACAATTCCCTTGAAAGTGCACGGACCTTTATGGGAAGAATTGACATGCAGCTATGGTATGCTGGATGAAAAACGGGCAGTTATGGAAATGGCTGCGGCATCTGGCCTTCCGCTGGTTCCGGATGAGAAACGGGATCCGAGATATACAACTTCTTATGGAACGGGTGAGATGATACGGGATGCTCTGGAGAGAGGATTTCGTGATATTTCCATAGCGATTGGAGGTTCTGCTACCAATGATGGTGGAATTGGATGCATCCGTGCTCTGGGAGGTCGTTTTCTGGATGAAAATGGCGAAGAACTGAAAGGCTGTGGAGGAGATCTCATTAAAATAAAAAAGATTGATATATCCGGACTGAATCCGCTGATCAAAGAATGCAGATTTACAGTTATGTGTGATGTGACCAATCCGCTTTGTGGTAAAGACGGTGCAACTTATACATTTGGCCGGCAAAAGGGCGCAACACCTGAGATTCAGGATGAACTGGAAAAAGGTATGTGTAACTATCGTGATATCATACAAAAGCAATTTGGCATGGATATGGATAACGTAAAAGGTGCCGGAGCTGCCGGTGGACTTGGAACAGCTTTGATGGTATTTTTGAATGGCACATTGAAATCAGGAATTGAAACAGTCCTTGATCTGGTTGACTTTGACAGACGCCTGGAAGGGGTAGATGTAGTAGTTACCGGAGAGGGAGCTACAGACTGGCAGTCCGTATTTGGAAAAGTCATGCAGGGCATCGGTATACACTGCAAGGCACATGGTATACCGGCGGTGGCAATTGTCGGAAGTATGGGCAAGGGGGCAGAAGATATTTTTGAATATGGAATAGAGTCGATGATTACGACTATTAATGGTGTTATGACACTTCCGGAAGCATTGGATCATGCGGAAGAATTGTATCTTGGAGCGGCCAGACGGCTGTTTCGTATGCTGCGTGCAGGAAGCAGACTTTTATAAGAGCGCAGAGTAATTAATATAGGTTTCCTTGAGGTTGTCAGGCGGTTATGGTATACTGAGTCTAGCAAAATTTTAATGGGGTTTTTATCAAAAAGAGGAGGTTTTTACAATGAGAGAAGTAAAAGCGATCAAGATCAACGTAGCAGATTTTGCTCCATATGGAACATTCTGCAACATGACAGAGCCGGAAGGCTATCCATTACAGGGAGAAATCCATAAGTTCTATCCGGATCGTATTTCCGGAACTAGTATGGGAAGTATTGCATTTTCTCCAATTGCAGTTCGCAAAGATGAGAGGATTATCAAAGCAGCGGAATATCATACAACGACATGGGAAGGAATTGTAGCACTGGATGATGATATGATCATTCATGTAGCACCGGCATCCGGCGGTGTACCGGTTCCGGAACTTGCCAAAGCATTTATCGTACCGAAGGGATGCATGGTCAAGATTAATGCAGCAATCTGGCATCTCTGTCCACTTCCGCTGAATAATGAGGAGCTTCATGCAATGATTATTCTTCCGGAATGCACCTATGCGAATGACTGTACCGTCGTTGATTTCGAAGAAAAAGACTGGTTCAAGATTACCGTATAAGTATAAAAATATATACTAAAAACTCCTCCAGACGAGCTGTTTCCCTAAAGAAAGCAACCGGTATGGAGGAGTTTTATTTAGTGTCAGAGCATTTTGGGGACATTCAATATTAGAAGATCAGATCTGCAAATCCGGTAGATACCAGGAACAGGATCAGCATAACGATCGGTACCACATATCGAATCATAAAGCGATAAAGACCGGCACGTTTGAAGTGTTCGCCATTGCGTTCTACTTCGCCTATGATCCAGTCCGGACCAATTACCCATCCGATCAGAATACTGGTCAGAAGAGAGATAAACGGCATCAGGAAACTGTTACTGATATAGTCCATGACATCCAGAAGCTGCCCGACAGACCCATTTGGAAGTTTCAGTTCAAAGTACAGCTTGTTATATCCAAGGCAGATTACTACAGCTGTGATCAGAGAATAGATACCGACAGCTCCACACATTTTTTTACGTGGTTTGTGATAAAGTTCCATGCAGTTGGCAACCAGAGTTTCCATAACGGAGACGCAGGAGGTAAGTGCAGCAAATCCCATCATCAGAAAGAAAGCAATTGCTACAGGTTGTCCCAGAACACCCATTGCATCAAATACTTTGGGTAATGAAATGAAGATAAGGCTTGGTCCGGAAGCCATGCCATCTGTGCCAAGAAATACAAATACAGCCGGGATGATCATCATTCCTGCAAGGAAAGCAACGCCGGTATCAAAAATTTCAATCTGGTTTGTTGCTTTGTTCAGATTGACTTCATTTTTTACATAAGAACCGTAGGTGATCATGATTCCCATGGAAACGCTTAAGGAGAAAAAAAGCTGGCTCATTGCATCCAGAAGAATTTCCAGGAAACGCTTCACAGTGAGCCCACTGAAATCTGGCTTTACATAAAAAGCAAGTCCCTCCATACCGGTACGGACAGTTCCGTCTGCATCGGTATGTGTCAGTGTCAGTGAGAAAATCGCGATGACCAGGATCAGAAGAATCAGTCCTGGCATGATGATCTTGGAAAATTTTTCGATTCCTTTTTCTACACCGCGATATACGATCCATGCGGTCAGTGCAAGAAAGACCAGCATAAATACGATCGGTGCAATATCTGATGTGATGAAAGCTGTAAAATATCCATCAGTCGCAGCATCTTTTCCATCAGATATAATATAGGTAACAAAGTATTTCGTGATCCAGCCACCAATGACAGAGTAATAGGTCATGATCAGTGCTGGAACTAGAAATGTCAGTTTACCAAGAAATTTCCATTTCGGATTGAGCACTTCAAAAGCCCTGAGCGCATTTTTCTTGGTTTTTCGACCGATTGCAACATCTGTTGTCAGTAATACAAATCCGAAGGTCAGTACCAGTACCAGATAGACCAGCAGGAATAATCCACCGCCGTCTTTGGCACAGAGATATGGGAACCTCCAGATATTTCCAACACCTACGGCACTTCCGGCAGCAGCCAGAACGAAGCCGATCGATCCGGAAAAACTACTTCCTTTTTCCTTCATTTTCAATTTCCCCTCTACATAAAGTTTAATTAAGGGCCAGAAAATATCTGACCCGATGTCTTTATTCTAACGCAAATAAGTATGTGTGTAAATGGTAGAAGTAGAGAGTTTTTTATATAAAATATGGAAAATAATTATCTCTGCGAAGCAGTTTCATTTTTATGAAACAAAACTGTACAGATCAGAACTGTCAGCGGGACAGAAAGCACGATTCCGAAGCTGCCTGCAAGTCCCTGCATGATTGCGATACCGATGTTATTAGAATTGATGATCTGCTGATATGGAAGGTCATAGGCATAATCCAGAAGAAGTGTGCTGACGCTGCTTCCGGCAAATGCGAGGATCAGAGTATTGCTGTCTGTGCCCATCATGTCTCTTCCGACACGCATGCCTGCTTTGAACAGTTCCTTTCGGCTTAAGGCGGTGTTCTGTTTGTAAATTCCATCAATGGCACTGCTGATCGACATGGCAACATCCATAACGGCTCCGAGACATGAAATCAGAAGTCCAGAGAAAAGAAGACCACCTACCTGGATACGGTTGGTATTCCACAGAGTCATAAGTGTCTCGATATCAGATACATTGTAACCGGAAATCCCGGATGCATTGCTGAAGCACCATGCGGAAAGACCGGCCAGAACAACGCCTGCCAGTGTGCCAAGTGTCGCTGCACAGGTCTTTTTTGTAGGACCACCGATGAGATACATGGTGACCAGCGTGGTGAGAAAACAGATAAAAACAGCGGCCCAGAACGGTGAAAAACGCAGATATACAAGTGGAAGGTAGACAAAGATCACACAGAAAAAGGTGAAGATCAGTCCAAGGCATCCCTTGATTCCCTGTTTTCCTCCAATGACACATAAGGCGAGAAGATAGAGCAGGGCGAAAATGTAAATGACCCACTCGCGATCCTGAGAGTAAACGCTGGCGATTGTGGTTTCACCGGCAATACTCTGCATGACGATAACTTTCATTCCGGCTTTGCAGGCGGCACCAAAGAGATATCCGGAACTGCTGGTGATATCAAGCTCTTTTCCTTTTCGTGCGCCGGTGAGCATTTTTACACGCACTTTCTGCTCACCGACACGAGTTCCATTGGAATCGAGGTTATCCTCGAGGATTTGTGTGACTTCTGCTTTTTCAAATGTCTGACCTGTCCGGACGACCAGTTCTGTTTTTTCAACCTGATTAAGCTTGAAGACAAAAACACCGAACACACAGACAAATAGTAAATAAATAAGATATCGGACTACTTTTTTACTCATTATTATTTCTCGGCTGTTTTCTGGATTGTAAAGGTATCATCAATAGCTTCTGCTTTGCCGTCATCAGTGATCTGGTAGGTATCAATGGAGAAGGAATCCGCAGTCATTGTGATCACGGAGTAGCTTGGAAGCCAATTCTGGCTGCGGGCTGCGATGTAATCCTGCTGAGTGGAAAGAAGTTCATAATACTTGGAACCGGAAGCAGAGTTTGCTGTCATATATAGGATTCCCTGTGGATCTGTAACAGTATTTCCATCTACATCTTCAATAGTGTAGCAGTTGTTGTCTTCATGGAATGCATCCAGAGCCGCTTCGGCATCAGTATCTCCTTCTTCTGGAGAGAGTGTGATCTGGTCACCGGTATCTACGTTTGTAGCGTGCTCCCAGTCGTAGTCTGTACCGTCGGCATTCAGACTGAACTCATATTTACCATGAGTCTGTCCATCACCGTAGAGCATTTTGGAACGGCTGTAAGTATGGTCATGACCTTGAAGAACAACGTCGATATCGTTTGCATCGAATACAGGAGTAAGCTGAGTACGGAGAATCATACCATCTGTATCAGAATGGTCAAGTCCGGAACCGTAAATATCCTGATGGATGGTTACGATACGCCATTTTGCATCCGGATAAGCTTTTACAGCCTTTTCAATGGTGTTCTGATGTTCTGCTACATTGTAGTTGTTGGTGTTCAGAACGATGAAAAGTCCCTCGCCATAGCTGTAATAGTAGTCACCGCCAGCAGCAGTTTTACCGTTTTCAGTATTATTCGGGTTATTGAAGTGATAGGAATAATCAGGATTCAGGGAATCATGGTTACCGATTGTTGTTGCTACAGGAAGAGATTTCAGGGCATCTGCACTCAGGTAGGAAGCATATTCTTCTTCTTTGGCTTCACCTGTTTTGTTTACCTGGTCACCCGCAGAGATAACGAAGTTCACATCTGGATTTTCGGAAAGTGCAGTATTCAGAGTACGATTCCAGGAAAAACCATCGTTTTCAGCAGCAGTATTGGCAGCACCGGATTCATTTGTCAGTTCTGCACCGTTCTGAGTCTGACCTTTGGAAGCACCAATCTGTGGGTCACCGACGTAGAGCATTTTTACGGTATCTGTTTTCTGAGTTTTATATTCGCATACGTCTGTCTGCTGACCATTTTTTTCTACTGTATAATAGTAGGTTGTTTCTGGTTCGAGGCCAGTTACAGTTACGTGATTATATTCATAGGCTTTGTCACCGGTAAGCTCCTGATCTACATCACCGGCAGTACCTTCAAATGTTTCAAGATTATCTTTATCTGTTCCAAAATGAACTACAGGTGTTGCATCACTGTCACCTTTCTGGCTGTACCACGCGAAGTTTAACTGCGTATCATCAGCACCTGGTGTAAGGGATACTTTTGTAAAATCTGTCGCTGTTGTTTCCCATGCCGCATCCCAGTCAGACCATCCGGAATCAGCTCCAACCACGCGACGCGGGCTTCCAGACGTACAGCCTGAACGATATGCTGGAGAGCGTCAAAAAGCAGTCCAACCAGATTCAGGGCATGCTGGCGGCAATCGGCGCGGTGTCGATGCTTGTCTCGGCGATCTGCATTGCGAACACGATGATGATGTCCATCAACGAGCGGCGAAAAGAGATCGGCGTTCTCAAGGTGCTGGGCAGTGAAATGACCGACATCATGTTCATGTTCATGGTCGAGGCGCTTCTGGTCGGCATTGCGGGCGGACTTTTCGGCATGGGGCTGAGTTTCGGAATGCGGGAGTTAATACCGGTACTGTTCTCCGACATGGACGTGCGCAGCATCATTCCGGTCTGGCTGGTCGTGGTAGGCCTGGGTTTTTCCGGTATCGTGGCGCTGCTGTCCGCGCTCGCTCCCGCAATCGGCGCAATGCGCATTTCGCCGTTGGAAGCTATTCGGGCAGAGTAAACGCGTAATGCTTGAAATAGAAAACGATGGAGTGGCGCTAAATAATTCCTTGCTGGCAATATGCAGATAAGGCAAAAACGCGACACTTATAAGCAACGCCGAGCCACAGATGCGCAAATAGGTTCCTTACAAAGCTGCCTCGATTTCCTGCAGCGCACAGCTTGGCAAGTTATCTGTTCTATCTGACAGTTGAAATCATGCGCAGACGCAAAAATGTGCAAAACAAGAGCTGAAGATGCAGCAAGCGATCCGATCAGTAAGTTGCTTTGCAACAGAAACAAATCTAAGACTTGTACAATTTAAGATCATTATTTCGAACAACCTTTGCGGAATCCATGCCACATCCATCGCGGTAGTTGGCAAATCTGTAGAGGGAACACATCTTTGTATTCTGCTCGGAGAAATCCGAGTCGAATAAATAAAAAATACTAGGAGGAATACAAAATGAAAACGCGGAAGATTCTTGCACTCTTGCTTGCCATGGTTATGGTTCTTGGACTGTGCTCAATGGCATCCGCAGCTGCGCCTAATGACAAGGTGCAGATCAACAACATGATGGTTGACGCATCGAAGGTTGATCTCGCTTCTTTCGGTCTTTCTGCAGAAGAAGAAATCGTACCGGTTGAGACGTTTGCTGCAACAGCCACCTACAGCGACTTGGATGTAAACGCTAACTTGCCGCCGATTAAGAAGATCCTGATTCAGGGCTTTAATGAAAGCGATATCAGCAGCAATGTTGGTATCATGCAGGGAAATGCAATCTACACGCTGACGATGCCGTCTGGCACAAAAGCAACCCAGCTTACTAACAAGGTTGTTACCTTTGTACTCGGCGGCACTTCCACAACGCCGACGGGCAGCACGATTAACCTCACTTATAACGGAACGACCTATTCCGCTACAGCAGGCGGCTCTATCAGCATCACCATGACGCTGACGCCGAATGTTTCTACCCCGCTTACCGCTACTTGGACAGCGCTGAACAGCGATGGCAGCACGACGGCAAAGAATAGAAGCTGCCAGCTTACTGCATACGTTCCTGTTAATACAACTGATGTTAGCCTTAGCAGCCTGACAATCGAAGGAACGGATGCTGATATTTCCAGTTCTACCGTTGGTGGCGTTACTCGTTATGTTTGCGTGGCAGAACTTGAAGACGTAACTTCTTTGACCGGTTTGGAAGTTGTCGCGGAGCTTGGCAGCGGCAACGCGGAAGCGGAACTTGGTGGTATTGGCGGCGTCAAGGACGAAGATGATGATACGCTTGTCACCTTCTCCAATGTCGACCTGTCCTCCGCCAAGAATCTGGTTATTACAAACGGGCCGAGTACGAATCCTACGCAGTATTCCAGAACCTATCAGGTCTCTGCGCATATCAAAAATGGAACGGTGACTGTTCACATCGCAATCCGCTCCTTCCTTGCGGACGAATATCTGGAGAACCGCACGAACTGGTATTCCGGTTATGGCACCAGCTCTGTTTCTGGTACCGAAAAGACGAGCCTCTTAGGGGTTGCATCGTATCTGCGCAGCGCAAACAGCCCGACGTCGAGCAACGTTGTGAAGAATTACAACGGAAATGCCCCTGAATCGGTTGCATCCAATGGTCGTTATATTTTCTCGGATGTTTCGTACAAAACGATTACCATCCCTGCTACCTATACGGTACGCGATGCACTTGAGTGCTTTGTCGGTCTGAAGAATAACGCGCAGGGTAGAAAGGAGACGTACTTCTCCAGCTTTTCTATTCAGGGCAGCGACAGTTACATTGAAGCAATGGGTTATTATACTCTGAAGGATCCGACGCAGCCAGATACCAAGGAAAATCGTGATTATCATTGCATTGGCGAGTTCGACTGCGGCTCTGCGAGCGGCTGGATGTACACGGCAAGAACCAGCCGGACAGACGTAACGTCTGATTTGCCCAACGCCGGCGCAAATACATGGCCGGTTTCGAACGGTATGTATATCGACTGGTACTATACCGCAGCATACGGCATGGACTTCGGCTATTCGATGTTCGGCTAATGACTAC
>OLOW01003374.1_pt1 | contig 10217 bp, 8 predicted proteins | sample 1672801 | NCBI WGS metagenome assembly OLOW01 (sample SAMEA3136725, study PRJEB25190) | human gut metagenome | biome: human gut; feature: human-associated habitat; material: faeces | place: Austria | collected 2013
GCCGTTCAGTGCGGCATTGGACAAAATAGGGGTTATTCCGTAGCATGCGGAAGTCACCTGAAGGAGCTGTTTACAGCAGCAGATTCCGGTGCAGATCTCTCCATGGGTACTTCACTGGCAGAGCTTTCTGAGTTTACCGTAGACACAGTAAATAACAGATTTTACAAAATCTCACTTACCGACCAGGAAGGAACAGTTTCCAGCTTCTGGCTTCATCCCGGAGTTCCCTCTTCTGATCCATCCATACCGTAAAAGGAGCTTTCCATGAAAAATTTCACCACACATTCCAAATCCGGACTCTTTCTTATGGAAATGATTTTTGTGCTGCTTTTTCTTGGCCTGACCTGCGGCATCTGCGTGCGGTTGTTTGCTGCCTCCTATCAGTCCCGTCAAAAGGCACGGGAATATGACCATATCCAAGAGCTTACCACCTCCATCGGAGAAGTGCTGGAGGGCAGCCAGGGGCATTCAGAGGATTTTCTGGTTTTATTTCCAGATGGCATAGTTTCAGGGGATACTATTTCCTGTTACTTTGACCAAAAATGGGAAAGCGTTTCCCAGGAACAGGCTGTTTATCAGCTGACCCTGACCTCCTCCCTTACTAAAAGCCAGAAATCTGCAGATCTTCTGTTTCAGAAAATTTCTTCTGGTGATTCTCTTTATCAACAGACCATCCGTTTTCCCGTTTTTTCTGCTTCTAGGGAGGTGATCTCATGAGAGAACGTCAGAGCCTTTTTTCCGCAACCGGCATTCCATCTCTTTTTCTGATCTTTGCCGTGCTGATGCTTGTCACACTTTCCCTTCTGGGATATGGCACCTCCAGGCAGGACCTCAGTGCCAGCCGGCTTGCTCTGGAACAGACCAGAGCCTACTACGAAAGCTGTTCTGCTGCCACTGACTTTTACACAGATACTGTGGCAAATTTGAAAGCATTCCGAATACAGGCAGAAGACACCGAAAAATTTTATGCCATGGCAGCACAATATTTTGATAATATCCAGGAAGCTACATGGGATCCGAAGAAACATACAGTTCAGTACTTATCCTCCTTTTCCCAGACCCAGAGCCTTTTGGTAACCTTTCTTATAGAGGCTTCTCAGGAAAAAGAGAGCAGTCCAGTCCGTATCCTTACCTGGAATACTACCGTCACTTCAGACTGGAATCCGGATACCAGCCAGTCTGTTTATAAAGGAGAAAAATGATTATGGAAGAAAAAGTAAGAGCATTTCTGGAGCTTGCCACACAAAAACATGCTTCCGATATTTTTGTGATCGCAGGCCGTCCTCTCTCAGTAAAAATAGATGGAAAACTCTGTACCCTTGAGGGTTTTGAACAACGCCTCATGCCTCCGGAAACAGATGAGATCATACGGATTCTTTACAGCCTCGCCCATGACCGGAATATTCAGCCTATGCTGGAAAGCGGAGATGATGATTTTTCCATGGCAATTTCAGGGCTTTCCCGTTTCCGTGTAAATACATACCGGCAAAGAGGTTCACTGGCAGCTGTGATCCGTATCATCTCTTTTGATCTGCCGGATCCGGGAGATCTGCATATTCCACCTGCAGTTATGGATGCGGCAGAGCTTACCAAGGGTATGGTACTGATCACAGGTCCTGCCGGAAGTGGAAAATCCACTACCATGGCCTGTATCATTGACCGGATCAACCACAGCAGGGAAGGGCATATCATCACACTGGAAGATCCTCTTGAATACCTGCACAGACATGACAAATGCATCGTGAGCCAGCGGGAGATCTGCACCGATACTGCCAATTATCTGGTTTCCCTGCGTGCCACCCTCCGTCAGAGCCCGGATGTGATCCTTCTTGGAGAAATGCGTGACCATGAGACTATCCAGACTGCCATGACAGCAGCTGAAACAGGCCATCTGATTCTCTCCAGCCTTCATACCACAGGTGCAGCTAACACCATAACCCGTATCATGGATGTCTTTGAGCCCAATCAGCAGCACCAGATTGCCGTACAGCTCTCCATGATACTGCAGACTGTCATTTCCCAGCAGCTGGTGCCTGATGTGGACGGCCACAATATCCCGGTCTTTGAGATCATGCACCTTACCCCTGCCATCCGCAATATGATCCGCGACAACAAGATCTACCAGATTGACGGTGTGATCGCCTCTTCCTCCCAGGCAGATATGCGCTCCATGGATACCAGCCTGCTGGAGCTTTACAGACAGCAACGTATCACCAAAGAAACCGCTCTGAAATATGCGTCCAACCCGGAAATGTTAAAAAGGAAGCTCCTCTGAAGAGCTTCCTTTTCTACATGATCTCTGTTATTTCTATTTTGTCCGTGTCACTACAGATGAGGTTCTGTATCTTCCCTTTATCACTGTCCCATCAGGTTCCTTTACATAAGCCATGATACGATAGCGGTACTTCTTCCCTTTAACTGTTTTCCGATCTGTCCAGCTGGAAGAAGAACCTTTTTTCAAGGTCTTTACCCGCTTATAACTTCCACTTCCTGTTTTTCTGTAAATATAATATCCATCACATTTTTTCTGTGCTTTCCATCTGAGCTTCAGGCCTGTTTTTACATTTGTCACAGAGCTTACTGCTTGTCTGGCCGGTGCGGATTTATATTTTCCGCTGGACTTATAGCCGCTTTTGATGACCTTTTTATTCACAGTACGATAAGCACGCACCATGTACTCATACACTGTATTAGACGAAATCTGAGTATCCTTATAGGTAACAGCGCCTTTCACTGTTTTCAGCTTCGTCCAGCTTTTGCCGCTTTTACGGTACACCAGATATCCTGTGGCACCTGCTGTTTTGTTCCACTTCACAGTGTTATATCCGCCCGGGGACACACTTACCCATACCTTCGGAACAGACAATACCGGTTTTGCCGTCACTGCTGATGAATAGCCGGAATAATTTGCAGTGCCGTTTACCATGGCATAAGTCCTGATCCGATACGTATAGGAAGTCCCGATGACTACGCTTTTATCGGAAAAAGAGGTCTTATTCCAGGAAACAGTACCCACTTTTGTATATTTTCCACTACCTGCCTTTCGATAGATCTGATATCCTGTTGCCCCTGAAACCGTTTCCCACGTAAGGGTAATCTCATTGTAAGCCTTTACAGTCCCTTTCAAAGAGGAAGGCTTTCCTACAGACAAAGCGCTATCCAGCGTCCTGGTATGGGCTTTGATCCTTGCGCAGGCACTTGGACTTGTTTTTGCAAAATCTGTCCATCCATTTTTCTCATGATAACAGAAGCTCTGTTTTTCCTTCAAATCTGCCTGAAAACTCACCCAGTCATAGGAGCTGTTGGTTTCACAAAGGTACTCCACTGTGCCGGAGCCCATATTGGTCACCACAACCGAATACAAGGTTCCACCAAGCAAGGATACCTCAGGTACGGAAACTGTGGAAATCCCCGCATGCTCCTGATAAAACTGTACTGGTGTGGAATAAGCCGGTGTTCCGCTTGTGGGATCGGCTTTATCCTCCAGATTGGTATAAATCTGAATTCCATAGGTTCCGCCATCTGTATAGGTTTCCAGAACCACCTCTCCTATTTCTTCCCCTTTTCCATTGCCAGCCTTCGCCTCAAATACATTGGCTACGGCTGAAATCTTACCGCTTCCAGAAGGATACAGCTTCAGCTTGCTCAGAGCGCAGGAACCATCATAAAAGTAATTATTTTTATACTTTGGACTGGTAATCGCTTCTGCCGCAACAATATTATAGTTGGATTTATTTTCGTAAGAGATATAAAAATATCCCCCATCTCCCCAGTTGTCTCCCCAGCTGTTTCTGGCAATCCAGGCTCCATCTGCGGACACACCGCATACTTCATTAAAGTTGTTCTTTGAAAAGCTGTCGTCCCAGCCAATCAAGGTAACTGCATGATTTACCCCTGCACTGTTTGGATAACTGTATGCATACGTGTAAGGATCGTAATAGCTGTCATACATGCCAAAAGAGAGGGACACTGAGCCATATTCTGTGATCAGTTCCTTGATATTATTCACAGAATAAGTGGAAAACGCAGCATTTTCCAGATAGGCTGCTGTATGATAGGCGGTACTTGCAGCAGGTGTCTGATTAGAATCCAGAGTGTGATCTGCGTTTGTCTCATAAGGAATCTCTGATTCCAAAGCCATGCCGCTCCAGCTGCTTAAGAAAAGCGTTGCCAGAGTCTGATTGCCGCCTTCCCGATAGGAATGGCCTACATTGTTTCTGTCATTTGGGGTATTCCCAAGAGGATCATCTGTGCGGTGTGCAAAAAAATAAGCCAGATGCTCTTCCGATAGGTCAAATAGCCCTACGCCAGCTCTTAAAAAAGAGATTTCCAGATTGGTCGCCAGTGTATATGCCCAGCACATATTAGATGGTTTCTGGTTGCGCACTGCAAGGCCAAGGCTGCTTCTGGGATCATATTTTGCCGGATAAGAAATGGCTCTTGCCCCATAGCTTGCGATTTCACTGCTTCCATTTCCCTCCGGTGGTTCCACATAGCTGCCAGCCTGCAGCTGCCGGATCGGCACCAACTGAGCTTCGATTTCCTCCTGGGGCAGTTCATTTAGATCCTGGGACTGAAGTTCCTCTGTCTGATCAAAATTCTCCTCCAGACTTTCAAACTCCATGCTGTCCGCTCCTGCGTCATCAAAGAAGCCATCCTGGGGCTGAAGTTCTTCACTTTCGGACTCCCATCCGCTTTGTTCCTCTTCATCGCTTTCCCAGGTATTGTCCGACTGTACCGGACTTTCCGCCAGAACCGGAAGTTCCGTAAAAAAGAGTGCTTCTGCCAGAAGCAGGCACAATGCACTCTTTTTTAATAATTTCATAGCTTTCATCTATGCACTCCCCGTCAATTTCTCTTTGCCAGATACTCTTTCAGAAAACAGATCAGCTGTTTCATCTCTTCCTCTGTTCCTATGGTAATACGCAGATAGTTATCAATTCCCGGCTTGGGGAAATATCTTACATAAATGTGTTTCTCTCTGAGAGCCTCAAACAACTCCTTTGCAAGGCAGCTTCTGTGAGATGCAAAAATGAAATTCGTCCTGGAATCAGGGAACGTAAAGCCAAGCTTTTCCAGTTCCTTCTTTGTCCACTCACGTGTGGAAATGATCTGTTCACAGGTCTTCTGAAAATATGCCTGATCCTCCATGGCAGCCACCCCTGTAGCAATGGTGGTTCTATCCATTGTGTAGGAATTAAAGGAATACTTTACATCATTGAGATATTTGATCAGTTTAGGATCTGCACATGCAAAACCGATTCGCATGCCAGCCATGGAGCGAGACTTGGAAAAGGTCTGTACCACAAGGAGATTGTCGTATTTTTTGATCAACTCAAGCGCACTGTGTCCGCCAAAATCCACATAGGCTTCATCTACGATCACGATCACATCCCGGTTGTGCAACAGGATCTCCTCAATATCCTGCTGCGGCAGCTCCACTCCGGTAGGTGCATTGGGATTTGGGAAAATGATTCCACCATTTTCCCCGAAATAATCCTCTTTGCGGATACAGAAATTCTCATCCAGAGCTTTGCATTCATAAGGAATGCGAAACAGATCTGCCCACACATCATAAAAAGAATAGGTGATATCCGGAAACAGAATCGGCTTCTTTGAATTAAAAAAGGTAAGAAAGCTCATAGCCAGTACATCATCTGAACCTACACCTACAAACACCTGCTCATCTTCCAGCCCGTAATTTTGTGCAATGGCGTGTACCAAATCCTTTGCAGCAGGATCCGGATACAGTCTCAAAGTATCTGTTTTTAGCTCCTGCAATACTTTTTGTACTCCCGGAGCCGGCGGATAAGGATTCTCATTGGTATTCAGTTTGATCATATCCGGCTCATTTGGCTGTTCCCCCGGTGTATACGGTACAACTTTGCGAACATTTGCTTCCCATGTATTCATTTTCGCTCCAACCTCATTTCTCTTTGAACTTTTTCCATAAACAGTTTTGTTCATTTTACTTTTTTCCATGAGGTTTGTCAAATCAACGGTTCATTTTCAGGTTTGCCTCGATAAACATCTGCATTTCTGCTGTTGTATGATAGTAATATTCTCCACTTCCCCTATCATGGCTTCCCTCTGGCAATACACGAAGAAGTATCGGATTTTCCGGTGCCGCCTCTGCCTGAAGGCGTGCTGCAAACTTTTTGCCATGATATGGCGGTACATTGTTGTCACACTCTCCTGTCTGCACATACATGGCCGGATATACTGTTCCCTCTTTTATGTTATGATAAGGAGAATAGGAATACATGTATGCAAACATATCCTCTTCCATTGGATTTCCGTACTCTGTAATATACATAGGTCCTCTGTCATCCTGTGCAAAACGAAGCATGTCTGTGTGAGGCACAGATGCAATCACAGTTCCAAACAGATCCGGACGAATGGTGGAGATGGCAGTCATAAGAAGACCTCCATTGCTCAGTCCTGTGGCCGTAATCATCTGTGGTGTGGTCCATCCCTGATCCACTAGCCACTGGGCAATATCAATAAAATCCTCAAAAACATGCTTTTTATTTTTCAGCATTCCGGCTTCATGCCATTTCACACCATACTCGCTTCCACCACGTATGATACAATGTACATACATCCGGCCTTTTCTCACCCAGTCTACAACATCTGTACCAGTTACCATATTTTGGAAGGTCGGAGGCATGCTTGCTGCATAACCTCCATAGCCGTACATCATCACTGGCATTGGCTTTTTCGTCTCTTCCTGATATACCAGATAAGCAAGGATCTGCTTGCCATCTCTTGCTGTAAGGAACTGCTGTTTTACATGAATTTTTGATATATCTCCCGGATCTTTTTCCTGATAAATATTTGTTACAGTTCCTGCTGCCATATCCAGCTTCAGCACAGAGCGCGGAACCAGAAAGCTTTCAAAATCCATATAAGCGATGTGATTTCTGGATTTAAGGTATTTTTCCACAGTGAGACTACCATACACATCCGGCAGTTCTACCTTACCCAGATATCCACCGTCCAAATCAAAATATTCCACCGCGCAAACTGCATCTTTCTGGGAAATGCCATAGATCCGCTCCCCGTCCATTCCACAGGAGATCAATGGAGCATCCCTTTTACCCAAAACTATCTGAATGCAGTTTTTCAACGCCAACTCTGTATGCAGGTCTGCCACCGGAATACGTACCAAATGAGAATATTGGGCATCAATATCTGTGACAAAATAGCACCATTTCTCTGTCATTCCCACATAGTTGCAGACACCTTTTCCATCTGTCAAAACAGTCGCATTGTCCCTGGCATCCAGATAAATCAGAAGCCCGTCTCCATAAGTCAACATCACCTGTGCAAAAATCCCTCCATCTTCGGAAGCTTCCACTTCAATATAAACAGAGTTCTTGTCATACTGGTAAAGCTGTTTTGTCATCTTGTCTACAAGGGAATACTTCTGTACCCGGTTGATATTCCGGTTATTTTCACGATCCAGCACAGAGTCTGCGTAAATCAGATACTTTCCGTCATCTGACCAGCAGAAGCTGAAACAGCCGTCAAAATCTCCCTCTATAGTTCTTGTTTTTTTGTTATAAATAAGTACGGACAACCTTGGAGCTCCATCTTTTAACACCCAGATTAAAAACAGATCCGGATCCACAGGATTCACGTCTGCCTGAAACAGGTTGATATTGCCGCCTAAAATTTGGCGGTTCAGCAGAATCTCCACATTTTTGAACTCTCGGTCTGTCTTTACAAAAGCACAGCTTCCCTGATGTTCCAAGATGGCATAAACATACTGGCCTTCTTCTGTAATGCTTTTGAAAAAATTGGTATCGGAAGCTTTTTTCTGTCTCGCTATAAAATCTTTTAGCTTCAGTCCACTGATATTTTGCTGGTCTGCAAACCATTTTTCAGTATATTCATTTTCTTCTTTTACAAACTGAATGGTCTCCTTTGAGCTGGCGTTTTCCATCCAACGGTAAGGATCTGCCACAACAGTTCCAAAATAGGTATCGGTTACTTCTCCTCTTTTTGCATATGGGTATGACATTTTTTATCCTCCTTTTTCTGTTTTTGTGTGATTATGCTTAAGGCCAAAAAATCCTGGGACTTTTTGGCCTTAAAATGTTGTCAGTCAGTCTTCCAGCGGAAAATGACAGGCAAGAAGTCTTCCATCTGTCATTTTCAGCTCTGGTACTTCTTTTTCGCATATTTCTTTTGCATAGGGACAGCGGGTACGAAATCTGCATCCACTTGGGGGATTTACCGGGCTTGGCAGATCTCCTGTGAGAAGTTCCCTGTCCTCTTTTCTCTTTCTTGGATCTGGCTCCGGGGTAGCACTTAAAAGGAACCGGGTGTAAGGATGCCGTGGGTGGAAATAAATCTGTTCTTTAGTTCCAATCTCACATATTTTTCCCAGAAACATGACACACACACGGTCTGAAATATAGTTTACCACTGCCAGATCATGGGAAATAAAAAGATAGGTAAGTCCCATTTTTTCCTGAAGCTCATGGAGCAGATTCAATGTCTGTGCCTGAATAGAGACATCCAAGGCAGATACTGGCTCATCACAGACCACCAAATCCGGATTTAAGGCAAGGGCACGGGCAATTCCCACACGCTGTCTCTGTCCACCGGAAAATTGATGGGGATACCGGTCCAAAAATTCTTTTCGGATTCCGGTTTTTTCAATGAGATCAGATATGATTGCATCCTGATCTGTCATTTTATAAGCCTTAAGAGGCTCTGAAATAATTTTTCGCACGGTCATTCGAGGATCAAGGGAAGAATATGGATCTTGGAAAACCAACTGCATCTTTCTTCGAAATTTCCGAAGTTCCTCACGATTCAGTGCTGTTACATCGGTTCCATCCAGCACTACTTTTCCACTAGTAGGCTCAATCAGGCGAAGGAGAAGACGGCCAAGAGTGGACTTTCCACAGCCCGATTCTCCTACCAATGCCAGAGTCTCGCCCCAATAAATTGTCAAATCTACATCAGATACTGCATGGACTACCCCATGCACAGTTTTAAATTCTTTTGTCAGATGAGAAGCCTCAAGCAATACCTCTTTTTGATCTGCCATACTTTTTCTCCTTATGACTGTTTTTTATTTTCGTATAAAAAGCATCTTACTTTATGATTTTCTCCATACTGATAGAGATCTGGTTTTTCCGTTTTGCAACGCTCTGTGGCACATTCACATCGCGGGCAGAAACGACAGCCTTCGGGAACTTCTGTCATATTTGGCACCATTCCCGGAATATTCTGAAGCGGTTCCTGCTCCAGCTGAATCTTTGGCACAGAACGGATCAGTCCTCTTGTGTAGGGATGCAAAGGCTTATCAAAAATAGAAAGAGTATCTGTACTTTCCACAATCTGCCCCATGTACATAACATTTACCCAGTCACACAGCTCTGCCACGACACCGAGGTTATGGGTGATCATCAAAATAGAAGTGCTGGTTTCGTTTTTCAGCTGGCGCATCAGATGCAGAATCTGTGCTTCAATAGTTACATCAAGGGCTGTAGTAGGCTCATCTGCGATAAGAAGAGACGGACTGCAGATCATGGCCATGGCAATCATGATTCTCTGTCTAAGACCGCCGGACAGCTGGAACGGATAAGACAGATAACGCTCTTCCGGCTCAGGGATTCCCACCTGGCGGAACATTTCGATTACTTTTTCCTTCCGCTGCTTTTTATTCAGGTCTGTATGAAGCTTCAACACTTCCTCCACCTGTTTTCCCACACGAACCACTGGATTCAGACTTGTCATAGGTTCCTGGAAAATGATCGCCATTTTTTCTCCAGTGATCTTTCGCCTCTGTTCCGGTGTAAACTCCGAGATTTTTTCTCCTTCCAGGTAAATAGCCCCCTCTGATATCTTTCCGCCAACAGGAAGCAGTCCCATTACCGACATTGCGGTCATACTTTTACCACAACCGGATTCTCCAACCAAACCAACGATGCTTTTCTTTGGGATTTCCAGATTGATTCCGTCAACCGGATAGATTTCTCCTTTTTTCGTCCGTATGGATACTTTTAGATTTTCCAGTTTTAACAATTCTTCTGTCATCTGATTTTCACCCTTTATCCCCTTTGATATACCACATTTCCTTCGATAAATACAAGTTCACATACCGCATCTGCATCCAGGCCTGGAAGATCTGAGAAAATACACAGGTCTGCGTCCAGCCCCACCTGTACCCTTCCTGCCCTGTCTTCTATTCCAAGGGC
>OLOW01003375.1_pt1 | contig 10217 bp, 8 predicted proteins | sample 1672801 | NCBI WGS metagenome assembly OLOW01 (sample SAMEA3136725, study PRJEB25190) | human gut metagenome | biome: human gut; feature: human-associated habitat; material: faeces | place: Austria | collected 2013
TACATTCATGTTCCGGTAGCGTCCGATAATATTTTTATACGATGCAAGCGCAATGTATTCCCTTTGCGACAGCAGGCTTCGTAGCCATCGCTGTAATCGCCGCTTTTCCGCCGAAGGAGGACGCCAGAATTACCACGCCGACATTCATCTTGTCTCGGAGGCTGTCAGCCAGATCGCGCAGGCCGTTCGGGTCCAGCGCATCAAACCTGCCGGTCACAACCTTGACACCGTTGATTTCTTCAGCCGCGGCAAGCAAAGCGTCCAGATCGGCTACGGCATTTTTCTGTTTCAGCTGCGCGAGCTCTCTTACCGCAGATTTATATTGCGTATACAAATTGGAAACCTTGTTGACAACATCGGAATAATTCGCTTTGAAAAGCTCGGCGACGTCAACGCCTACCTCGGCCCGGAGATGAAGTCCACGGGCGAGGTGCTCGGCCTCGGCAAGACGATGCAGGAGGCGCTGTTCAAGGGCCTGACCTCGGCCGGCATGGTCGTCGGCCAGCACCCGGACGGCCGCCACGGCGTGTTCGTGAGCGTGGACACGCACGACCTCGGCGAGATCGTGTCGCTGGCCAAGAAGCTCGACGACCTGCACTTCGCCCTCTACGCGACCGAGGAGACCGCCGCCGCCATCGCGCGCCTCGGCATCGACGTCGTGACCGTCGACGGCATCCGCGAGAGCGACCACGCCTTCGCCCTGCTCGAGAGCGGCTGCATCGACTACATCGTCTACACCGGCGCGCTCAAGGACGCGACCATGGACGATTACATCGCCCTGCACCGCCGCGCGCTGCAGCTCGGCATCCCGTGCTTCACCTCGCTCGACACGGCCAACGCCCTGGCGGACATCATCGCCAGCCGCTACAACGAGCGCAACACCGAGCTCGTGGACATCAACCACATGCGCACCGAGCGCCAGAGCCTGAAGTTTGCGAAAATGCAGGCCACCGGCGACGACTATATCTACGTCGAGAACTTTGACGGGCACATCACCTGCCCCGAGTCGCTGTGCATCCCGCTCTGCTCGCGCCACCGCGGCATCGGCGGCTACGGCATCGTGCTCATCGAGCACAGCGACGTGGCCGACGCGAAAATGCGCGTCTTCAACCGCGACGGCAGCGCCGGCGGCATGGGCGGCAACGCCATCCGCTGCGTGGCCAAGTACCTGTACGACAACGGCATCGTGCCGCGCGACGATCTCACGATCGAGGCCGGCGGCACCGTGCACCGGCTGCACCTGTACACACGCTTCGGCACGGTCGGCCTCGTGACGGTCGACATGGGCAAGCCCGCGTTTGAGCCCGCCAATGTGCCCGTGATGCTCGAGGGCGAGCGCGTGATCGACCGGCCGGTGACGATCGCCGGCGGGGAGTACCGCATCACGTGCCTCTCGATGGGCAACCCCCACTGCGTCGTCTTTGCCGATCGTGTGGATGAGGTGGACGTCGCGCACCTCGGCCCGCAGTTTGAGCACGCGGACATCTTCCCCGCGCGCACGAACACGGAGTTCATCCGCGTCGTCAACCGCACGACGATCAAGATGCGCGTCTGGGAGCGCGGCAACGGCGAGACCCGCGCCTGCGGCACCGGCGCGTGCGCGGCCGTGGTGGCCGCCACGGAAAACGGCCTGTGCCCGAAGGGCGAACCCATCACCGTCAAGGTCAGCGGCGGCGACCTGATCGTCACCTATGACGACGACGGCGTGCGCCTGACCGGCAACGCCGAGCTCGCCTTCACCGGCGTGACCACGTACTGAGACTCCAAAAAGCAAAAAATCACCCGCATCCAGACCGGATGCGGGTGATTTTTTCTGCCGGCCGCTCAGCCGCGCATGGCGGCGGCGAAGGCGTCGATGCGCGCGATGTCGAGTTTCGGCTCGGCATACTGCGCGCGGTACTGCGGCGATGTCATCAGCGCGCCGAAAAGCTGCTTGTAGACATAGCTCATCTTCTCGTACTGCATCTTGCCGCCAAGGATGTCCTTCGCGGCCGCGTGCGCAAGCAGCTCCGGCGAGAAGAAGTGCTCCAGATACCCCTCCGTGCCGGGCGTGGTGTAGCAGCACAGGTACACCCCGAGGCGCTTGCCCATGAGCGTCTTTTCGTTCCGGCGCAGGAAATGCCGGATGTGCTTATCGAGCTTGAACATGTACACGCAGCTGCCGATGATGACCGTGTCGTACCCGTCGAGCGTGATGCCGCGCTCGCGGATGTTGCGCACCGTCACATCGCCGCCGACGGCACTTTTGAGCATATAGGCGATCTCCTCCGTCGCGCCGTAGCGCGAGGCGAACAGGATCAGCGTTTTCATGCAGTGACCTCCTTTGTCCGCCCTGCCGGGCGGCCCCTTCTTTATGTAAGAGTATAGGAAGCCGCCGCGCCGCTGTCAAGCCCGCGTGCGATTTTTTTATCCGACCGGCACGGGTTCGCCCCGCTGCGCGTCCGGCTCGCGCCGCCGCGCCTTGGGGATGTTGATCGTCAGGATGAGCGCTTCGTCCGTCTCCTGCCGGTGCATGCCGGCGTCGATGCCGCCCTGCTTCATGAGGTCGAGGCTGTGCGAGATCGTGTTGAGAAACACGCGCACGTCCTTGAGGATGAAGGTCTTCTGCTGCTCGCTCTCGGGCGCGGTCTTGGCCTCGAGCAGGCGCTCGATGTAGGCGTCCGTCGCGGCGACGTTCAGGTCGCGGCTGAGGATATAGGCCAGCGCCTCGCGCTGCTCGTCCGGCGTCTCAAGGCGCAGCAGCGCGCGGCCGTGCCGCTCGGTGAGTCCGGCGTTGCGCATGGCGTTGAGCACATCCTCCGGCAGGCGCAGCAGGCGGAGCTTGTTCGCCACGGCCGACTGCGACTTGCCCAGCCGCCGCGCGCACTCCTCCTGGCTTAGGCCGAAGAGCCGGATGAGCTGCGCGATGCCGCGCGCCTCCTCGAGAAAGTCCAGGTCGTTGCGCTGGAGATTTTCCACCAGCGCGATGAAGCTCGCCTCCTCCAGATCCAGCTCCATGATGATGCACGGCACCTCATGGAGCCCCGCCATGCGCGCGGCGCGCAGGCGGCGCTCCCCGGCCACGAGCTCATACCCGCCCTGCCGCGGCCGCACGGTCAGCGGGCTGAGCACGCCGTACTCGGCGATGCTGCGCGAGAGCTCCTCGAGCTGCGCCGGGGAAAAATTCTGCCGCGGCTGGACCGCGCTCGGCGCGATCGCGTCCACCGCCAGATACACGATGCTGCCGCGGGCCGCGCGGCTGCGATGGTTGGAAAACTGCATAGCACACCCTCCATATCTTGTGTTTTACAACACAAAAATAATCCACATATTGCGCAAAACGCGGCGAAATCGGGCGCGCGCAGAAAAAAAGAGGGCGGACTGAAAACAGTCCGCCAAAAACAGGGTCGTGGGATAAAGATATGAGCCGTGGCTTCCAAACTGCGGAAGTCAATTGGATAAGCTGTAATGGTATTGTAGCGCCGGGCGCGCAAAATGTAAAGAGCGAACGGTGTCGGTCGGACACTTGTTTTGTCGGCGGCGGAATCTTTTTTCGCGCGCCGGGGCATACTGACCGGGAGTACACAGCAAAGGAGATGGAAGCATATGCAGGTGATCGACCGCATCGCGCTGATCCTTGCGATCATCGGCGGGCTCAACTGGGGCAGCATCGGTCTGTTCCGGTTCGATCTCGTGGCGTGGATCTGCGGCGGGCAGGCCTCCGTGGTCGCCCGCGTGATCTACACGCTCGTGGGTCTGGCCGCGATCTGGTGCATTTCCCTGCTCTTCCGCGGCCGCGACGAGATCGACGGCGACACGGAGGAGGCATAATGCCCCGGCAGCAAAAAAACGGCATGGCCGACGCCATGCTGTTTTTTTCTCCAACGAGAACCGCTTCGCTGGGTCCTCGTTGGAATATGTTTATCCAAGTCTCTGCATCGCCAGCGCGCTGCTGCCCGGGAAGCGGTCGAACGCATCGAGCGGCGGCAGATACGCCTCCAGCGCGTGCACCAGCTCGCCGCCGAGCAGGCCGCCGAGCGTGTTGAGCATCAGGTCGTCCACGTCGCACAGGCGGTACGAGCCGCGGAACATGAAAAACAGCCCCGTGAGCTGCCCCAGCTCAATGAACGCCGAAAACGCGAGCGACGCGAGCGCGACCTTGCCGAGATCCAGCCCGCAGACATAGCGCAGGTACATACCAAACGGCAGCAGCATCAAAATGTTGCACACGACCTGCAGCACCGTGCGGTCAAAAAGCGCCGGCAGATACGTGCGCGCATCGGAGAGCACGAGCGGCGTCTCGCGCAGGAAATCGGCCACGAACTGAAACGGCACGAGCTGGATCTCATGCCCGCTCAGCCGCGCCGCCTGCGCCGCATCCGGCAGCGGGAAGAACACGAGCGACAGCACGCACAGCACGTAAAACAAAAACAGACCGCCGAACACGGTGCGCACCCAGTTGAAGCAGCGCGCACGCACCTGCCGGTCAAAAAACGGCACGGCCACCAGCGCCGCGATGAGCGGAAACGCATAAGCCGCCAGCCGGATACTGCCCAGAAGATTTGTCATGATCCTTGCCTCCCATCGGGGCGCTCCCGCCCCGGTTTCTGGCATCAGTATAGCCCCGGACGGCATCACATCGCCATCGTTTTGGCTTACAGTTGGCTTACATCTTCGTAAGGCAGCGCGCAGGGCGCAAAAAACCGGGCGCGTCCATTCAGACGCGCCCGGCCGTGCGGACAGATATTTTTCCTCAGGCGATGAGGAAGAACTTCACGAGGAAGATCACCGAGATGACATACGTCAGCACCGAGACCTCCTTGCCCTTGCCCGTGCAGAGCTTGAGCACGGAATAGCTGATGAGGCCCAGACCGATGCCGTGGCCGATCGAGCCGGAGATCGGCATGGAGATGAGCATGATGGCCACCGGCAGACTCTGATAGATATCGTCAAAGTCGATCTTCTTGAGACCGCCGAGCATGAGCAGGCCGACGTAGATGAGCGCGGAGCTCGTCGCAGCGGCGGGGATGATGGCGGCGATGGGCGCAAGGAACATGCTCGCAAGGAAGAGCACGCCGGTCGTCAGAGCGGTCAGGCCCGTGCGGCCGCCGGCCTCGACGCCGGAGGCGGACTCGACGAACGTCGTGACGGTGGACGTGCCGGTGCACGCGCCCGCGACGGTGCCGACGGCGTCGGCCAGCAGCGCCTCGCGCATGCGCGGCATGTTGCCGTCCTTGTCGACCATGCCGGCGCGGCTCGCCGTGCCGACGAGCGTGCCGATGGTGTCGAACATGTCAATGATGCAGAACGTGATGACGAGCGTCACGACCGTGAACCAGCCGATCTCGCCGAGGGCGGCAAAGTCGAACTTGAACAGGGTCGTCTCGGCCATGTCGCCGAACGCAGGCACGAACGACGCGCCCTTGAGCGACGCAAACGGGTTCGTGTGCAGGAAGATGGCCTCGCCCGCCCAGTAGATGCCGGACGCGCAGAGCATGCCCAGCAGCACGGAGCCCTTGATCTTCTTGTGCGCGAACAGCACGATCAGGAACAGGCCCACGAACATGGTCACGACCGTGAGCACCATCTGCGGGTAGCCGTCGCCCATGTTGGCCTTGGCAAGGCTGGGCGTGAGCGCGCCGAAGAAATCGCGCATGACGTAAAACGGGCCGCCGTCGCTCGAGTACACACCGGCGTTGGAGCCGATGCCGATGTTGAGCAGCATGAGACCGATGGCCGGCGCGATGCCGAGCCGGATGCCGAGCGGAATGGCCTCGACGATCTTCTCGCGCACCTTGAGCACCGAGAGAATGATGAACACGATGCCCTCGATGAGGATGACGCACAGTGCCGTCTGGAACGACTGCAGGTAGCTCATGCCGGTCAGGGTGACGATGTTGGCCACGACGACGGCGAAAAAGCTGTTGAGACCCATGCCGGGTGCCATGGCAAAGGGCTTGTTGGCCGCGAACGCCATGACGAGCGTGCCGACGGCGGAGGCGATGCAGGTGGCGAGGAACACGCCGTTCCACAGCTGCGAGCCGCCCTGGGCGCCGAAGCCGGTCAGCAGGTTCGGGTTGAGCGCGATGATGTACGCCATGGTCATGAACGTCGTCAGGCCGGCGACGATCTCGGTGCGTACGGTGGTGTTGTTTTCTTTCAGGTGAAAGAGCTTTTCCATTGGGATCCCCTCTCCATAAAGTTTTTGCCGGAAACGCAAAACGCCGTCAGTATAACGCGATTTGCCCCGCCTGTCAACGACAAAAACCGGACACGGAATGTCCCGTGTCCGGTCCTGCTGTTTTCGCGTGTTTTACGCCTGCGCGGGGCAGTCGCGCTCGTGGCAGGTGAACAAAATGACCTGCCGGTGCTGCGCGATCTCCCGGAAGAGCGCCATGGCGCGCCCGGCGCGCGCATCGTCGAAATTCACGAGCGTGTCATCGAGCACGAGCGGGCACGGATCATCCGCCGGGCACGTCAGCTCACACAGCGCCAGGCGCACGGACAGGTACAGCAGATCCGCCGTCCCGGCCGAGAGATAGGCCGTGTCGCGCGGCGTCGGGTCGTCGATGCTGCGCGCCTTGGCCGACAGGTCGCGCGCGAGCACGAGCTCGTCATAGCGTCCGTCGGTGAGGTAGTCCATGTAGTCCGCCGCCTTCTGCGCCAGCTGCGGGGAAAAGCGGCTCTGCAGCTCCGCGTCCGCACGGCCGAGCGTCTCGATCGCAAGCGCGATGGCCGCATACTGCCGCTCGAGCGCGGCGCGTTGTTCGAGCAGCTGCGCGTGTTCGCTTTTCAGCGCCATCGGGTCGCCGATGGCAAGGGCCGCACCCGTGAGCTGCGCCTGCTGCGTGCGCAGGCGCGTGCACACGCTCTCGAGCGCGCTCCTGCGCTGATAGAGCGCGGCGGCCTCGCCCGTGCCGCTCTCAAAGTCCAGACTCTGCAGCAGCCGCTCGTGCGTCTCGCACTGGTGCTCGCGCGCATCCTCGAGCGCGGCGGCGGCTTTCTGCTCCGCCTGCATGGCGGCCGCGCACGCGCGGTAGGCAGCCCGGTGCACCTCCGCCTGATAGTAGATGCCGTCCGCGTCCTGCGCGCCGTAGCTGCGCAGGAGCTCCCCGAGCGCGGCGGCGGCCTGCTGTGCGCGCTTCTTGCCGTTATTGGCAGCAACCAGCAGCATAACGGCCAGCACCGCGAGCGCGATGGCCGCATAATACAGCGGCTGCGCCACAAGATAACCCAGCACCGCGCACAGCGCCGAGAGCACGAGCGCCGCGATCCAGAAGTACGGCTTGCCGCCGTGGGCTGCCGTGTCAGCAAGGGCCTCCGCCCGCTGCGCGTCGCGCTCGGCGGTCTCGCCCGCCTCGTCCGGCGTCTGCACGCCGAAATGCGTCTGCTCGAGCGCGGTGCGCCTGGCCGCGGCGTCCCGCCGCGCCTGTTCGAGCGTCTGCTCGAGCGTGCGCAGGTTCGATTTTTCCTCGCCCATGCTGCTCAGCGCCGCGCGGCGCTGCCGCTGCCGGGCGGCGTTCATCTGCTCGGTCACGGTCTGCAGTTCCGCGTCCGTCTGCCGGAGCTCGGCGGCGCAGGCCGCCTGCTCCTGCGCGTTGCGCTCGAGCCGGTGCAGCTGCTCTTCTACCTCCGTGATGCGGCCCTCCAGCTCCGGCAGCGCGCCGTGCCGGCCGCTGCGCCGGCGGCGCAGCCATGCGCGTAGCTGCGCGTCGGCCTCGGTGTAGGAGCTCGCCTCCTCGCCGGAGGTCACGATGGCAGAGATGCGCTTTTCCAGCTCCGGCGTACCCGTCACGACGAGGCCGCCCTGCCCGATGAACGCGCTGCGCGCGAACACCTCGGCCGACACGCCCGTGAGCTGCTCGCCCGCGTCCGTCGCCGTCAGCCCCGGCACCGGGATGTCCGTGCCGGTGTACACCGCCGAAAAGCCGCGCAGCGGCGCGCCCGGCGTCTCCGTCCAGCGGCGGATTGTGATGCATTTTCCGCCCTGTTCGAGCTCCAGCTCGCCCGCCATGGGCTTGCCGCTCCAGGGCGCGTATTTCTGCTTGTCGGGCACGAACCCGGCGCGCGCGCGCTGGGACGTGTCGATCCCGTAGAGCATGGCGCGCAGGAAGGCGCACCACGTGCTCTTGCCGCTCTCATTCGGCGCGTAGATGATATTCAGGCCCGTGTCGAGCCGCAGCTGCTCGCCGTCGAGCGTGCCGAACGTGCCCTGCATATGCCGGATGATCACAGCGTCACCACCTCCTCGTCGTGGTCCAGTGCCGCAAGCCCCCAGCGCGCGGCCATGACAATGGTCTCGCGCGCGCGGTCAGAGTCCGCGGCGTCGTATTGTTGCTTCAGTTGGGCCAGAAACTGCCCGCGCAGCGTGCCCTCGCCCGCCCGCGCCCAGAGATCCCGGCGCGCGCGCGTCTCATCGCGCAGCTGCAGCGCAAACACCCGCCCCTCGAGCGCCGCGCGCAGCGCGGCGGAGTTCGGCGCGCGGTCGGTCTCGCCCGTGAGCACGATGCGGTAAATATTGCGCGCAGCCCCCTCCGGCAGCGCGGCGAGCGCCGCCTGCACGGGGTCCGTGTCCGTGACGTCCACGCGCAGGATCTCATACCGCCGCCCGGGCACGGGCACAAACCGCGCCTGCACGTCGCCCGCAGCGACGTCCACGAGCAGCACACCCTTTTCCCCCGTCTCGTCAAAGCCGCGACCCTCCATGCAGCCCGGCCAGGCGTACACCGTGCCCCCGGCGCGCTGCACGCCGCCGAAGCGGTGCACGTGGCCGAAGGCGGCGTAGTCCAGCCCGCTGGCGGCCAGCTCCGCAGCCGACACGGGGTCATACGCCGAGGCGGGGTTGCCCACTTCGCCGTGCAGGCAGAGCACGTCGAGCAGCCCCGCCTGCTTCGGCACGGAAAAGCCCCGCAGCAGACCGGGGCAGCGGCTGTCGGTGAACGCCGCGCCCCAGACGCGCACGCCCAGCTCCGGCAGCGTCACTGCCTCGATGCGCGGCGAGCGGAAGATATGTACGTTTTCCGGAAACGTCAGGCGCGCATACGGCGCGCCCGCGCTGTAATAGTCGTGGTTGCCGGGCGCGAGGAACACCTCCGAAGCGCAGCCGGCAAACGTCTCGGCGAGCGCCTTGGCCGTCTCGGGATAGGGGCTCGCGCTGTCGAGCAGGTCGCCCGCGAGCAGGATGATCTGCGCCCCGTGCGCCTGCGCCAGCTCCGGCAGAGCGCGCAGCAGGCTGCGCTGCTCCCGGCGGCGCTGCGCCGCCTGCGCGAGCGTGAGCGCCTCAAACGGCGAGTCGAGATGCAGATCCGCCGCGTGCAGGATGCGCACGCTCATCTCAGGCGCACCAGGTGCACGTCGCGGCAGCGGCCGGTGTCGCTGTCGACCTCGAAGATCGCGCCCTCGAGCTTGGCCGCGCCCATGGCGGCCTCATAGCGCCGCGGCGGGTCGCCGAGGAACTTGCCGATCGACTGCTCCGGCGCGATGCCGAGCACGGCGTTGGCCGGGCCCGTCATGCCGAGGTCGGTCAGGTAGCCCGTGCCCTCGGGCAGCACCTCGGCGTCGGACGTCTGCACGTGCGTGTGCGTGCCCCAGACGGCCGTCACGCGCCCGTCGAGGTAAAAGCCCATGGCGCGCTTTTCGCTCGTGGCCTCGGCGTGCATGTCCACGAGGACGATCTTCGCCTGCGTCTGGTCGAGGATGTCGTCCGCGACGAGGAAGGGATTGTCCGTGTTCGCGTCGAGCGTGAAGCGCCCCATGAGGTTGATGACGCAGATCGGCCCGCCGCGCACGGAATATTCGCCCCAGCCGCGGCCCGGGCACTGCGGCGCGAAGTTGGCCGGGCGCAGGATGCGCTTTTTCTGCTCGAGATACGGCTGCAGCTCGTAGCGCGTCCACGTGTGGTTGCCGAGCGTGATGACGTCGGCCCCGGCGGCGAAGATCGCGTCGGCCTGCTTCGGCGTCACGCCGACGACGTTGGCGTTTTCGCCGTTGACGACGGTGAAATCAATGTGTTCCTGCTCCTGAAACGCGCGCAGGCGCTCAGTCAGGAACGTCAGGCCGGGCGCGCCCACAACGTCGCCCACGGCCAGAATACGCAAGATCATAACGGCCCCTCCCATACGATCGGAAGAAAATTTGATAAGATAATAAAAATAGTATACCACCGACGGCGGCGGGGAATCAATCCAGAAACTGGCGCGGCGCAGATTTCATACTCCCGCGCGCCCGCGCACATACTA
>OLOW01003379.1_pt1 | contig 10211 bp, 9 predicted proteins | sample 1672801 | NCBI WGS metagenome assembly OLOW01 (sample SAMEA3136725, study PRJEB25190) | human gut metagenome | biome: human gut; feature: human-associated habitat; material: faeces | place: Austria | collected 2013
CAATAAGTAGTAGTCAAATCAGACTAGAGGTTAAAACTAGAGAATGGAGAAATTACGAAAACAAAGGAGGAGCATTATGAAACTGATTGACAAGGCAAAACAGGCCGCTGTGGAAGGCGCAGTTACAACTGCATTAGGATATCTGGAAAAAGATCCGGAAACCAATATCCCCAAGCTGATGGAGCTGGTTGATAAATTTACGCCGGAGGACTGGTATAAAAGTCAGAGAGACGCAATCCGTAATGCTATTCAGGATAAAAACAGCAACTGGTATCAGCTGATCATGAATCTGTATCAGCTGGATCCGGGAGTGCGAAAAGTATTTTTCCGAAACTTTATTGTAAATGCCAGCCTTAAGGGCAGTGCAAAGCAGGAAAAAGTGGCAGCAGAAAATAATTGCAACGTTCCGTGGGCAATTCTTCTGGATCCTACCAGTGCCTGTAATCTGCACTGCACAGGATGCTGGGCAGCAGAATATGGCCATAAGCTGAACCTGGATCTGGAGACCATTGACTCTATTATCAGACAGGGAAAAGAGCTTGGTGTATATATGTATATTTATACAGGCGGAGAACCAACTGTGCGTAAAAAAGATCTGATCAAGCTCTGTGAGATGCATCCTGACTGTGAATTCCTTTCCTTCTCAAACGGAACTCTTTTTGATGAGGAGTTTTGTGATGAGATCCTGAGAGTAAAGAACTTTGTACCGGCATTCAGCCTTGAAGGTTCTGAAGAGGCAAATGACGGACGCCGTGGCGACGGCATCTATCAGAAGGTTATGCATGCTATGAAGCTGTTAAAGGACAGAGGACTTCCATTTGGTGTTTCTACCTGCTATACAGGTGCAAATGTGGACAGTGTAAGCAGTGAGGAATATTTTGACAAGCTGGTTGAATGTGGTGCTTTATTTGCATGGTTCTTCCATTACATGCCAGTTGGAAATGATGCTTCCCCTGAGCTTCTTCTTACTCCGGATCAGCGTGAAAAAATGTACCATGCTATCCGTAAATACCGTAGCACAAAAGCACTCTTTACGCTGGATTTCCAGAACGATGCAGAATATGTACATGGCTGTATTGCAGGAGGAAGACACTACCTGCATATCAATGCAAATGGTGATGTGGAGCCTTGTGTATTTATCCATTATTCAAACTGCAACATCAAAAATACTACCCTGTTGGATGCTCTGAAGAGTCCGATTTTCCAGGCTTATCATGATAACCAGCCATTTAACGAGAACATGCTTCGTCCATGTCCAATGCTGGAGAATCCGCAGATCCTTCGTAAGCTGGTAGCGGAAACCGGAGCAAAATCCACAGATCTTCAGTCTCCGGAAACAGCAGACCATCTCTGCGGCAAGTGCGATTCCTATGCTGCATGCTGGAAAGAAAGAGCAGATCAGTTGTGGGAAGAGAGCCAAAAAAAGAAGGCTGAAAAAGCTGGATGCTGATGAAAAAATAAAACAGATTGGCATATAGATAAAAAGTCCCGGCACAGAATGTACAGATACTGGAAGTACATTTGTAACCGGGGCTTTTTGATGTTAATAATTATACGCTCCCTCATATGCATTGCAGTGTTCCTTACGTCTGGAAAGGGCGGTACAGGTGCTGCATCTGTCGCAGAATTCCTGCTCATAGCAGGTGGAACAGACGCAGGTTTTACATGCATCCCGGTCATAGGCAGGAGTGCAGGTGTAGGGAAGCTTGCTGTCTGCAGTGGGTGTTTCTGACATTTATATCACGCTCCTTTTTACTGTGATTATAATGCGAAAAAACAGAGCGTTCAATGGTAAAAGTCTGAAAAAATAGTAGCCGTTTTTTAGTGATTTTTAAGGTCTTAATCTGCTTCCCATCTTCCAGAAGCGCCGCAGGGAAGTACCAGACCGTTTGATTTCACCGGAAGGCCGATTTCCTGAGAATCTACATGGCCCTTGTATTTTTTCATTTCAGTGGCAAGCATGTAGGTAAGAACTGCAGGGGCAAGTCCTGTTGTATAGGAGTTGATCAGGAAAAACAGTGGATCATCACTGAGAATCTTGGTGCAAAGCTTTACAAGGGGATGGATGGCATCCTCAATTTTCCAGATCTCACCTTTGGGACCTCTTCCATAGGAAGGAGGGTCCATGATAATTGCATCATAGTGATTGCCACGTCGGATTTCACGCTCTACAAATTTTACGCAGTCGTCTACCAGCCAACGGATAGGCGCATCAGAAAGACCGCTGGCAGCAGCGTTTTCCTTAGCCCAGGTTACCATACCCTTGGATGCGTCAACATGAGTGACAGAGGCACCTGCAGCTGCTGCGGCAAGTGTGGCACCGCCAGTGTATGCAAAAAGGTTCAGAACCTTGATGGGTCTGCCTGCTTTGCGGATCTTATCTGCGAACCAGTCCCAGTTTACAGCCTGCTCCGGGAAAAGACCGGTATGCTTGAAACTGAAGGGTTTCAGATGAAAAGTGAGATCTTTGTAATGAAGATCCCATTGCTGTGGGAGGTCAAAGAATTCCCATTCTCCGCCGCCTTTGGAGCTGCGGTGGTAGTGTGCATTCATTTTGTGCCATCCCGGCTCTGTCTTTGGGGTATCCCAGATAACCTGCGGATCCGGACGAACCAGGAGATATTTGCCCCATCGCTCCAGCTTTTCTCCGCAGGAAGTATCGATTACTTCGTATTCTTTCCAGCCATTTGCTATCCACATATTTATATTTACCTCGTTTTTTGATTATATTTATTTTGATGATATCAGGGTCAAAAGGTCAAAAAGCTGTTCATGCTTGCATGATAAGGCTTTTGAATTTGGAATCCGCTTTTTATGATAGCAGAAAACAGATGGAACGTCAATTTGTCTGTGTAAAATCCAGTAAACCACTTGACAATGGATAATTTACCATACTAAAATGGAAAAGATATACGAGGAGGAAATACCAAACAGGCACAGGCCAAAGGAGGAACTTATGAAAAAATATACCGAAATGACTCATGATGAGCTTCTGGCGCTGAAAAAAGAGCTGGACAGACAGTACGAAGAAATCAAAGCACAGGGACTGGCACTTGATATGTCAAGAGGAAAGCCAAGTGCAGCACAGCTGGATCTTTCCATGGAAATGATGGACGTCCTGAAAGGAGATTCTGATCTGAAGTGTGAGACCGGAGTAGATTGCCGTAATTATGGTGTGATCGACGGTATTCCGGAAGCAAAACGCCTTCTTGGAGAAATGTCTGAGGTAGATCCAGAGCACATTATTATTTACGGAAACTCAAGTCTGAATGTCATGTTCGACAGCATTGCCCGCTCCATGACTCAGGGTGTAATGGGAAATACTCCATGGTGTAAGCTGGACAAGGTAAAATTCCTGTGTCCGGTACCAGGTTATGACCGTCATTTTAAGATCACAGAATTCTTTGGAATTGAGATGATCAATGTTCCTATGACTCCACAGGGACCGGATATGGATATGGTAGAGAAGCTGGTAAGTGAAGATGCTGCGATCAAAGGAATCTGGTGTGTACCGAAATACTCCAATCCACAGGGCTACACCTATTCACAAGAGACAGTAGAGCGTTTTGCAAGACTGAAACCGGCAGCACCGGACTTCCGTATTTACTGGGATAATGCGTACAGCATTCATCACCTCTATGATGACAATCAGGATTTCCTGGTTGAGATTCTGGGCGAGTGTGCAAAGGCTGGTAATCCGGATCTTGTTTACAAATTTACTTCTACTTCCAAGGTAAGCTTCCCAGGTTCTGGTATTGCAGCAGTAGCAGCATCCAAAGCAAACCTTGATGATTTCCGCAGCTATATGCAGATCCAGACTATCGGACACGACAAGCTGAACCAGCTGCGTCATGTAAGATTTTTCAAGGATCTTGACGGACTTCATGCACACATGAGAAAACATGCAGACATTCTCCGTCCGAAATTTGAGCTGGTAATCGATACTTTGGATAAAGAGCTTTCCGGCCTTGGAATCGGTGAGTGGACCAGACCACACGGCGGATATTTTATTTCCTTTGATTCTCTTGAAGGCTGTGCAAAGGCAATTGTGGCAAAAGCAAAAGAAGCTGGCGTTGTGCTTACAGGTGCAGGTGCTACTTATCCATATGGAAAGGATCCAAAAGATTCCAATATCCGTATCGCACCATCTTTCCCGACACTTGAGGATCTGGGAAAGGCAGCACAGGTATTTGTACTTTGTGTAAAACTTGCCAGCGTGGAGAAACTTCTCGGCTAAAAGTGGGAAAAACCGCATAGAATGTAATCTGTGATGCCAGGGGCAAAGGCGGTTTTGCTTCTGGCGCAGAAGCTATGAATAACAGCCGGAAGCCCCAGAGAGGTTCCGGCAGCAAAGGCAGGGAGGCTATTATGGCAGAAAGCAGAGAAAAAGCAGGCGCAGGGAGAATAATTGTTATTACACTGGTAATATTGTTGCTTCTGCTGACAGCAGGAGCGTACGGTTATGGCGTTTACTATTTCTCAGGCCATTTTCTCCCTGGCTCTATGGTAAATGGATTTAACTGCTCCTATATGACGCAGTCTGAGACAGAGGACCTTTTGAACCAGAGAGTAGGGGCGTATGTATTGGCTGTAGAGACAATGAAAAACGGACAGGAAGCAGTATCTGCCCAGGATGTGGATCTGACCTTTGTTTCTACCGGAATTGTAAATAAGCTTATCAAGGACCAGAATCGTTTTACCTGGTTCCTTGCTTTTAACCAAAATAAAAATTACGATATTTCAGAATCTCTCAGTTATAATGTGGAGATGCTGAAAACAGCTGTGGGAAATCTGAAATGTCTGCAGCCAGAGAATGTAGTGGAGCCTGTGGACGCCCAGATTCAGGATACGGGAGAAACATTTGAGATCATTCCGGAGGTTATGGGAAATGCTCTTGATCGTACCAAAACAGAAGAAGTGATCGCAGCTGCCATGCTGCGAGGAAAGACTTCTGTGAACCTGGAAGATGAGAGTTGTTATCGAAAGCCTTCTGTTTACAGTACAGGGGAGCAGATACAGGAAAATTGTGAAAAAATGAATCAGCTCTGTAAAGTGATCATTACCTATGATTTTGCAGACAGGACTGAGACCGTGGATCGTTCTGTGATCAAGAACTGGTTCGGTTATGATGAAGATGGAAATGTAATCCTGGATGAAATTCTGGTACGTCAGTATGTATCAGATCTGGGACTGAAATATGATACTATGGGTCAGACACGCACATTTATGACCTATGACAATCGTGAAAAAGAAATCAATGGCGGCGATTACGGCTGGGTGATCGATCAGGATGCAGAAGTTGCGGCACTGATGGAAGCAGTAGAAAGTGGTGTTACCCAGGTGCGTGAGCCTGTTTATATGTATTCAGGCTACAGCCGCGGAACCAATGATATTGGCTCCACTTATGTGGAGATAGATCTGACCAATCAGCGTCTTGTTTTTTATAAAAACGGAACGCCGGTTGTGGATACTCCGGTGGTCACCGGAAATCCGGATATTGAGGGATGTGCCACACCTACAGGCTGCTATGCAGTGGATGCCAAGGAATCTCCTGCTGTGCTTACAGGAGAGGACTATGAGGCAAATGTAACATATTGGATTCCTTTTGCAGGAAATGTGGGAATCCATGATGCTTCCTGGCGCTCTGAGTTTGGAGGCAATCTGTACCTGTGGGAAGGCTCTCATGGATGTGTAAATGTTCCCTATGACAAGGCAGCAGCCCTTTACGCAGATGTGGAGGTTGGAATGCCGGTAGTGGTTTATGAATAAATAGCGTATTGCGCGGACAAGGAGAGGTAGATCATGAAGATAGTAGTTTTGGCTGGAGGAACCAGTACAGAGAGGGATATATCTATTATATCTGGTACAGGTATCTGTGGTGCATTGCGCCAGAAAGGTCATCAGGCCATACTTGTAGATATTTTTTGCGGAATAGAGAAGTTGGACTGGGAAAATCCGTTCCCGGCAGAATATGATGTGGAAAAAGCGGCAGAGTATATGAAGAGCTTTAATCCGCAGATCGAAGAAATGGAAAAGACCAGACGAAGCTTTTTCGGTCCAAATGTGCTGGAACTTTGTGAAAAATGTGACATCGTATTTCTGGGACTTCACGGAGCAAATGGAGAAGACGGAAAGGTTCAGGCTGCATTTGATCTGATGGGAATCCGTTATACAGGTACCGGTTATCTTAGCAGTGCCATGGCAATGGATAAGCGTATCACCAAAGAAGTATTTCTTATGAACCAGGTGCCGACTCCAGGTGGTTTTTCCATGACTAGAGAGAATCTGGAAAAGGATATCAAAAAGCATGGATTAAATTTCCCGGTAGTGGTAAAGACCAGCTGCGGAGGCTCCAGCGTAGGCGTTTATATTGTAAACAACCAGAAAGAGTATGAGGCTTCTCTTGCAGATGCCAGCCAGTACGGTGAGGAGATCGTGGTGGAGGAGTACATTAAGGGTCGGGAGTTTTCCGTTGCAGTTGTGGATGACAAGGCTTACCCGGTTATTGAGATCGCTCCGATCCAGGGATTTTATGATTATAAGAACAAATATCAGGCTGGTTCTACTGTGGAGACTTGCCCCGCAGAGATTTCACCAAAGCTTACTGCCAAAATGCAGGAAAATGCAGTGAAAGCAGCAAAAGCCCTGGGCCTTACCGGATACAGCAGACTGGATTTTATGATGAAAGAAAATGGAGATATGTACTGCCTGGAAGCAAATACTTTACCGGGAATGACTCCTACCAGCCTGATTCCTCAGGAAGCAAAGGTTTTAGGAATGGATTATCCTACTCTTTGCGAGGAACTGATCCGTATTTCCATGAAAAAATATGAATAGAAAAAAGGGTAGAAAAAGATGAAAAATCTTACACTGGAAAATCTTACAAGAGTTTGTGGCGGCGTATACTTTGGGCCGTCAGAAAAGCTGCAGCAGGAGGTATTCTCTATTATCACAGACAGCAGAAAGGCAGAGCCTGGGACGTTGTTTGTTCCTATTGTGGGAGAGCGGGTGGATGCACATAAGTTCATCCCACTGGTGATGGAAGCGGGAGCCCTGGCTACTTTGTCAGAAAAAGTGCTGGAAAATGCGGATTTTCCTTACATAAAAGTAGAATCATCCCTTCAGGCAGTGAAGGATATTGCGGAATTTTATCTGGAGCAGCTTCAGATCCCTGTGGTAGGAATCACCGGAAGTGTTGGAAAAACCAGCACAAAAGAAGTGATTGCCTCTGTACTGAAGGAAAAATACCGTACACTGAAAACCCAGGGAAATTTCAACAATGAGTTGGGCTTGCCTCTCACTGTATTTCGCCTTCGGGAGGAAGACGAGATTGCAGTTCTGGAAATGGGAATCAGTGATTTCGGGGAAATGACAAGACTTGCGAAGATTGCAAAGCCGGATACCTGTGTGATCACCAACATCGGAACCTGCCATTTGGAAAATCTGGGAGACAGAGATGGTGTATTGAAGGCAAAGACAGAGATTTTTGGCTATCTGAAAAAAGATGGTCACATTGTGCTTAACGGGGACGATGACAAGCTTAGTACAGTAAAAGAGTACGAAGGAATCAAGCCTGTATTTTTCGGAATGGAGCCGGATAAGGATATTTATGCAGATGAGATCGTGAGCAGAGGATTAAAGGGAATGACCTGCCGTATCCATGTAGGAGGAGAGTTTTTTACAGCTGATATTCCCATGCCAGGAAGACATATGGTATACAATGCCCTGGCTGCAACTGCAGTGGGCAGGATTTATGGACTGACCCTGGAGCAGATCCGTCATGGAATAGAGACTCTGGAGGCAATCAGTGGTAGATTCCATATGATCGAGACAGACCGTTTTCTCATTGTGGATGACTGCTACAATGCCAATCCCATGTCTATGAAAGCCTCTCTTGATGTGCTGAAGGACGGTTCCGGCAGAAAAGTGGCAATTCTGGGAGATATGGGAGAACTTGGTGAAAATGAAGCAGCACTTCACGCTGAAGTGGGTGTCCATGCGGCAAACTGCGGGATTGATGTGTGCATCTGCGCCGGTCCTCTTGCTGCAAACATTGCAGAAAAAGCAAAAGAAAATCCAAAGCTTACCGTGATCTGTGAGCCAGACAGAGATCATCTTCTGGCACATCTGGATTCCTATGTGAAGCCAGGAGATACCATTTTGGTAAAAGCATCTCATTTTATGCAGTTTGAAAAGGTAGTGGCAAAACTGCAGGAACTGTAAGAATTTGACGAACGATTTTTGTTTTCCAGACACACACAGAGAGGTATAATGTCCCTAAACGGATGAATCTGCAGCGGCAGAGATCACCATGAAGGAGGACATTATGCTGGAAAAAATCATGAACCTGCATGTATTGCTCTATAGCATGGCGGCCCTTGGGGCTTTGGGAGCAATGGGAATGCTAGCCACGCATCTTACTTACAGAAGAATGATCAGAAGTACAGGAAAAATGACCAATTTAAAGGAAAAATGGCTGAGTTTATGGAAGACCAGGGATCGGCTGCTTCACAGAATGAATCGGCTGGTATGGTATCCGGCCCTTTTCTCCACAGGACTTCTGGGAATTTCCTTTTATTTTACCACAGTTCTGAAGATTGAAGAGGGACTTCCCCTGGTGTATCTGTATGTGGGAGCAATTGTTCCTGTGGTGCTTCTTCTTCTTCGGCAGGGACTGGATTTTTCTTACAAAGAAGAATTGGTTATGAATACACTGGTTGATTATGTGGATGAGCTGAAAAGCTGGGTGAAAGAGCTGCCTGAGACAAAAAAGACAGATCCTGTGCTTCAGGAAGAAGTGGTCGACCGTATTACGGACAGTATTCGGCAGACAGCTGCTACAGGCAGCCACTTCAGTAAAATGCTCACTCCGGAGGAGGAGAAGATCATGCGGGAGATTATCAGGGAGTTTATGGTATGAATGTATGCGGGCACAGGAGGTTTTCCTGTGCCTTTTTCGCTGTATTAGTACAGGGTAAAAGGATGGAGTGATCCGCAGCATGGAGTCAGGGGTAAAAAGACAGTTTCCCCTGAGAAGATTCAGATGATACGAAAGAGAGGACTTGGGTTATGAAAATTGTGATTTTGGAAGCAGACAGTCTGGGACAGGATATGGTATTCACTCCTTTTGAAGACCTGGGAGAGGTAGTGATTTATCCAGCCACCATTGCCGAGGAAATGGAGGAAAAGACCCGGGATGCGGAGGTGATCGTAGCCAATAAGGTGCCAATCTGCGAGGAGACCATAGGAAAGGCAAAAAATTTGAAGCTGGTGTGTCTTACTGCCACAGGGTTTAACAATCTGGACGGGGAATACCTGAAAAAGAGAGGCATTGCAGCTTACAATGTTGCCGGATATTCCACAGATGGTGTGGCACAGCACACATTTGCACTTCTTTTTTATGTTCTGGAAAAACTGAATTATTATGATAATTATGTAAAATCAGGCGAATATTCCCGTGGAAAATGCTTTTCCCATTTTGGACAGAATTTCTTTGAGTTGAATGGAAAAACCTGGGGAATCATTGGACTGGGAGCAATTGGAAGAAAAGTTGCACAGATTGCAGAGGCCTTTGGCTGCCATATGATCTGTTATTCTGCATCTGGCAGAACGTATGATACTGAATATGAGCAGGTCGGGTTTGAAGAACTGCTTTCCCGTTCCGACATTCTGTCTGTTCATGCGCCTCTTAATCAGTATACGGAAAATCTTATGACCAGGGATGCTTTTTCAAAAATGAAAAAAACTGCTATCTTCCTGAATCTTGCACGTGGTCCCATTGTAAATGAAAAGGGACTTTATGAGGCGCTTGAAACAGGCATGATCGCAGGTGCAGGATTGGATGTGCTTTGCAAGGAGCCTATGGATCCTGAGAATCCTCTTCTAAAAATCCAGGACAGCAAGAAGCTGATCATTACCCCACACATTGCCTGGGCTGCAAAAGAAACCAGATTCCGTGTGGTAGAAGAGGTGGTAAAAAATATTCGTCGATTCGAAAATGGAGATAAGACCAACCGGGTTTATTAAGAAAATTATGCGCAGTTCTATAAAGGAGATGACATGGCAAAAAAGTATTATGCAGTAAAAACAGGTCGTAAAACAGGTGTGTTTGATACCTGGGGAGAATGTCAGAAGCAGGTCACCGGTTTTTCTGGAGCGGAATTCAAGAGTTTTGGAACCATAGAAGAGGCCAGGGCGTTTGCTGGTCTTGG
>OLOW01003381.1_pt1 | contig 10203 bp, 6 predicted proteins | sample 1672801 | NCBI WGS metagenome assembly OLOW01 (sample SAMEA3136725, study PRJEB25190) | human gut metagenome | biome: human gut; feature: human-associated habitat; material: faeces | place: Austria | collected 2013
TTTGTCCTTCTTTATAGAAGTTTACCATCATTGGGCAATAATTAAGAAACCAGTATATGCACAAGCCGCTCCCCGTCCCTTTTTTCTCTGGTCGCCATCCTTTTGTATTCCGCCCAAAAACCTCGAATCGTAGAAAAACGACAAAAACAACCCGTATTTGCATTGGAAAAGCGGCAGGAGGGGCCGGCAAGCCGGCCGACAGCCTCTTGTACCGTGGTGGATACCGATAGTCCGTACCGTCCGTTTTTCCCTGCGGGACAGGAAACGCCGTCCCCTGTTTTATCCGATCGCCTCGGCCACAATATCTTCCAGCAGGAACGGGATCACGCCCACATACATGACGCCATCCTCATCCGTCCACGGCTTGCTGTTGCCGTCCAGCACGACGATCTTGCGGAAGAAGTCGCCGGTGTTTCTCAAAGAGAAGGTTTCCTGTGCCTTCTTTTCCGGCGTGTCTACGTGTAATGCCGACTGGATATACAGTTTGTCATTGCCCACGTTGACCACGAAGTCGATCTTGTATTGCGACGAGCGGCGTCGGCCCTCTATGATTCGCGTCAGTTCTACTATTCCCACGTCTACCGAATATCCCCTGCGGATCAAATCGTTGTAAATCATATTTTCCATCAGGTGCGAACGTTCCTGTTGGCGGAAATTCAACCGCACATTTCTCATTTCTGCCCGTTGTAGAGCGTCACCGACTCCATGTTGTCGAGCGAGAAGCGCCCCAAATCGACCGTGCCGTTTTGAGCGTTGCCCAGTTCGATACCGATGCAGCATATTAGACTAATTGATTACCAATAGTTTGAAACTTAAATGGTATAAAAGTCTGATTTTGCTCCTTTTTCTGCGCTGAACTTTTGCAAAGATAATGCGTTTTTCCGGTACAAGAAAACAAATGAGAAGACTTTGATAAAAAGGTGATTTTTGGGTGCGATTTTGTAAGTCTTTCAATGATATTTACGAAAGATGTTGTAGGGTGTTTCATCTGTTATTATGTTGTGATTATACCGCAGATTATTTCTCCAAGATTGAATACGAAGTGACTTATACCGATTGCTGGCGAAAAGAAAAATCAGTCGGGTAAATCTTCCTTTTCCCTCTGTTTGACTTAACTTTATTGCCCGTGTATATAATAACGGTCATTAAAGTCAAGTTGAGTATCTTTTTCTTTTGGCAAGCCAATAATTATGCGCATTCGTTGGCTATTTCAAAACATATTACTACTTTTGTATTGTAAATATCAATATAGTGAATATAATATCAATATATAGTATTTAATCATCAGTATAGTGATATATAAATATGAAAGATTTGTTTGAATACTCCACTCCTGAGCTAGTACGCATGTTGGGTACTCGTTTTAAGGAATATAGAATGCGGTGCAATCTGACACAAAAAGAAGTGTCGGAACTTTCAGGTGTCGGGCTTACTACCATACACAAGTTTGAAAATGGCACGGCAGGCAACCTTTCATTGTCAACATTTATTCTCTTGTTGAAGGTAGTCGGTCAGATTAATTCTTTAGACGATATTTTGCCGGAATTGCCCGAATCGCCTTATCTTATGCGTGAAAATGAGAAAAAAGCGCAACGAATCAGACACTCTAAATAAGACATACAGATATGATGAAGTCGTTAAAAATAATACTTTGGGAAGAAGAAATTGGTCGTTTGGCTTGGGATGAACGCCGACATCTTTCTTATTTCACATATAATCCCGATTTTATCAGAAAAGGATTGAATATATCCCCTTTGGTTGCACCTGTTGATGGTACCAGAGGGCTGTTGCCTGTTTGGGGTGAAGATGCCAAGATTTACCAGAAGCTTCCGGCATTTGTCGCAGATTCATTGCCTGATGCCTGGGGTAACCAATTGTTTGATTTATGGCGTCAACAGCAAAAAATATCCAATTCAGAGATAAATCCGTTGGATAAGCTCTCGTTTATAGGCAGACGAGGAATGGGTGCGTTAGAATTTGTTCCGGAAACTAACAGGGAGCGAAGAACAGAAAAAATAGATGTTAAGTCGTTGGCAGATTTGGCAGAACGCATTTTTGTAGAAAGGGAGAATGCCCGTATTATGCCGGAGGAGTCCATAACCATGCAATCTTTGTTGACTGTAGGTACATCCGCTGGGGGGCGTCAGCCGAAAGCGATTATTGCGATAAACAGAGAAACAGGAGAGATACGAAGCGGTCAAATTGCAGCTTTGGAAGGATATGACTATTATCTTCTCAAATTTGGTAACTCCGAATATTGTTCGGCAGAATTAGAAATGACTTATTATAAGTTGGCAACTATGGCAGGTATCAATATGATGCCGTCAATGTTATATTCAGTGGATGGAAACAATCATTTTTTAACCAGACGGTTTGATCGTAATGGTGGAAAAAAGATTCATACACAGACTTTGGCTGCCATATATCCCGATGCCGAGAGTTATGAGCAATTGATATCTGTTTGCCGTAAGCTCCGTCTGCCTGATGCGGATTGTCAGGAAGTATTCCGAAGAATGGTCTTCAATATTCTGTCGAATAACACAGATGACCATAACAAGAACTTTTCATTTATTATGAATGAAGATGGTGCCTGGCGTCTTGCTCCTGCATACGATATTACCTACATCATTGACAGGGGCGGTTATTTGCCGAACAAGGAGCATTGCATGTATATTCGAGCCAAACTGTATGACATCACACGCTCGGATGTTATTGAATTTGCCCGTGATAACGGAATTCGTCGTCCCGATGCTATCATCAGAGATGTCGTTTCTTCATTGAAGCAGTTCCGTACAATAGCAGTTGAAAATGGGGTATCGGAGTCGTGGATAGGCAGAGTTGAGTCAACTATCGCCAACCACCTGAAAGCATGGGGCGAATGGGAGTGCGAAGCCGAAGATGCTGCAATGGAAATCGATGAACACACCATCAGCAATATGCGTGTTGAGCAAACTTATAAAGGGAATTACCATCTGCTGGCAAGCATTGATGGCGTAGAAAGGAAATTTGTGATAAATAAAAAGAATGCAGACTTTGCCTATATAGAACAAATTGGTTTGGCAAATCTTACGACTGAGCATTTGAAAACTCTGGTGGAAAGATATTTCAAACTATATTAAGCTATGCTGCCTAAAAGGGAAAATAATTCGTGTAATCATTTGAAACATTAATGCCATGTTTTCTAATATTGATTTTAATTCATCTCATAGGTAAAGGAATGAAAGTTTGAGATATGTCTATTTACGCATCTTTGGAAAATAGCTATAGACGACCAACAAGGATATACAACTTATCAAAATTCAGAAGTATTTACATATTTGAACACTAAGTCATGAAAAATATCAATATAGAAAAGGTTAAGGAAGTATACAACAATACTTGGCGCTCATATACTGAAATGCAGTCTAACTTGCCATGGTTTGAAGATTTCAGACAGGAAGTAGAGACATTGAAAGGTTACCGAGGTAGAGAAATCTTGGAATTGCTGCAAAACGCTGATGATGCAGGTAGTCCGAAAGCCTGTATCTCTCTCAATACTCATTCAAATACCATTACGATAACTAATTTTGGGGAAGGTACAATACCTTTTTCTTTCGAAGGTTTTCGAGCCGTAATGCTTTCAAATCTGAGTCCGAAAGAAAGCAATGGGGAGGAAAGACTCATTGGGGCAAAAGGATTGGGATTCAAGTCTGTTCTTAATTGGGCAGAGAAGATAGAACTGCAGAGTAATAACATAAAGCTTACTTTCGGTACAGAACAAGCCATGTTCAAGTGGAAGGAACTGAAAAAGAGACTCTATATCCAACAAGAAACTATCAAAGACCAGGAAGAAATGGCTGCCCAGCAGGGACGCTGTGTTCCAATCTCTATTTTGAGGTTGCCGGACATTGAGGAAGTGGAAGCGGAAGATGACAGGACCTCGATAGTTTTGCATTATAAGCCTGAAACACAATCATTAATAGATAGTCAACTCAGAAAATTCACACCAGAATCGTTACTATTTCTTCATCATCTCAAGGAACTTGAAATTATAATTGACGATAAAAGAGCTTGCTATACTCTTTCCGGTAAAAGTGAAGAAAAAGGCATCTCTACCGCATCATTGAGCGTAGAATCCGAAATAGAAGGTATCTCCGCCAATGAGAGCCAATGGGCATTGGCACATGACTTTGGCCGTGAATGTGGAAAACGATACGAGGCTGCGGCTGCTATCAATATATTCATGCGCAATATCGCCGAGCAATCGCATTTCCTGTATTGTTTTTTCCCTACTAAGGTTAAAATCGGAATGCCTTGCATACTTCATGCGACACTTGAACTTGATGCCACACGCAACGCCTTGATAGAGGCAAGCAAACTCAACGATAGGATGATGGACAAACTTGCTGGCTGTATTGAAATCCTTTGCGAATATCTCAAACAAAATGAAAACCATATCGACTGGGCTCCTTACCTAATGATGCATCCTCAATCATTTGATGAGAACTATCTTAAAATCCTTAAGAATAATTTATCCCGAAGAGCTAGCGGGAAAAAACTGATTCCTACAATTGGCGGTGAGTATTGCAGCGAAGAAGAAACTTATTATTACACGAACCAAATCTTTAAAGCGGTAAGGGTTAGAGGTAAGGATTTGTTTGCTAAAATGCGTCTTGATGGAGCGCCTACAAGTCTGGTCTGGAGAGAGGATCCTGATATAAAGAGTCATGTGGAGGATTATTGCAATAATGTGTTGAAGGAGGACTATGATGCTTTGGCCGATTTTATTTGTATGCTTTTGGAATACCATAAAATACATTTGGTTGCTGAAAAATACGAAATACTACCTGACCCTGATGGAAACATAATACACCAGAATGTAGGAAGTAAGCCGTCTGATGAAATTTTAGCGCATGTCAACACAGGTGAAAGAATAGACAATATTCCTTCCTTCCGACGACTCAGATATGTATCTCCGAAGCTGATCGCATGTCTTGTTGAGCGATTGGAGATGAAGGGAGATTTGCGAAATCGTGAAGTTGCAAACCGTCTGTCTGCCATTACTATAGTCACAAGCACAGACATCACCGGAGTAACTCGTCTTCTTATACCCAAGGAAAGCGACAAAAATCTCAGCGATGACAATAAACAAGAATTGATGATAAGTCTATTTCGACTGTTCATGTTTCGAATGCAGAGTACTAAGGATGGATTTGTGATATCTAAAGACGTAAGTCCATACATTCTATCGGAGAATGGAGAATGGAAGCGTGCATCTGAATTAGTAATGTCTGACAGAAGATTTCCTGATGGATTCCGCAACATAATAGATAGCGACACATATTATGCACCGGAGCAATGCGCCGCATATCCTGCCTATCTCGAGGGATTGGATCTTTCGAACAGCAAATCGGAGAATGAATGCGACAATAGTGATAAGAGAATCTCTACTCCATCAAACGTACAGAGCTTCCTTAAAGCGCTAGGGGCCAATCTCTATTTTTTGCGCAAAGAGGAGTCGATAACGAATGGCTTGAAGTATGCAGAATATCTATTTCATAAAAAAGAGATTGATGTTTATGCTAAAAACCGTTGTGTGGGTAAAAAAATAATACCAGACATTAATGCGCTGCGTAAGCTTAGTCTTCAATCCCTATTGATACTGCTCGAAAAATCGGATTTTGCAGACAAAATTATCAATGGCGAAAAGTTTCAATGGTTTTATAACGGAACCAAGGAGAAAGAAGTATCACTCAGTTATGTGGCGTTCAAAATCCGCACAGATACTGATGCCGGGATGTTGAAGAATTATTCCATTGAGGAAGATTTTTGGCTTCCCGGATTCAAGAATAAGCATGTACTGAAAATAGATACCTCGGACTATCGAACCAGAGCATTGCTGCATAAATTAGGCGCAAAAAGACGTATGGCAGATTTTGATGCCGAGGAGTTGTATTTGGCGTTGAATCAGATTGGGGAAAACTGGAAGCAAACCCAGAGCACAAATGGAGTAAAAAACATGTATCACGAAATAAAACAGGCGTTAGACCAGAGAGTAGATGCTCGTCCTATTCCCGACAGCTGTCAATTGAATCTGCTCTGTACTATTAATGGCGAATGCAGATTGATGCCGTCGCGCGATATTTTCTACAGCGACAATAAAAGCTTGCCCAAGGCTGTGATGGACAAACTGCCCCTTCTGCTGGCCAACAATCGTGAGGGAGAGGGAAAGATTAGCCAATATTTCGGATGCCGCACTCTTAAGGATCTTTCCACTCGCGTGCTGGAGGAAGAAATCAATGTAAATCTGGATAGGCAATTGGGTGCGCACCTTGAAAAGATCAAGCCCTACCTTCTGGCTTATGCAGTAGAGAAAGCAGGATCTCTTGGCGGGAATCGAGAGGCAAGTGTCAATCCCCAACAGAAAGCTCTCGAAACACTTAGCATCACACCGGTGAAATCATTGTCTTACAGATATGAAATAGAAATGAATGATATGAGACAATATGACAACGGAATAAAACTGAATGAAAACGAGATGCTATATCACAGAGATGCGTCTACTTCACAGAAAAAGCGTCTCGAGAACATCTACCTTAAATCTGTTTGCGAGTCGCTTGAAGAAGCCTTGATAAATCCCCGATTCGTCAACGCTTTGGTGGAAGCTGTATGCATAAGTCTGAGACTTTCGATGGATGAGAATATTCACAAGTTCTATCGCATTATCAAAGCCACTGATAGGGAATTGGAATATCTGCGCACCTCAGAAATCGATCCTGAGCTATGGCAAGGCTGCATTGCTGCCTTCGGTGCGAGCAAAGAAGAAATAGATTTTTGGGAAGAAGTATGCCGTAAGAATGGAAAAGAATTCAACTGTTGGCATGATGACAATCTTGACAGAAACATGTTGGCTGAAATTCTGGGTATTGAAAGAAGCATTGCCACAAAAGAGGCTTTTGAGGCGAATCAGAAACGACTACTGAAAGCTCAACGGGATAAATTGACAGCCGGATATTGCTGGCATATACATAGTCTATCCTTTGGAAATGCAGCGAAGGAAAGATGTTATTTAGCCCGAAAAAGTGACTTTGAGAAGGATGATTGGGTGGAGAATCTTCAGAAAGGCATTTCACATAAACTGGCCCCTGATTATGCAAATATAATAGCCAAAGAATGTCGGGATCGGTTTGACTTCACCCAAGACGCAGATTCGAATGATAATTATCCAGATATATTGGACGATTACAAAAAGCTGATTAGCGAGTGCAACAGTTCTCTATCTCTGAGCGAGGCGCAGAAAAGTATGTTATATTTCCCTGGTCATGTCAAAGAGTTGGAATCATGGCTTCAGGATATATCGAAAGCAAATGAGGAAAAGGAAGAAGCCGACTCTAATCGACTCATTAGTTCTTCTATATTGCCGATAGAAGAAGTAAGCATTGAGCTGGTGGATAACACTTCTATACATGACGGAAAGAACTATGGTGGAGGAGGTAGCGGTGGTAGCAGCAATGACGACAAGGTAAAAAAACGTCATGGCAATTGGGCGGAAGACAAGGTGGTCGAGGCAATGGAGAAAGACCCACGTTATAAGATTATCCGCAAATGGTCGAAATATCTCGATAAATTGAATGGTAGCGATGAGGTAGGCTACGATCTGAGTTACGAATTAACATCGCGCCCCGGAGAGACGAGAATGCTTGAGATTAAATACAGCGACGGGAAGTCATTCATCATGTCTGCCAACGAATTCAATGTAGGCTGCAAGAATCCACTTTACGACTTTGCGCTTGTATCCCCAAAGGAAATTAAAATAATCCAAGGAGCACTGACTGATGACAGCCGTTATAGCGCTACAGCACATTCTTATAATGTCAAAGTATCAACCATAACGAAAAACGATGTATGTCTTTCAGATACTGATAGTAATGAGTACATTCAGTAGAGTAGTATAAGATGGACTGTTTTTTCCCTTTGTTTGGCTTTACTTTAATATACGTATATATGAGTACAGAGTTAAAGTAAAGTCATCTTTCTTTTGGTAGGCAATATGTATTTTGCTGTAATGCTTGTTTGTATATCATATCGGACATCACAACCTATGATATATAACGTAAAACTAAGATAAAGTTTTGCTACTGGAAATCAATTGTCCTAATTTTACAAATGATTAGATGAACCGCATAACCTATCATTTAATATATAAACACATACCATTTATGTACTATATGATATGTTGATATGATGGGGTCGTTTCAACAGGCCTCATCGTTCAAACAGGATTCCGGCTTTTATAAAGATGGGTTGGGTTCAACCACCCCATCTTTCCGTGTCCAAAGTTGCAATTTGCTCTTTTGGAATAAAAAATATGGCTCAAAATTTTGTGTTATGCCACAAAAACATTATGTTTGCATAGCATAATAAAAGCGTAATATGAACTTCGTTGATAGAATAGAAGAAACAGCACGACTGAGGGATGCTCTTTCAAGAGAGAAGTTCTCGTTGGTCGTAGTGTACGGTCGCAGGCGGTTGGGTAAATCAACACTTATCAAAAGGGGCTTGTCGGACAGTGATGTATATTTTCTTTCCGACCGTTCCGAAGGGCAACATCAAAGAATTTTGCTTGCAAAGGTGGTAGCGCAAGTATTTCCTGATTTTGATAAGCTGGTTTATCCGGATTGGGAATCTCTGTTTCGTGCGGTCAATTATCGCACAGACAAACGTTTCACGTTATGCTTGGATGAATTTCCATATCTTGTGGAGCAATCCCCGGAACTGCCGTCAGTGTTGCAGAAACTTGTTGATGAGAAGCAGTTGAAGTATAATCTTGTACTTTGTGGTTCATCACAGAATATGATGTATGGACTGTTTCTTGATTCTACGGCACCTCTCTATGGCCGTGCTGATGAGATTATGAGACTTACGCCGATACGTTTACCGTATATTCAGGAGGCTTTGAACCTTGACGCTGTGAGTGCCGTTGAAGAGTATGCTGTATGGGGCGGTGTACCTCGTCATTGGGAATTAAGAGAAACTAGAAACTCACTTTCCGATGCGTTGTGGCACAATATCCTTTCGATAAATGGGACTTTTTACGAGGAACCGATAAAACTGTTTCAGGATGATGTGAAGGATATTGTCAAGACTTCTACAATCATGTCCTATATCGGCTCCGGTGCAAATCGTCTTTCTGAGATTGCTGCCAGATGTAATGAGCCTGCAACTAATCTGTCACGTCCGTTGAAGAAACTTATTGACCTCGGATTTTTAGAGAAAGATGTTCCGTTCGGAATTGACGAAAAGAATGCGAAAAAGAGCCTATATAAGATTGCAGACCCATTTATGGCATTCTATTATCAGTTTGTTGTACCAAACCGTTCGTTTATCGAACTTGGCCGTCGTTTACCCATAGAACAGGCTTTGGCAGCCCATTTCCCGGAGTATGTGAGTATGCATTGGGAAAAACTATGCAGGGATGCTGTAACGGGAAATATGGTCAATGGAATTGTTTACGGTAAGGTAAAGCGCTGGTGGGGACCGGTTCTCAATGAGAAGAAAGAACCGGAACAAATAGAGATTGATGTGATGGCCGAGTCGCTTGATAAGAAATATTTGTTAGTTGGCGAATGCAAATGGACAAATCAAGAGAATGGCAAACAACTTACAGCTGAGCTTCTCCGTAAAGCCAACCTGCTACCATTTGCCAAGAATTACAAGATTCTCCCTGTCTTATTTCTTAAGAATGCACCGAAAGATGATGTCGGGAATGCGATGTTACCGGAAAATGTTGTTGAGTTGATGAAATGAATTGACTAAATTAAAGAACTATGAGCGGAGGATATTTTGATAGGGGCACATATGCAATGCGTGAGATTGCCAATACTATTGAGCGCGATATTGCGAGGGCATTTAAACCTAAACCTGAAAAAATTCAAGAGGACTATTGGACTATTTACGAGAAAGATTGCTTTGGCTCATACCATAGCTATAAAGATTTCATGAGTTTTGGGAGCTATGAAGACGCAGAATCTTTTCTTCTGAGAGATAAAACCATTGTCAAGGCAGAACAAAAATATGCAGACCGACGATTCTTTGATGATGGGGTGATTTTCCAATCGAAAAAGCGATATATGTCAGATGTTCCTGATGACGAACAGATTCCGGTATTGTACTCAATCCATCATTGTTATTATGACCATTATCCGTATAATGCTGATGTATTGG